>Ga0129306_1000671_pt1 | contig 49593 bp, 35 predicted proteins | sample P827metagenome_FD_94438 | JGI IMG/M metagenome (GOLD analysis project Ga0129306, IMG submission 94438) | Capybara group fecal microbial communities from Wisconsin, USA - P827 metagenome | ecosystem: Host-associated > Mammals > Digestive system > Large intestine > Fecal | place: USA: Wisconsin... | reverse complement strand
TGGATTCTTCAGCAGGGCTGGTCCTCGCTCTCGCAAACACGCCTCGTTAATACGAGGCGCTTTTTGCTCACAACGACCGCTCGGACTGGATGCTGGATTCTTCAGCAGGGCTGGTCCTCGCTCCCACCTAAAGGTGGCCATGTCCACATAAGTGCTAAAGCACTAAGTGGCCAAAGGTCGCAAACACGCCTCGTTAATACGAGGCGCTTTTTGCTCACAACGACCGCTCGGACTAGATGCCGAAAAGCACCTTGCTATTTCTTTTTACTGTAATACTTGCCGTAGTAATGGCCGTAATAATGGCCCGGCTCGTGCTCACAATGGTTCATCACAAAGGCACAAGGCTTTTCACTATAGCGCTTGAGACGACCAACCGCATCCTTGATAGAATCCATGGAATGCTTGCCATAGTGAAGGACAAGCAGGTTGAAGTCCACCAATCCGCAAATCAGTTCGGCGTCTGTCACCAGGTCCATAGGCGGAGTATCCACGACAACCACGTCAAAATGCTGCTTGGCCAAATGGAGGAGTTGCTCAAAAGAACCCCCTCTCAGCATGTCCGTAGGTGCAATGGTGGCATTGCCAGCGCCCATAATGAAGAGATTTTCTACCTCGGCAATAGACACCGCTTCTTGCAAGTTGCACTTGCCACACAGGGCATCTGCAAGGCCATATTTTTTGCCGCTGTGATGCACGCCTCGACGCATATCCGCATCTATAAGCAAAACCTTCTTGCCCGACATGGCATAAAGGGTTGCCAGATTGATGCTTACAAACGACTTTCCAACGCCAGGAATCATCCCGGTAACCATCATCACGCGCTTTTCGTCTGGCATCGAGAAATCGATTGCCGTCTGTAAAGAACGCATAGCTTCGCAAGCAGGGTTGTCCGGAGCGGTAAGGACTAAAGCCTTGTGCTTTTTGCCCCTGGCCAAGGATTTAACACCATCCTTAAACTCAGGAATCTTGGCATAGACGCTTGTATCCGTTTCACGTTCAACTTCAAGGGAACTGCGAACGCCATTCCTAAGCATACGCAGCAAAAACACCAGCAGCACTCCAATCATAAAGCTTGCAGCAACGGAACAAACGAGAATGTTGAATTTCTTGGGTTTGCTGGGTTTCGACTCCACCTGGGCAAAATCCACCACACGCACATTGCCCACCTCGCCAGCCCGAACCACGCGGAGCTGCTGGATATTGTTCAGCATGGTGGTATAAAGGGCGTTGTTTACCTGAACCTCTTCCTGGAGGCGCATCACCTCTTGCTGGGTCAAAGGCATTTTCCCTGCCTTGACCTTGAGTTTAGCCAGTTCTTTACGCAGCTTGTCTATTTGCTTGTTCAACGTAAGCACGTTGGGGTGCTCAGCCTTGAACAGTCGGGTCACCCTCTGGCGTTCCTGCTCCATCTGGAGAATCTGCTTCTGCAAGTCCACCTCTTTTTGCAGGTGTACCTGAGTTTCACCCGTCATATCCACAGAGCCAATCTTGTAACGATAGTCGGCAAGTACTTTTTCAGCACTATCCAGCTTGGCCTTGACTCCCGGCAGCTGTTCTTCCAAAAATTCCAAAGTCTTTTCAGCCTCTGCACTGCGCATTTCCACATTCTGACGCAGATATGTATTGGCGACACTGTTCAGAATTGCGGCTGCCCTGTCCGGGAAACGGTGAGAATAGGATACCGAAATAATACCCGATTTCTTGCCCTTTTCAGCAACATTCAATCCTTTCGCCAAGGACCTTATTGCAGACAAGGCGTTTATTTGAGAAAGCACAAACACCTTTCCCTCTTGAGCCCGCAAGAAATTCACACGGATTGCCAAGGTGTCGTCTGCATAGGGAGCCTTGATCATGTCCCCGACCACTCCTTCTACGAGAGCAGAGCCCTCGGGAGTGACCACCACGTAAGAACCGGGGCCTGTTACCACAGCTTTCCATACACCATCCCTAGCCCTTTCCGGAATATAGAGGTATTCCAAATCCATACGGCCTTCTTGGTGCATCAATCGATCCAGACGGCCAACAGGGGAAGCCTTGAAACAAAGGTGCTCGTCTTCGACGACACTGGAAAGAACCATGCGGCTCTTGATCAGTTCAATTTCGGCATCGGCAGGGCTAGCCACATCCAAAAGGGCGCCCATCTCGCCCATGGCCTTGCTGGTCTTATTTCCCTTCACGTCAATCTGCAAAAGTGCGTCACTGGTGTACTGAGGACGAATCCAGTTACCCAACAGGATACCTATCGCGGCACCAACCACCATGAACAAGATCAATACAAATTTCTTTTTCCACAAAATTCCCAGGGCTTCCATCAAAGTGATGGTATCCCCGGTCTGTGGGGTTTGGATTTGCGCCAAACTAATTGTTGCTCTCTGTTCGTTTTCAGACATTCAAAAACCGATTTTTAATTTTTTACCAAGTATAGAAAAAAACTAGCCCCGATAACCTTTGGGATTGTTCTTCTGCCAATTCCAGGCGTCGCGACACATTTCCTCAATACCGAACCGAGCTTTCCAACCCAATTCTTTATAGGCTTTTTCGGGGTTGCAATAGCAGGTGGCAATATCCCCTGCACGGCGGGGTTTAATGCTATAGGGCACCTTGACCCCGTTCACCCGCTCAAAAGCATTGACCACATCCAGCACGGAATATCCGTGTCCCGTTCCCAAATTGTAAATGGCAAGGCCGCACTTGCGTTCAATAGCCTGCAAAGCACTCACATGTCCAGCCGCCAAATCACATACGTGGATATAGTCCCGCACACCAGTACCATCGGGAGTGTCATAGTCATTACCGAATACACCCAATTCCTTGCGAATTCCCACTGCCGTCTGAGAAATATAGGGCATCAGGTTGTTGGGTATCCCGTTAGGATCCTCGCCAATGAGACCACTGGGGTGCGCCCCGATAGGGTTAAAGTAACGTAGCAGCACCACATTCCATTCGGGGTCGGACTTTTGCAAGTCCATCAGCACCTGTTCCAGCATGGACTTGGTCTGACCGTATGGGTTGGTGATAGCGCCCTTGGGGCAGTTCTCAGTAATGGGAATTTCTGCCGGATTTCCATAGACCGTAGCCGAAGACGAGAAGATAATATTCTTAACCCCATTCTTGCGCATTGCATTGAGCAACACGAACGTGGCGTTCATGTTGTTCTCGTAATACTCCAGAGGCTTCTCCACAGACTCCCCAACAGCCTTGAGTCCGGCAAAATGGATACAGGCGTCAAACTTGTTCTGCTTGAAAAGGGATTCCATGGCAGAAGCATCCCGGACGTCCGCCCTCACAAAGGGCACTTCTTTACCAATAATCTTTGAAACCCTGCGGAGAGATTCTTCGCAAGAATTGACAAGGTTATCTACCGCAACCACGGAATGCCCCGCCTTGTCCAGTTCTACAATCGTATGACTCGCGATATAACCTGCGCCACCAAGAACTGCAATATTCATTTTCAAGCCCTATTCCTTTTGATCTATATCTGAATTAACTGGCACTGGATTCTGCAGGTGCACTGTTTGTTGGGGAAACGGAATTGAAAGACCCGCCATCTCAAAGCGTTGTTTTACCTCGTCCGTACACATCCACAACAAGTCGAAGTAATCCGAATTTTTTACCCATGCCCGAAAAGACACCTTTACAGAGCTATCCGAAAGAGCCGCCACAAAAAACTGTGGAGCAGGGTCTTTCAGAAAACGTTTATCGTTCCCGACCATATCCCGTAAAACATTCAGAGCGACATCAGTGGAATCCTCATATCCGATTCCCACCGAAATTTCAAGGCGTCTTGTCGCATTCTTGCTGAAATTCACAATGGGGTTCCCCCACAAGGAACTATTGGGAGAGGAAATATACAAGCCATCCAAGGAGACCAAGGTCGTATTGAACAACCCGATACCCTTTATGCGGCCTTTCACCTGGCCACACTCTATGTAATCCCCAGCTTTGAAAGGTCGAAGGAACATTAGCAAAAGTCCAGACGCTATATTGGACAGGGTGTCTTTTAAAGCCAAGCCAATGGCTAGGCTCGCCGCTCCTACCATGGCGACCAAGCCGGCGGTATTTACGCCAGCAATATGAAGGACTAACAAAAGAGTCACTACATAGATAGCATAAGAAAAAAGAGAATAGACAAGCGGCCTGGCCGAAGCATCCATCCCCCTAATTTCAGCTTTTGCAAGAATATACTTGAGGAAAATGAGTAAGACTTTAGCCAACCCAAGCACAACCAGAGCCAGTACCAATCGCTGCACCAGAGAGTGCTGGAGCAAGGAGTTCATTCCCTCTCGAAAAAAATCCAAATTATATCCCATGATGAGTCGAAATATAAAAAAAACAGTAAAGGGAATCTGCTTTAGATTCCCTTTTAACCAGATTACAGGTTGCTTTCAAAAAACTGTGGCCTATTCTATCGCATTGTTTTTTTTCACAGTTTGCACAGCCGACCCAACACGCACAAGATAAGCTCCGGCATGATTTAGTTTGACCTCAAAGCTTCCCGTTACAGGCACGACTCCCGAACGAATTACCCTGCCCTGCATATCCAGTATGGCGAAGGACTGCCCCGGCATGGCTCCTTCAAGCCAAATGGACTTGCCTGCGGCATAGGCCCTGAACAGAGGAACTTTTGCCACAATAGAGGGATTAGATTTCGGAGACAACGACGACGGGCCGCCTTGATTAGGAACAGCCACCTCGATATAGTCAATGTCCACATGCCCCCAGTTCTTGATGATAGCGAAGGTATTGGCCCCCGCCTTCAGCGATACCTGAACCGGCATATCCTCAAAGGCCGCGGCAGCCCCGCCCAAGTTTCCTTCAAGGGTCACCGGGAATTCCTGGGATTTCACCTTGGTTCCGTTTACGTAGATATCCTGAGTCTTGGCGTTTGAAGCAGTGTTGCTGAAACGGATTGTGACCGTGTATGTCCCAGCAGTAGGTACATTGACGTTGAAGGTGATGTTACCCGTCGTTTCGGTGCGCATATATTTACCGCCCGATGCAGCCTGATTTGTCTTTTCAGTACACCCGGTGCAAGTCGCATCTTCCGCCTCGTAACGCACGGTCTCATAGGACTCTTTCCCCGCCGAAGAACTGGACGGATTGACCGACGCACTGGACGGCGGCGTAAAGCTTGACGAATACCCGATGCCGGACTCCGGTATCTTGAAAAGTTCCGCACAGTCATTGCGGACATCCCGGATTTCCTCTACCACGTGGTTCTTGCTCTCTACGCAGTCGTTCTTGTCAGTGCCGCTGTTGTCGCACCAGCCATTCTGGGCATACTTATCGGCGGTGACCGGATAATTGACAAAAGATTCATACTTGCCTACATTGGATCCCGATTTATTTCCATCTGCAGGCATCACCACTTCCTCTACATAGTAACGGAAATGGGAATTGTAGTAGGGCAATCCCTGCTTGAGCGAATTGTAGAAGTAGTTTCCGGTAACGGTCCAGGAAGCACCCTTCATGTCGATATTGGCGTCATCATGGTCCACCTGGCCATCATAATTGGTACTATCCCCAATAAACATGTTACCCTGGACAACGCCCCTGACAGTTCCCTCCTTCACGTCAATGTTCTCGGCCGTTGTCGCCTTCACAATATTGCATGTAATCTTCGTATCATTCACGCGCCAGTCATAACCACTATAACGGTGTTGCGATGCACTTTCGCCCCAAAAACCGGCATTCTTATCGGACTGCTGCGACGACGCCCAACCCTTATAGTAAGTGCCAACATAAATACCTTCACCGTACTGGGCAACATCGAACCCAGAACCATGAATAAAGTTACGGTTCAGGGTCACCTGCTGGCTGGAATCCCGAACATGGACCAGTTCCGTTCCGGTGTGGTACACCTCGCAGTCTTCCATCAGGGCACCGACAGAATTATCGAACACCACGCCCTTACTGAAGGTATGAATTTTCAGGTTTTTAAGAACAACGTAATTCCCCGTTACGTGGATGCCGTAGTTGCTACCGACCGAAGTACCGTAAATCTCAGGAGGATTTGCAGGGTCTGAACCTGCGAGAACTATGGGATTGCCCTTTGTGCCGTCGGCACCAAGCCAGATGCGGCCACAATCGCGGCCAGTCTCGTTCACGAACTTGTCGTTTTGGCAGTTGGATGAGGGCAGTTCATACTTGCCCGAAGCTACCCAGATGGTATCCCCCGCCTTGGCATTCAAAGTAGCCGAAGTCAATTCGGTGGTAGTAGAAACATTCACCTGTTTGGCGAAGGCAACCGACATGGAACTGGCGGCCACCATGCACAACACCACAAAACTTCTTCCTTGAAAAAGACTCATAGACACCTTCCAAATGCTCCCCTTCAGTAATATATTCTTTTTATAACGGGAAAGCACACTTAATTAGGAAAAAAATGTAAAACGACCCTTTTTCAACGGACTTTCACAACCCATTTCAGCCCGCAAAACGCCCAATTTTCTAAATTTTCGCCCACTATGAGCATTTCTATCCCTCAGTTGCCCAAGGGCACCCGCGATTTTTACCCGGAAGCGCAGCGCATCCAGAATTACATCTTTGACACTTGGCGGAGCACCGCCGAAAGTTTCGCCTACGAAGAATACGAAGGCCCGATGTTTGAACATCTGGAGCTTTATACGGGCAAGTCCGGCGAAGAAATCGTAAGCCAGCTTTACAACTTCAAGGACAAGGGCGACCGCGAAATCGCGCTCCGCCCCGAAATGACCCCGACCCTTGCACGCCTCGTGATCCAGAAGGCCAGGGAACTGAAGAAGCCCTTCAAGTGGTTCTCTATGCCGCGGCTTTTCCGCTACGAAAAGGCACAGAAGGGCCGTCTCCGCGAGTTTTTCCAGCTGAACATGGACATTATCGGCACCGAAAGCATCTACGCCGAAGCCGACCTGATGGCAGCCATCGCCACCATGCTCCGTAAGTTCGGCCTGAAGGACAACGAATTTGCCATCGGCGTTTCTAGCCGCAAACTTTTGGCCACCTACCTGGAAGAAATCGGTGCGCCGAACCCGGCCCTTGTTTACCCGGTGCTGGACCGCCGCCTGAAAATCGGTCCCGAGGCGTTTGCCAAGGTTCTCACCGAAGCAGGCCTCTCCGAAACGCAGATCAAGCAACTGGACGACTTCATGAGCTGCAAGAGTCTCGAAGAAGTCCGCAGCGCCGTTAAAAGCGAAAACGCGGCCGCCGCACTCAAAGAAATCGAAGATTTGTTTGAGACGCTCGCTGCCGCGGGCTACGGCGATTGCGTGAACCTGGACCTGAGTATTGTCCGCGGTCTCGCCTACTACACCGGCATCGTGTTCGAAGTCTTCGACAAGGGCAAATCCATGCGCGCAATCGCCGGCGGCGGCCGCTACGACAGCCTGACCGAAAAACTGGGCGGCGAACGGATTCCTGGCGTGGGCTTTGGCATGGGCGACGTGGTGCTGGCAGACCTTTTGGCCGAACACAAGCTGCTCCCCAGCCCCAAGCAGAGCGTGGACTTTTACATCGCAAGCTTCACGAACGACATGAAGAAGGTCTTCGAGACCGCCCAGATGTTCCGCGCAGGCGGAAAAGTCGTGTCCCACCCTCTCGCTCCCATGAAGATGGGCAAGCAGCTGGATCAGGCCAACTACCAGGGCGCCACAATCGTCGTCTATGTAGATGGATCCAAGGCAGGGGCCGGCGAGTTCGAATACAAGGACATGCGCACCGGCGAAATGTTCATAGGTAACGCAGACACCATCGTTGAACGCTTAAAAACCGAGGTGAAAAAAGCAGAATAAGCCAGGGCGTTGCGGGGCTGGCGTCTGAAGCCCCGCTAGAGGGGGTCGCGGATGACTCATGGAGATTCCCGGTCAAGCCGGGAATGACATGGGGCAGAAGCGAGGGGGAGCCCTCCCCCACCCCAACATCCTAAATCCTATCCCCTAGATCCTATCCCCTAGATCCTAGCCCCTAAATCCTAGATCCTAGATCCTAGCCCCTAGCCCCAAAATCCTATCCACTACCCCATGATGTCCCCCCTCAAAGTCCTTCTGTCCATCATCAGCCTGTTCGTCGTCCTCGGCGTCATCGCCGTGGTCTATCCTGACGGTGGCATCAAGGTGGGCGAATACACCCTGCGCTACCCGAAGCTCACCGACATCTTCGAAAAGCAGGCGCCCAAGGACTCCGCCGCCGACTCTACGGCAGTGGACCCCGAAGAGGCCATCCGGGAAATGATGGAAGCCACCAAGAGGAAGGAATTTGCGGCCTACAGCGACTCCCTCAAGTACTACGAGGACTTTTTCAAGAGCGGCAAGACCCGCTTCGACCTGCCGGGCGATGACCCCGCCTGGTTCGACCGTTTCTTCTTGCACCTTCAGCTCGCGGAACTGGACAGCAACGTGGTCCATATCGTCCACTACGGCGACTCCCAGCTGGAAGAAGACCGCATTTCCGCCACCATCCGCGAAGACCTGCAAGACGAATTCGGCGGCGCGGGTCCGGGCATGATGCCGCCCATCCTTACCATCCCCTCACAGACCACCAGCCACTGGAACGAAGGGGAACTCAAGCGCTACATATTGTTCGGCCCCAAGGAAGAAGAGGCGGACCACAACCGCTACGGCCCCCTGGCCCAGTTCGCCGACCTGGAAGGATCCGCCGTCATCGGCATCAAGAAACGGGAAGACCGCAAGAACGCCTTCCCCCACGTAGGCGGCTACTCTACGGTAAAGGTCCTCGCCGGCAAGCGTGGGTCGCTACGGCTCAAGCTGGTTTACCAGCGCACCTACGCAGATACCGTGGGCCTGAACGAAGACAGCACCTTCAAGGTGAAAAAGCGCACCGCCTTCGAGACGGCGGCCGCTCCCGAAGTAGAACGGTTCACCAAGCTCAACGTCTATACCTGGAAACTCCCGGACACCACCTCCAACGTCAAAATCTACCTGGACGGAAGCGCCGAAATCTACGCTATTTCCGCCGACGGCGCCTACGGTGTGGCCGTCGATAACGTAGCCATGCGCGGCTCTTCGGGCACGGTGTTCCACCGCATCGACTCCCAACTGCTGGCGGAATCCTACAAGGCCATGAACGCCCGGCTCATCATCATGGAATACGGCGGCAACCTGGTGCCGGGCACCAACAGCGGCAACGTGGACTGGACCAAGAAACTCATCACCAAGCAAATCCAGGCTATCCAGAAGGCGAACCCCGACGCCGACATCCTGTTCATCGGCCCCGCCGACATGGCAAAACAAGTGGATGGCGAATGGAAAACCTACCCGGGCCTTCCCCTCACCATCAAGACCCTTCGCGAAGTGGCTCTCGAAAACGGCGCCGCCTACTGGGACATGCACCGGGTCATGGGCGGAAACGGCTCCATGATCAAGTGGGCAAACCGCGAACCCGCTCTCGGCTTCACCGACCACATCCACTTCACCCGCAGGGGCGCCGCCTACATGGGAGACCTGTTCTGCGCGGCACTGCGCATGCACTACGACTACTTCAAGTTCCGCGACCGCCACGGCCTTAACGATGAAAAGATGAAAGAACTGCAACAGTGGAAGGAAGACGAGAGACGAGAAGCCAGCCCTGAGCCTGCCGAAGGGACGAGAGACGAGAGTGGAGTAGCAGGAGACGAAAATGTTGCGGGCAAGGGGGAAAGCCTTCCCCTCGCTCCTGGCGCTGACGCGTCATCCGCTACCCCTTCGCCTAGGGGGACACCCCCTAACACCCCCGCGCAGGATTCTAGCGTAACGAAGGAGGATGCCGCCCCATGATCCGCTTCCTCCTCGTCGTCGCCCTCGCGGCCCTTTCGGCCTTTGCCAAGGACCTGACCATCGCCCCCGGCAGTTATAGCCTGGACCTCGCCAAGTACGACTTTATCGACACCACCATAAACGTCATCCAGTTCCCCAAAGGGAACGAGGCCTTCACCAAGTTCTTCGAGAAGATGGACACTCTGGTGTTCGAGAACAAGGGGCAGGTGCGAATCATGCACATCGGCGGATCCCACCTGCAAGCCGACGTGATTTCGGGCCGTATCCGCGAGCACATGATCAAGGAATACCCGGGAGCCTCGGCGGGCCGCGGCTTCGTGTTCCCCTACTCCGCCGCCCGCACCAACACGCCCTCCAGCTACGCCAGCTACTACAAGGGCATCTGGGACAAGAACAAGAATGTCCAGCGTGAAATCTCAAAGCCCCTGGGCCTGCTGGGCATTGCGGTCAGCACCAGCGACCCCCGTGCCGAAATCACCCTGATGCTGGACAAGTACAACTCCGCCCCCATCTGGGGAGAGACCCGTTTCCGCCTGTTCGGCTACAGCGACAACAACGACGTGGTTCCCGTGCTGCGGGTGGATTCCACCGACATCTACGGCGTACACGACACCGTAAGCCAGAGTTACGTTTTCGAAAGCCCGCGGCCCATCGACACCATCCAGATTCAGTTCCGCTGGATGGACTCCCTGAAGCAGGCTTCCATAGCGCAGTTCATCAACGACTCCCTGCTGCAGGATTCCCTCGCCAGGCTGGCGGATTCCCTGAAGACGGATTCGCTGAAGTCAGACGAGAAAGGCTCGGGGCCCGAGGCTCGAGGTGCGGTTTTGGACGGCAAAGATTCCAGCAAGACCGAAAAGGCAAAAGTTCCGGCCAACGTTTTGAACCTGCAGAACGCACAAGTGCAAAACGCAGCGCCAGAGGTTGCGCGGGACTCCATGTTCCAGGGGGAATGCGACGTGCTGGACACCGCCTGCCTCGCCCGCGAAGAAGCCAAGACCAAAGATTCTACGGCCCGCGACCGGTGCGCCGAACTGGCGGCCAAGAAGGCGAACATCAACTACGAAGAAGGGGAACAGGACCCCACCAACAATCCTGACGACCACTGCTTCACCGAACCTGCCGCCGTCCCCGACTCGGTCAAGAAAAACGCACGGCCCAGATTCACCCTCACGGGAATCCTTTCCGAAAACGACTCTCCGGGTATCATCTACACCAACGTAGGCATCAACGGTGCGAAGGTCCACGACTACTTCGAAGAGGTCTGCCCCCAGTTCGAAAAAGAGATGGCGTTTTTCAAGCCGGACCTGGTGATTTTCGCCATCGGCATCAACGACGCCAACGTGCAGCGCTTTAACGACAAGCAGTTCCGTGAAGATTACGACAGGCTGATCGAACGGTTCAAGAGGGTAAACCCCGACGTGGCCTTCATCTTCGAGACCAACAATGACATGTTCCGCAAGGTCAAGCGTAAAAAGTTCGTGCAGCACGGCAACGGCGAAGTGGCACGCAAGTCCTTCTTTATGCTGGCCGACAAGCACAAGGCTGGGGTCTGGGACAAGTTCAGCATCATGGGCGGCCTAGGTTCCATGGCCAAGTGGGAACACGCAAGCCTCGCCAAAAAGGACAAGGTCCATTTCAACCTGTCCGGCTACAACCTTTTGGGCGACCTGTTCTACAAGGCCCTTATCCAGGCCTACCAGGACCACATCGCCAATTTACCCGCACAGAAGAGGAGTGAGCCATGAGGTCGGTCACTTCGTTCCCTCTGAGCAATGAGCAAGGCCTCGCACCTCAAAGCGGCGTAATCCAGCATCGTCCACCCACTGTAGCCGCGACCTCGCACCTCGTACCTATAGAGCCATGCTAGACTACCTCATACCATACCTCACGCGCACGTTTTCGTTTGACCCGAACAGCCCCCTGCTGTTTACGCAGTTCTACTTCTGGGGTTTCTTCGCCGTGGTGTTCGCCATCCTCACCCTGGTCAAGAACCGTATTCTGCTCCGGAACGCCTTCCTGTTTGCCACCAGCATGTTCTTCTATTACAAGACCAGCGGAAGCTACGTGTGCATTCTCGTGTTCTGCGTGGTGGCGAACTTCTTTATCGGCAAGTGGATCGAAAAGGCCGAACAGCACTGGAAAAAGAAACTCTGGATGATCATCGTGGTCATTATCGACCTGCTGGTGCTGTGCTACTACAAGTATTCCTATTTCTTCTTGGACGCCCTGCGGGACTTTACCGGCATTGAGCTGCACGTCTATAACTTCTTTGCGGCGGCCAGCAACAAGATGTTCGGCACAAATTCCCTAGTAGATACCATCATCTTGCCGGTGGGCATTTCCTTCTTTACATTCCAGGCCATCAGCTACTGCATCGACATCTACCGCGGAAAAATCAAGGCCGTGGACAACATCTTGAATTTTGGCTTCTACCTCACCTTTTTTCCGCAGTTGGTGGCAGGCCCCATCGTGCGAGCCGACAAGTTCGTCCCCCAGCTCTACAAGAAGTATTTCCTCCCCCGCCGCACCTTCGGTATTGCCGTGTTCTGGGTGCTGAACGGCCTTGCCAAGAAGGTCATCTTGAGCGACTACCTGGCCACCAACTTCGTGGACCGGGTATTCGATACGCCCCTGCTGTTCACCGGACTTGAAAACCTGATTGCCCTGTTCGCCTATTCGCTGCAGGTCTATGCCGACTTTTCGGGATACACCGACATCGCCATCGGCGTAGCTCTCCTGATGGGATTCCGCCTGCCCCAGAACTTCAACAGTCCCTACAAGGCGCTCTCCCCCACGGAATTCTGGCGGCGCTGGCACATCTCCCTTTCCAGCTGGTGGCGCGACTACCTGTACATCCCGCTGGGCGGTAACCGTGGCGCCTCTGTGGGCACATTCTTCTGGATGGGATTCTTGAGCCTGGTGGCCGTTTTACTTTCGGGCAGTGTCTGGGTGGGTGTCGCCCTGGGCGTATTCTTCCTCTACATTGCCATCTACGCCTATATCAAACCCGATTCCCGCAAGTTTATCACCACCAACATGAACGCCATGGCGACACAGGTCGTAGGCGGCTGGTGGCACGGAGCCAGCTGGAACTTTATCATCTGGGGTGGCCTCAATGGTTTCGGCCAGGTGTTCAACAAGATCTGGGTCAAGCGAAGCATCAACTTCCGTGCCGTCGCCGCTTTCTTGCTGTTTGCCGCCAGCGCCATCACCTTCAAGCAGACCCACATCGCCATTTTCGCCATTACCACCGTGTGGTTCGGCGTGCTGTTCCTGGGCATTTACGCCGTGCTGGTTTTCCGCCTGTTCAGTGACAAGACCTTCCACTGGCTCTACGTGGCCTGGAACGTATCCCTCACCTTCGTGTTCATCACCTTTACCCGTCTCTTCTTCCGCGCAGGCTCCAACCTGGACCCGGCAGAGGCCAACGAAGTGGCCTGGAACACCGCCAAGAACATGGTCCAGCAGATGGGCACCGCCTGGAAGTGGGATACTCTCGGCACCATCGCCTGGGAACACATCAACATCATTTTGGTGTTTGTAGCCGGCATGCTCATCCACTGGATTCCCAAAAAATTCAAGAGCCGCTACCGCATCATGTTCGCTTCGCAGCCCATCCCCCTGATGGTCGCAAGCACGGCGTTCATCATCTTCGTGATGTACCAGTTCATGAGCGCGGACAGCTGCCCGTTTATCTACTTCCAGTTCTAGCGGCAGAGCCGCAATGTGACAAATGCATAAGGCGAGTGCCGCGGCCAAGTTTGCTTGGATATGGCCGAGCCGAGCATTTGGTACTTGAGCGAAGCGAAAGTACAAGTGTGTAGTGTGTAATGTAAAGTGACTAATGTGTAAGACTAATTACACACCTCACATCACACATTTCACACTGCCGAGAGCTTTGTCCGTTCGTCGTACAGGTCTGCCGCAATGTGGCTGAAGGCTTCCACCACCTTGGGGTCAAAATGCTTGCCAGCCCCTTCGGTAATGATAGCCATGGCTTTTTCGAAAGTGAAGGGTTTCTTGTACACACGTTCCGCCACCAGGGCGTCAAACACGTCAGCCACGGCCATAATGCGGGCAGAAAGCGGAATTTCGTCACCCTTTATGTGGTTCGGGTAACCTGTTCCGTCCCACTTCTCGTGATGGTAATGGGCCATCTCGATAGCCTCTCTCAGATATTCTGCTTCCATGGAGTCACCCGTATTGGCCACAATCTTCTGCAGGATTTTCCAACCTTCGGTGGTGTGGGACTTCATGATTTCGAATTCTTCGTCGGTCAGTTTGCCGGGCTTGTTCAGAATCAGGTCCGAAATGGCAATCTTGCCGATATCGTGGAGAGGCGCAGAGCGCTTGAACCTGGCGATGCTTTCGTCAGTGAGTTCGTCCGCATAAAAGCCTTCTTTCTTCAGCTGGCGGGCAATAGCTTCCACGTATGCGACCGTCTTCTTGATGTGGTTACCAGTACCTTCGTCACGGGCTTCCACCAGTTCTGCAAAGCTCACGACGATTTCATCCTGCATGCGGGTAATACGTTCATTCTGTGCCTTTATCTGGAAGATATAGGCAAGAAAATCTTCGGCCATGGTAGAGAACGCATTGTAGAGGTTCTGGATTTCGTCATCGGATCGAATATCTATGGCCTTCACACGTCGCAAACTAATCTGGCGGCCTACATCGGAATTATGGGCAAAAGAAATGGCTTCCTGGGACATCCGATTGATGGGAATCACTATGCCTCGTTTCATGGCTTCGGCGATTAGGCACATGATAACGAGAGAAACTCCAAAGAACAAGGACAATTCCTTGATAAGGAACGATATTTCGTCCATCAAAATGGATTCCATGGTGATGTCAGCCGCCACGTAGGCCACAGTCGTGCCACTAGAATCCTTCAGGGGCTTATAAACCGTCAACAGCCATCCGTAAGAATCATCAGATACCACCGGTTCAATGGTTTCACCTTTAAGAAGCGCTGGTAAATACTCCTCAAAGCTCGGGTCAAAGGGCACCACATCCCCCACCTGACTAGGCTCTTCGCCATCGGTCGACATCAGGTCAAAGATGACATGGCAGCCATCCTGAGCTATGTGGTAAACATACAGGTATTTTGCCGTAGGGAACCCCTCCCTGATGGCATACAGTTCCTTTTCTGTTTCCTCGTAGCCTTCCGCTTCGCGTCCTTCTTGCAGATACGTCATCAGACGGTTGCCGTCCAACACAATGGCTGCAGCGTCTGTAAGGCCGTAGGCAATGGAGGTGTACTTGGCAACAGCCTTTTCTTGGTAAAGGAAATAACCGATGTTTGCAACGAAGACAGCCAGAAGCAGTTCCGAAACAATTACGACCAGCATCACCTTCCCGAGCAGGGAATACCGGACCGCCATTCCGGCATTCTTGTCATTCACATTCCGTTGAAAAACATGATTCAGGTAATTCTTGACTCTGCGAGAAATGAAGTGGAATGCAACAATGGCAACGACAACGGTTACGGACTTGTCAAAAAGGTCCACCACCACATCGGCCATCAACTGCGAATTGAAAACACTGGTACCTAAAACTTCGTGAAGGTACTGGGCGAATGGAGCCGACACGCCAGTTCCAAAGCTCTGACGATGAAGGTAATAAGTGAATACAGAACCAAGGCCACCCCCCAGAAGAGCGTAGCAGAATATGACCACAAACAACTTGGGAATACTGGAGAAGAACTTCTTGTTGTAAAAGAATACTGTTGCAAGACCTATGAAAATGCTTATGACTCCATAGAACATGGAGAACGAACCCGACAAGCTCTTCACCAAGTTCGTGGTAAAGCCAACTAGCACTGCAGGGAAAACACCCCCAAGCATAGCGACAAGTATGGTGCCGATACAATCAAGGAAAAGAGGCAAACCAAAGACGCCCACAAGCTTGTTGGGCACGATATTCAGGAGGATTCCAAGAACGATGAGAAGGACTCCGCTCCCCACACCGATCCATTTCTTTTTTCGTTTGTCCTGCATCGTGGTAAAATTTAAAATAAATACCGAATTATTGAACATTTCGCCCAAAAGTTCACGGATTTTACTAGCTTTCCTCTCTGTTTGTTTACAAAAATTTACAAAACGAAAGCAGAAGCCTCTTCAGCCGGAAATCTTTCGCATAACTCATTGACACTCAACGACTTACGCGCGCCTTTTGAGAAAAAGAATCCAACAAAAAGCACCCCCTTTTCTATAATTCTAGCTAGTTGAAGAATCGAACTTCGACATTCCTTAGGCCCGCCGTAATCACGACGGCGATCGTGGGTGCATTGGCTCTTTGCACCTGGTTGTCGGACTATTTGCTGGACGTGATCCTGTCTAGCCCTCACAGCTTCGGATCCCTAGAAATCTCGCCCCACGGACACCGCCAAGACGGTTATCTGACCCACCATTGGGACTCCATCGCCATCAAAAACGGCGAAAACACCTTTATCCTGAGGAACACGGACCTGGACATCACCCTGTTCCAGGAGAACCGAAACATCCAGCTGCAGGCCGGCGAAGTCAACGTCAGCATTTCTTCTGCAGGACCGCCCAAAGAAAAGAATGTCGAAACAGACAGTTCGCCGCCTTCCTTACCGGAACAGGTGAAATTCTACGTGCCGGTGAGTATCGGTGTCGGAAAACTTACTGTAGATGTGGACTCCAGCAAGCACTGGCAGGCCAAAGACATTTCCCTAAAGAGCGAGGGCTCCACCAAGGCCCGGTTTAGCGCCGATAGCATCAAGGGCGATTTCGTGAAACACCCGGCCAAGGTCGGTGTGTCCCTGGATTTCAAGTCCGACCAAATCAAGATGAAGGGTAAGGTGGTTGCAGGCCCCGATTCCATTGCCGTTGACGCCACCACCTCCAAGAAAAACTTGGCGGCCGTATCCACTACGACCTCTTTAGACGTCAAGAAGGTCGAAGATTGGCTACCCGTCAAGATTCCCAAGGGTGCCCCCACCATCGGCAAGCTCCACGTGCAGACCAAGGCGAGCCTGCATCCGAAGACGGGCAAACCCAACTACGACGTTACCATCAAGACCCGCATCGGTGAATTCTGGCCACTGATGCCGCTAAACGCCACTATACGCGTCAAGGGCGATCAGAAGCGATTCCATTCCGACGTTTTATTAAAAAATGACGAGGGCGGAACCATACATCTTACTGCCGATATGGACACGAAACTCAACGGAACCGCTTCGGGAAAAGTGGAAAAGATGAGCGCCCTGTTCGGTCCACAGATGATGCCTTTGGACATGACCATCCATTCCGCCGAAAAGAAGGGCAACAAGATAACGGCAAAGGTGGAGACCCGACAAGGCTCCGTGGTCGAAGCAAATATCGATCTAGATAGCGATATTCCCGTCACATACACAGGGGACATGTCGCCGCTTGAACCTTGGGCTCTAGACTGGACCAAGGGAGAACTCGTTCTCAAGGACAGGTTTAAAGTTTACGGCACTGTTTTCGACGGAAAGACCCGAATATTCGTCAAGATTCCGAACGTGGAATACGCCTACCAGATGAAGGCGGATTCCTTACAGACGGTGCTGCTCATCGACAAGCACGGTATCGATTTTTCGAAAGGAATCATCTATACGCCCAAAGAAACTTTTGACTTTACTGGCGATGTTGTTTGGGACGAGCCCGCACCGCACACCTCTTGGAACGTAACCCAACGGCATGGCGGTAGCGCCAGGGCATACGTGACCATTATGGATTCTACTACCATCGACGTTACCGCCGACCAGGTAGAGATATCCACCATACCTTTTGCCAAGACGAAACTGAACGAAAAATTGAACGGCAAGGTAACCGGCAGGTGGACACAGAACTTCGATACCAACGTAGGAAAAGCCGATGTCAGCATGGACGGGTATTTTGACCCCTACAACCTGAAGGGGAGCATTTCTGCAAGACAGAACGGCGACACCATCTTTATTGACAAGGCAGAGGCCATACAAAGCCAGAACAAAGTTCAGGGCGAAGCCATATTCATCTTGCCCAACAATTCCAACCCAGATTTCAAGCCTACGGGAGTCCTACCCATACAGGTCGTACATGCCTGGGCCGCATCTGAAAAATTCAACATTCCATTGTTGCTAGATCCCATCAACGACACCACATTCACCTCGGGATTTATCAATGGCGACATCGCCTACGAAGAAAAAATCGGATTGCAAGGCAATATCGAATTCACCGACATCGAGTTCAGCAAAATTCCGCCATATCTTTTCAACATCAAAAAGATGAACCTCTTTGCCGAAGGTAGCAAGGTAGAACTGAACGCCTACTTAGGAATCGGGGGCGGCGGCTGGACCGGTACTACACAGGTTACCCTGGACAACGTGTTCAACGACAAACGACACCTGAGCCTTTCTCATAGTACCGACAACGGAGGAAACCTATGGGCCGAAGGGTTCATCGACACCGCCTTGGTATTCACGGGAAACATAAACATGAACGGTTCGTGGTTTATTCCAGGTACCGTCAGCGAAATCAAGAAAACTGATCTGCAGATTGCCCTCACCGCAAATATCCGCAAAGGAATAAATGGAATTACCGCAGATCTTCAGACAGACTCCACATTCTACCAGCCTCCCAAGCTGAATTATATGTTCCCATTGCGGGCCCGGGGACACCTGGAAAAAGGAATCTTGAACATTACCGAAGCATCTACCCAAAACGACAGTGCCGAAACCATTTCAGGAACATTGCAGTTTGACCTGAACAACATGCAATTACAGGGAATCGACCTGCAGTCAGAAAAGTACACCATCCGCACAAAGCATCATACGCTACTTCTCGAAAATATTTCTAGCCATATGGAAGACAACAGCGACGCCCTAATCCTCTCTACAGAACTGGCCTCTATTCAATACCTGTTCAACCATGAATCCTTTGGAGATGCCGAGGTACTGGGACAAGGGGACATCAAGTTTGTGATTCCTCATTCCATTGACGGCTTTATCCGGAACAAGAGTATCGAAGGAAATATCACCATTGATAAAGCCGTCTACAAAAAAGATTTGGAAATCGAGGTCACGCCAAGTTCAATGGACAAGATTCTCGCCATGCTCAACAACGCTATTGCAAGGTTAAGAAAGACAGAAAGCAAAGAGGCAAAAATATCTGCCGCAAGTCCCATCAACTTATCTGTCCATGTGATGGATACGCAAAAAGATTCCATTGAAATTCTTTCACCCTTCGCCGCATTCCCTTTTACCTTTGATATTTGGGTTTTGGGCAACACCAACAGGCCCCTGCTGCGGGGCGATGTAACCAACGCCAACGCCGGATTCATTGGTGTCAAGGATGTTTACAACTTTGATCTGAACTACTTCCGAATCAGTTGGTCCGATGTGCCCTGGCAAAAAGGCGTTCTTGACGTTTCCAGTTCACAGGAACTCCCCTACTGTACAGAAACTGATGACAACCAAAACGAAACATGTCCAATCAACTTGGATATTCAGGGAACACTTACCAACCCGCAGGCTACTCCTAACTCCAACTGTGGAAGGGAATCCAGTTCTGCAGCAATTTACTACAATATATTCCTGGGATGTATTGCCGACGACACCGACGAAAACACGGACTGGAACAAACTTGCTGGAAAGGCAATTGGCAAATTCCTTTCTTCTACGGCCAACAAAACTCTTGGTGGCGAATACATCGGTGATATCGATATGAAGGTCATGCTATTCAACAGCAATACATCTAACGACAGGGATTCTAGCTACTTCAAGGTTCCCGTGTCCCTGGATCGTTGGGTCAAGGATTTGAGCCTCATCTTTGGGTATACCCAAGACCAGAGTGAAAACCCAACATATGATCAGGCTCTGCAATTCGGCGTAAACTACACACTCCCTGTATTCCGCGAAAAAGAATACTCCCACAAGAACCATATCAATCCCACTTTATCTCTGAGCGGGCTCCTTGTATCTAAGCAGTACCTGACTAATACCGGTACCGAGGGTAACGAAAACCGCATAGAAAAGAACGTCGGTGTAAACTATACCTACAGATTCTGGAACCCCTGTCTCTTGGGCATTGGACACTGTGAATCTATCGCGCCACCCCGGGACTCTACATTAGCAAAACAACCCACAAAGACCGGAGAAAAGCAATGAAAAAGATTCTGACAATCCTGCTTGCTCTAGTAATTACTGCATGGGCCGGAGAAGGGGATAAGCACCCCTGGTATATGAACTTTGACGGAAACAAGGTCTTTTCCAGCTACCAGCTGGAAGAGCAAATGGACATTCCCGAAGAATTTGGAAAACTGGACACCACTAAACAAGATTTTATGATGAGGCTTTCTCTTGAAAACGTCCAAGCGTTATACTTTTCCAAAGGATACTTCAGCCTTGACATTCAAATGGATATCAAACGCGAATACCTGGCGCAAGACAGTGTAATAAGCGGCTATCTGTTCACCCTTTCCGAAGGGGAACGCTATCGTTTTGCGGGAACAATCTTAAAGATGCCTCAAACGGACAGCGTAGAAATAGACACATCGTCATTGAATACATCCCATGACCGAGTCTTTGACAATAACGATATTTCCGAGGACCTTCAGTACATCCAGACGACATTCCGCAAAGCAGGCTACCTGCATGTCTATATGGACCACCTAGAAAAAATTGATACCGTAGCCAAGAAAATTTACGTCGAAATTACCGTACAGCCCGGCGCTAAAGTCATCATGGGCAACATCACCAGTTCAGCCAAGAGAGTCGCCGACCGTAGAGAAAGAAACGCACCACAAGAAGCAGGCCTCACAGACACGGCATGGCTATCTTCCCTATGGAAAATTCCGCAGGGCGAAACCATTGACGGTAAACAGTACAATTCCTTCAGGAACAAGCTGTTCTCAACACAGATGTTTACCCAAATCAAGATGAGCGATTCCCTGCGAGAAGACGGGCTGTCGGACGTTCACCTAGATGTGACAGAGCGCGTCCCCGGTGAAGCTCGCTACGGTTTTTTCTACGAAGAAATATATGGATTCGGAGCCCAAGCATATGCGAAACACAAAAATTTCATCGGGCACTTCCATGAATTTTCCACTGGCGGGCAAATCGCTCAACACAAGCAAGAATTCTCCGTTGGTTACGCAAACCCGCTCCTGTTTGGGACCTCATTCTCCTTCATTCCAACGGCTATCCGCTTCGACGACCGTCTCAGTTTCAACCACGAAAAAATCAACCCACCCGCCTACCCCGACAGTATAGAAGAACGCTACGAAGTCATCAACCGTGCGGACTTAACTTTCGGCATTACTAGCCATATCCGTTTCCGTGGAACCATTGACTCTCGGTACGTGAACAAGAACGAGGAAAAGCTATTCAAGCAAAAGCAGGAAATTGCACTGACCTTTGACTTTACCGACGACTACTTCAACCCCACCAAGGGTATCCGCTTCGCTCCTACGGTCGGTATGGGCCTGAACCTTACCGCCTCTCTTGACAATCCCTCCATGATCGGCAATCCCTATACCTATTCCGAAGGCACCGTCAACCTGTACTACCCCCTATTCTGGACGTTCTACGGAGCAGTCAGCGGAAGTGTGGGTAAGTTTTTCAACTCTGCTCTAGAAGACGACGCCCGCGTATTCTATCAAGGTGGCTCTCGGTCAGTCCGCGGTTATCGATTCAGAAGCATTTATGCAAGCTACACTTCCCAAGAAACTGTTACAAACGCTGACGGAACCACAGAAGAAAAAGAAGTCATCAATACGGGTCTCACCCCCTTCTACTATCGGTTCAATCAAGAATTACGCTGGAAAATCCCCGTCAAAAGCTGGAACCGTTGGCAAATTGTTCAGTTCTTCGACTGGGCAAAAGTCATGGACGAGGAAAGCAAGCTCTATATCGAAGAATCCGACGCCAGCTTCGGCCTTGGAATACGCTACCATTGGCAATTCCTGACATTCCGTCTCGATTACGCCATCAACAAGAAGATGAAGAACCTGGGGCAGTGGGAAAATTTCGCCTGGAGCAGGTTTGCCTTCGATCTATCGCAGGCATTCTAAGAAACGTTATTGGGTAACCGTTTCTCGATATATATCGGCAAGGGAAACACCACGAGTTTTCAAAGAGCCTACAGGAATTCCTGCCGACAAAAGTGCTTTATGCACAGCACTTTTTTCTACCTCGGTCGAGACTTCAATTTCAAAACGTCTTGCCTTATCGGCCACCATCTGGATTTCTTTCTGCAGGTTTCCTGAGCGCAAAACGACACCCTTGTCAATAATGGCGAAATCAGTAGCTTCCGATTCCATTTCAGCCAAAATATGGGAACACACTATCGCCGTGCCTCCCAAGGCCTTGCGCCATTCTCCAATATAGTTCCACACCCGTTCGCGGGATTCCGGATCCAGGTTCGCCACAGGTTCATCGAGAATCAAGACCTTTGGCCTATGCACAAGGGCACGAACAATCTGCAACTTCTGTCGATTTCCAAGGGATAGCTGAGACAATTTCATATCCATTGCAGGGCCATTTAGTTTATCCAGAACATCCTTGCTACGCTCCAACGCCTCAGATCGTTCAATTCCATAGAAACCCGCAAAATAGCACAAATATTCCGCTACGGTCAGTCGGAGGTAAACCCCCGGATTTTCCAGAAGAACGCCAAGCTTGTTCGAATCCAAGAAACCCTTGTCATTTTGATAGGCTGGTGCTATTTTCAGTGTCCCCGCATAATGCGGCAGTCTTCCACACAATAGCCTCATCAGCGTTGTCTTGCCTGCCCCATTAGGCCCAAGAAGAGCGAAGAAAGAACCTTCCTCTATTTCCAAGGACAGGTCCTTTAACGCAAAGTTCTCGGACTTCGGATACTTAAAGCTCAAGTCCTTTATAGAAACAAGACTAGGCATCAATCATCCTCAACAGGAAATAGCTCTTCGCGACGAAACGCCTTTTCCGGATTAATCAGGCGGTTGAGCGCCTCGGTAAGTAAGTCCTGGGTGTGGCGCGGAACAGGCTTTTTTCCGAGCCGGGCCTTTTGCACCATCTTGTGGTTCAAGTTTCCGGGCAACTGTTCCACCACATCGTGATTGGTCCAGTTTCCGGCCGAAAGGAGTTCGTCTATTTTTGTCATAGCTACAAATTAGAAAAAGCCCTGGGATAAACCCAGGGCTTTTCAAAGATTCAGTAGAAGACCTTATTCCGTAAAGGTGGCTACGCAGGCCGTACCGTCATCTTCCGGCGTTACGTAGTGCATTTCAATACGGCGGTTCTCTTCACGACCATCAGCCGTCTTGTTGTCAGCCACAGGAGCGGTATCACCGCAGCCCACAGCCTTAATGCGGTTCTTCTTCACACCTGACTTGATAAGCAGGTTCATCACCGCCTTGGCACGGTCAAGAGACAGCTTCTGGTTCTTGGCGGACTTACCCACGTTATCGGTATGACCCTGGATAACGATGTTCAGATCCTTGTAGCGGTCTTCGGTAGTGAGCTTCTTAGCCACGCCCTTCAGCACCGTCTTGGCGTTGGATTCGAGAGTAGCCTTACCGCTCTTGAAGGTCACACCAGTGAGCTTTTCAGGAGCCTGAACAGGGCAGCCATGGCCGTCGGCACCCGGTTCATCCGGGCAACGGTCAATACCCTTACAGACATTTTCGAACTGCTTCTGGAGTTTCTTCGTAGCGACCCATTCAGAGCAGGCTCCATCACCATCCGGGTCAGGATCGTCATCGAAGGGGCAACCCTTGTTCCAAGCAGGACCATTTTCAGTCGGGCAACGGTCCGGAGTCTTGGTGGGGCAGATATCCTTGAACTGATCGTGCATGGACTTCTCGAAGACCCAGGAGGCGCAGAGAGAGTCGCCATCGGCATCCGGATTATCCATGGGGCAACCCTTCGCCCATTCAGGACCTGCTTCTGTCGGGCACTGGTCAACACCGTGACAGATGTCTTCGAACTGTTCCAGCATCTTCTTCTCGGTTACCCAAGCGTCGCAGAGGCCGTCACCATCGGTATCGGGTTCGCCCAGCGGGCAACCTTCGTTGTTGGCCGGACCAGATTCAGTCGGGCACTTATCGATACCCTTACAAGACTTCTCGATGAACCACTTCTTGGCAATTTCCTGATCTTCGGCAGCCTTTTCGAAGTAGTAACCCATCTTCTTTTCGGTCACCCACGGATCGCAAATGCCGTCACCGTCGGAGTCCGGATCATCCCACGGACAACCCTTGTTGGCCTTAGGACCAGCTTCGCCCGGGCACATGTCGTAGCCGGCGCAAACATTGCTAAAGCTGCTTGCAACACCCTCGTCAATGACCCACGGAGAACACATGCCGTCGCCATCCGGGTCGGGCTGCTTGGTCTTACAACCATTAAACTCAATCGGACCAGGCTGTGCCGGGCATTCATCGATACCGTCGCAAACATCCTTGAACTTCTTGGTCATCTTCTTCTGGGATACCCACGGGTCGCAAACGCCGTCCTTATCCGGGTCGGGGTCATCCAGTTCGCAACCGTCTTCGCCTTCACCCGGTTCGTTGGGGCATTCGTCGACACCTTCGCAGATGTCGGAAAATTCGTCTTCAAATCCCTTTTCGGCAACCCAGGCATCACAAACGCCGTCTTCATCGGAGTCCGGATTACCCAACGGACACCCCTGGTTCAAACGGTGGCCCTTGTCGTCGGGGCACTTGTCTTCGTTATCGGTCACGCCGTCGCCGTCTCGGTCCTGCGGGAGCAGGAACCCGCTCCAAGTGAGACCGCCATAGACCGTGTATTCGGGATTGACACGCGTTTTTTCGAGAATAACAGCATTTTCACCCTGGCGTTCCTCATTCTGCCACGTAGTGATATTGGATACCATATTGTCGCCACCCAAGTAATAAGAGGCTCCCAAGTGAATATCCAATCCAACAGGAGTGTGGAAAACGACAGCACCAGTCAACTGCTGCATTTCAAGGTTTTCGTCGACATTGTTGTTAAAGACTCCGTTGAACTTTTCAGTCTGAATATCCATGAAATATTCAGCAAAAATGGAGAGAAAATCAATGAAGTAGTACTCAGCAGCTGCACTGACAAATGGAACTCCCAAATAGACACTTCCATCGCTGCTGGTATAGCGGTAGCCGCCGTTCACGTGAATCAAGAACGGGAGTCCGTCTCCACCGTCCAGCTTGGAGAAGTCGGCAGTAGCGGCAAGACCGAATTTCATGGTCGTAGAGCTCGTACCAAAGGCATGACCCTCGCCCGTTTCCTTGTTGATATATTCCAATTCACGAATCCACAGGCCCTGCTTGTTCTGGTCCGCCGTAGGGAAAGCGGCGCTGAAGAACACGGCCACGTCCATGGGCTGGTCTTCGGGCAGGGGGAATCGGGCCTTCAAATCGGCCTTCAGATTACCAATTCCACCCGTTTTACGTCCATCGTCATTCGCAATTTCCCCGGACGTCGGGTCCTTGATAGGCAGGCTAAAGTTGTCGTAAAAGACAGGGAGGGCCATACCCACATCGAAATAGTGCCAGATACCCAAGGCAAAACCAACATTGGCACTCAGGCCCATGAACTTGGAAACTTCGCCCCAGCGAGGATCGGTAGTCCCCGCCCCGTTCAGGTTATTGTAGCCATCGGCATAGTCCATAAGGGCGAAGAACGCCAGCTTGGAGTGTCCAAGAGACTGACCGGACTGGGTCTTGTTTACACCGACAAAGCCTTCCTTGTTCAATGTCTGTGGATGGGCCGCATAGGCGCCAACAGCCAGCGCCAAGGCCAATCCCGCAATTACTCGCTTCATAGAGTCTCCTTAATGAGGGTATTTCCCAATACTTTCGCCAAAATATAGCTTTTACAGCCCTATATTCCATATTGGAATATGTAAAATGAGATAAATAGCACACATTTCATCCGCTTTTTCCGCTTTGTTTACGAAAAATTACAGTATTTCCCCGTTTTTTTTACAGGAATTTCTCGAAAATATCCGGATACATACGGCACAGGCTGGTAAGCCCGCACCTGCTGATGATAAGGTGGTCTATAACGGGTATCTGGACAATCTTTCCGGCAGAACATATCATCCTCGTCAATTGCAAATCCTCTTCACTTGGTTCTGAACTTCCTGAAGGGTGGTTGTGGACCAAAATCACAGACACAGCCCTATCCTCAATGGCATGGACAAATGTTTCACGCGGGTGCACCAGAGTCTGGTTTACAAGACCGGTAGTCAGTTCATGGATGTTGATGACCACATTGGATGAATTCAAGGTCACCAGAACCATGTGCTCCTGGTTTTCGTACTTGAGGTAAGAAAGCCTCGGTTCCAGATCTTCGGGGGTAATGACATTGATGGCGCGGGCCCCCAACATATAGCGGGATGAAAGCTCAAGACAAGCAAGGACTTTCGAAGCTTTCGCTCGACCAAGACCACGAACCTTCAAAAGTTCCTTCATTGTCGGGAACTCGTTTACCGTCGACAGGTAGTCCGAAAGGTTTCGGGACAGCTGAAACACATCGCAATTGGAACACCCGCTACCAAGAACCAGAGCCAAAAGTTCCTCATTGTTCAGGGCGCCCACGCCCTTTTGTTGCATTTTTTCTCTGGGTAAAAGATTTTGTTCGCTCATGATTCCTCCTTGAAAAAAAAGCGCCTACGTAATAGACGCTTTTTTCAGGAGAAATATGCCAAGCGAATAAAAATTTTACATTAAAGACAATAAAAACGACCTATAGTTTATCGAGAAACCGCTTCCCAAAGCTCCCGCGACGTCACGCCGTAATGCTCCTTGAGGGACTTGTCCACATCGCCGCGGTAAAATTCCTGAATGCAGTCCTTGAACTTGAGAAACTGCTCTCTGGATGCCAAGCCATACTCAGCACGGAACATCTTCTTGACCATCTCCAGAGAATACCAATATAGCTTCAAAGCTTCGTCGGTCCTGGACTCCCCTACGAAAGGCGCTACAAGGGCGTCCAAGGAAGGTGGCGAACCCGAAGGGCGATCCTTGTCGTTTCGGCTTCCGTCTACAAGCTGGGCAATTCCCTCGTTCAGCCACAGAGGGACCTTGGCCCTAGTCATGGCACGGACAAAGGCATGCGTCAGTTCGTGGAAGATGACCGGTCGATAAAGTTCGCGGTACTGCATCATTCCAACGGGAATACGGAGCTTACCGTCGAAAATGGCCCCAACCCACTCTGGCCTTGGCCCTATTCCCTGATATTCAGAAGATTGGTACAAGACAACATGCATCTTGTTTTCTGGGCGGAAATCAAAGAGATGGCACAGGGAGTCGTAGGCCACCTCTAAAACGGACAAAGCCTCCAACACATCGTTCCTATTCGGGCGGCCCTCGAATTCTACACGAAAATGCATGGATCGGGCAATGCCCAAATCTTCCATCTCTTTGAGAAGTGATTTCGATTTCTTTTCTAGGAATTCCAGGTCTTCGTTTCTGTAATTCAAGGTTCCAATATAAGCTATGCAATCCTCGTACCGTTCCTGCTCATAGAGAGTGCCCGCTAAGTGAAGTTGCAAGTTTTTATCGTCAGGAGTTTTTTCTAAAAGGGCGCGGACAGCCTTTTCCGAACATTTCCAATCCGCCGCCTCCTGACACTCATTAAATTCATCCACAAGGCGATTCGCCTCTTCTATGGCACGATTCTTTTTTGATACATCCATGTAAGTGTGTATACCATAACCCAGGGCAACAACAGCGGCGACGATAGCGAAAAGCGTTCGAAAAGGAGGCGTACTTTGAGTCATAGCCAAAAGATAGCAAGCGGATTATTCTAGATTTAGCCCCGAAAACAGAAGAACGGTGCATTTTTTGCGCCATAGGAGATTATCATGGGTTTCAAGTGCGGTATCGTAGGCCTCCCCAACGTAGGCAAGTCCACCATCTTTAACGCCATCACCAACGCCGGCGCCGAAGCCGCGAACTACCCCTTCTGCACCATCGAGCCGAACGTGGGCATGGTGAGTGTGCCGGACAGCCGCCTCGACGAACTGGTCAAGGTTTACAACCCGAAATCCATTGTCCCCGCCGTTACAGAATTCGTGGACATCGCTGGTCTCGTGAAGGGGGCTGCCCAAGGAGAAGGCCTAGGCAACCAGTTCCTCACCCACATCCGCGAATGCGAAGCTATTATGGAAGTCATCCGCTGCTTCGATGACGAAAACATCGTGCACGTGAGCGGTTCCGTGGACCCGGTCCGGGATGTAGAAATCATCGAAACCGAACTGATTTTGAAAGACCTGGATTCCGTAGAAAAGCGTCTCGCTACCGAAGCCAAGGCAGCCCGCACAGGCAACGCCGAAGCCAAGGCCCGTCTCGCCGCCTGCGAAAAACTCCGGGACACCTTCCAAGAAGGCAAGGCCGCCCGCACCGTAATGCACGATAGCGAAGAGATGGAAGGCATCGTGAAAGACCTGGCTCTTCTCACCGCTAAGCCCCTCTTCTACTGCGCCAACGTAAAAGAAGACGACATTCTCACCGGCAATGCCTACGTGGACAAGCTGAAAGAATACGCCGCAGCAAACGGTCACGAAGTCATCATGATTAGCGGAAAGATTGAAGAAGAACTTTCCGCCATGGAACCTGCGGACAAGGCGGAGTTCCTCAAGGAACTGGGCATGAAGGAATCGGGCCTGGACGCCGTGGTGCGCAAGGGCTACGAAATCCTTGGGCTCCGCACCTTCTTTACTGCCGGCGAAAAGGAATGCCGCGCCTGGACGTTCCATGCAGGCTACAAGGCCCCGCAGTGCGCAGGAGTGATCCACACCGACTTTGAACGCGGGTTCATCCGCGCCGAAACACTCAGCTACGCCGACTTCTTGAAGCACGGCAGCTGGAACGCCGCCAAGGAAGCAGGCCTCGTCCGCACCGAAGGCAAGGACTACCTGGTGCAAGACGGCGACATCATGTACTTCTTGTTCAATGTGTAGTTAGGGGTTAGAGACTAGGATCTAGAGACTAGGTGGTAGGTTTTAGGTATTAGGGGCGCAGTATGAAAAGTGTGGTTCCACGGCCTCACAGCCAAGGATGACATTATCCACAACTGATTACTCACAACTCATTACTGATAACTCACTACTATTAGTTCTTACCCTGTTCTGCCACATTTTTTGTGGATCGTTTCGCCCGCAGGCCGTCTATAATCGGGCGGGCGATGCAGGCCAGGTTCATGGCGGTGCCAATAAGAATCAAGACGCTTGCGCAGTAAATACCCACTCCCGGATCCACGCGGAGCACATTCATACCGATAGCATTGCAGAGAGCGCCAATCTGGGATAGTACCGCCCATAGCGAAACCATAGAAAGCATGCCCAATGCAAGAGAGCCCAGGGAAGCATAATAGCCCAAAGGCGCAAGCAGGGCAAAGACCGCAGCCAAAAACAGCGCCGCCGCAATCCCGAACAAATGAAGCATAGGCTCCATCTTCGGGAAGTTAGGGATAAAGTCCTTGAACCGTTCAATAGACCTAGGATTACCCTCTTCCATCTTCTTGAGCAAGCTCGTTGCCGGTTCCTTGAGTTCGGTACCCAAGTCAAGACCAAGAGCGATTTCGTACATGGAGGGTTCCGCAATGACCTGCTCGGTGCAAGACACACTTGCTAAAGGCATCAGCAAGCCCAAAATGGCCAAAAGGTAAGGCAGGCCAACCAGCCTCTGGAAAAGTCGAAAGAACTTGTTGGGCATTACTTACCTATGACATCCAGGGGATACACGCAACGGAATCCAAGTGTTTCAGACCAATACCTGGGGTCTTCGTCATCCCGGACAGACATATTAAGCATCTTTTCCTTGTCTTTCCAGGAACCGCCCTTGTAAACCCTAGAGGAGCCGAGCAGTGCGCCTGTCGGGTTAGAAGATTCTACCCAGAAAGACAGCATAAAGTACTTGTCACGAGTCCATTCGGCGACATTTCCGGACATGTCGTAGATGCCCCAGGCATTGGGCTTCTTGGTAGCCACCTGCTGTGGTCCGTAGGCTTCATCTTCTTTACGCTTGTTGTAGGAATTTTCCCTGTAAATGGCGTAAACAGATGGATCCGGAACAGAATCCAGCACCCAGGGTGATCCTTCGATACTCCCCGCACGGCCTGCAAATTCCCACTGGGCTTCAGTCGGCAAGTCGCCACCGTTCACCTGGCACACCTTGCGGGCATTTTCCCAATTGATGTTGTGGACCGGCTTTTGCGGGTGGAAGAAAGTAGATTTGTCCTTGACCCTCTGGACGGAATCTACACGGAGCATAATCTTTTCCATGAGTTCCTGAGTCATTTCAGTCACCATGATAGCGAAGGGCGACATTTCTACCACGTTGCCGTAGTAGCGGAACGATCCAGAATCCAAAAGCACCAGCTTGCCACGGAGGGGGTCATTCACGATTTTTTTTGCAGGCTCGGCCGCACTCGAAGAAGACACAACCACTTCTGAAGAAGACGAGCTCACCTGGGGCAAAGACGACGATGAACTTTCTACTGGTGCCGGCGGAGGCGGATTCAACCAGTCCTGAACTTCCTGCTGTTCAAAAATGTACTGGGGCAGCATAAAGCTACCCTGAGCTTCTATAATTTGGTCGCCAACCTGGACTTCCAGTTTCACATAGCGGTAATGATGCCTCGTGATGCCGTTGGCACCATAAATCCACACGGGCTTGTTGTTCTGCAGGGATACGATGATTCTGGCGCCACCTTCTGGGGAGGCAAGCATTGCCGCCAAGGAATCGGAAGCATAGCCCGGAACATGTCCTTTCCAGGTCACTTCATAACGGTTCACCGGCTGACCAAACTTGAGAATCAGGAAATCTGCCTGAGCCTTAGCCACAACGGGTGTTGCAGAAGCACTAGAAGCAGGAACGCCGGCAACTGGAGCTGTCGTAGAATCACCCTTAACCGTAGAGTCCGCAGCGGCCGCAACCGTAGAATCCGTCGTGGCCAAAGTTCCCGCAACTGGGGCCGGGGCAACAGGATAAACCAGGACAGCACCGGCAGGCTCAGGCAAAGTGGTAACCGTATCATAGAAAATGGAATCGGGAACCAGGTAGAACCGAGCCGGCAAGGCATGGAGACTATCGAATTTTTGCTTAAAGGCCTGGTCTACGGCAGAAACGCCAGACATCTTCGACTTACGCCACAAGTCCAGGGCCTCCGCATGCACAACGTCGTACCGGGTCGAGTAAGCCTGATACGTGGGATCGTTCATCTCCAAACCTACAGAAACAGCCTGTTTCTTGGCCGGGTAAACCTTGGCAAAATCATTTGTGTCCACGGAATTGAGCACGGTGATGAGTTCACCCACATATTTGTCGTAAAGAACTTCCGTATATTCGAGATTCGGAGTAGCGGCAACCTGTTCCACCGTCACGGACACCGGGCTTGCCGCAGGAGCCGTTGTCCGAAGCTGAACAAGATTGGGCTTGAAAAGCAGTGTCTTTCCACTCTGGACCATACCGATATCGGTAAAAGGCATATAGCCGTCAGCCGAGAACACAAAGGCATAAGGGCCTGGAGCTACCGGCGAAATCGTCTTGGCCACATTGCGGAGCTTGGCATCAAGGGATGAAATCTTTATAGACTTGATGGAGCTTTCCACCTTGATAACACCCGGGAGCGGGTCTTCGTTCAGCACCTGCCAGCGCCCGTTTTTCATAAATAGCAGTTTGGGCACTCTAGGAGAATAGATGTAGTCCTTGTCGAAATAGATGTACTTTTCGTCCTGGAAGGCCTTGGAATTCTTGGTCGGATAAAAGCGCATCCGGAGGACATCAAAAACGGTGAGCTGGTTCTTTTCCAGGCTAAAGGCGTGAAGATTGCCATAAACCGCGGGATTCACCTTGCCCTGAACCCAGTAGTATTCCTTAGGCGACTTCTTGTAGCGCAAAAAGAGGGCATTGTCCTTCAGGGGTAGAGCGGGGGCGGTTGTGGTCACGGAACCGGGAATCCTGATTGCCATCTCCGGGAAGGGCTCAAAAAGTTCACCCTCCTTATACTGGTCCATGGGCACCCTAAACATCTTGTCGCCATCGGCAAGAGCCAACGCCGGCAACAAAAGTAAAACGGGCAGAATGCGCAACAAATGCATAATCGCTCCTATAAATTCTCCTAAACACCGCCTCCCGGCGGTTATTTCCAAAAAAGATAATTACTTGGGACGATTTACGTCCTCAAAAAGCCGCTCCAACAGCCGAAAAATCAGCTATTTACGCCCATTTTCAGCAAATAACCGCCCTGGCTACCGCCGGTGGGGCCCAATTCCACCTTCCAGTCCGCCATGCGGATAATGTCGGGGTGGTGCTCAATGACAATCAGGGTGTCGCCACGGGCAGACAAACGGCGCAACAGGTTCCAGAGAATCTGGATATCCTTCAGGTGGAGACCCGTAGTGGGTTCGTCCAGAAGGTACACCATCTCCCCCGCCGATTTCCGGGAAAGTTCCGCCGCAAGTTTCAGCCGCTGGGACTCGCCACCCGAAAGGGTGGTGACCGGCTGGCCGAGCCTCAGGTAGCCGAGGCCCACGTCCCGCAGGCATTCCAGCTTGGGCAAGATTTTCGGCTGGTCCTTGAAGAACTCGCAGGCTTCGTCGATACGCAGGTCCAGAACGTCGGCGATGTTTTTGCCCTTAAAAGTAACCGTAAGGGTTTCCTGGTTGTAACGCTTGCCACCGCAGACTTCGCAGGTTTCCCAGATGTCCGAAAGGAAATGCATTTCCACCGAGATGGCGCCGCGACCTTCGCAGGCCTCGCAGCGGCCACGGGCCAAGTTGTAACTGAAACGGCCGTAGTCGAAGCCCTTCACCTTGGCCTGTGGCAGTTTGGCGAATAGCCTGCGTATGTCGTCAAACACGCCCGTGTAGCTCGCGGGCGTGCTGCGAGGCGTTCCAGAGATTGGGCTCTGGTCCACCAGCAACACCTCGCCGCTCTGCTTCTTGCGGCCACGGGCCTGGAACTTCTTTTTGAGAGCCGGGAAAATTTCGTCTACCACCATGGAGCTCTTGCCCGAGCCGGACACGCCACAGACCACGCTGATGGCGCCCTTCGGAAACTTGACAGACAAGTTCTTCAGGTTGTTTTTCTTGAGCCCCTTGAACTCGTAGAACTCCGAATCTTCGGTAACGGGGCGAACCGCCATCTGGTTTGTCACGGGAATAGAGCCCGTAAGGTACTTGACGGTCTCGCTCCGGGGGAACTGCTGCAAAGCGTAAGGCTTGGAAAGCTGCTTTGGAGAGCCTTCCGCCACCACCTCGCCACCAAATTCACCAGCAGCAGGACCCATATCGATGATATGGTCCGCCGCCTGCATCATCTTCATGTCGTGTTCCACCACCACCAGGGTGTTTCCCAGGTCCCGCAGGCGGTACAGGGAATCCAGCAGCTTGGCGGTATCGCTTTCGTGGAGGCCCACCGTGGGTTCGTCCAAAACGTAGAGCACTCCTTCAAGGCCGCTACCGATCTGGCTTGCGAGACGGATACGCTGGGACTCGCCTCCGCTCAGGGTGTCGCCCGCGCGGTCAAGCCCGATGTAGCCAAGACCCACGCTGATGAGGAATTCCAGACGGCCGATGATTTCACGGAACAGGGGCTCCGCCACCGTCTTCTTGCTTTCGCCGTTCTTTTCGCCCTTGAAATTTACATGGGCGAACCAGTCCAGGGCCTCGGAAATACTCATGTGGTGGACATCCATGATATTCTTGCCCGCGATACGCACGGCGAGGTATTCGGGCTTGAGCCTTTCCCCGTGGCAATCGGGGCAGACTTCGCCATCCTTGAAATGTCCGAGACCAAGGCAGGTATCGCAGGCACCCCAGTGGGTGTTGAAACTGAAATGCTTTGGGTTGAGGGCAGAGTCCATGTACCAGCCGCAATCAGGGCAACCCGGCTTTTCGGAACAGGCGAGGCGTCCGCCCTTTTCGTCTTCTACGTACAGGATTCCATTTCCGTCGCGATAGCCCCGTTCAAAGGCCTCCACCAGGCGGGCACGGTTGGATTCCTTAACCACCACGGAATCTACCACGGCCAAAAGCTGACGCTCCCGGGTAGGGATTTTCGGCAGCGGAAGCTCCACCAGTTTCTTGCCCAGGTAAGCCTTACGGTATCCCTTTTCCGTCAAAATTTTAGACAACTTAATCACGTCGTTGATTTCGAAGGGAGCAAGGACCGTCACCATCTTGTTCAGGTCACGGTCAAAGGCATACTGCATCAGGTCACCCGCGGAGTACGAATCCACAGGCTTCCCGCAATGCAAGCAATGCGGCGTGCCGACCCTCGCCCACAAAATGCGGAAATAGTCGTAAATCTCGGTGAGGGTCGCCACCGTACTCCGCGGACTCTTGCTGGCGCTTTTCTGGTCGATGGCGATAGCCGGGGCAAGTCCCGTGATGGAATCGATGCTCCCGTGGTCGGGGCGGCCAAGGAAGCGACGGGCGTAAGTACTGAGGGTCTCTACAAAGCGTCGCTGTCCCTCGCTAAAGAGGGTATGGAAAGCGAGGCTGGACTTGCCCGAACCCGAAACTCCGGTGATTACCGTAAGCTTGTGCCGGGGAATAGTGACATCGATGTTTTTCAGGTTGTGCTTGCGGGCACCATGCACCTGGATATCCAGCGAAAGTTCTTCGCCGCCCTTGAGCGTGCGGTCAAAATGATGGTTCTCGCCATGCTTTTTCGAAAGCACAGGCGCCAGATATTTGCCTGTCTGGCTTTTCTTGTTCTTTGCAATCTGCTCCGGAGTGCCTACGGCCACGATGCGTCCGCCGCCTACACCCGCTTCGGGCCCGAGGTCGATAATCCAGTCGGCGCACTTGATCACATCCAGATTGTGCTCGATGACCACCACGCTGTTCCCGAGACTCCGCAAGCGGTTCAGGCATTCCAAAAGCCTGCGGATATCTTCAAAGTGCAGACCCGTAGTGGGTTCGTCCAGCAGGTAAAGGGTCTTGCCCGTGCCCGGGCGACGCAGTTCCGAGGCAATCTTGATGCGCTGAGCCTCGCCGCCGCTGAGGGTGGTAGAAGGCTGGCCAAGCGTCAGGTAACCCAGTCCAACCTCCACAAGCAGGTTCAAGGGTTCTGCAATTTTCGGCAGGTCCTTGAAAAATTCCGCCGCATCGGCAATGCTCATTTCCAGAATTTCGGAAATATTCTTGCCCTTGAAATAGATCTCGCGAGTGGCATCGTTAAAACGCTTGCCGTCGCACACATCGCAGGTCACCTGCACGCTGGGCAAAATGTGCATGTCCACCACTTTTACGCCCGCCCCTTCGCAAGCGTCACAGCGACCGCCCTTCACGTTAAAGCTGAAACGGCTCTTGGTGTAGCCACGGACCTTGCTTTCGGGCAGGCTACCGAACAGGTCGCGGATATCGTCCCAAATTTTCGTGTAGGTCGCCGGATTGCTCCGGGGCGTGCGACCGATAGGCGTCTGGTCGATTTCGATTACCTTGTCGATGTTCTCAAGACCTTCCAGATGGTCGAACTTACCTACAGGCTCTTCGAAGTTGTAAAACACCCGGGCAAGTTCACGACGCAAAATCTGGTTCACGAGAGTGCTCTTGCCGGAGCCCGAGACGCCCGTCACTACAGTGAAGGCACCGTCCAGCGGGATTTCCACGTCGATGTTCTTCAGGTTGTTTTCGGACGCACCACAGATTTTCAGCTTGTGGGTATTCTTGTCAATCTTCTTGCGGTATGCCGGAATCTCGATGGACTTGCGGCCGCTTAGGTAGGCGCCCGTAAGCGAAGACTTGTTCTTTTCCAGTTCTTCTACAGTTCCGGCCGCCAAAATCCGGCCACCCTCTACGCCGGCACCGGGCCCTACGTCTATGACGCAGTCAGCGTGACGCATGGTGTCTTCGTCGTGCTCCACGATGACCAGGCTGTTGCCCTGGGCTCGCAGGTGCTCCAGCATTTCCAGGAGCTTGTCGTTGTCCCGCGGGTGGAGTCCGATACTGGGCTCGTCCAGAATGTAAAGTACCCCCTGGAGCCCAGCCCCTACGGCACTGGCCAGGCGGATTCGCTGGGCCTCGCCGCCACTCAGGGTAGAAGCCTTGCGGCTGATGTTCAGGTAGCCAAGGCCAACCGTCTTCAAGAAATTCAGGCGACCCCGGATTTCGCGGAAGATTTCCTTGCCTATCCGCAGTTCCTTTTCGGAAAGTTTCAGGCCGTTGAAAAAGTCGGCGGACTTATCGACGGACCAATCCGTCAGTTCCGTGATATTGTGGCCATGAAACTCCACCGCATTCGCCATACGGTTGATGCGGGTGCCCCCGCACTCGGGGCATACTCCGATTTTCATGAACTTGCGGAAATGGAAAATATGCCACATGTCCCACAGTTCCTGCATCACGGAGACCACACCGCTTTCGTTACCGCTGGGAGGGCCGTACAAAAAGGCGTGTCGTTGCTTTTCGGTCAGCTTTTTCCAGGGAGTATCCAGGGAGCAGTGCATCTCGTTGGCGATAGTCCGCAAGTTACGCCAGCCGAAATCAGAAAAGATGACCGTGCCCGTGTCCTTCTTTTGGCAAGCAAAACAGCCCTGCTTGATAGAAAGGTTCGGGTCGGGCACTACCAAATTCAGGTCGAACTCGCAACTTTCCCCCATGCCCTTGCAGGCGGGGCAGCGACCCTTGGGGTCGTTAAAGCTGAAGAATCGCGGTTCCAGTTCCGGAATGGAAATTCCGCACTTGGGGCAAGCAAGCTCCGTACCCTGCAGGCGGTATTCTTCCTTCACATTTCCTGCGCCATCCTTGCCCTCACCCGACGACAGCAAAAAACTCACCAGTTTTCCGTCGGTCAGCTTCAGCGCCCCTTCCAGAGCCTCCCGCAGGCGGCTCATGTTCTTGCGTTCCAGAGTCATGCGGTCGATGACCGCCTCGATGGTGTGCTTCTCGTAACGCACCAGGGCGGGCACATCCTCGATCCTGTAGATCACACCATCCACACGGGCGCGCACAAAACCGTCTTCCTTGAGTTCGGCCAGTTCCTTGCGGTATTCGCCCTTGCGTTCCTGCACAATGGGGGCCATCACCGTAATCTGCTTGCCCTCGTCGCCTACGTACAAATTATCTACAATCTGGTCCACGGTCTGGGCCTTGATGACCCGGCCGCACTTGGGGCAGTGAGGCACGCCCAGTCGGGCAAAAAGCAGGCGGTAATGGTCCAGAATCTCTACCACCGTACCCACGGTACTACGGGGGTTGCGGTTCACCGTTTTCTGGTCAATGGAAATCGTAGGCGAAATGCCCCGCACACTTTCTACCTCAGGATGTTTCATGCGACCGATGAACTGACGGGCATAAGCAGACAGGGATTCTACGAAGCGGCGCTGGCCCTCCTGAAACACCGTATCAAAAGCGAGGCTGGACTTGCCCGAACCCGAAACGCCGGTCACCACCACTATAGAATCGCGGGGAATCTTCAAATCCACATGTTGCAGGTTGTGTTCGTGGGCGTCGCGGATATCAATAAACTTGGTCATACGAAAAATATAGAAAAACAGCTTTTGTTCACCATAAGGATAGTGAACATCTGAACACATTCAAAGGCACCTACACGCCCACTATGCTGGAGCAGCGAAATATGTATTAATCCGAACAAAAACGCAAGCCAGTTTTCAACAGCCAAGGAAAATTCCTCGGCACCCCTCAAAACTACTACACATTTGTTCACTATCAAATATACACAAATTCGGCACACTTGTCAATAGCCCCCTCCCCCATGTCATCCCGGCCTTGTGCCGGGACCTTATGCAACTATAGTTGACATCAAGGAATCACGGGCGTTCCCTGCCGTTTATTTCGCCAAGCATTTAAAGCTTCCGGCTTTTATTTTCACGGAAAAACATCAAATAGGATGTCCCGAGAGCATCGGCCAACTTCTTTGACATGAGCATAGAAATGGGCCTGGCACCCCGCTCAAGTGAATTGTAGTTCTGCTTCGCGAGACCGACCTTTTTTGCCAACTGCGCCTGCGTAAGACCAGCATTCACGCGCATTATTTTCAACGCCTTGGCAGGATCAATCCTCTTTTTAGCCTTCTTGTACCAGTCCATCCCTTCCACCGGCTCAAGGACATCGTCGTCTTCATCGATACGGACGGAATCGGGGAACAGCGCATCCAAAAAGGCAATGACAGGTTTCGGGATATTCTTGCCCGAGACCTTGAACGACACCGGTTCATCAGTGATCTGCATAGGGGGCGCTTCCACGACTGCCTGCATACGTAACCTCCACCGTATATAATAAAAATATATTATTTTTTATTACTTGTCAACAACTGCATAAAAAAAAGGAACCGGACGCAATTTGCGACCAGTTTCCACCAATAGATTCAGGACAGCACTCAACTTCTTTCATCATCAACTCCTTTGCGTTACAAGCGGAAAAAAAAACGCAAAATCACTACACAAATAAATATACATTCCCGTTTTGTCACAAAGTGTCAAAATGGAATTTAAAAAACGCGAAGCAGGAAAAATTACATGCGGATTTAGATACGGAAATACATGCGGATTTACATGCAGTCTAGCACTAGAAAGGCCATTTGCCTTCGGCCCTCAGCTTAGCGATACGTGCGGCGTTGCGCATGTCGAAACCGCTCCACTCGGCAGATTGCCGGGAAAAGTCGACGGAGCCGCGGTTCTCTTCGGCAGCCTTCGCATTCTCCACGAAAGTCGCCGCAGCCGCACCCGTCAGAATCGGTATGTTGCTAATCGGTAAAGCCATGTTTTACTTCCACTACATTCACGGGACTAAATAACCTGGTACATGAAGATGCAGCCTTCGTCGTACTTGGGCTTTACATGACGCTGCACGAACTTTTCCTGCTGCTCGGGAAGACGGGAGAATCCCATCGTTTGGTAATGCTCTATCAGCTTTTCTTCAGGCAATGCATAGATGTACAAGGCGCTAACGCCTACATACACAGACATTCTTTGGACGATCGGAAGAACGAACTTCTTGAATGTATAGAAGCCCAACTTCTGGGCTTCGGGGTGCGAATCCTTGTAACGCTTGTTGATGGCGAAATTCGCAAGCTCTATGGCAGGCACGGAATCAAAACTGTCGTCCTGCACCTGAATGGTGATAAGCCCCGTCCGCAAAGAAAAATAGGCGACCAGTTCCCCCGACAATGCATCCTTGACGAGATATGTCCGACTGCAATTGTTCTCTTCGTCTTCCACGGACTGGATCTTGAGATAATCCTCAAGACCGGCGGCATCATTTGTCGCCTGGAAGTTCGCAATCAGATCCTGGTTTTCAGGACTGTCGAACAAGTGCTCAATGGTAAAATCTTTGGTATCGACGACAGAAAACTCGACAATCATTTGCCGGACGCCTCCAGCAGCAGGCGGCGATCCTTCGCATGCTCATCGGCAATCCACTTCTCGAACTGCTCGACTTCCTTGTCCAGCTTGGAATGGTCGGGCCTGCGAGCACTCGAAAACAGGGCGAACACATCGCTCTTTTTCAGCATCTGCCTAAATTCCTGAGAAATCACTCGCATGGTAGACCTCCACGATTAATATACATTTTTACCATATTTTTTGCAAACACCATTCTGCCAACACCTCCATTTTTTGCCAAAACCTGCACACCTGTTCACTATCACAATATACAAAAACAAAATGGCAAAGTCAATACCCGCGGCGAAGATTTATCATTTAGCAACTATAGTTGACATCAATGGGCTACGGGCGTTCCCTGCTGCGCAGGGGCGGGCTCTCGCGGCCTTGCAACAGCACAAGAGTTCAAATGCGTTGCACCATTTGGACCAGGTTGTTCCTTACGTTGTATTCTACAAAACCGTTCTTCTGGTAGAAATCCATCAATCTAGCATCTTTTTCGCATTCCAGAAAAACAATCCCGCCGCCTACGATATCCTGACATTCCTTAACCTTGGCCATGCAGACATCCAGCAATTCACCACCCCTTATGGGATGCCGTATTTGTTTGGAATAATTTTTCCCAAGCTGCGCAATAAGATATGAAGAAGCGACATAGACGTTCCGGTCCTTGTCGTAAGAAGCGAATTTCGCCCATTTGCGCTTTGTGCTATTGGACATCTCCACAAACTTAGCGGGTATCGAAATCGGCTTAATCGTCAATGAAAAATATCCCAACAGTTCCTGATTGACGGACGACAAAACTAAATGAGTCATGGAGAGATTCTGCCTGGAAAAGCTCTCCGCCTTCTTTTTTAGAAAGGACTCCACATCGTCATTCTTTTGCGCAGGCATCGTTCCCGAAGCGGACTTATATGTACTGGAGAAATTCTTGATTTCTCCATTTACAAAAAAACTTGCTCCGGAATCGAGCAAGTCAATAATACGGTAACTGGAAAATTCATTCATCATTTGGCAAATAACTTATTGATTCGTTTTATTTCAGCTGTTTTGTTCTTGGATTTCCATGAAACCCACTTGGACTTCTTGCCAGACCGAATCAGTGCGTCTAGCAAGGAGTCAGCCACCTTCTGACTCCTTATCGAAAAATCCTTTGAAATGCTAGCCGTTGACATGTTACACCTCGACTAAACCAATATAAAAAAACGATGTGCCCGAGTCAATATCCGCGGCGAAGATTTATCATTTTGCAACTATTGTTGACATCAAGGGATCTCAAAGAATCTACTTCACCCTATTCCAGAAGAGCTTTTCGCCGTTCATCTCGAAGTACATCTGGTCGGGCCCGTTCAAATGGCATACCAGGGAATCTCCCCTGGCCGGCCTCACCACGACCAGCTCGCCCCGGACATCGTACTCTACGCAGTCTGTCGCGCCGCAGAGGTACATCCTCGACGACTTGAACTCGATGGACCCGCAGCCGATCAGCTGCAACAGACCATCTTTCGAGGCGGCCTCCCACTTGCCCTCGACGGGATTCTTCTGGCACGCGCAGAGCGCGAGCGCAAGCGACATCAAAAACACGAACGGAACCTTCTTCATATTGATTTCCTTTTTCCTTCAATATACACTATTTTGATAAAAACGCTAATTTCCGAGCTAAAAAGGGGCTAGTGAAGGGCGTTCCCTGCTGCGCAGGGACGGGCCTTGTCCAAAAGCTTCAAATTGTCTTCAGCAGTTGCAACAGGCTCTTTTCCGTGGACTTAGTTCTCCTCGTCCCGAACTCGACAAAATGGTTCTGCGCACAATAGAAGTCCAGGAGCTTCTTCTTGTTTTCGCACTCCAGAACGCAGAGAACGCCTCCTACCCTATGCTGGAGCAGCGAAATCTGCTCCATGGCAAGCGATAGCAACTCCTCTCCTGTAATCGAGTCGTTAAGCCCCGGCTGGAAGTTCTTCCCGAGTTGGGCGATAAGGTACGCCGGAATATTGTATTCCCCTTCATCCAACGTACTCATCCGAGAAAGCTTCCTTTGAACAGTCCGGGACACAGCCTGCGCCTTTACAGAAATAGTCTTTATCGCGAGCGAGAAGTAGCCCAAAAACGCGCCGTTCTTTTGGGAAAATACCAAATAGCTCACAGCCTGGTGCTTCTTAGCGAAATCGACAGCCGACTTTTTCAGGAACCCCTCGACGTCCTTGTTCATAGGGCACTCGTAGAGACCGCAGAGATCCGACAAAATCTCTTCCATGGGAGCATCGCAAAGATACTCCATTATGTTTACGACAAAGTAGGATTTAGAAGCCATGTTTCTTTCTAAGGAGAGCAAGTTTTCTCAAACTGTAAACTCCGCTTAGAACATCGGCCTTGACTCGGCTGACGGAAACAGGGGCCTTCAGGGAGCGATCCACGGCCTTAACGAAGGATTCCAGCTGCCTGGTCCCGACCACGTTAAAGTTCTTCTTTATGCTCGATGTAGCCATGATTTACCTTCTAGCGAAATATACATTAATCCGAACAAAAGCACAAGCCCGTCTGCGACAGCCAAGACAGAATCCCCGCCCCCTCGCACAATACCTACACATTTGTTCACTATGCCAATATACAAAAAGAATATGTCCTAGTCAATACCCGCGGCGAAGATTTGTCATTTTGCAACTATAGTTGACATCGAAGGACAACGGGCGTTCCCTGCTGCGCAGGGCGGGCTCTCGCGGCACGAAAAAGGGGCCTTGAGCCCCTTTTTCCCCGCCTAGAGGGCCGAGCGCAGGATACGGGCGGCCCTCCCGGCCCTACGGGCTTCGATCGCCTAACGCGATTGTCCCCAAAATAGAAGAGAACCGGCAAAAAGAGAAATAAAAGACTATATTGAAGAATAAACATGGTGAAACCATTTGCATCCCAAGCTTATGTTCGTCAAAAAAATGATAAAGAAAATTACATTCACAGATCAAAATGGTAATATCATAAAAGAAATCCCGTTAAAATTAAAGAAACGGGTGCATCGAAAGCAATTCTTCGATGTAGCTTATATTGATGATTTTCGCAAGATTATGAACGCACCTTATTTTCAAAAAAGTAAGGAGTATTCTTTAAAATTTAATTTATGCTGTGCAGTTGCTGATCGGTTGAATACCTGTGTTGCGTATTTAAATAAGCACTTAAAGCATCCGAAAACAGAAGAAGATTTTTTGTCTTTTTTGATGTTTGCCTGCATGATGCGAGATGCAGTCAAGGCAATATTAGAAGAGTTTAATGTTCAGCAAAAATCTCGGAATGATGAACAATTCCAGTTTTTTAAAGATGTATATGAAAAATCAAAAGTTTATAATCCTGAAAAAGAAATTCCTACAGATGATACGTTCTTTGATTACTTTCGTTCCTTATCATTTGCTCATCCAGTAGATACGTATCGCGCAAAATTTCTTCACAAGGAACTAAACGAAAAGCATTATTGTCCATTTGTCCTTATAAATCGCATTTGGGGAGATCCAGAATGTGTTGGGGCGAGGATTTATACGAATGTTAGTAATGACATTCTGGATGTGTATATTCCATTTGAAAGAATAAAAAAATATCTAAAGTTCAAGTATGAACAATTATCGTTGGCCACAAATTATTTGAAGCAAAAGCACTTGGATTTAGAGTCTATTTGGAAAGAAGACAAGATTAATCGGGATCTAGATCCTTTAGAAACACTGCATAAAATAAAAGAGAAACTGGAACAAAGATGCGAAGAAACTTATAATGTTTCTGAATTAATTTTTTTCTTAAAATATAAACCAAGTTTAAAGCAAAATGAAAAAACTACTTTAGAATATCAAAGGGCGATTATTTACCGTTTACCATCTTTATGTGAAGCTGTCGAACAATTAGATTATGAAAAAATGCATTCTGTCTTTGGAACGGTGCTTCGTGTTCGACCGAGAAGCGCAGAAAGAGTTGATTATCAACTTGGATGCATTTATGCTGATTTAAATTCTGCCACAGATGCTGCTAGGTATTCATACACATTGGGTTGTGTTCGATGGATTGTGGAAGCTTTTGCTCATAAGTGGGTGGATATAAATGAAGAAATGCCCGCGGATGAATTACGCTTTTTGATATCCGCCGCTTGCTACTTGGAAGAAAATGCCTAAAAAAAAGATCCCCGGCCAAGCCGGGGATGACTCGCTGTTTACTTCACCCTATTCCAGTAGAGCTTTTCGCCGTTCATCTCGAAGTACATCTGGTCGGGGCCGTTCAGGTGGCATACCAGGGAATCTCCCCTGGCCGGCCTCACCACGACCAGCTCGCCCCGGACATCGTACTCTACGCGGTCCGTCGCGCCGCAGAGGTACATCCTCGACGACTTGAACTCGATGGACCCGCAGCCGATCAGCTGCAACAGACCATCTTTCGAGGCGGCCTCCCACATGCCCTCGACGGGATTCTTCTGGCACGCGCAGAGCACGAGCGCAAGCGACATCAAAATCAGGAACGGAACCTTCTTCATATGGATTTCCTTTTTCCTTCAATCGCTTTCGCTTCATTCAGGAACTTGTCAAAATCGCTCTTGAACAGTTTGTCCTGGACAACGCGGTATTTTTCGAATTCACTTTCGGCAAAAGCCTTTGCAATTTCAGCCGACACCCGACCCTTGTCTGTCAGAATCTCCACCTCGTTGAAATCCAGGAACTTGTTGAGGCGAAGCGCCCAATCTTCCATCGTCATGGGAATCTGCCGTTTCGCCTGAAATTCCGCATAGTCAAGGTACATTGTCACAAATCGTTCCAGTTGATGCAATTCATCCTTTGAAAGGTAGTTCTTCGCAATGCTGACATCCGACTTCTCGATTTTCCCGTCAGGCGCCTTGCGCCAGGTCGTCAAGCCCATGTGCGTCTTTTTCGCATCGGCGCGTTCCATAATGAGTTCGGCAGCCGTATGCCGGTGGATAGCCCAGTGCAGCTTGTTCTGCACATTTGCGAAAAAATCCCTTGTCGTGACGGCATCCCGGCTGTAATCGACACTCGTCGCGTAGATATCGGTAATCTTCTGGTAGAATTTCCGCTCCGACATCCGGATTTCCCGGATTTCTTCGAGCAGGTTCTCAAAGTATTCTTCGTCAAAAATCTGGCCGTTTTCCAGGCGTTGCTTGTCGAGAACATAGCCTTTTATCGCGAAATTGCGCAAAACGTTGGTCGCCCACTGCCTGAATTGCGTTGCGCGGATAGAATTCACGCGGTATCCCACCGAAATTATCGCATCGAGATTGTAGAATTTGGTATTGTAAGTCTTGCCGTCGGCGGCAGTATGTGCAAATTTTGCACATACTGAAATTTCTTCCAACTCGTTGGTCTCAAAAACGTTCTTTAAGTGCTTGGTGACTACGGACCTATCGACATCGAACAGCCTTGAAATTCCGTCCTGCGTGAGCCACACATTTTCGTCCTGGACGCGCACTTCTATCGAATCCTGAGAATTCTGCTTGGTAAACACCAAGAAATCGATGGTACTATTGCGAATCTGCAACGTTTTGCTCATTTCTACCTCAGAATTCAACACAATAATCGAAAAACACAAAGATACACATTTGTTCACTATCAAATATACACAAACGCAGGGCGGTTGTCAATAGCCGGGGCAAAAAAAGTCAATTATGCAACTATTGTTGACAAAAGTGACTTACGGGCGTTCCCTGCTGCGCAGGGGCGGGCTCTCGCGGCATAAAATTGCGGCCTCACGCCGCAATTTTTCCGCCTAGAGGGCCGAGCGCTGGACACCGGCGGCCCTCCCGGCCCTTCGGGCTTCGATCCCTAACGCAGACACGGGAAACAAGCTGTATGTTCGTAAGTGGTTGAATGACTAAAGCAGGTAACTATTGTTTGCAAAATCAACTTTTTTTCAAAAATGTCACCATTTGACATTCAAGAATTATTAATTTATCTTCGGACATTTGTTGCTATTGCATAACAAAGTCAATTTACTTAATTTCAGAATAAAGATAGGAGTACAGCATGTCCATTGAGAGGATTGATATAGCAAAATTTCGTGGATTTCATCAAGTCGGTTTTGAACTGGGTGAAAATTTGACAGTCATCGCAGGCCAAAATGGAACTCAAAAAACGACTCTTTTGGGTATGCTCACCCAACCATTCGCCATAACAGACAAGAAAAATCCTTTATCTAACGAAAAACCCTTATGTGGGGGGAATTACAAATCCTCTTTTTCGGAAAAATTCAAACTTTCTGAGAAATTTGACAAGCCCAAAGAACATGAATGGACTTTAACATATGACGGTGGGAAGACATTCACCGTAGAGAGCATAAAATCGAATGATGACAGAAAAAACCACATCCGTTTTTGGAAAAAAGAGAAAAGTTCACGAAAAAAAGGATCTGGATACATTCCGAAGCCAGTTATATATTTAAGTCTCTCCCGCTTGTTACCAATAGGTGAAGACGAAGCAATTTCCGATTCGTCTAACTCGGTAAAGCTAACCGAAAGCGAAGAGAAACTATATCAAAAATTGCACAACAAAATTCTCATAATTCCAGATGTGCCCATAACAAAGATATCACATCTAGAAAGTCAAAATAAAAATACTCTAAGTGCAAATACAGATTTCTACGACTGGAAGATGAATTCTGCAGGTCAAGACGACATTGGAAAAATAATTTTGGCGCTTATTTCTTTTAAAAGATTAAAAGAAAAATATGGGACGGCATATACCGGAGGAATACTTGCTGTTGACGAATTAGACGCAACTTTGTATCCCGCTTCACAGGAAAAGTTAATCGAAGTGTTGCGTACATACGCCAGCAAATATGACATTCAAATTTTTTTCACCACACATTCTCTTTCAATGCTGAAGCATATATGCTCTACAATTGAAGAAAATAAAGTAGCAAAAGACATTAAGCTTGTTTACCTTGAAAAAATAAACCAAACCATAAAATGTATAGAAAATATTTCTTACGAGAATATTATGGACAAATTATTTGCTATGTCAACGAAGAAAACGGAATCCCGTATAATGACCTTTTCTGAAGATGGCGAAGGAAGGTGCTGGTTAAAAGTTCTATTGGGACATACAAGAACAAAGACATTAAAAATCGTAGACTGCAACATAGGTTGCGCCTCCCTAATTCAACTTACAAAACAAAAAATACCTCCTTTCGTCTTCCCAAACTCTATCATAATTTTGGATGGAGATGCTAGACACGATGTTGAGAAACTATCAAAAACCTTAAAAAACTATTTGGTATTGCCTGGCGACATTTCGCCAGAACGGCTTCTTGCAAAATATTTGAAGGATTTACCTGACGACAATCCATTTTGGGAAAAATGCGGGAACAACTATACCAAGCAGGTTGCATTTAGAGATTACCAATACGATGAAATAATGGAGAATCGTGAAAAAGCAAAAGAATGGTTTAATTCACAGTTGCATCATTGGGGGAGAAACGCAACAAGGGCCATTACCGCATGGTGTGAAGCAAATCCAGGAGCCAAAGAAGATTTTATTGTTAAATTTGACGAGTTACTAAAAAAATGGGGAAAATAGCGAGTGGACGAATTCCATACCCAAACAATCGTTGATATTCCGATAAAGGACTTGGTCCTCTGGACCGAGAACCCTCGTGATCCTATTGACGAATCTGCAACTGACCAAGAAGTTGTGGAGCGAGCATATGCAGACCCCCGTGGGAAATGGAATCTGCATAAGTTCGTATTGACCATGGGTGATTTCTACGATTACAGCGAATTGCCAACCGTTGTTTACAAGAACGGAAAACCTGTTGTATATGACGGCAACAGACGTATTGCTTTGGCCAAGATAAAACTCGGATATGTGAACCACCTCCAAACAATGGATTTGGATATCCCTGATTTTCCGGAAACCATGCCTTGCGCAGTCTGCTCCGAAGAAACAGCAATACAGAGGATATTAAGAAAGCACAGTTTAGCAGGCTCTTGGGATGAACTAGAGCGAGAAAAATTCGAACGCAAGTATATCCCTCAGACGCCCAAGTCACCATTCCTGCTTCTAGAAGATGCGCTTGGCGTAATATCCGCTAATGAAGAACTCAACCAAAATTTTGTCAAAAAAGAAATCTTCACGGAAACAAATCTGAAAGCCCTTGGTTTTTCAGTTGAAGATGGAATGTTACACTCCAAACACTCCAACGAAGACAATTTAAAGATCATCAATAACATTGTAGAAAAAATCAGAAACAGAGACCTATCCACCAGAAACAGCCGCGGGCAGGTATTTGATGTTCTCGACTCAAGCATCAAACAGTTAATCGAGGCCGATAAAAATAAAAAGTCCCATCTGATTGAGCACGCCGAGAAGTCCAAGCAGGTTGTGCCAAGCAAACCGGCACCACGCTTCACTAAAAGGACCACCCCCAAAAATGATGAAACCATTTTTGGGGAGAAACTATCTCTAAAAGTAGGCCCAGTAAATGACCTATATCGAGATATTGTCGAATTGTTTTGGTTTTGGAAAAATAGACAAAGTAGCCAATCTCACCTGTCGAAGTCCTTTCCAGCACTAATTCGTATGTCATTAAGGCTGCTAACAGAAACGGCAGCAAAAGATATTGATTTAAAATGGGAAATTGGCGATTATATTAGTGCTTATTTCGAACAGGCTAAAAAATCCTTGTCAAAGGATCAAAAGACGACTCTGTCTAGTCTTATACCAGGAGAAGCGCAAAAAATCATCCAGTTGTTACATACAGGGGCACACAACTATCAAGCAGCATGCAACATGGAGCAAACAATGATTCTTTCCGTATTGGTTGCAAAAATGCTAAAAATATCGCACGGATTGGGAGGCGCATAATGGAAAGGGCTGTTTCTCCACTCCGATATCCTGGGGGAAAATCACTCATTTACCCCTTTTTAGAATCATTCCTTGAAGAGAACGAAATGATTGGAGGAACATATGCCGAGCCCTTTGCTGGCGGCGCAGGGTTAGCGCTCGCACTTTTGTATAAAGGCCTTGTGAAGAAGATTTACATCAACGATCTTGACAAAGCCATCTATTCCTTTTGGAAATACGCATTAGAAAATTCCGAAGAAATGTGCAAATGGGTTGCAAAAGTTCCATTAACGGTGTCTTCATGGAAGAAATTTCACAACGCCTATTTGAACTCAACCAATTTATCAACGGAAGACCTCGCTAAAGCAACTTTCTTTTTAAACAGAACCAATGTTTCTGGAGTCATAAAGGGCGGATTAATTGGTGGTTTAGGCCAAACAGGGGCATACAAAATAGATGCTCGATTTAATCGAAAGTCACTAATAAAAAAAATCCAACGGTTAGGCGAATATAAAGAAAACATCATTCTTTCAAACGAGGATGCTCTAACTTTCATAAAAAAACGTGAACGGATGCAAAGCGACATCTTCTTATACCTCGATCCGCCCTACTACCAAAAGGCCCCAAATCTATATATGAACTTTTATCGGGGCGATGATCACGCAAATCTCGCAAAATTCGTTCAAACAATGAAAAAGAATTGGATGGTATCCTACGACAACCATGCTTTCATTCAGAATTTGTATTCAGATAGGAATAGCATTCTTTATTCCTTACAGCAAAGTGCATCTAACCGGATTGGGAAAGAGATTCTGATATTCAAGGATAATCTTGTATTTGCCGAATCTATGAAGAAATTGAAGAATGCGATTATATTGCAGTAAAAAAAAATTTCATTCTAGAAGCCTAGAATTAACGTTCATCATCTGAAGCGGTAGAGTAAATCAAACTGTGTCATCGTCCGTTGTTTGATTCCTTAGCAAAAGTTATAAAATTTTAAACCGGTCCTCGTGTAAGCTTCCCCATAATTGTCAGCTACCCATTTTTAGGGCTAGTTTAAAGTATACAAAATCACCCAGTTCTCATCAACCGATACTCCATTGGAGCGAGGTTGTTTAAGGAGTCGTGGGGTCTTTCGTTGTTGTAGTAATCCGTCCACTTTTCGGTAATTTCCCTTACATCATCTAAAGTCCTAAAAATGTAGGCGTCAAGAACAGCCCTTCGGTACGATCCGTTAAACCGTTCGATGTAGCTGTTCTGAGTCGGACACCCGGGCTGCGTGTACAAAATTTTGATTCCGTTTCCATCGCACCAATCTTGAAATTCATGTGAAATGAATCGCCAATTCGCCTCAGTCATATTGGCTCATGCAAGCATGGCCAATGCGACATTCGGCTCTAGAGTTTTTTCTATGACCTCGCGGAGAATCTCGTTGTCCAGGGCGAGATTGGCGTACATCTTCTTGAGCTTGGCGTTTTCTTCTTCGAGTTCCTTCAGTTTTTTAAGTTGACTAACCTCAAGACCGCCGTACTTCCGTTTCCACTGATAGAGCGTGGCTCTGGAAACATTGAGTCGCCTGCAGATTTCGTCCGCAGACACTCCGGCTTCAAGTTCGTTTACGCTTTTGACGATTTCCGATTCGGAATGAGTCAGTTTCTTCATGGCTGTTCCTTTGCTACCAAAGGTAGCATTTTGACGCAGGCGGAATTGCCTTTTGTCTAGTTAT
>Ga0129306_1000669_pt1 | contig 49795 bp, 46 predicted proteins | sample P827metagenome_FD_94438 | JGI IMG/M metagenome (GOLD analysis project Ga0129306, IMG submission 94438) | Capybara group fecal microbial communities from Wisconsin, USA - P827 metagenome | ecosystem: Host-associated > Mammals > Digestive system > Large intestine > Fecal | place: USA: Wisconsin... | reverse complement strand
ACTCAATAATTGTGGTGCTTCCGGTACTCCCGCTGGTTACTGGTCTTTGAGTGCCGAATATCTGACCTCTGGCAGCAATGAAGGCAGTGTCAATTATGTGGCTACCATGGGTGCTAACTGCTCTGAGTTGACTCCGGCTTTCTCCAAGCTTAGCAACAACCTGAAGTCTAGCTCGTAATTAAGTTGACGATGCTTGTTGGAGGCCTCCTTATTGGGAGGCCTCTTTTTTTTAATGTAATAACTCTCGCTCATTTGTTGAATATGGACTTTTTATCTATAATCTAATCAAGACTATGGAACATTTAGTATATTGCTCATTAAGTATGTTGTCCCTGATTCCATTCTTAAAAAACAAGTATTTGGTGCTATTATTCGCAATACCTCTTTTTCTTTGTGTGTACCGATACAATGGAATTGTGCAAGATGCGAGTGTCTATGTAACGCAGTACGTGTACTCTATAGACCCGATACGTTTTTTTGGAGATCCTTCCTTTGACTACGGTAATCAAGGCTCGCTAGGGCTTTTTTCTCCTATTCTCGGATTATTTCTTGAAACTTTTGGCGTATCAACAGGGGCCTTCCTTTACACTCTTCTAACACAACTCTTTTGGATTGTCGCCTTTGTTTTTTTGATAAAGAATTTGTTGTGGCTGAATTGGCAACGCTTATGGATATTGCCAACGACGATTCTATCAATATGTATTTTCTCAAACGGCATGCCTTTTTCGCATATCAGTTTTTTTAATTATTTGTCAACATACGTTTGTTCTCGGTCCCTATCTATTGCACTAGGCCTTAGCGGCGTTGCTCTTGTATTTAAAGAGCAAAAATGTTTGAGTTTTTTGCTCTTTTTGATAGGAACGGCAGTACATCCCCTTACGGCAGGATGGGGAATTCCTTTTTGGATGTTTTACTTCTGTCCGAAGACAAGAATCCCTATTCTTGTTTGTTCGCTTATTTTCCCTTTCAGTTGTCTAATTCACTCGGGGGTACTAGATGTTTATCCCGTGGATTGGCTGGCAAAGCCATTGAATCGGCCGCGATATGAGCTTTCTTCTTTGTATGCCTTTCTATTGGTTTTTTGGGGGATGTTAGCAAAACGAACTTTTAACAAACGTATTCAGAATATATCTCTTTCAATGTGGTTGCTGACAGTAATCGCCTTGTATTGGGATTTATGGGGTAGTTACGGCGAACACATTTTCCTATATCAGGTTCAGCCTTGGCGCGCACTTTGGTTGCCTTCAATAGTGGCTGCTCCTTTGGGAATCTGTCATGCTAAGGATGCGTATAGAAATTTCACGAAAAAAAAGATTATTACCTCTTATAACTTGGCTACGATACTTTTATTCGTGTCGTTCTTTACTCCAGTGCGTCTTTTTTCTGTTTCAATTACAGCTGTAATTCTTTTTTTATTAAGAGAACGTGTCGTTACCTCAAGAGATCTTGTTGTGACATATGCGGGGATATTGTTTGGTGGTTATATTGTGCAGCAATATATAACATGGAGTTTGCAGGGTTTCCCAGCAATCTATATACTTTCCATCAAAGAACTTTGTTATGCTAGGGATGCCTTCTTTATGTACCAAGCAATTTTTGCTTTGGGATTTGTCTTTTTATTTATAAGAAAACGTTTGTTTCTTTCTGCTATAGTGTTGGCTATTTCTGTTTTTTTTGCTCGCTTTATGTTGCTGCCTGTACTAGCACTATTTGTTGCTTTTTTTCAAAAAAAAACAAATGTCTGGTATTGGATCGGGGTATGCTTGATTACATTCTTGGTTATATTTGACGGTTTATTCGATGTGGACGCTCGTAGCCAGTTTTTGTTTCATGGATTACCTTTTAATTTTTTCAAGGCTAGTCTGTTGGCCTTGTTGTCTTTTGTGGCCATTTGGCTTACAAAAAAGGTTTCTTACAAAAGTATCGTTATGTGGTTAGTAATATGTAGCTCTTTTGCCATAGCTGGTTATGTGGATAATTTTGCCGATATCCTGAATAGAGAAAGACAGCTCGATCTACGTCTCCATCAGACCATTTTCCCGCAAATTGAAGATAGGGGTCATGTTCTGTTTTATGTATCTGGAGACTATTTTGGAGACCCGAGATTACAATTCATGACGGGATGTTATCTTAATTATAATGTTATGTTGGGTAGTGTTTTTTTTGAAGGACAGTACAAGGAAGCTCTTAAAAGATCTCGCTTGCTATATTGGAGGGAGCGCAGCCCCGAATCAAATCAGTTTGTTGATTATATGACAATTCTAGGAAAGCTAGGCAATCCCGACACCCTAACAGATAGAGTAGAATTTCTTTGCCGGCACAATGAAATTCACCATTTAGTGACAAGCAATGACTCATTGCCTTTTATTAAAGAGGATTCAACGATAATAGGAGACATGCAAAAGGTCTTTTTATATGATTGCTCGTCTACGAAATAGGAAAAAGAGAACGTATTTCAAAAAGATTCTTTCTTATGAGTCAATTCAAAAAAAATAACAGACTTGTTTGCGTTTTGGCTATATTTTTGTTCTTTACGCAGGTACATTACAGAGGATATGACTGTGATGCAGCACTTTATTTGTTGCAAGCAATGAATTATTTACAGCCCGAACGTTTTGTGAACGATGTCCCCTTTATGTTCGGCAACCAAGATTCGTTTAGTTTTTTTTCCCCGTTCATTGTGATTTCCTTAAAAACATTGGGCATAAATAATGGCGGGATAGTTACTGCATATATTTTACTCTTTGCTTTGGCTACGGTTTCCGTTTTATTTACTAGTAAATGGGCGACATTGTTTAGTGCAAGAAAATGGGGCGCCTTCATATCCTTGTTTATGTTTGTTTTATTGGCTGGCAAGGAATACGGACCGGCGGGATTTTATTTACCCATATTCGAGTCATTTCTTGTTGCCCGATTGCCCTCCGAGATTTTTGCCATTGCTGGGCTTATATTCTTGTTTGACAAAAATAAATTTATCTCGCTGATATTTTTTTCTCTTGCCGCGTTAATGCATCCATTGGTTGGTGGGTGGACTTTGCCGCTATGGATTTTTTTTCACTTTCCAAAGATGCGTGTGCCCATCTTGGTTGTGTCGTTGTTATCTCCCTTAAGTGGTTTTTTCCATTTAGGACGTCTTGATTTTTTCAATAATGATTGGAATCCTGTTTTCTATAAACCTAAATGGGACGATTTTACGCTATATTCGGGACTTCTGCTCTTTTGGTTTTCGATCTACCATTATTTCAAGGATTCTCCGATTGCTCGATTGGCAATCAGCCTCTTTTGGATATCGTTAATTGGGTTCTATCTACAGTTTGCCGGTTCGTATACTAGTCATATGCTTCTTTCTCAAGCACAGCCTTTCAGAGTGGAGTGGTTATGCAGCATTCCCATAATACCAATATTTGCCTTCTTTATTCATGATAGTATAAGCAAGCACAACAATCTCTTGCTCTGCGAATATGCAATCTTGGCTTTAGGATTATGTGCTATAGCGCAACAGCATTGGTTTTTACTACAGGTTATTTGCACAGTTTTAATTTTTGCTCCAATAAAGCAATTTAAACGTTTCAAAATAAATCAATTTAGGATGGCTGCTATATTTATTTTTTGTTTCGGTTGCCTACTCATCAGTTCTACATTGACCAATTATGTTCAACTAGGTCTAGAACAAGGTATCGGGAATGCTGAATTTGTTGTGGCATGGATGCAAATGCCCGAAAAATTACTTGTTGTAGAAAGAATAATATTTCTCTTACTCGTTCTAATTTGTTTTTATCAGAAGAAGTTTGGGTTCGCTTTGGTTTTTGCGATTTCCTTCTGCATAGATAACTTGAGAATCCTTCCCATAATTTCCCTATTACTTATTTTGATTCCAAATCTGAAACCATGGATAAAGAATGCGTTACTTGCATCAGCCATTTCTTTTGCGTTCTTTGAAGTTCTAGGTTCCCTATACAGGTGCAATTCTTCTGAGATTCCACCTCTAGAAGGTTCTATGGTGGCATGTGTAATTTTATTCGTGGCATTGCTCGTTTCCACCTATTGGATTATTGCCTTAAAGGGAAATTTAAACCACAGTCACGGCATCTTTCCATTGATAATTCTAATGATATCCCTGGGGGCGTGGGACATTTATAGATGGGATTCAAGGAACGAAGCATTTATCACCAATGAAAAGCAGATGGGTTCTTTTCTTGAAAAAACAATCTTCCCGCAGGTAAGGGATAGAGGGAAAATATTGTTTACGGTGGATGGCGAAACGCCGACCCAATCCAGGTTCAATTTCTTGACTGGGGCCTATGCGGATGAATCCATAAATATAGGAGAAGTCTTTTTCAAGGAACAGTTCAAAGAATCTAATCGAAGGCGAAGCGCGTTGCTGACAGGAACTTCAAAGGAGGTGAATTTGAGTAAGTTTGGCGAACAAATAATGAAAGTTTACCAGAATCCCGATACCCTGCTTTCCCGGGTCCGCTACCTGTGCGGGATAGGGGAAATCGCCCATTTTGCCACGGACTATGGCAACATGCCGCTCCCGCGGCAAGATTCCGTATTCTTGGATGTAAAGCAGAAATTCGTTTGGCTTTACGGTTGCCCGGTTGATTAGGTCCTTAAACTTGTAAGTATATTTACGCCATGAAGTCCCTTAAAGCGGCCCTTTGCCTGAATCTGCTGTTCCTGCTCCTGTGCCTGGGAGTGGGAGGTATCCATTTGGGCTCTTTGGACGACTATTTTATGTCGGCGGTGGTCACGGGGGCCTATGGTGGCGAGTTTGACCCCCACACGCTTTTTGTGAACGGGGCTTACGCCTATTTCTTGCGGCCTTTTTACCTGCTGTTGCCCGGTGTGGGGTGGTACTTTGTTTTTGAGCTGCTTTCGGTGTTTGCCTCTTTTACGGTGTTCACCTGTTTTTTGCTTAGGCGCATACCGGGGCGCTTGGGCCTTGCCCTGTGTTGCGTGCTGTTGGCCTGCCTGGTGCCTGATTATTACCTGCAACTTGCCTTTACCCAGTGTGCGGCGGTCTGCACGGCGGCGGGAATCCTGCTGCTCTACTTCGGTCATACTGAACGGCGCTGGCGTGTGCTGCTTGTGGCGCTGCCCTTTTTTGTGGCGGGAATCGTGTTCCGCAGGGAGGGCTTTTTGCTTGGGGTCCCTTTCATGGGGGCGTGTCTTGCCTTGAGCCTGTTCGAAACACGCCGGCTGTACAAGCCCGTGGTGGGTGTGCTTGTGGCTGTGTTCTTTGCCTACTATGCCTTGCAGAGTTTCAACAACAGCCTGTTCGAGAATAACGACTATACCTACTACCGCGACTACCAGTGGAGCCGTTCCACCTTTGGTGACGGTGCCGACTACGACATGGATGCTGTTTACGACGAGTTGGAAGACCGGCAGATGGAGGGCCGGGATTTTTGGGCGCTTAGGAGTTGGGTGTTCTACGATACGAAGGTGCTTTCTTTGGATAGCCTGAAACCTTTTATAGATGTGGTCAACCGTAACCGCTATGAGCCCAATTATGCCCGCATGCCGGGGGCCCTGTTCCTGGTGGTGGCCAATTCCTTTTTCAAGTCTAACGCCTGGTGTTGGGCGCTGTTCTGCTTTGCCTTCTTCTACTTTGTACCCAAGAGGGCTAGTTGGTACACCTGGGGTTCATTGGGGCTGATATGCCTGTGCCTGGGTTACCTGCTGCTTTTGAACCGGGTGGTGTACCATGTGGAGTCGGGGATATGGCTCTATGCTATTGTGTGTGCCATTCCGGTGATGCGTGGCGTGGATTTTAAGTTGGGTTCACGGCAGCGGGCGCTACCGGCATTGCTGTTTGTGGTGGCGGCGGGTGCTTTTGTCCTGGCCATGTTTAACCAGAGAGATATTGAAAATGACCGGCCCCTGTTCGGGGTGCCCGAGATGTCTAGGGACTGGAGGGAGCTTGACGATTTTACCAGGGCCCACCCGAACGATGTGTTTTTGCTGACGTTCAACGATTACAAGTACTTGGCCACGTATCGGGATCCGGCCTATAGGGCTGTGGCTCCTAGGAGCTGGGGTAATATTATCCCTCTGGGTTACTGGAACATCAACCTGCCGGGAATGCGGCAGGAATTGGCCGAACGCGGCATAGAGAACCCCATCGGAGAACTGTTGAACGATAACGTGTATGTGCTGGAGACGGATACGATTCACAGGTTTACCCGGTATTACCAGGTGCATTACCAGGAATCCGTAGAGATTATGCCGGTCAAGGAATTTGGCGATTTGCGGTTGGTAAAGTACCGCCGCAAGGGAGGCGAGCTATGACCTTCTGGCAGAAAGTGAGCCTGGTTGTTTTTTCGCTGTTGTTTGCCTTTGCGGTGGTGTTCTCGTACCTTATCAACGCGCAGCTTATTGACCGGCCCCTAAAACCATGGCATATGCAGCCTGCGGTAGATGCGGATACCTTGTCGGCGGAATATATGTCTAGTTACCAACTGCTAGACAAGAGGCCAGTGCTCCGGCGTTTTGCAGATTCGAGCCGCACAACGGTAGCGGTATTGGTGGATGGATGGGGCGTGCCTTTTGATACTTCGCTTTTGCGTGAGGACTTTGCTGTTTTTGAGGACTTGCCCCACAAGGATTATCTGCACGCGCGGCTTGCGAACCGAACCCGGCATGCGGAGCTTTCGGAATTGCGGGTGCGTTTTGATAGCACGGCACAGCGGAATGGTGTTTACCTTTTTGGCGGCGATTCCCTGGAATATGGCAGGAACCTTTATGTGGATTCGCTAGGCTATGAGCGTCATGTCTTTTGTCAGCGTTGCGGCGATTCGGCTGTGTTTGCCTTGCTGGACAGCTTGCTTTCGGATTCTCTGCAGCTGGGGGATTCTTTGACGCGGACACGTGATTCTCTGACCCAGGGACGTGTCGGGGTGCTGTCTGCCACTACGTGGGATTCTAGGGACGGCGATCGCCAAAAGTTGCGGGCTACCTTGTCGCAGGTGGCGGCGTTGGCCCGCAAGTACCCTGGGGTGCGCTTTGTGCTGGTGGGGAGCCACCGCCCCAACCTTGGAGACCCCAAGATTCGCCGCAAAAGTTTTGCCCACTGGGTTCCCGTAACGATCTTGAACTGAAAATCCCTTCGCGAGGATGACGATAGTAGGGACCAGAAAGGGAGATTTTCCCGGATTTTCATAGTCCAAGTTGGAATAATTATTGTTGGTTCAACATTTCGCATATGGCCGATATGGAGGCCTTTAGCCGGAATGTAAGTCCCGCAAGTTCGTCATTGCTCAAGATAGGGCGGAGTTCTTCAAGGCTGCTCTCATCAAGACTGTTCGCTCGTTCCGTCAATTTGCCTATGAGACCGTCTAGGTCCCGCGCGGCGACAACGTTCGCGTAGGAGCGGGCTTTCGCTAGGCGTGCTTTCAGAATGTCCATTTGCGGCTTGGCGCGCAGGATGCTTTCGTATTGGTACATGTCGTAGAGGTCCCGCATCAGTTCGCGTTCGTTCCATGCGGCAATTTTGTGGGCGAACGAAATGCTCGGTTCCATGATGCGCAGGATGCGCGTGGGCCGTCCGTGATTCGCGCTGAGCAGGGCAGAGGACATGGGTATTGAAGGGCATCCTTTTTCGACATTGATCTCTATTTGTGCGCTTTGTCCGCCGTATGTCAGCAGGATTCTCAGTGCCTTGGAGTTCATCGATGATTCGTAATGGAGACCATCGACCTGTGACAATGCTCTTTCGACAATGTCTTTGACATCTTTTTTTGAATCGAAAGGTACGAATATGTAATCAACGTCATTAGTGTACCTGGGACTGTGCATCAGTCGTAGAGCCATGCCGCCCTTGAGTATGGCGGAGTTGCCAAAGTTGGTCGAGAAAAAATCGACAATCCATGCGAGCAGTGCTTCTGTGGTCTCAAACTTTTCCATCGATGGTGTTCCTTGCGAAGGTCTGAAATTTCGGGTTCTTGTATTGTTCCAGGTAGGCTTCCAGTTTTTTCCTGGACAAAGTAGCAAAATCGATATCCTGAAATATATTGAAATAGAAAGTTTTTTTATGCTGGTAAAAGTAGAGCGTGTCTAGCACGGCTTTTTCCGCGTCGGCCATCTTGACCCCGTTCTGCAGGGTTTCGTATCCAAAGAACAGGTCCTTGGAAATCCTTGCGTAGGACAGGTTTACGTCGCCGGAATATTCCGCTGCCCTTGCCGGAGTGACGCAGGTGACGAGTCGCGGGCTTTCGGTGCCGATTAGCCTGCGGTATGCAAGTGCCGAGCCGAAGGAAATGTATGAATCCGTGCGAACCTTTGCAGAGAGGATTTGGGAATCGAATTCCCGTGCGACATATATTCCCCGGCAGTAGCGGCTGAGGAGACCGGCCGCCTCGAATTGCCTGACGGCAATCCACAGTGTTTGTTGGTTTGCGATGTCGAAGAGGGAACTCAGTTCCGACAGGGAGAATACCCCTCCGACCTCGGGGGCAAATCGCAATAGCAGGCTGGTTTTGTCCAATGGATTTTTCATTTGTCCAGTATGTTTTTATATTTACGCATAATATACAAAATTTTATATTATATGTCAATACGAAATGAGGGGAAGCTGCAAAAAAAGGAGATTTTCCCGGAAATCTATAGTCCAAGTTGGAATAATTTGGGGCTACTTCGCTGGCGGGGCGTCCATGGTGGCGAGCCTTGTCTTGGCCTCGGCGATCTGCTCCGGGGTGAGACCCATGTCCTGTAAGACGCCAAGTGCTTCAGCACGTCCTTCGGCGCGTCCTTCAGCACGTCCTTCTGCACGGCCCTCGGCACGTCCTTCTGCTAACCCTTCGGCACGTCCTTCTGCCAGGCCTTCGGCACGGGCGTGCTTCTTTTCTACGTACATTTCGTATAGGCGGTCGCTCATGTTCATGGCCTCGCTTACTAGGAACTCTTCTGTAAATATACTCAATTTGGCCTTCTCCTGCAAGCGGGCGAACAGCGAAGCCTCGGGCACGGGGACGGGGTTTTCGTTATTCAGGCCGTCGATTACCCGGAGCCACTGGGCGATGCGGCATTTATCAAAATCGTAATCGTCGTTTACTTTGAACTTGTCTTCCCCGACTTGGTCGGGGACCTCCATTCCTTTATGTTATCTACAATATCTGCGGTCACGCCAATAGATTCTGCAAGGTCGTTCCAGCTCGGGTTTGTTTTTTTTATCAAGTTCATTTTCCATAAGCGATTCCAGCGTTTAAGACGCTTTTCCCTGGCGATAGCATCGTTTATGTTGAAGAACAACTCGTAATGCACGAGTTTATTTACGTTGTAGTCGCTGGTAAAGCCCTCGTTCAATTTAATTTTGTGTTCAAGGATTCTGCGATATAAGTCATTTGTCACACCCGTATAGAAGACGGTTCGGTATTTATTGGTGAGAATGTAAACGTAATAGTTGTTGTTCATATTTTATAGGAGGTCCCCGCCTCCGCGGGGAAGACAATGGGTTGGTTGATTTGCAATTATATTCGGACAGGGAAGGGCCCCATCTATGTATAAGACGTTTTTTTGGGGCGAAATATGCCTGAAAATTTTGTTTACGGTGAGGATTTTACAAATGATAGCGGATCCTCGCCTGCGCGAGGATGACGAAGAGAGGGCGAGGATGACAGTAGGAAGGGCGGGATTTCGGTGAACAAAAAAGCCCGTTCGATGAACGGGCTGGTTGGAAAACTGTTTGACGCTTGAACTATGTCTCCGGCGATTCGATTTCTTTCTTGAGTTCGAGGACGGTTGACTGGGGAAGCCCCGTATTGCGGGCCACCATTTCGATGGAAAGTCCGTCCAGAAGGAAGTTCTTTGCGACCTCCTTCTTCGCTTTCCGGGCCGCGCCGTATTCCCAGTACGACTTGTCTATGTCTTTCATGATGTTGCTGAGCATATATCCTGCACTAAAATTACACAATTTCACCTCGTTTTGCAATACCCTGAACACGGAATCGGTGGCGAATTCGCTGAAATCGGCTTCGTGGTTGAGCGTGTCGATGGCACGGAGCCACTGGGCGATGCGGCTGCGGTCGCCCGCGAACTGTTCGGCGTGCCTCAGGAACTTATTCACCTCGACGAGCGTCACCGTCTGCCGTTCGAAATACACTCGCTGCTCCTGGTTGCGCAACTGCACCGTGTGGAGGTAGTTCGGCGAGCCCTTGAACGCATTGAAGAACTGGAAACTCACCACGTGCAGGTTCTCGAGCGGGGTGAAATCGCCCGGCTTTTCCATGCTGCCCGTAAGGCGCGCCACGTAGAGAACCAGACGGTCGCTGTACAGCGAATCGTTGTTTTCGTGCTGGACGTCGATGGAGATGCGGTCGCGGGGCACGCCGTTGCCGCGGTCGTTGGTCAAGAGCAGGTCGGGTTCGACACTACGGTACCCAAGCTCGCCTGGAATAAAGGGGTTCACGAGCTGCGGGTTTTCGATGCGGTCCGAACCCACAAGGTTCAGCGCCGCGTTGATGAGGTCGGTGGTGAGCGTCAGGTTCTTCTTGCTGGCGAGAATCTTCTTGATGCACCCGTCATTGTAGAAATAGACATTGCGGTGTTCGTTTTCCTTGACGATGGCGTCAATGTCCTGACCGCTGTCATTTGCCGTCTTGAGTTGCTTGAGAAAGTTTGCGAATTCTTCTCTGATCATTTTATTCCAAAAAAGCGGGAACGCGCCCGTATCGCGGACGGGGAAAAAGCCCCGTCTGTGTATAAGACGCTTTTTTGAGGCGAAATATGCCTGAAAATTTTGTTTACGTGCGGATTTTACAAATGAAAGGGAGATCCCCGCCTTCGCGGGGATGACGAAGAAGGCTTTCGTCATGTTCGCGTAGGCGAACATCCGCTGGAAGGATGTACACGGACCTCGCCGGAGCCTGCCCTGAGCCTGTCGAATGGGCGGGCATGACAGCGGGAGGAGCGGGGATGACAGTAGGAAGTCGAGGGGATGAGCAACAGTTGTTTGCATTTGGTCAACTATAGTTGCATAATGGATGTTTTTTCAAAAAGGTGTTGCCCTTTAGACGGAAATTTTATATATTGATGATGTTGGGTAGCCAACAGGTGCGTGGTCCTGCCTTAGTGGACAGTATTTAAAGATTGCAATCCCGTTTTCGGGGTTGCAGTCTTTTTTTTTATTTTGGAGGATTTGTGAACGAAAAAGCAAAGGTTCGTTTAGTATATGTGGATCAGGACTATCTGGACATTCTTCGATCTGTGGAAAACAAGGTGAGTACAAAAAATCGGCCCTATGTGTTCCTAGGAATCACAATTAACGAACATCTATACTGCATTCCGTTAACATCACAAACGAACAGAGCAAGGGCGAGAAGGGGATTGTTCCGGTGAAAGAAAATGTCGTGACAGATTGTGAAATAGGCGGGGGCATCTTAAAGGACGAGTGGATTTTTATTAGAAAAAACGCCGACAGGATTATCGAAAAGGCACTGAGGGTATACCGGAGCAGGGTTTCTGGGAAGAACCCTTTCGCAAATCTCTGGTGCTGCGATTTTAAGAGGTTGGAGGAATGCGCTTGCTAGGATTCCCGCTGGAAGGATGTACACAGATCCTCGCCTTCGCGGGGATGACAGTAGGAAGGGCGGGGATGACGAAGGTAGGGGTGGCTCAAGGGTGGAAAAAGAATGTTATATTACCACACATGGATACATCTATTCTTGATAAGGCCATTGTTTTCGCTGTCAATGCCCACAAGGGCGGCGAGCGTCGGGGCAAGGGGTTCCCCTACATAGTGCACCCCATGGAAGCGGTGGCCATCGCTGCCACCATGACCGGCGATCAGGAATTGCTTGCGGCGGCGGCGCTTCACGATACGGTAGAAGATACGGACGTGACCATGGAAGACATCCGTCGTGAATTCGGCGAGCGGGTGGCGTCCCTGGTGACGGCGGAAACGGAAATTCCCATAGAGAACGAGACCGAAGAGGAATCCTGGCACATCCGCAAGCAGGCGGCCATAGACCGTATTTCGGCGGCCAGTCACGAGGCCAAGATGGTGGCCCTTTCGGACAAGTTGAGCAACGCCCGCGCCATTTACCGCGACTACCTGCAGATGGGCGACAAGGTCTGGGACCTGTTCCGCGTAAAGAACGTGGCGGACCACGAGTGGCATTACCGGGGCCTTGCCCGTGCGCTTTCAAGCCTGAAGGGAACTTTCGCCTACAACGAGTTCGAGGAACTGATTTCTAAATTGTTTGACAAGTCCGGCTCTAGATAAGGAGACACTTGCTTTATGTCTGATAAACCCGTAGGAAGTTATGGTTTGGATGCCCACGGCAATACCATCCTGGAGGAGTTCCGGGAGAACCGTCCGGTGTTTGCGAAGATGCTCTCCATTGTCCGGGACACGCTCCGCAAGAGTATCCAGGACAACCACATCTATATCAATGCGGTAGAGGCGCGAATCAAGGAAGAAAGCAGTCTTGCGGGCAAGCTGGACCGCAAGGGCGAAAAGTACAAGAGCCTGGACGACATCACGGATATTCTGGGCGTGCGTGTCATTACCTTCTATAGCGACGAGGTGGACAAAATTGCGGCCCTTGCCGAGCAGCTCTTTGAAGTGGACTGGGTGAACAGTATCGACAAGCGCAAGATGCACGAGCTCCACAGCTTCGGCTACAATTCCCTGCATTACATTTGCAGGCTACCCGAAAAGATTTACAAGGATCCGGAATGCCCCCAGCTGAACCAGTTCCGCTTCGAGCTCCAGATGCGAAGCGCCCTGCAGCACGTGTGGGCCACTCTGGACCACGACACGGGTTACAAGACCGGCGTAGAGGTGCCCCGTGAATACCTGCGGAACCTGAACCGGTTGGCGGGAATGCTGGAACTTGTAGATGAACAGTTCTGCCAGATTCGCACGGATATCAACAACTACCGCCGTCGCGTGCAGGCCCTGGTGCATTCCGGCAATTTCGAAGAAGTGTCGCTGGACGGCGACTCCTTCAGCAATTACCTGCAGCTGAGGCCTTTCGATGCGCTGAACAAGCGCATCGCCTCCATCAACCAGGCGGAAATCCACGAGTCTTCGCTACTACATTACCTGAAGGTTTTCAAGGCTCTGGGCTTTGAATCTCTGGGCGATATCCAGAAGCTCATTCGAGATTACGGAGAGGACGCCTACCAGCTGGCGGTTTCGCAGCTGGGCAATACGGATATCGACATTATCAGCTCGACGGTAGCTCCCCAGAACCTGGTGGTGGTTTACATCTTGAAACAGGGCGGCGGTGAAATAGGCCTCAAGAAGTTCTTTGAACTTTTGTATGGGGCGCAGCCCAAGAACGAGGCTCACGCCCACCGCCTGATGCAACGCGCCAAGCAGCTACCCTTTATGCAAGAACTTTAAATCATCCCTTCGACTTTAGAGCAAAGAGCTTCTGCTTCTTCGGCGGTGGGGGCTTCGGCGATGACGCGGATGACCGGCTCGGTGTTGCTGGCACGCACGTGCACCCAGGATTTTCCCTTGCCGAGCCACAGTCCGTCCCGCTCGTCGCTTTTCCAGTCGGCGAAGGCCTGCTTAACCTTGGGCAGAATATCGGCCACCTTCTTGTCGCCTAGTTCGAACTTTTTCTTGGGCATCACGTAGGCCGGGTTTTCGGCAACGAACTTTTCAGGGCCACCCTGGTGGTGGGCCATCCAGCTGAGCACGAGAGCCGCCGCTACCAGGGAGTCGCGACCGTAGTGGAGGGCGGGGAGGATTACGCCGCCGTTTCCTTCGCCACCGATAATGCAGCCCTTCTCGATCATTTGCAGGCTCACGTTGATTTCGCCTACCTTGGCCCGGCTGCATTCACAGCCGTACTTTTCGGCAACGTCTTCGTTCATGCGGCTGGTGGAAAGGTTCACGCAGGTGGATCCCTTCTTTTGGCTTAAAACCTCTTCGGTTGCGATAGCGAGGGTGTATTCTTCGCCAATACTTTGTCCTAAACCATCTACCAGGGCGCAACGGTCGGCATCGGGATCAACGGCAAAGCCCAAGGCGCAGCCGTTCTTTTTGACGGCGTCACGAAGGTCGCCCAGGTTTTCGGGAATGGGTTCGGCTCCGCGGGGGAATGTGCCGTCGGGCTTGCAGTGAACACGGACAACTTCGCAGCCCAGCTCTTCTAGCAGGCGGGGCACGATGTAGCTGCCTGCACCGTTTACGGCATCCACCGCCACCTTGAACTTGCACTTGCGAATAGCCTCCACATCCACGAAGGGGATGGAGAGCGTCCCCTGGATATGGATGCCGTCGGCATCGGGGGCGACTTCGTAGCTGCCCATGGTGCGGTAGTCCGGATAATCGAACCGGTCCTGGTCTGCCAGTTCGAACAGTTTTTTCACGTCGTCCGGTCCGAGGAATAACCCTTTGTTGTTCAAGAACTTAAGGGCGTTCCACTCCAGGGGGTTGTGGCTTGCGGTAATGATGATGCCGGCGTCTGCCTTGAAGTGAGTGGTCAGGATTTCCACAGAAGGAGTGGTGGAAAGACCCACATCTACCACGTCTACGCCCGAAAGCCTGCAGATGCCCGACACGAACTGCTGGATTGCCTCTCCGGTGGGGCGGCTGTCGCGGCCGATGACCACCCGCTTGGCCTTGGTAATCTGGAGAAAGGCCTTCACATGGGAAGACAGGACCTGGGGGGTAAGAGTGTCACCCACGATACCGCGGATGCCCGAAATGGAACGCATGAGCTTGGACATAGAAACTCCTGGAAAAAAAGAAAAAGCCCCGCGGTGGGCGAGGCTTCGGAAAGAAACTTGTTAGAAGACAGGGGCGCTTGCGGCTTTTTCTTTGGCCTTGGCCTTTTTGCTCTGTTCCTTGGCCAGGCCTCTGTGTTCCACCACGCCCATCACGAAATAGCGGTTGTTGTTCTTGACCACGGAGGTGAAGGCGTTGAGGGCCTTGACGGAGAACCACTCCTGGTAGATGTTCCTGCCGTTCTTGATGTTGGTCTCGTCAACGGTGGCGGGCTCTACCGGCTTGCCGTACTTGAGAGTGAACTGCTCGGACATGTAGGTGGCGGCCTCGATGGCCTTGTTCTTGCGGGATTCTTCTACACGGCCGGTACGGATTTCGAAGGCGTAGAACTTGTCGTTCTGGTTGAAGATGAAGTCCACCTGCACCGGCAGTTCGCCGAACTTGAACACGGGGATGACCACACGTTCGCCTTCGCCGCTCTGGCCATAGGGCTCGTAACCCATCTTCATGACCTCTTCGATGACGGTCTGGCGGTCGGAGCCAAAGGGAATGCCTGCAAAATCTTCACTACGCTGGGCGAAAGCGCTCATGGAAAATGAGAACACAAAAAGCGTAATGATAAGCAACAATCTCGGCATCATAACTCCTAGAAGCATTGTAAAATATAGTAAACTCTTTAGAAAAAGGTGCAAAAAAGGGGAAAATAGGCACTCTTTATCTATATTTTGGGCATGTCTAGCACTTTTGGTAAGATTTTTTCTGTTTCGACCTGGGGTGAATCCCATGGTCCTGCCGTCGGGGCCGTCTTGGACGGCTGCCCTGCCGGAATTCCCCTTTCCGAGGCCGATATCCAGGTTTTTCTGGACCGTAGGCGTCCGGGGCAGGGCAAGATGACCACCGCCAGGGACGAAAAGGACCAGGTGAAGATTTTGAGCGGCGTGTTCGATGGCAAGACCACCGGCACTCCTATCTCCTTTGTGGTCTTTAACGAGGACCAGCGGAGCGGTGACTACTCCGATATCGAAAAGTGGTTCAGGCCTGGCCATGCGGACCTGTGCTACGACATCAAGTATGGCTTTAGGGATTACCGTGGCGGCGGGCGCAGTTCTGCCCGCGAGACCATCGGTCGCGTGGCTGCCGGAGCGGTGGCCCGGAAGTTCCTCGCTCAGGTGGCAGGTGTAGAGTTTGTGGCCTGGGTGGATAGTGTGGGTGCCGTGGATTGCCCCGCCCTGGATTTGGAAACCCTGTCGGCTGATGCGGTAGAGGCTTCTCCTGTGCGTTGCCCCGATGCGGCTGCCAGCGCCAAGATGGAACAGGAAATTTTGGACGCCAAGAAGAACGGCGACAGCGTAGGCGGAACTGTTGGGCTTGTGGTGCGGAACGTGCCTGCAGGTCTCGGGGAGCCCGTGTTTGATCGTCTGGATGCACTGCTGGCACAAGCCATGCTTTCGATTCCGGCCTGCAAGGGTTTTGAAATCGGAAGTGGTTTCAAGGCGGCCCGCATGCACGGCAGCGAACACAACGACGAGATATTCTTTGACGGAAACCGCTACAGGACCCGGACCAACAACGCGGGCGGCTCTCTGGGCGGAATCAGCAACGGCGAGAACATCGTATGCCGCATGGCCTTCAAGCCCACGGCCACGATTTCGCAAGAACAGAAGACGGCAGGCCGGGGTGGCGAAAATGGCAGCCTCGCTGCCAAGGGTCGGCACGACCCTTGCGTGTCCGTGCGCGCGCCGGTCATCGTGGAGAGCATGGCGGCCCTGGTGCTTGCGGACTTGTTCCTGCTGCAGAAGAGGAACGGAGCCTGAGGGCGATGTGTGATGTGAAGTGTGTAGTGTGTGATGAGGTGTGAAAAACAGGTCCATTTTCGTCATGTTCGCGAAGGCGAACATCCACTAACTTCACTCAAGCGGATCCTCGTCTACACGAGGATGACGATGTTGACAACTCATTGCTAACCTCACATTCCACATTGCTCTTGCCCCAAGCCTCATGCCCTTTGCGTTAATCTACAGAGCTCTTTACAAGTTTCATCACTGGCTTTTTCTCCGGCCGGGGAAGCCATTGGCCCATGCCAAGCTGATTGTGGTAGGGAGCTTTTTGGCGGGCGGTGCAGGCAAGACTCCTTTTGTGGCATGGCTTGCGGAGTGTCTCAAAAATCGTTTTGCTAATTTGTCTAAAATGACAGGAGACGCGAAGGTGGCGGTGCTTTGCCATGCGAAAGCCTGCGACGAGTTTGAACTTTTGAAGAATAAACTCCCCTGGGCTACGGTGGTGGCGACACCTAACCGTTACAAGACGGCCCATGAGCTGGACCTAGACTTTGACTACATCATTTGCGACGACGGCTTTGAGGACACGCGCCTGCGCCCTGCGTGGACGGTGCGGCTGGACTGGAGTGAACCGCCCCGTAGGTTACGGGACTTGTGGCCCGCAGGACCGAACCGTAGCCTTGTGCAGGACCATGCGCCTGCGGACACAGTCCTGAAGTGCTACGGAGAAAAGCCGGACGTGAAATTCTCCATTTCAGAAATCGTGAACGGTGCGGGTGAACGGCTAGAAACGAATGGTGGCAGCGAACAACTGGACATAAACGGCGGCGCGGGCAACGGAGAAGCTGCCGCAGGTTCGGGGATGTGGGCCCTGTGCGGCATCGGGAATCCGGAGCGCTTTTTTAGGGATTTAGAATGCTTTGGCGTGAAGGTGGCGCGGAAGGTCGTGCGTCCGGACCATGACCGCCATTTTGAAGGCGCCGTTCGGAACGCGCTAAAGACGGCCCGCTGCGTGCTCATGACGGAAAAGGACTTTGTGCGGCTGGGCGAAGACTTGCAGAAGAGCTCGCAGGTGTACCGCTGCGTGCAGAAGGTGGAAGCGGATTTTGGGCTAGCTTTTTCAAGTGGATCCTCGCCTTGGTTCGGCTTCGCTCACCACAGGTCGCGAGGATGACGCTCCTCGTGCCCCAAAGCCTCTTGTCACCAGCGATCCTAACCCCTAGATCCTAGCTCCTAGATCCTAGCCCCTAAATCCTAGCCCCTAGATCCTGGCCCCTAAATTCTATTTACTACTTTTATCGTCAGAAGAGGTGAAAATATGAACTTGACAAAGCGCATTTCTGAATTGATGGCATCCCTGGTGACGGGAATTCCGGAGAGGGAATTCCAGGTTCAGCTGGGATTTTTGGCGTCTCTGCTGGGTGAACCCTTTTACCTGTATGGCCGCTCCGGTTCGGGAAAGGGCCTGATTCTGGAACGGCTTGTGGCGGCTTTCAAGAACGCGAAAGCTCTGAAAATCGGTTCCCGCGAGCAGGATATGCCTGATAATTTGGGAAGTTACGATTTTATCCAGTTCCTCGCCTACGACCCCAGGGACGAAAAGACCAAGGACAATGCCAAAATCGCCATGGAAGACCATGGCAAGGCTTCGGTCATTTTTTCTAGCGAGATGCGCCCCGAAGATGCCCTGTGCCGTGGCGAGATTATCGATGCCATAACCCTTTCGATTGTGCTGCCCGAAAATATTTCGGCCAGTTCCCTTTGCGAACTTTTGAAAACCCAGGGCGACGTGACCAGCACCCGTGTGTCTCCCGGCCTAAGCGTCACCGCCGAAGAAAAGGCCCAGTGGAATGAAGAAATCAAGAAGGTGGTTTTGTCCGATGATGCCCTGAAGGTCATTGCGGGTGTCGTGGAAATCTGCGATGAAAACCACATCTACGTTTCTGTGCGGAAATGGATTGCTCTTGCCAATATCATGAAGGCCATGGCTTTCTTTAACGGGCGCACGGAAACCCGCCTGGAAGATACCTTCTTCTTGGGACACTCCATTTGGTCCAGGTCCGTGTCCAACAAGATCATTACCGAAAAGTACAGGCAGATTGTGCTGAAACAGCTCCTCAAGGATGTGCCCGAAATTCTGGAAAAGCCCTACGATGCAGAGAATCTGATGAGCCGTATCCAGAAGTTGTTGAGAAGCAGCAACAACCAGTACGAAACCAAGATGTTCAATGATGAACCTTGCGTGTTCTACCGCATTACCATTGCCGGTGAGACGGTGCCCTTGTATGCGCCTCTTCGCTATATCGAGACCGAAGGGGACTTTTTCCCGTACAATGAACTGAAGCATGTGGAAAAGCGGGTGCGCTGCAATTACCACGGCACCTCCAACTGCACCATCTCGGTGGCGTCTTCGGTGAAATCAACGGGAATCCGCACCATGGTGGCGAGGAACAACACTATTTCGCCTAACGAAAAGTACGAAGATTACGGCGTGCTGCCCACCCACATTCTCAAGGAAAACGACCCGGAGATTGCGGAAAGGAAAAAGACGGAATTGGCCGAAATCCGTCAGGAAATCCAGACGGTGGCGGAAAAGGAGACCAAGACTTTGCAGGCCCTCAAGACGGTCTTTGCAAATATCAAGAGTTCCAAGGAAGACCTGTTCTGCAACAAGGAATTCTTTACGGAATTGCAGGACCAGGTTACCGCCCTGTTCGATTCTACCAAGGTGGTTCTCGGAAAAATCAAGGAAGCCCACGACCTGCTGGCAAGCCAGGGCGCTTAGTTATTGCGCCTCTGCTTACAGGTTGTCCACGCTGTCGGGGATTTCGTTCCGCAGCACTAGCAAAATGGCGTTTTGACCCACGACGACATAGCGTTCGTCGTTGATTTCTATTTCGTAGCCGCCGGCGTGGAGGTACAGGGCCTCGTCCCCTTCCTTGACCTGCAGGGGCACGTAGCTTATGGGGTCCTGGGATTCGTTCTTGAACAAATCGTCGGGGTCCTTGGAGGCGGGAATCGGATACCCCGGCCCCACCTTGACCACCAGCCCCGTATGCACGGCGTCGCGCTCCTTGACACTGGGAGGCAGGTAGAGCCCGCTGCCGGTCTTGTTGGATGCCTCAAGGGGCTTGATGAGGATTCTGTCCCCGATGATGACGATATTTTCAAGTGAATTCAGCATGCCCCCAAATTAGAAATTATATTGGATAGCGTGGCACTGTTGGTGATAGCGATTATTTGGATTGCCATTTCGGCTTTCCTTGTCTTGTACCTGGGGCATACCCCAAAGGGCAGGGCGTGGGCGAAGTTGCTTTGGCACCACCGCAAGGTGCGTTTGGCTCTGCTTGCCTTCGCCGTTTTTTTGGCGTCGATTGTGGCGGCCTATGCGCTGTACCCTCACGACAGAGCCGAAAGCGGGCAAGATTCCAGGCTGGTGTTCAGGGACTATTCCAGGACCATGGTAGAAAACCTGGGTAGTGAAAAGGCTATCGTCATCGATTCCGTTTGCGATTTGACAAGCCCGACGCCGGAGCTTGCCTACGGCCTGCCCGCCCTGCTGAAAATCTACAGCGAAGAGGTGAAGCGGCCAACGACCCCGAGGCTTGTGCGGCTGGACGATACTCTGTGGCTGTCTTTTGACGGTTACAAGCAGTTCAAGAATCGGGGAATCCGTATAGTGAAAAAAGTGCGGCAACGGCTTGGGGCCCGCTACCTGGTGAAGATTGATTCCAGAGGGGAAAATCACCGGCTGGAGCTGGTCTATAAGGGTGCGCCCTGGAGCACGGAACAGCTGTGCGGTCTTCCTGTGATGGAGGCGTCCATCAGGGAAAACGTGGACCCGGCTTTACTGATGGCGGTTATCCGCCACACGTCGAATTTCAATCTGGAATCGGAAGGGCTTTCGCAGGTCTATACGGCTGCGTCAGAACTTGCGGCGGCTCTGTCGCAAGAAAAGACGGTCGAAGATGCCGTGGCCCAGATGTACCCTAGGGAGCGGGGAAGCCTTCATGAGGAATGGCGGAACAACCCGCTGAAGCAGTCCTGGATCGAAGAGGTGCTGAAGGACGTGCCTTACTACAAGGCGAACGGGCTGGTGAAGGATTAATGCCGTCCAAAACGCCTAGTTTTGCGGAATGGCTTGTCGCCGTGAAATTCCCGGAATGGTTTTTCCTTGCCCTTCGGTTTCTTGCCGAAATCCTTTTTGCTCTTGAAACTCTTGCGTTCTTTTGGCGGCGGGGCGTCGTCGGTCATGAGCCGGAACTTGGCGTCGTTACCCCGGATGGTCATTTCGGAGAGAATGTCCAGCACGCTCTGGTCGGTATTGTCCGGAAGTTCTACGGTGCTGAACTTGTCAAAGAGCTTGATACGCCCGATGATGGCGCTGCTGATGTCGGCCTCGCCGGCGATGGCGCCTACGATGTCCCGAGGGGACACGTGGTCCCTGCGGCCCACCGCCAGGTAGTAGCGCAGGTAGCCTTCTTCTACACCGTTGGCGCCTTCCTTGCGTTCCTTGCGGGGCCTTTCCGGCATGTCGTCGCGGTCGCTGTTGTCCCGGACCTTCGGGGTAGAGAGCTGTTCCATCTTGGGGAACAGCGGTTCCCGTTCCTGGGCCATGCAGAGAGCGGCGGCAGCGATGTCTTCGACGTTTGTTCCCAGTTCCACCGTCATCTTCATGAGGATTTCTCGGAACTTGTCGAGGTTTGCGTTTGCTAGTTTGTCTTGAATCTTTTTTTGGAAATTGGCGACGCGCTTTGCGCTGATCTGTTCGGCGCTGGGGAGGGCCATGGCCTCGATGGGCTGGCGGGTGGCCTTTTCGATGGTCTTGAGCAGGCGCCGTTCCCTGGGAGTGATGAACAATATGGCGTTTCCGCTGCGGCCCGCGCGGCCGGTACGGCCGATACGGTGTACGTAGGATTCCGTGTCGTAGGGAATGTCGTAGTTCACCACGTGGGTAATGCGGTCTACGTCGATTCCGCGGGCCGCGACGTCTGTGGCCACCACGATGTCCAGCTTTCCCATCTTGAGACGGTTGATGGTCCGCTCTCTGAGAGTTTGCGCCAGGTCGCCGCTCAGAGGGGCTACGTTGAAACCTCGTGCTTCCAGCCGTTCCGAAACTTCGGAGGTGGCCTGCTTGGTCCGCACAAAGATGAGCATGCCGTCGAAATCTTCGCCTTCGATGACCCGGGCGAGGGCTTCCATCTTGTCGTGACTCTTGACCAGCAAAAAGCGCTGGCGGATATTTTCCACCGTGGTGGTCTTGCCCTCGATACGGGCTTCGCTGTATTCGCCCAGGTGTTCGTCGATAATCTCTATAACTTCTTTGGGCATGGTGGCGCTGAAAAGCGCCCGCTGGGCGTTTTCGGGAATCTTGCTCAGGATGGTTTCGACATCTTCCATGAATCCCATGTCCAGCATTTCGTCGGCCTCGTCCAGAACAACCGCCTGGACCTTGTCCAGGGCAATCGAACCCCGCTTGAGGTGGTCGATGAGCCGGCCCGGCGTTGCCACGATGACGTTGGCGGCCCGTTTGAGAGCCTTGAACTGCACCGCAATGTCTTGCCCGCCATAGACGGGAACCACGTGGACCTTCGGAAGCTTCATGGCATATTGCTGGATTGCTTCGGCCACCTGGATAGAAAGTTCCCGCGTAGGTGTCAGCACCAGCAGGGAGGTGTCCTTGCCGTTGAACTCTATGCGGGAAAGCAGCGGGAGTGCAAACGCTGCGGTCTTGCCAGTGCCGGTCTGTGCCGTACCCAGCAGGTTCTTGCCCTGCAGCAAGGCGGGAATGGCCTTCGCCTGGATGGGGGAGGGGGTCTCGTAACCGGCGGCCTTGACGGCTTCTAGAACTTCGGGAGCGAGGCCCAAATCTTCAAAACCCACTTCTTGTGGAGTTTCGTCAAGGATTGTCTCCTGTTCGTTTTCGAGATTTTCTTGTTCCATAATGACGATCTCCATAAAGGGAGTTGTGAGTAGTGAGTGATGAGTTGTGAGTAATATCCCTGTTTCTGATTTTCAGCGCGTCCTGATTCGTCTATAACTGAAAACTCATAACTCATAACTGATAACTGCTCAAATATAGCTTTTCATTTTTATTATCATTTGGTAGATGAGTTACGAATGCAAATACTTGCGGAATACCTTTTGCGACAAGCGAAAAAAGGAATGCGACCCCGGTTCGCCCGGTTGTGTACTGTTCGGCAAGTTTGCCTTCCCGTTAAAAACGACCCTTTCTAAAAAGAAAAAGGCGCCGCCAAGGGCGACACCTTAAACAGAAGGGCCTTACACGCTAAATCATCCGCAAGATTTCTTGGGTGGTCTGTTCGGCGAAACTGTTGTCCTGCACAAAGCGGCGCACCTCGGTGGGGTTTATCCTGGCATATTCGGACAGGGCCTTGCCGATGCCGTTACGGATGTAGTATTCGTCATCCTTGGCGCAGGTAAGGCAGAACTGCCGGAGCAGGGGCCAGTCGGTGCGGTCCTTGTACTGGATCTGGAAGATGATGGCGCTACGGCGAACCCAGATGTTCGGGTCCCGAATCCAGGAGGCGATCTTGGCATGGAGCGCGGGCAAGCGCAGGGCCAGGTCTCCCAGGATGCAGGCGGCGATAGTGTCCACCGTGTCTTTCCAGGCGCGGGTTTTAATCAGTTTCTTTAAAAAGTTGAGGTGCTGCCCTCCTAGCATGCCCTTGTGCCTGAACAGGTAGTCGCAGGCGGCGTACTGAATTTCCCGATAGGGCTGAGCCCACATGTCCTCTATCCGGCTCACCAGCTCCGCATCGTTCTTGGGAGGGTTCTTGTCGAATATGGGGTATGTCACTTCCCGACGGGGAACCAGTTTCACTCCGAGGAAGTCGAATTGCTCACGGGCCTTTTTGGACATTTCGTGAGATTCTTCTTCGTTGGCGATGGAACGCAGTGCCAGAAGGATATCTTGAGTGAATCGTAACATTTGAACTCAAATGTAGTCCTAAAAAAATTTTTTTTCTAGGTCTTGACAAGCATTTTTTTCAACTTTTTTTTGGAATTTTGAAAAATTTTGCGAAAAAAAGACAAAAAACACCCTTGACAACGGAAAAAAGGGAACGCTTTTGCACGGCCCACAAAAAAAGACCCCCTTGCGGAGGTCTCGAGAGGCAACGATCAGACTCGAACTGATGAATAAGGCTTTTGCAGAGCCGCCCCTTACCAACTTGGGTACGTCGCCAATGTGAGGCCTAATATAGGTAATGAAAACCCGTTTTCCAAGGGCAAAAGGCTAAAAAAACTAATTTTTAGGCCATGTTTGACGGTTTCAAGGCGAAAATGGGCTCTTTTCTGGTGAGCCTCTGGCTAAGGAGCCTCAGGGTTCGCCTGGAGACCCCCGAGGAGTTCGGTCCGGGCATTCTTGGAACTTGGCACAGGGACTTGCTTGCCAGCTGCGCAGCCTTCAAGGACATGGGGGTCCACGCTTTTGTTTCCCAGTCCAAGGATGGGGATTTCTTTAGCGCTACCGCCAAACGACTAGGGTATGTTGTCACAAGGGGGTCCGACAGTCACGGGGCTCTCAACGTGCGTCACCTGCTGGAATCTTTAAAGTCGGGACAGTTTGCAGGCATGGCCCTGGACGGCCCGCATGGTCCTGCAGGAATTGTAAAGCCTGGATCCCTTTGGCTGTCAAGGAAATCGGGACGACCGTTGTGGGAAATCCAGGTGCAGTACGGCCGGCATTTCACCTTGCATACTTGGGACAGGTTTATAATTCCCTTGCCTATGTCAACAATTGTCGTGAGAATTAAGTATTTTTGTCATAAACAAAAGGAAGATGTACCGTGATTGCTTTAGCTCCAAAATTCGTGGCCTTTGACTTGGAAACGACGGGCCTTGATAACAAGAAAGACGAAATCATTGAAATCGGTGCCGTAAAATTCACTGTAGAAACCAAGAATGGCAAGGTGGTGCCCAAGCTGCTTTCCGAGTTTGAAACCTTCGTAAAGCCCAATATGCTGATTCCCGCCGAGGCTTCCAACGTGAACCACATCTACGACAAGGATGTGGAGAACGCGCCTCCTGTAGGCGAGTGTCTCAAGGGCTTTACGGCATTCTGTGGTCAGGGCTCTATATTGATTGCCCACAACGCAAACTTCGATGCCAGCTTTTTGCGGGCGGCATACGCCAAGAACCCTCAATTGGTGCCGGGGAATCCGGTGATTGACAGTCTTGTTGTTTCAAGGACAATCCTGCCGGAGCTGGAAAACCACAAGCTGGGTTACATGGCGAATCTGTTCAAGCGCCGTAACGAGATTGCCATGAGTATCGATTCCGAAAAGATGCACCGCGCCGTCTATGACTGCGAGATGCTTATGGAAGTTTTCGTGGCCATCCTCCGCCGCCGGTTCAAGGAAAAGGACTGGGAGCTGGGGAGCATCATGGCCAGCATGGCCAAGTACAAGGGCACTCCGCAGTTTATTAATAAGTGATTAGGACTATGAGGTGACAGGTCGGCACCTCGTGCCTCCCAAACCTCTAAATCCTAGCCCCTAGTCTCTAAACAATACACAAAACACCGCCAAAGAAGACTTTGGCGGCTTTTCAGTTTTGTTTGGCGAGAATTAGATGCCGAGTTCCTGGGCAACAGCCTGGATACCGCACTTGCTGATAGTGCGGAGACCGGCAGCGCTCACGCGGAGGGTAACCCAACGATCTTCTTCGGGGATATAGAAGCGCTTCTTCTGGAGGTTGGGAAGCTGCTTCATCAACTTCTTACGGTTGGAGTGGGAAACCATGTTGCCCACGAGGCCGGCTTTTCCGGTGACTTCACAAATACGGCTCATAATAAAACTCCGTTGTTTTTTACGGACACCAATTTTAGTTAAAAGTGGGTGAATTGTCAAGACTGGGGTGCGTCTTGAAGTTCCTTTGGCAGGTTAAATTTGGTAGATTCCACCAATTTGACGAAATTTTCCACCTCTACGGGGGTGAATTTCGCCTTTATCCAGTCCACTACCTCCTGGACAAGGATTTCGGGGGCACTGGCACCACTGGAGAGTCCCACGGTCTCCACCCCCTGGAACCATTCCGGATCCAGGTCGTGGACGGACTCGATCAGGTGGCTCCTGATGCCCTGTTCCAGCCCTAGTTCCATCAGTCGGGAAGAATTGGAAGAATTCTTTGCCCCTACCACCAGGAGCAGATCTACTTGGGAGCACAGGTCCAAAACGGCGGCCTGACGGTTCCCGGTGGCGTAGCACAGGTCTCCGGCTTCGGGCCCGATGATGTTCGGGAATTTTTCTTTCAGCTTGGCGATAATCTTGCGGGTCTCGGCTACGGAGAGGGTGGTCTGGGTGATGTAGGCGATTTCCTTGCCGTCGTGGAAAGAGAGCTTTTCGATGTCTTCTTCGTTCCTAATGAGGGTGATGGCGCCTTCAGGGAGCTGCCCCAGGGTGCCTTCTACCTCGGCGTGTCCGGCATGCCCGATCAGGATAATGTGGCGCCCGGCGTTAAAATGGCGCTTGGCGCTGAAATGGACCTTGCGGACCAGGGGGCAGGTGGCGTCCACCACCTTCAGATGCCTGTTTTCGGCGTCCTGGTAGATGTGGTCCGCCACTCCGTGGGCCGAAAAGATGACCACGGAACCTTCGGGAACTTCGTCCACTTCGTCGACGAAGATGACGCCCTTGGATTTTAGGGTTTCTACTACATAGCGGTTGTGGACTATCTCGTGTCGCACGTAGATTGGGGAGCCGAATTTTTCCAGGGCCTTTTCCACCACGTGGATGGCCCGGTCAACACCGGCGCAGAATCCGCGAGGGGTGGCAAGAATCAGTTTCTTCATGTTTTTAGCCTTGTGCTTTGAGCAGGTCTTTCAAAAAATCTACAAGTTTCTGGTATGATTCCGTAATTTTCAGCCGTTCCCGTTCCAAGAAGGACTGGACCATCCGGATGTCGGCCTTGTTCCGGTCGGCAAAGCCTGCGGTGGTCTGGAGCTGTGTCAACACACCTTCGCGGACCAGGGTGCAGACGGTTTCCCTTTGCCCTCTGGAGTAAGGACCGACGCAGGTGGCCACGCCGTTCTGGAGAGGTTCCCAGAAGTCGTGGACCCCGAGGGTCAGGCTGAAGGAGCCTCCCACTACGGCGCTTCTAGACATCTTCAAGATTTCCGGGACAAGCCCGAATTTGGTGACCAGGGCGACGGCGCCCTTTTGAACCAGGGGCCACTCCGTTACAATCAGTTCCTGTTCCAGCAGGGCCTTGCGGAAGGTTTCCACCTCTTCGAGCCTGCGGGGGACAAGCACTACGGATTCCTGATGCTTGATAGAAGAAAGGATCATGCGGCTGAGGCTTGCCCATTCGGCAAAGTGCATGGATAGGAATGCCGTATTTACGCTAGGGTTCTCGGGGGCGGTGACTTCTTTGCCGGACTTGGCCCAGGAGAGCAGTTTCCAGTCCCCGCCGATAAAGGCCTTTGCAGGACAGGTTCCGTCGAAGGCTGACTGGATTCGGTTTGAATCGGCGCCGGTCTGCATGGCGGCGAACCCTACGGAACTGTAATCCAGGAAGGGCAGTGCCCTGTGGAACCTGCCGGACACGATGGCTACGGAAGGCTTCAGCGAAAGCCGCCGCATGGCGGAAAGGTAGCCCGGCCAGAGTTCGTTTTCTCCCAGGATAAGACCGATAGGCTTTACTTTGGAGATGAACTTCGCCAGGGAGGAGGGCGTGTCGGCGGGAGCCAGGGCGGCCTCTATCTCCTTGCCCGAATTCTTTAGGAAATGAACAACTTCTGGCTTCTGCGTCGTGATGAGAATCTTCGGGCAGTCGGGCAGGTCCTGTTGCAGGAATCCGGCGAGGGAGAGGAGCATCCGGCATTCGCCGAGGCTTGCACCATGTAGCCAGAGGAACGGACCTTCGGGCCAGTCGCCGTCCAGCCTTTCTGAAATATGGAACCGGTTTTCGATGGCGGGGACCTTTGCGGTGGCGCCAGCCACAATTCCTGCCACTTCGCGGACTATGCTGAATGCGTTGAACATCTATGCTCCAAAGAAAACTTTTCTACTGTACAACAGGAAAATTAACAAAATGACCCATAGCCAGGTAGAAAAATCCGCCCGTAGGGTTTGGAAAAAAGTTCTGGGTTGCGCTGTTGCCACAAAATTTCGTGGATTTGGAAAAAACGCCCAGGTCTTTGCACTCCATTCTATCCATTTTTCTTGAAAGGTGGTTTTCAGGAACTGGTCTTCTGCTTTTGATAGGGTGAATTCCAGGGCGAAAAGGGTGGCAAAAAAAGGAATGGTCCAAAGGTCAAAACCAAGGTGAAAAATGATGGCCGCGCTGGCGATAAAACTGTTGGAAACGTAGAGTGGGTGCCTCATCAGGGAGTAGGCTCCGGTGGTGACTAGGGTGGGGGCCGTGTGGGTGTTTCCGCGGGTGTGTTCACCGATGGTGCGCCTTGCAAAAATCCGGAGCAGAATGCCTACGGCAAGGAGGATTGCCGCTACTATAGTGGGTCCATATTTTAACGGGGATGGGGGCGTAACGATGAGTCCAAGACCGAGCGCACCCAGAATAAAACCTCTCCACCTATAGAGACTTTTCATGGTCCAGGTCCACCAGCAGGAACTTGCTTTCTAATGTTTCGGGCAGGCGGTCATGACTAGAAATCAGGAGCCACTTGCCCAGCTTTTCGCAGGTCTCCAGGAGTCTTTCCAGGATGGGTGCACGGTCGTTCAGGGCGACGCCTGCCAGGGGTTCGTCCAGCAGTAAAATCTTGGAAGGGGAGGCTAACGCCCACAGCAAGGCCACCTTGGCCCGCTCTCCTCCGGAGAGGGACTCCTTGGAAAGCAACTTCTGGATTCGGGAGGCCTCTATGAAGCCTTGCAAAAGGGGAGAAGGGTCTCGTTCCAGCCTCTTTTTCAGGAGGTGTTTCGGCGGGAGCTCCAAATCCTGGGACATGAGGAAAATTCCGTCGGGACTTGCGCTTTCGGGGAGGCTCATTTCGCCTTGGTTCCATTCTTCCAGATGGGCGATGAGCCGTAGTAGCGTAGTCTTGCCGGAACCGTTTTGCCCTTTCAGGAGCACAGGTTGTTTTGCGTTCCAACTGAGATTGAGGTTGCGATAGACCTGGGTTTCGGAACTTTCGCCGTCAAGACCTTTGTACGAAAAATCTCCCTGACAAACGGTAAGATTGTCTCCGCTGGCAGAAGGTGCGGGAGCTTTTTCGGGGATGGTCTCGAACTTGAAAAGGTAGGCGCAGGCGCTTGCCAGGGCGCGGAATTCCGGCAGGGCACGGGAACATTCCTTGACCGGCTTGTAGCTCAGGAGTACGGCGGAACAGAACAGGATGAGCCCTTTGCTGTCCATCCAGCCTTGTGCGATAAGGATGGCGCAGAAAGCGAGGACGAACACCATGGACAGAACCGAGACGGATTCCATTACCAGGGAAAGGCCGTTCTTGCGTATAGAAAAGCGCCTTGTATGTTCGCTGAGGTCTCGGGAGTCGCTCTGGAGTGTCGCAGAAAGGGTAGCCCTTTCTTGAGGGGCGCTCCAGGTACGAAATAGCCTTCGGGTCATGTCGAATTGGCTACGGAATTTTGATTTCTCAAATAGCAGGGATTCTTCTTCGGGACCCATGCGGTGGATTTTGCGCTGGAGGAGTGCTACCAGGGGCACGATAATCAAGAAAAGGAATAGAGTCAGGGGCCAGGAAATATAGAGCAGTACGGGAATGAAAACGAGGAGCTGCAAAATGGCCTGGGTCGCCTGGAAAAAGACGTTTCCGTTACTTTGGATGGTGTGGATGGCGTCAAAGGCCATTTCTGTCTGGGTGTTGCTGTTTTGGTCATGGAAAAAACGGGGGGACAGGTTTCGGAGCTTGCGGATAAACCAGCTCCGCAAGGTGGAACTGATGGAGAATATCCAGGTCTCGTTCTGCCGGACCTTGGCGAAGAGAAAAACAAGGCGGAGTGCCGTCAATAGGACCATCAGGGTCACCCATTCGGTCAAGGTAAAGGTGGATTCCTGGGAGAGTAAATCCATGAAGGAACGGATTCCCCACAGCAGGGCGCCATCGGCGGCACTGGAGGCTATGGCCAGCGGCAGGAACCGCAAAATGCCTTTCAAAAGGGATTTTTTGAGCCACTTTTTCAACATCTTCGTCGAAAATGTAAAAAAAATAGCCCCCCACCCTTTACAAAGAAATAAAGTTTCCTATATTTGGCCTTACTTAATGCCCCTATCGTCTAGTGGCCCAGGACTCGGGATTTTCATTCCCGCAACAGCGGTTCGAAACCGCTTGGGGGTATAAAAAAAGATCAGCCGTTAGGTTGGTCTTTTTTTATACCTAGTGGGTTGGCCTTTCGTTCTTTTTTCAATGATGGTTTTGATAAAAATTCTATAATTCCCATCATGATTTTCTCCCACAAGAAATTTTTACGCAGCTTGCTCGCCTTGGCCTTTGTGGCAGGGACTGCTCATGCTGCAGTGAACATGCCGGTCCACAAGGAAGTGTTGGATAACGGCCTTACGGTCCTGTTGCACCCGAACTCTCAAGCCCCTACGGTGAGCTGCAGGCTTTTCTATGTGACGGGGTCCGTCCACGAAGTTCCGGGCAAGTCCGGACTTGCCCACATGTTGGAGCACGAACTTTTCAAGGGCACGAACAAGGTGGGCGTTACCGACAGCGTTGCCGATGCCCGGTTCATGGCGGTACAGGATTCCCTGCAGGCCTTGATTCGCTCGGCAAAACTGGCGGCAGATACGGCTACGGTCAAGAAGCTCACGGCGGAACACGATTCCGTGGTGAACGAACACCGCAAGATTTTCGTGAAAGATGAACTGTGGAGCGCCTACCAGGCTGCAGGCGGCACAGGACTCAACGCCTTCACCTCTGACCTGATGACGGCCTACATCGTGACGCTTCCCAAGGACAAGATCGAGCTGTTCATGTGGCTGGAAGCGGACCGTATGCAGAACGCCGTGCTGCGGGAGTTCTATTCGGAGCGTTCCGTGGTTCGCGAAGAAAGACGCATGCGTTACGACGACAAGCCTGCGGGTCGCTACATCGAGACCTTGAACTCTATGATTTACGAGGCGTTTCCTTACCGCGTGCCCACCATCGGCTGGCCCAGCGACATCGACAACCTGACTCGGGAAATGGCGGCGGAACACTACCGCAAGTATTACAAGCCCCGTAATGCTATCCTTGTGCTGGCGGGGGATTTGGACACGACGGCTACCATGGAAATGGTGAAGAAGTATTTCTCGAATATCCCTGCAGGGGAGGCGTTCCCGCCTCTCACCATCCGTGATCCGGAACAGGCCGGAGAAAAACGCTTGGTGGTCAAGCGCCCCGACGCTCCCAACATGTACGACCTGGTTTTCAAGACGGCAGAAGTGGGCGACAAGAGCCTTTACGCGCTCGACATTATCGAAGGTGTGCTGAACGGTCGTTCCGGCAGGCTCTACAGGCGCCTGGTGGAGCAGGAAAAGTTGGCCGTCGGTATTCGCTCCAGCAACAGCCCCAACAAGTACGTCTCCGAATTCGGGGTTCATGTGAACCTGCGCCCCGATGCAGACGAAGCCAAGGTGGAGCAGATTGTCTGGGAAGAACTGGAAAAGCTGAAGACCGAGCCTCTGAGTGCCCGTGACTTTGAAAAGGTCAAGAACCATTCCTATGCGGCCCTGGTCCGTAGTCTGACGGACATGGAGAACGTGGCCACAATGCTCGCCTGGTACGAAATGTACGGGGACTACAATATTTTCTTGAACTGGGCCGACGAACTTTCGAAGGTTACCGCCGCCGACGTTCAGGAAATAGCCCAGAAGACCTTTGTTCGGGAAAAATCCGTTTCGGGATTCTTGCTGAAAAAGTAACGAGTCTTTTTTGCAGGAACGCCAGAACCCTGCCGCATTTTTGAAAAGCAAAACCCCGAGCACTTGCGTGCCCGGGGAACTTTTTAGAGGAGCAAAAGTTTGTGCGTTATTCTTTTTTGACTCGTGAAATCAGCAGTTTGCACTTGCCGTCTTCAACTACGATGTTGTTGGCTGAAAGCATGACGTTTTCCATTTCCCAGTTGCCCTTGCTCCAGTGCTTTGTATCAAGGGCGTCACCGTCGAAATCGTCTTGCCAGGACTTGGTGAAAGTCTTTGTTTCTGTGTCGTAACTGTATACGCGGACATAGTCAATCTCTTGCGCCACTGGACCATCGGCCAGTTCTGCGCCAGTGAATTTTCCTGTCCAGCCGGCGCTTTTTGATGCCCACAGGTTGAAGCGGAGGGATTGCTGGAGGGTCATGAATTCCACTTGGCCTTTATCCATGCCAATGACATCACGACGGATTTCTACGCTGTCTATTTCCCAGGAAATATATTCGGGAGTCCACACGAAGGCGAACAGGTGGAAGTCTTCGGTAGAATTGAATCCGAAACCGGTCTTGTATTCCGATGTGATTTTGGGGTTCTTCTTGTCTTCGTCCGGCAGACGGGTAATCAAGTTGGACTGCCACATTCCCGGATTGGTTCCGAGGACTTCGATGTCGATTTCGTTCCACGGCTCGCTACCAAGCAGATAAGACGGATCGTAGTAGAGGAACATGGAACTTACGGAACCAGAGATGGAAACCATCTTCATGCGGGCCTCGAAGCGCCCGTAGGTGAACTGGTCCTTGCCGGTGAGTTCTGCACCGTAATACTTGTAATCGGCGAAGTCTTCGACTTCGGTGGCGGTGTTGTTTGGAATTGTATTTTCCACTTCTTTGCGGAAGGGTTCGAGAGGAGTGGAATCGGAACTGGGTGTTTCTTCCGATGCGGAGGATTCCACGGTCGGATCGGCACCTGGTTCTGTGGGATTACCGCTGCTGCTATCATCGGAGCATGCGGCAAACAGGCCTAGCGCAATAATTGGAAGAATGAATTTCGTTTTCATGGGATTACCTCTCTTTTTCCCATAATATACAATCGTTTCAAGACCCTGGTTAGCACACTGAGTGTTGTTTTTGTAAAACTGTATCAAGTGTGTTTTTGTTGAAAACCGCAAAACCGAGCGAGACAAAGAACGCTTTGGTGTAGCGTATAATAATACGTGAGCCAAAGCGTGATGCAGTAGTTTTCAGCGAAATTACACTTTTTTTAGTAAGGGATTTAAGGGCGTATGGATGCCTAGCAAGAGCAGGAACAACTCCGCGTAGCGTACTAAAACGTACGTGAGCGGAGTTGTGACGAACTATTGCGACGGCTTCCTAGCCCTTGATGGCGTCGCCCATGCTGAACATAGGCATATACATAGCAATCAGCAAGCCACCGACGGCACCGCCCAGGAACACGATGATCATCGGTTCCATCATGCCCACCACGGCGTCCACGGCGGCGTCCACTTCTTCATCGTAGAAGTCGGCGAGCTTCAGGAGCATACCACCAAGGTTACCGGTCTTTTCGCCTACGCCGGTCATCTGGATAACCATGGGAGGGAAAATGCCGACGTCGGTCATGGGTTCTGCGATGGACTTACCACCAGCGATGCCGATGGAAATCTTGTTGATGGATTTTTCCACTACCTTGTTGCTCACGGTAGAGGCCACCACCTTAAGGGAATCCATAATGGACACACCGGCGTTCAAAAGGGTTCCCAAGGTGCGGGCAAAGCTTGCGGTTGTAGATTTAATCTGCAGGTCGCCTAGTTTTGGAACTTTCAGCATAAAGCCATCCCAGGCAAACCTGATGGATGGAACTTTCATAGCCAGCTTGAATCCGACAATCAAGATGACAACCCCAATGACCATGAAAGCCGCGTTGTCTCGTATAAAGTCCGATATGCTCATCACCACGAGGGTCGGTGCCGGAAGTTCCGCATCGAGGGCGGCAAACTGTTCAGCGAAGGTAGGCACCACAAAAGTCATAAGGGCAATCACCACCAAGATACCCACGATCACCAACATCACCGGGTAGGTCAAGGCCTTTTTCACCTTGCGTTTCAGGCGTTCCTGGTTTTCAAGGGTTTCTGCCAAACGAGCAAGAATGCCGTCCAAGATACCGCCCGCTTCGCCTGCCGCCACCATGTTGGTGTACAGAGGGCCAAACACCTTGGGGTGCTGGGCCAAGGCGTCAGCCAAAGAAGAACCGCCGTTGATGGACTGGGTAATCTTGTGGATGACGGACTTGAGTTCCGGGTTTTCGCACTGTTCCTCCAGAATGTTCAGACATTGGAGCATAGGAAGGCCCGCCGAACTCATAGACGAGAACATACGGGTAAACCTGGCGATGTCGGCATGCTTGATGCCGGAACCAATTTTAATCTTGATTTCGGTAGGTTTCTTTTTCAGGCTGGTGATAACAAGTCTGCGCCGCAGGAGCATGGACTCGGCTTCGGCCTTGTCCTTGGCTTCTAGGGAGCCCTGGAAAACGTTGCCCTGGGTGTTTTGGGCCTTGTACAAAAACTCTGGCATAGGTTACACACCTTCCTTCACGAACAGCTGTTCCAGCTGGTCGGGGCTGGGGGAGCGGGAAAGGGCTTCGAAACGGTCCACCTTGCGGTTCTTGACCAATTCGCAGAGACACATGTTCATGGTGTTCATGCCGAACTTCTGGCCGATTTCGATCATGGATTCGATCTGGTGCACCTTGTCGTCGCGAATTAGGGCTCGGATACCGGGAGTCACGTTCATGATTTCGTAGGCCATGACACGACCGCCGCCAATGCGGGGAACCAGAGTCTGGCATATCACACCCTGGAGCACAAAAGACAGCTGGGTACGCACCGTCTGCTGTTCGCCCTTGGGGAAGGCGTCCACGATACGGTTGATGGTCTGCACGCAGGAGTTGGTATGCAAGGTGGCAAAGGCCAAGTGGCCTGTTTCAGCGATGGTAAGGGCGGCACGGATGGTTTCCAGGTCGCGCATTTCGCCGATGAGCACCACGTCGGGGTCCTGACGGAGGGCCATCTTCAGTGCCTGGGCGAAACTGTTGGTGTCGCTTCCCACTTCGCGCTGGTTCACCATGCAACCCTGGTGCTTGTGCAAAAATTCGATGGGGTCTTCTACGGTGAGAATGTGGTCGTGGCGTTCCTTGTTAATCTTGTCGATCATGGCTGCAAGGGTCGTGGACTTACCGGAACCGGTGGCACCGGTCACCAGAACCAGGCCCGAGGGACGGGTGGTGAACTCGGCCAAAATTTTCGGGAGACCCAGGTCCTTGAAGGTGCGGATATCTAGCGGAATGATACGGAGGGCGAGGGCCACGCAACCGCGCTGCAGGTAGGCATTGGCACGGAAACGGGCAAGGTTCGCAATACCGAAGGAGAAATCGCATTCCTTCTGCTGTTCGAAGGTCTTCTTCTGCATCTCGTTCATGAGACTGTAGGTCATGCGCATGGTCTCGTCCGGTTTCAGCTTGTCGGCCCCGATAGGGGTGAGCTTGCCGGAGATACGGAGTAGGGGAGGGGAACCTGCCGTGATATGCAAGTCGGAGGCTCCGCGTTTGACCATTTCAGAAAGAAGTTCTTGAATATTGTATGCCATATTCAAGAATATAACTAAAAAGGAGCGAAATTTCATAAATTCTACGGCATAATGCGTATTTCTACACTAAAATGGGCTTTGATTCCCCTTGTTTTGCTAGGGGGAATCTACCTGTACCGCACCGTTTCCCTGGAACGGTCTTTTCGGGAAATCCCTAAAAGGGTTGTGAATTTCGAGGCCCTGAAGGCCGATGGCAGCCGGACGGACTACGCAAGTGAAAAGGGGACTGCCACGCTTATCGTTTTGAGTGCCAGCTGGTGCCCTGGTTGCCTTATGGAAATCCCCATGCTCCAGAAATTCCATCAGGAATACGGCTCCAGGGGGTTAAAAATCTTGATGATTGACGAAGACGAGAACCTGAAAGTGATGGCCCGATTCAAGAAGGCTAAGGAAATGCCCTGGACCGTGGTCCACTGGAACTACGACGCCATGAACGCTCTCGGGAATCCGGGAGTCATTCCCGTAAGTTACCTGGTGGACAAAGAGGACAACATCGACAAGGTGTTTGTGGGCGATGCAAGCGAGTCGGAGCTACGGCGGCGGATAGAGAAGTTATTAGGGGATAGGGATTAGGGGTTAGGATCTAGGATTTAGGGGCTAGGGGTATGAGGTGTGATGGTCACAAGAGGAGTCATCCTCGTTCCGGAATGATCATCTTACGCAATCGGGCTTGGGAAAAGAATCACGTCTTTGATTTCTGCCTTGTTCAAGGCCAGCATAAAGAGCCGGTCCAGGCCCAAAGCCACGCCGGAGCAGGCGGGCATCCCCGATTCCAGCGCCTGCAAGAAGTTTTCGTCTATCGGTGGCAAAGGTTTGTTCATCCTACGGCGGATTTCAAGGTCGGCCTCGAAACGCCTGCGCTGTTCCTTGGCATCGGTCAGTTCCGTATAGCCGTTGCAAAGTTCCACCTGATCCACAAACAGTTCAAACCGGCGGGCCCAGGTGTGGCCGTCTTCGCCCACGTAGGTCTGGGCGAGAGCCGCCTGGGACTGGGGGTAATCCAGAATGAATTCCGGACCGTTCTTCGCTAACGCCGGCTCTACGGCAAAGACCATCAGGTAGTCCCACCAGTCCTCGCGGGACATGTCTGTAGAGGCTGCTGGGAGGGGAATGTCCTTGGACCTGCAGGCTGCGACGAAGTCTCCGTCGGTGGCGGTAAGGGGGTTCACTCCGGCGTAATTCCTGAAGGCATCAATCCAGCGGGTGCGGCGGGCGTTGAGGGGTTTCCCGAGAATCTCCGAGACCAAAGCTTCCACCTCGTCCATCAGTTGCTCCTGGGGCATGCCCACGCGGTACCATTCCACCATGCTGAATTCGTTGTTATGGTGTGCGCCGAATTCATCCTTACGAAAGGACTTGGTAATCTGGAAGATGTCGCCGAAACCTGCCGAGAGTAGGCGTTTCATATGGAATTCCGGACTGGTCATCATGAAACGGCGGGGCGATTCAATCTCGAAGTAATCCAGCTGCGGGTCGGTGCCGCAAGCGTTGGACAGCACCGGCGTTTCTACCTCCAACACTCCACGTGCTTCGAAGAATGCACGAACCTTGCGCATTAGGTCTTGACGCTTTATCCAGGTTTCACGATTGCAGGTAGGAGAGAACATGGTGGGAAGGGGTTAGGATCTAGAGGCTAGGATCTAGGGGCTAGGATCTAGGGGATAGGGGTTTGAGGTCGGCGCTTTGCACCTTTGGGGTGTGAGGAACCAGGTATGGGGGATTATCTAATTTCTAAGTTCCACATTGCACATAACTCATAACTCACGACTCACGACTCACGACTCACAACTCACAACTCACAACTCACTACTCATTATTCACCACGCAGCGGACCGACAGGGAGAATTTCTTATCTACAGAAATGTTTGAAACTTCTTTGTCTGTGCTGAACATGGAGCGGGCTACGCCTCGGCCGTCGCCGCCGTCCTGGTTTGTCCAGAAATAGGCGCCTTCGCCGACGATGACTGAAATGTTATTCTTGTTGGCGTAGCCTCCGAACAGGGCGGTAAAGGCATAGTTGTCGCTCCCGTTGCTGCGGAGGCGTTCTGCGGCGGTGTTGGCGCCACCGGCGTAAATTTCCAGCATTTTCCAGTCTTCGTCCGTAGAAAGCCTAGTTCCTTCGGGGCAGGCCTTTTGGGCGGCCTCTTGGGTGTAGAGGCGTCCATAGACCTTGCAGTTGTCGTCTTCGCGGTCATAGCACATGGAGCCTTCTTCCATGGCAAAGTTCAGGTTCTGCACGAACCACTTTGTGCCGTTGATTTCCTTGACCTTGTAGGTCTGTCCGTCGCGGTTGTCTGTAAAGTATTCGAATACGGGGCAGCGGGTTTCAAACTCTTTCGAAGCCAAGATGGAATCTACCGCCGGTTGCCAGGCGGTGCAGAACCGGAACAGTTCGCCACCGGGCAGTCCCGTAGAATCGGCCTTGTGTTTGTCGGCCCAGCGATTTACGTAGGCAATGTTCGGGATAGTTGAGTCTGCAATAGAAAGGGCCTTTGCGTTTGCCTGAATCAGTTTGGAAAAATTTTCCGCCACGGTCATGGGGGATTTCCAGTAACCTTCCGTAAGTCCCGTGCGGATTTTTTCGTAGAGGGGAGAGGGCTTGGTGACGGTAATGGTGGTCTCGATGAAATGCTCGGGCTTGGTGGCGCAGGTCTGCTTGCGGGCTTCGTCGTTCAGAGAATCGGCCTGGGTCTCGCATTGCAACTTGCAGAATTCCTTTTCCTTGCCTTTCTTGGGGCAGGCTACCCAAGTGGTTGTGTCCACCTGTTCCTTGACGGGCTTGGCAAAAGCCTTGGTTTTGAGGGCTGCCTTGACCACCTTGTCTAAAGCCTCCAGGGCGTTAGCATTTCCGGCGGTTCCTTCCATGAGCAGGTAGCTTACCACTTCGCTACAGGCATTCATCGTCTTGGCGTTGGCGCAGACTTTTGCTCCGTAGCCGTAGGCAAACTGCGACGGGCACTGGGCAAAGGATTCGTCGGGCATGGACTTGAAAATTTTCTCGAAGACGGCTACGGCGTCGTTGGCATTCAACTTGCCGCAATAGATTTCTTCTATTTCGTTGTTCTTCACCATTTTTTTAGCGGTGACGATATCCTGGTTGTCTATCGCTTCGCGAAACGCCTCTTGGGCAAAAGCCGTGGTGAAGCCCAAGGTCAAAACTCCTATACTTAGCAAGCCTTTAAGAATTTTCATTGTAACCCTCTTTTTTTGCGGTGTAAATATATAAAAGTTCCACCCTGATGATGCTAGTAACTACTAACTACTAACTAATAACTATCAAATGAACCCACCCTATTTTCTATATTTGGGCCCATGATTGATGCAGAAAAAATTCGTAGCGAATTCCCGATGCTTGTCGCAGGCGATAAGGATGCAAAGCCGCTCGCCTTCTTGGACAGTACGGCCACCACGCAAAAGCCCGCATGCGTCATCGACGCGATGGACGACTTTTACCGCGAACACTACAGTTCCGTGAAGCGCGGCGTGTACCGCCTGAGCGCACGCACCACCGAAGCATTCGAAGCCACCCGCAAGAATGTGGCAAAATTTATTAACGCCAAAACCGAAGACGAAATCGTATTCACCCGCGGCACCACCGAAAGCATCAATCTGGTGGCGTGGAGTTACGGTCGCAAGTTCTTCGAGGCGGGCGACGAGATTCTGATTAGCGGACTCGAGCATCACGCCAACATCGTGAGCTGGCAGCTCGTTGCTGAAATGAAGGGCGCCAAGATCAAGGTGATTCCCGTTTTGGACAACGGCGATCTGGATTTGGCAGCACTTCCCGGGTTGTTGAATGCGCGAACCAAGATGGTGGCCGTCACCCACGTGAGCAATTCCGTGGGCACCGTGAACCCGATTGCAGAAATTATCGCGACCGTTCGCGCCGCCGCACCCCAAGCGAAAGTTTTAATTGACGCCGCCCAGAGTTCAAGCCACATCAAGATTGACGTGCAAAAGCTGGACTGCGATTTTCTCGCCTTCAGCGGACACAAGATGTACGGCCCGACAGGCGTGGGCGTACTCTACGGCAAGTACGAAGTTCTCGACAGCATGCCCCCCTGGCACGGTGGTGGCGAGATGATCAAGAACGTGACTTTTGAAAAGACGACATACGCCGACGTTCCCGCACGCTTCGAGGCAGGCACGCCCATGATCGCTGAAGTCATCGGGCTCGGCAAGGCCATTGAATGGATTAATGAAGTCGGCATCGAGAACATTCGCAAGCACGAAGAAGAAATTACGAACTACGCGCTGGAACAGCTTGCGCAGATTCCGCAGGTTAAAATCTTCGGGAACCCGAAGGAACGCGGCGCCCTCATCAGCGTCACGCTGGATGGCATCGCCGTCAGCGACGCCGCCATGATTCTCGACGAAGAGAACGTGGCAGTCCGCAGCGGGCACCACTGCGCCCAACCCGTGATGGACCGCTTCGGCGTCGACGCCACGCTTCGACTCAGTTTCGGCGCGTACACCCTGAAGCGCGACATCGACCGCTTTGTCGCCGGCATCAAGCGCGTTCTCCGACTCTTCGGTTAACCGGGACTCGTATGGGAATCGAGAAAGGCATCTTCAACCGCACATCGCTCCTGCTCGGGGACGACGTGATGGGCGACATCTACCAGAAGCGCGTCATTATCTTCGGTCTCGGCGGAGTCGGCAGCTGGTGCGCCGAAAGCCTGGTGCGTTCCGGCATCAGGGAACTCGTACTTGTCGATTCCGACCGCGTGTGCGTCACCAACGTGAACCGTCAACTGATGGCCACCACAAAGACCGTGGGGCAAGTCAAGGTCGAAGTCCTCAAGAACCGCCTGCTCGAAATCAACCCGCACGCCAACATTGTCGCATTGCAGGACATCTACGAAGAAGCGAATACGGACAAATTCCAACTGGACACATTCGACTACATCATCGATGCCATCGACAGCCTCGAAAACAAGATGCAGCTGTTGTGGCACGCCACGCGCACCAAGGCAACAGTCTTCTCTTCGATGGGGGCGGCCCTCAAGATGGACCCCATGCGAATCAAGGTCGCCGAATTCTGGAAAGTCGCCGGTTGCCCGCTCGCCCGCGCGCTCCGCGACAAGTTCAAGAAAAAGAAAATGGCTCTCAAGAAAAAAGTGCTATGCGTCTACAGCGACGAACTCCTGAAAAACCGCGGCAAGAATTCTTCTTGCGGAACGGACGCCTGCATGTGCCCCAAGGTGCGCCACGAAAGAAGCGAAGCCGAACTCCAGAATGCAAACCTGGTCGATCACGAATGGTGCAGCAGTAAGGCGCAAATCAACGGCACCATGGCACACTCCACCGCTATTTTTGGATTCATGATTGCAGGCCTCGTGATGCAGGACATCTACAAGAAGGCCTTAGCCTGCGCGGAGTAATATGAAATTCCTGATTCAGCGAGTATTGAACGCCCAGGTGGATATTGCGGGCGAAACCGTCGGCAAGATTGGCAAGGGCTACATGATTCTTATCGGCGTGGGCGAAGAAGATACCCGCGAAATCGCCGACAGGCTCATCCGCAAGATGCTCGCGCTCCGCATCTTCGCCGACGAAAACGGCAAGACGAATCTTTCCATCAAGGATGTAGGCGGCGGACTCCTGCTGGTCTCGCAGTTTACGCTGTACGCGAACTGCAACAAGGGAAACCGCCCCACCTTCAACGGCGCCGGCAACCCCACACTCGCAAACGAGCTCTACGAATACATCATCGCCGAATGCAAAAAAGAAATCCCCGTCGTGCAGACAGGGAAATTCGGCGCCGACATGCAGGTGAGCCTCGTAAACGACGGCCCCTTCACGATTATGCTAGAGTAGGAGCGCTTCGACAGGGCGCATGTGCGTCCCTAAACGTCTCCCACTTCGCCTTTTTCAACGAAATTTCTTATAGCCTTGGAAATCCTCATGCTGCAGAAGTTCGGGCCGCACATGCTACAGAAATGACTGCTCTTGGCGCGGCTTTCGGGAAGGGTCTTGTCATGGAATTCCATGGCCTTCTCTGGGTCAAGAGAAAGGGCGAACTGGTCGTTCCAGCGGAAGTCGAAACGGGCGCGGGAAAGGGCGTCGTCCCTAAACTGGGCACCAAAATGCCCCTTGGCCAAATCCGACGCATGTGCAGCCAACTTGTAGGTCACCACGCCTGCGCGGACATCATCCCTGTCGGGGAGTCCCAAGTGTTCCTTGGGGGTCACGTAGCACAGCATGGCGGTTCCGTACCAACCAATTTGGGCAGCGCCAATGGCAGACGTGATGTGGTCATAGCCGGGCGCGATGTCGGTGGTGAGGGGTCCCAAGGTGTAGAAAGGTGCTCCAAAGCACTTTTCCACCTGCAGGGCCACGTTGTCCTGGATCTTGTGCATGGGCACGTGTCCCGGACCTTCAATAATCACCTGCACGCCATATTCCCAGGCAATCTTTGTCAGTTCACCCAGGGTTTCCAATTCCCCGAACTGGGCAGCGTCATTGGCATCGGCAATGGAGCCGGGACGCAGGCCATCTCCCAAAGAAACGGCCACGTCGTACTTGGCAAGAATCTCGCAGATTTCCCGGAAGTGGGTGTAAAGGAAGTTTTCTTTTTTGTGGACCATGCTCCACAGCGCAAGAATAGAGCCTCCGCGGCTCACAATTCCCGTGGTGCGCTTGAGGGTCAGCGGGATGTGCTTTAGCAAAAGCCCCGCATGGATGGTAAAGTAATCTACGCCCTGTTCGGCCTGTTCAATCAGGGTGTCGCGGTAGGCTTCCCAGGTCAGGTCTTCGGCCTTGCCCTTGACTTTTTCAAGAGCTTGATAGATGGGCACGGTTCCGATAGGTACGGGACTGTTCCGCAAAATCCATTCACGGGTTTCGTGGATGTTCTTGCCGGTAGAAAGGTCCATGACGGTGTCGGCCCCCCACTTGACAGACCACACCAACTTTTCCACTTCTTCTTCGATTCCGCTACTGAGGGCGGAGTTCCCGATGTTGGAATTGATCTTGGTGAGGAAGGCGTTGCCGATAATCATGGGTTCGCATTCCGGGTGGTTCATGTTGGAGGGGATTATAGCCCTGCCTGCAGCTACCTCGGAGCAGACGAATTCCGGCGTAATAGGCTTGATGCCCGAATCCTTGGGCAAGATTTCGTCCAGGCGCTGGTTTTCTCGAATGGCCACGTATTCCATTTCGGGAGTGATGATTCCCTTGCGTGCAAAGTCCAGCTGGGTCTTGCAACCTTCTGCACCGGGAACGTCCTTGAGCCACTTTCGCCAGCCTTCTCGAATCTTGGGAAGACCCTTCTTTATGTCAATTTCTGCAGAGGCGTCGCCGTAAAGTCCGCTGGTATCGTAAACGGGCACTACCGGAGTCTTGGGGTCGTCAATCTTTACTTCCCGCATGCCCACGCGAATCTCGGGGAACATTTTCCCCTGCACATAAATCTTGCTGGATTGCGGAAAGGTCGCACCCTTTATATCCATAAATTCCTCACTTTTCCTACGGCCAAATTACTGGCACAGGTTCAAGGGGTTTGTTCTCAGCCATAGTTCCTACAGCACCCCCAAGTTTTTTCCACAATATAAAATTTTATCTTTCATATCGAGGACATTTATGGATATCAAGAAGACGAACGCGGCCCGAATCTTGGACCGTCAAAAGATCCAGTATGAGTTGATCCCTTACAAGGTGGACGAAAACGACTTGGGCGCCCAACACGTGGCGGACAGCCTGGGCGAAGACATCAACCAGGTTTTCAAGACAATCCTGGTCCATGGTGATAAAATCGGCTACCTTGTGTGCGTTGTGCCGGGGAACCTGGAGGTGGACCTAAAGGGTGCCGCCAAGGTCAGCGGCAACAAGAAAATCGATACCGTTCCCTTGAAGGACTTGACCCCGCTGACAGGCTACATCCGGGGCGGTTGTAGCCCCCTCGGCCTCAAGAAGAGCTTTCCCATTTTCATTCACGAAACGGCCCTGCAGTTCCCGTTCATCTATGTGAGTGCCGGTGAACGAGGCTTGCAGTTGAAGATTGCCCCGGCAGATTTGGTCAAGGCAACCCGCGGAACAGTGGGGGTGATTGCTCGCGTGCCTCCCACTGCGCCCGAAGACTGATTGTTTGTTAATTTTAGAACGATGGTTCTGTTTGCCAAATACATTGCCGGCTTTGCAATAGCCCTTGTTTGTATGGGCTTGTGCTGTTGCACTTTCCCTGTGCGCACGGGGTACGACAGAAGTATCGGCGGTTACAAATCCGCTCCCAGCGAGCCGACATCCACAGCAAAGGCGGAATCGGGCACCAAGGATGGAGCATCTACGACGAAATCTCCTAGCAGAGCGCCTACGAACAAACATACCACCGCAGGGGCTACCAAACAGGCCGCCACCCAAAAGATGGCCCACGAAAACGCTCCCAGGCAAGCCTCCAGTTCTTCCTTGGAACAGCTGGCCAAGTCCTGGATTGGAACGCCTTATGTTTACGGGGGCAGTTCCAAGTCCGGTACGGATTGTTCCGGCTACGTGATGCAACTTTACAAGAGTCATTACGGAATAAGCCTGCCCCATAACGCAGGCCAGATGTACGACGACAGCCGAGGGAGCTCCGTGAGCCGGGGTAGCCTGCAGGAAGGGGACCTGGTGTTCTTCGGCAGTTTCTGGAAAATCGACCACGTGGGAATTTATCTGAAAGGGGACCGCTTTACCCACGCCAGCTCCAGCAAGGGCGTGATGATTTCCCCCATGAGCGACAACTACTGGCGCCCCAAGTACCAGGGGGCAAGACGGTTCAGGTAATGAGTATTGAGTTGTGAGTTATGGGTTGTGAGTTGTGAGTTATGAGGTGTGAGGTGTGAGGTGTGTGGTGTGTGGTGTGTGGTGTGAGTCGTCATCCTCACCCGTTCGACAGGCTCAGGGCAGGCTCCGGTGAGGATCTGCTTACTGCAATCTAGCGGATCCTCGTGATTCTATCGCTGCGCTCCAGAATGACAGCGAGGATGACGTTCCTCAAAGCGAAGCGACCTCAAACCCCTAGCCCCTAGATCCTAACCCCTAGCCCCTAAAGACCAATTACTATCTTTTGCCCTATGAAAAAAATTGCATTCCAGGGTCGTCGCGGAGCCTATAGCGAAAGTGCCGCTTATCATTTGTTCGGAACAGACATCGAAGTGGTGCCTATGGACACCTTCGGTGAAATTTTCCAGAGCATAGAGACCGGCGCCGTAGATGGCGGTGCAATTCCTATCGAAAATTCTACGGCAGGTTCCATCTACGAAAATTACGACCTTCTTTACAAGTGGCGCCTGCCCATCGTGGCAGAGGTAAAGCTCCAGATTTCGCATACCCTGTGCGCCCTGCCAGGAGTGAAACTCGGGGACCTGAAGAAGGTGCTGAGCCACCCCCAGGGTCTCGCTCAATGCAGCCGATTCTTCGGTCGCAATCCCGGTATCGAAAGTGTGGCCTTCTACGACACCGCAGGCAGCGCCGAAGAGGTAGCCAAGCGCGGAGACAAGACTCTCGGTGCCATCGCCAGCGCCTATGCCGCCAAGTTTTACGGCCTGGACATTCTGGCCGAAGGAATCGAGAACCTGAAGGGCGTGAACTTCACCCGCTTTTACGCCATCCAGAAGGTGGCCGTCGATTTGCCCGAAGTCGGGTCCGGCGACACTCCCATAAAGACCACCCTACTCTTTATGCTGAACGATTCCGGAAAGTCCGGAGCGCTCCATGCGGCGCTTGGCTGTTTTGCCAAGCGGGACTTGAACCTGACCCGCATCGAAAGCAGGCCCCATCCGGACAGGCCCTGGGAATATATCTTCCACCTGTCCTTCGAAGGAAACCCCAAAGACCCGCTGGTGGTAGAAGCCCTGAAGGAATTGCAGACCTACTGCGATTTCGTTTATCGCCTGGGAAGTTTCAAGGAAGGCTCCACCGAAAAGCTGAGCTACTAGAGGTGTGAGTTTTTGGGGAAAGTCTTCCCCTCGCCTCGGCCCTAGCCTCGGCTACCCCTTCTAGCGGGGCCTCAATCACCGGCCCCGCAACGCCCCGCTTACAGCATTCTGGTCATTACCAGATCCTGTCGTATTTTCTTTTGTCTTTCTCTTCGTCCTTCTTCTCTTGAACGATGGCGTCGATGACGGCGGCCACCGTTAGGTTGAAGATGTCATGGACAGAAGCGTCGGAGTCGGTAAAGTGCACCGGCTTGTTCAAGCCCATCTGCACAGGGCCGATAGATTCGCCTACGCCCATTTCCAGAAGCATCTTGCAAGTGGTATTGGCCGAAGAAAGGCACGGGAAAATCAAGGTGTTCACCGTCTGACCCTTCAACTTGTTGAAGGGGTACTTGGAGTCCCGCAGTTCTTTGTCGAGCGCTACGTTCACCTGCATTTCGCCGTCAAGCATATAGTCCGGGAACTGTTCGTGAATCATCTTCACCGCATCGCGGGCCTTGTTTGCCGTTCCGCGGGCGGCTTCCTTGTCAGATCCGAAGTTCGCGTAGCTGAGCATGGCCATCACGGGATCGTGAGCAAAGAACTTCACTGCGTCGTGGGTGAGCTTTGCGATATCCACCAGGGTTTCGGTATCGGGGTCGCGGTTCACCAGGGTGTCCGCCAAGAAGAAGGTCCCCTTGCGGGTGCTCAAGATGTGCATGGCGCCGAAGTGCTTGTAGTCTTCGCGGATGCCGATAATTTCCTTGGCCAGTTCGATGGTCTCGCTGTACTTGGAATAACCACCGGTAATAAAGGCATCGGCGTCGCCCACCTTCACCATCATCATGCCGAAGTGGTTGGGCTCGAACATGTCGTCGCGGGCTTCGTCGAAGGTAACGCCGTTACGGCCGTTCTCTTCGGCATAAATGCCGGCATACTTACGGCGGCGTTCGAATTCTTCGGGCGAGCGCGGGTTCACAATCTTGATACCCGTAAGGTCGAGCTGTTCCTTGTTCGCCATCAGCTGGATGCGTTCGGCATTACCCAGTAGAATCGGATGGGCGACACCTTCCACCTTTGCCTGCACGGCGGCCTTGAGCATGTTGAGGTTGTCGCCTTCGGCAAACACCACTCGCTTGGGGTTGCTGCGGGCCGTATCGCTGAACTGGCGGATAAGCTTGTTGTCGTAGCCCATCATGTCGCGGAGCCTGTCGTAATAGGCGTCCCAGTCGGTAATCGGCTTGCGGGCCACGCCACTCTCGATGGCGGCCTTGGCCACGGCAATAGAAACTTCGGTGAGCAGGCGGGGGTCAAGGGGCTTCGGAATCAAGTATTCCTTGCCGAAGGTAAAGCGCTGGGCGTTGTAGGCAATATTCACCACGTCGGGCACCGGCTGGTGCGCAAGTGCGGCAATCGCACGCACGGCGGCATGCTTCATGTGCTCGTTGATGCAGGTGGCGCGCACGTCAAGCGCACCGCGGAAAATGTAGGGGAAACCGATGACGTTGTTCACCTGGTTCGGGTAGTCGCTACGGCCCGTCGCAAAAATCAAGTCGCCACGGCTCGCCATGGCCTCTTCGTAGCTGATTTCGGGAGTGGGGTTCGCCAGGGCAAAGACGATGGGCTGGTCAGCCATGCTGCGGACCATCTCCCGGGTCAGAATGTTGCCCTTCGAAAGCCCCACGAACACGTCGGCACCCTTCATGGCGTCGGCGAGAGTCTCGATGTCGGTGCGGTCGGTAGCAAAGAAGGCCTTTGCCTCGGTTAAGCCCTTGCGGTCCTTGCGGATGACGCCCTTGCTATCGCACATCACCAGGTTCTCTTTCTTGAGACCCAGGGAAAGATACAGGCGAGTGCAGGCGCAGGCGGCAGCGCCGGCACCGTTCACCACCATCTTCACGTCGCGGATGCTCTTGCCCGCCACCTCGATAGCGTTCAGCAGGCCCGCCGAAGAAATGATGGCCGTACCGTGCTGGTCGTCGTGCATCACGGGAATGTCCAGCTCCGCCTTGAGGGTGTCCTCGATTTCGAAACATTCCGGAGCCTTGATATCTTCCAGGTTGATGCCGCCGAAGGTGGGGGCGATTCCCTTCACGATTTCGATAAACTTCTTCGGGTCCTTCTCGTTGATTTCGATGTCAAATACGTCGATGCCCGCGTAAATCTTGAACAGGAGCGCCTTGCCTTCCATCACCGGCTTGCCCGCCAGGGCGCCAATGTCGCCCAGCCCGAGCACCGCCGTACCATTACTGATTACCGCCACCAGGTTGCCCTTGCCGGTGTATTCGTAGGCCAGGTTGTTGTCCTTCTCGATTTCGAGGCAGGGCACAGCCACGCCCGGAGTGTAGGCGAGGCCCAGGTCCGTTTGGGTGCTGTGGGGCTTGGTGGGCACAATCTCGATCTTGCCGGGCTTGCCCATGGAATGGTATTCCAGCGCCTGTTCCTTCAAATCCTTGCTCATCTTGACTCCTTTCCGCCGGATCAACCCCGCGGAACTTCAATTTTCGGGGCCAAAGATAGAAAAAAGTTTACAAAGTCCCAAGGGTGCTTTTAAATGGCAAAGGGGGAAGTCTCCCGCACCACCTAAAGGTGGCCATGTACACTAAGCGCTAAAGCACTAAGTGTCCAAAGGTCGCTACAACGGCTCGTCATCCCCGCCACCATCCTGTCATCCCCGCGCAGGCGGGGATCTCCTTGCCGTTTCCGCTTCCCCCTCTGCGGGGACACCCCGCAACGCCCCGATTACCCCAACCAAGCCACCCTAATTGTCATTCCGGCCTCCGAGCCGGAATCTAGTACACTTTTTTATTTATATTGCACGATACATAGCCCCGTACCGAATGGTTCGGAGCGACCGGAATTTTTGAGATTCGTCTCTTATTCTTTGACGCAGAAATTCACCACTTCAAAAGTCAACATAAGAATAAGACGAACGCTCACGTCCCATCTGGGGCGTGGGTCGTTTTGTGCTTATTTGTTGACTGGGTTGTGGTGACCCACTGCGTCAGTAAGTGCCTACGACTCCACGCCTTTTTTGTTTGTGGGGATCGTGGCACGGAATAGAGCGGATTCGTGAATGTTTATTCAAGGAGCCGTTATGGTGCGCGACATTATTGAGAAGAACGAGAAGGTGAACCCGAATGCGGACCTTCTGAAAAAGCTGAAGTCCCTGATACCGGGAGTCATCGCGAAAGACGGCTCTATAGATGCCGATGCCATCCGCTACTGGGCAGAGCGTGCCATAGGGGATCCACAACTCGTAACGGAAGAACGCGAGACTTTCAACTTCTTGGGCAAGGATTATGCCCGACTGCTATATGCGCTGGACACGGAAACAGTCATTACTCCCGACAAAGAGAACAACGCTAAATCCGATAACAAGAACAGCGAAAACCTTTACCTTTCAGGGGACAATCTTGAAGTTCTTAAGCACCTGCGCCGTTCTTACGAAGGCGAAGTTAAGTGCATCTACATAGACCCACCCTACAATACGGGTTCGGATGATTTTGTCTATAACGACTCCTTTGACTTTACCGAAAAAGACCTGAAGGAAAAAATGGGCTTAGACGATGATGCTCAAGTTGAAAAAATCATGAACATGCGCAAGCGTGGTTCGCGTTCCCATGCCGCCTGGCTCACATTTATGTATCCGCGTTTAATGTTAGCTCGTGATTTGTTGAAGGATGACGGAGTCATCTTTATTTCTATTGATGATAATGAACAGGCAAATTTGAAGATTTTGTGTGATGAAATTTTTGGTGAAGAGAATTTTGTTGCAAATATCATCGTTCAATCCAATAAAAGAGGACAAACTTACAAGCAACTAGCAAAAACGCATGAATATTTGCTCTTGTACACGAAAAACGCAGAAACGATTTTAGGCGAATTACAAAAGGGTGCAAACGCATTCAAGGTGAAGGATGATATAGGGGATTTTGAGGAACGTGAACTACGTAATAGAAATCCCAAATATGGGCGATTTAATAGACCTAATCTGTTCTACCCGATTTATGTAAATCCGAAAAAAATTGACGAATGCGGATATTCCCCCGTATCTCTAAACAAAGACAATGATTATATCGTTGAAATTTTACCATACAATAGTGAAGGAGATGAAAGCTGCTGGAGATGGGGGAAAAAGAAATTTGAAAGATTCAATGACCCAAATACAATGAAAAGTGATATTGTTGGTCGAAAGAAAGAAAATGGGACATACGGCGTATATGAAAAATATAGAAAGGAAACATTTAAGGCAAAAACCATTTGGTATGAAGAGCTTGTCGGAGATCTTGTTGACGAAGAAGATGACATTTGGGAAGAAACAAAAGTAATTACAGAGCAAGGATCAAGAGAGTTGGGAGAATATGAAATGGGAGATGTGTTTGATTTTCCTAAACCAACATATCTGTTGAAAAAAATTTTCATGATAGGTTCATCAAAAGATGCCTTATGTATGGATTTCTTTTCTGGTTCTGCTAGTTCAACAGAAGCTTTAATGTCGCTGAATGCTGATGATAAAGGTTCTCGCAAAATTATTGCAGTTCAATTACCAGTGAATCTTGATGAAATAAAGAAACCTAACGATACTACAAAAAATGCAATCAAATTCCTTGACACCATCCACAAACCCCATACATTAGACCAAATAGGCATGGAACGCATTCGTCGTGCGGCCGCTAAAATCAAGGAAGAACATCCCGACAGTAAGTGCGATTTTGGCTTCAAACACTACACAATTCAAAAACCTACCGAAAAGTCACTTGATACTATCAAAAATTTTGAACTCAATCCGAACTTCGGCGAAGCGACAATATTGAAACAATTTGGGAGGCTTCTGCAGTTTGTGTGGAGGGGTTGGGAGGAGTCTAGGCAGCATCTTTCGCCTTTTCCCAGGGTAACGGCACCCTGTAGCAGCCGCATTTCAGCATGACCATGTCCAGCATGTTTTTT
>Ga0129306_1000668_pt1 | contig 50002 bp, 47 predicted proteins | sample P827metagenome_FD_94438 | JGI IMG/M metagenome (GOLD analysis project Ga0129306, IMG submission 94438) | Capybara group fecal microbial communities from Wisconsin, USA - P827 metagenome | ecosystem: Host-associated > Mammals > Digestive system > Large intestine > Fecal | place: USA: Wisconsin... | reverse complement strand
GAAGGCAAGTAAAGAACCCCTTTAGGGGTTGCCTGCGATAGTGGTGCGGTTGTCGGCTTTTCGGTGCCCGCAAGGGCGGCCGGCAGTGGGCCCTTATAGGGCCAAATCAAGCCACCGGCTTAGTAGCCGGTGGTCCTGACTTGAGCAATATCGCAATGAATAATTTAATCCTGGTAAACCACTGGATTTGCCAGTGGGCTGGAATGAGTTTGACATTTCCGTTGGTATAGAAGGACTCCTGGGAGTGAACCGCTCAAAGCTCATCTCAGGAGGTCCAAAAGCAAGACACACACAGATTAACCCACAGGAAATGGGAATGCAAGTATCATATTGTCTGGATACCCAAGTACCGTAGAAAAGTTTTGTATGGCAGTTTAAGGAGATTCTTGATCACAGTACTACAAAACTTGCACATGAACGGGGTTGCACAATACCTGAAGGACATATGATGGTAGACCATGTGCCTATATTGCTAGAAATTCCCCAAAAGGAACGGGTAAGTGAGGCAGTAGGATTTATTAAGGGAAAAAGTGAAATATCGATAACTCGAAGCTTCGAAAATAAGTCAAGTATTTTTCGAGGAGGAAGCTTTTGGGCGTGCGGTTACTTTGTGACAATGGTAGGATTAGATGAATTAGTGGTGCGAGACTGCATAAGGAATCAGGTAAAGGAGGCGTTCGTACAGATCAGCTAAATTTGCGCTACTAGCTGAACGCCTTTAGACATGACTTGTTTTAGACCGCTTTGAGCGGTTTACATTACCAAGCCACCGGCTTTGCTGGTGGTACGTGACTTGCAGCCATATTTCGGACTCATGTGATGTAAACTTGCATTCCCTTTTGCAGTGGGGTAAACTGTGCGTATCATGTATTAGGACCTCAAGGACGGGCTTGTGCGGTTCACTCATAGTGAGGTATCTACTTACCGACACAATAGTCAATCTCATTTAGTCTACGGTCAAAAGCTACGATGTTATGTAATAAATTAGGTTACAGGACTTTAAATCCGAGTTTATTAGAGGTCCCTTGGTGAAATACGTGTTTTTACTGTATCCAATCAGTGTTGATTCTGTTATAGTATTGAAAACGATATTTTTATCAGTAAGGCGGGAGGGAGTTGAACTGCACGCATTGAGGGACAAACGAGTTTGGCGTTGATTGAGAATTTCCTCATATTGTGTGCAATATAATACATGATTCGGATCGATATGCATTTTCACAGTACGTGTTCGGATGGCAGTGACACTCCAGAGGCCTTGGCGCGACTGGGCAAAAGGCGAGGAATTTCAGTGTTGTCTCTTACTGATCATGACACGATGGAGGGCACGCCGGCTTTTTTGTCGATTTGCCGACGTTTAGGAATACGGGCTGTTTCGGGCGTTGAAATTTCTGCTGAATATCACCGTACTTTGCACATTCTCGGTTATAATTATGACGTAAATAACGAGGATTTCAGGTCTGCGTTAAAAAAAATACAATACCACCGAAATGAAAGGAATTTTGCCATCCTCGACCGCTTAAATTCACTAGGCATACATCTCTCGCTGGAAGAAGTCCAAAAAGAGGCAGGTCAAGGTGTGATCGGTCGGCCGCATATTGCATTGGCAATGATACGCAAAGGGTTTATCCATGACCTTCCCACAGCTTTTTCTGAATATCTGGGACGGAACGGCAAAGCCTACGTTCATAAAATTAGTCTTTCACCGGAAGAAACAATTTCTGCAATAAGAAAGGCAGGCGGCGTTGCGGTTTTAGCCCATCCAATTCAGACATGTCAGGAGCCTAAAGAATTGACAAAAATCCTTCAATGGCTTGTTTCTGCGGGGCTGTGGGGGATGGAATGTTATTCTGGTCATCATAATCCCGAACAAACAGAGTTTTATAAATCTCTCGCGATGATGAACGGCCTCGAAATGACTGCAGGGTCTGATTACCATGGAAGAGGGCGCCCCGGCTATCATTTGGGAGTTGCTGTTTCGGAAACGTTGCTTCCCTGGGCACGGCTGGGAATACGCATGTGAGTATCAATATGAACAGTATAATAATAAAGAAAATCCTTGAGGATTGTATCAGCCTCGTCCTAAAGCGTGGGGCTAAAGGCGCGGAATGTATCTGTACACAAGGGAATATAAGGACGTTCCGCATTGTCGAAGACAATTTGGAAAGCAGCCGCATGTCGTCCTTGGTCGGACTTGGCATTCGTATTCTTGATGCGGAAAACCGACAAGGAGCGGCTCGTCTCTCCGAAATCACAAAAAATGCTGCGGCTGAACTGTGTGAAGCTGCCTTTAACAGCGCTCTTCATAATGCACCGGAAGAAGATGTTGAGTTTACAAACATCAGTCCCTCTGACGTATCTACGGATCTTGGGCTCTATGATCCCGGTATTATCAAATGGGCAGCAGCTGATCAAGTCTCTCTCTGTAAAGAAATGAGCAGTCTGGCACATTTGGCAGATCGTCGTGTCCGCAACGTTCGCAAAGCAACAGCTGCCAGTTCCTGCGCGGTGTGCTGGAGCTTAAACAGCAATGGTGTGTCTCATTATAGTCAAACAACTTTGGGATCATTAGGACTGACATTGCTCGCCAAAGACGGGGAATCTGTCGAGATTGGCGGAGCGCAGAGTGTGGCCAGGTCGGTCGAACGCATCTGTGCACAGCTCCCTGTTGAAGAAGCTGTATCCAATGCAGTTCGCCTGCTCCATGGTAAGCCTTTATCCACCGGCATTTATAGGATTGTACTGGAGCCGTCCGTCACGGTTGCTTTTCTGGCTGCGATATCAGATCTCTTCTCCGCAGTTGAAGTCTATAAAGGTCTATCGTTACTGAAAGATAAAATAGGCAATAGAATTGGCTCTGAATGTTTAACGCTTATCGATGATGGACGCATCTATGGTGGAATTGGTACTTCATTTTGTGACGATGAACTCGTGCCGACACAACGGACAGTGCTTGTTGAAGACGGAATACTCCGATCGTGGCTTTGCAATTTGCAATATGGAAAGCGCCTTGGTCTCGAAAGTACTGGGAATGGTTCTTGCGGTGTCGGAAGTTTGCCTGATGTCGACATAAGCAATTTTTACATAAAGCCGGGTGTTCGCTCGCCGGAACAGATCATTGCGGCGAACGACGGTTGTTTTTGTATCAGCGAATTGATGGGACTTCACACAATCGACTCAGTTAGCGGCAATTTTTCTTTGGCAGCGCGCGGCCAGTTGTATAAAAATGGTACATTTAGGCCAGTTTCTTCCGTAACGATCGCCGGCAACCTGGCAGACTTTCTTGATAAGATCGTTGAAGTCGGTTCTGATCTGCGATTTTTCGGACGGTTAGGAGGCTGTACAATGGTGGTGGATGAAATTGCGGTTTCAGGTTCGTAAAGCGAAAATCATTGTTGTTGCTTTTATCCTTGTTGCCGCTTGTCTGTCCGTTGCGCACGCTGAAAGATGGAACTGGGCCGGAAATAAAGTATCTGGAACGGTAAACATCAAAACGTTTGGTTCTGTAAGCATGGCAGCTGTCGAAGAAATTGCGGCCGGACTTGGTTATCGGACAAAGCTCGATAAAAATGAGCTTGTTATAACAGGCTCTCCTGGATTAAGATTTGTTCATGGAGCGGCGGCTGTGTGGCTTGGTTATAACGTCATCGCTCTTCCTTCCAGAACTCGAGTCGAACAGGGGCACTGGTGGGTAGATACGGATTCGGTACTCAAAGTTTTTTCTCAATTTTTACAACGAAACGGACAAAATCAAATATTACACTGGGCAGGGGCCGGTATACCACAAAAGAGAGAGGCTGCCCCTTCTTCTGAAAAAAAGGCACTAAACCAGCCAATGGTCATTCAAGGATCAGAGCTTCCGGTGCTTAAATCATTGCGATGGGGGGGCGAAAGCCAAACTGTACGCGCTGTTATTGATCTAATTGGGGAAGCGGAGCCGCTAGTGTCTTCTGAAGGAGAGCGATCGGTCGTCTCTTTAGCGCGCATAGACACCAGCCTAACATCAACTCTGTCCCATGAACGTGACGGCATTGTCACCAGCGTAAAAAACGGAAGCGTTGCAAAGCTGGAATTTTCTTATCCCGGGCGTAGTGTGCGAATTTTTACTTTAAAGTCTCCGCATCGCCTTGTCTTGGATTTTAAACGACTGCCACGTGCATCTGCGCCTCCAGATATTTCGAGTGATGAAGCGACAAACGAACGCAACGGTCGCCAGAAACAACCAGATAAAAAGCCCTCAGTGAACGCTCCTAAAAAGAATACTCTTGTTGTGGTCGACGCCGGTCACGGCGGTAAAGACCCGGGAGCGATGGCTCACGGATACCGTGAAAAAGACATTGCACTTCAGATAGCCGCACGTGTATCAGCTCAGCTTCGTGAACGCGGCGTGAAAGTTAAAATGACTCGTGACGGTGACACTTATCCGACCTTGCGTCAGAGAACGGAAATGGCAAATCGCTGGAAGGCCGATGTCTTTATCAGTATTCATTTAAACGCCTTACCCAAGGGACGACATTCACACGGAGTTGAGATCTACATCATGGCGCTTCCAACTGATAAAGACGCAATGGAGTTGGCTAAGATCGAAAATGCTGAAATTGCAGATCAAAACGAGGGCGGCAAAAGCAGAAAAAAGACTGATAAGAGGACAGAAATGCTGCTTTCAATTCTCGGGAATATGCAGCAAAATGCAAAAATAACAGAGAGCACGCTGCTGGCGGAAGATCTCTTTAAATCGGGTCAAGAAAGTAATCTTGATATGAGGCGTGTAGCCCAGGCGCCATTTTGGGTACTTCGAGGAGCGGCAATGCCAGCAGTGTTGATCGAAACAGGGTTTATCACGGAGCTGTCCGAAGTCAAAAAACTTGCTCAGCCGGTTTATCAGCAACGTATGGCAGAAGCAATTGCAGATGGTATCATAGGGTTCATCGGCAGGTGAACTTTTACGGCCGTAAGAGCTAATATAAAGGAGCGATCAACAATGAGTGATGAAATATCACGCAGGCCACAAAAGTCATATTCGTCGCATGGTTATCACAATTCATCGGAACCGCGTTCGCCTTTTATAGTCCGATTCCTTGCGCAGATCAGCGTTATGGCAATTTTTCTGGCTGCCGGTTATTTTGGAGCAGACATGTTCCTGAAGTTTTTGGATAACAAGAACGTCGTTAAGCAAAACAATGTTGTGTCCAATGCAGAAGAGCTGCAAAAACTTCTTGCAGAGGATCAATCGACAGAACTCCTTGCCTCGAGACGTGAACTTGCTGTTTTTACCCTTGGAGAAGAGGGACTGATAAAAGCTAGCCTTAAAGTGTTGTCCGATGTGCAGGAAGATGAGATTATGCTGGCAACAAAGACTGTTTTTGCCGAGAGCGCGGAAGCGTGGGCTAGAAATATTGTTCCCAGGCACGTTTATCGAGATGGAGTAACGGCTTACATTGATTTACCCGGCAGCTTCACTGAGGGATTGGTTAAGATGTCAGAACAACGTGCGGTACTTATGTTGACCGGGCTCGTCAGGACGCTTGTGGATAATTTTTCACCAATCAAACAGGTTTATTTTCTCATTGATGGTCGGTGGGTGACGAGCGTAGGTAAAATACGTCTCGCTGAACCGTGGGGATTTGAAAATAACTCCTGATCAAGTTATAATTTTTGCGCGCAGATTCGATCTGCGCGTTTTTTAATAATCCCAAAACGGTTTCTTAGCCAAATTTTTTAAAGAGGAGAGCGTTAATGAATTCAACAAAAAAAGCTCCTTATGCCTTACGCCCTGTGACTATGAAGCGTAACTGCAGTATTTACGCGGAGGGATCGTGCCTGATTACATGCGGCAACACAAAAGTGTTTTGTACCGCTACCGTTGAAGAGAAAGTTCCCCCCTTTTTGCGCGGTCAGGGGACAGGATGGGTGACTGCGGAGTATTCGTTACTGCCGCGTTCCACAGCAGTACGCGTACAGCGGGACTCAGCAAAAGGGCGGAGTAACGGACGCGGACAAGAAATCCAACGTTTGATAGGAAGATCACTGCGGTCTGCCGTCGATTTAGAGAAACTTGGAGAGCGGTGTATCATCATCGATTGTGATGTTCTTCAGGCTGACGGCGGAACGAGGACTGCTTCGATAACAGGCGCTTACGTCGCTCTTGTTGATGCTTTGAATTTTTTACAGAGACAAGGCGCTTTTGAAACACTTCCCATACGCTCACAGATCGCTGCAGTCAGCGTAGGCAAAGTCCATGGCGAACTCATGCTCGATCTGTGTTATGAAGAGGATAGTTCGGCCGAGGTCGATTTTAATGTCGTCATGGATGCCGCAGGCAGTTTTGTCGAGGTGCAAGGTACGGGGGAAAAGGGCGTTTTCTCTCGGGAGGAGATGAATAAAATGCTCGATCTCGCAGACGCTGGCATTCGGCAGTTGATGGCAATGCAAAATCAGGCTTTGCTTTGAAATGGAGGCAGTGCAATGATCGTTATGGATGGAGTTTGTCTTGATAAATTAGTTCTTGCCAGCAGCAACAGACACAAATTTGAAGAGTTTAGAGGCCTGCTGGCGCCATTAGGTGTAGAACTTCTCTTTGGGGGGGATTATAAGCATCCTATCGAGGTAGAGGAAACAGGAAAGACGTTTGTCGAAAACGCGACGCTGAAAGCTGTCGCCTGGGCGCGGTATACCGGTTTGCCGGCAATCAGCGATGACAGCGGCATCGAGGTAAGAGCTCTTGAGTGGCAACCTGGTATCTATTCATCGCGTATAGGCGGAGAAGATGATGAGGCATGTCGGCAATGGCTGATCGACAAGATGACTGGCGTTGAGGATCGTTTTGCGCGTTACGCTGCGGCTCTTGTGTTGGCTTTTCCCGATGGGAAACAGCATTGGCGCAGCTTGTGTTATTGTAACGGCAGTGTCATACAGGAAAAGCGCGGAACAAATGGTTTCGGCTATGACCCTTTGTTTATCCCTGAGGGGTTTGAACAGACGTTTGGTGAGCTGCCCAGCACAGTCAAATCAAAAATTTCTCATCGAGCCAAGGTATCACAAGAATTTATTGCCATGTTAAGGAATCTATAAAATATTCGGGACGTCGTAAACTGCAAAAAATAACCGCTGAATATCAGGAATATAAATTCCGCGGATGCCAAAAGTGTGGTAAAATCTTTCGGAATTCATCCTAAACGATGAACAAGTAACAGTATTTTGTGCGGAGGTGCGCTCCAGTGAAAACATTTCTTTCTGTGATCCAGATTTTTCTTTCTATCGTGTTGATGGCCCTTGTTATGCTCCAGCCTCGCAAGCAGGGACGCGGCGGCATTTTTGGTGGTGTTACGATGGCCGATCCGACCGCGAACCAGTGGTCCCGTTTTACAGGGCTTTCCAAGCTTACGGTCATCATTTGCGCTTTGTTCATGATCAATTCGCTTGTACTCCTGATTATCTGATCAAGTTCGTTAAGGGGCATTTCAATGTCGGCCGCAAATATCGCGACACTTAAAGATGTCGCGTCTGTGGAGGTAGCTCCTGATCGTCTGCCCAGCGCGACTCACGAAGAGATTCTTAATGGTTTGACGACAGATATCTATTTTATACGTACGCGCGATCTTCTCAGTCATATGGGGTTACTGGATACGCCTGTCGTCGCTGAGGTCTTTGCTCGAAAAAACGGAATTTTTGCCGGTCTTGACGAGGTAAAAACTCTCCTGCATGGCAAAAATATTACGATCGATGCTCTGCCGGAAGGTACGTCTTTTAAACCAAAAGACACTCTGATGCGAATAGCTGGCCCTTATGGTGAATTTGGTATGTATGAGACGACGCTTCTCGGAATGCTGGCTGCGTCGACAGGATGGGCGACCGCAGCTCGTGAATGTGTTGAAGCAGCTGAAGGAAAACCCGTTCTGTGTTTTGGTGCCAGGCACGTCCATCCGGCAATCGCTCCTGTCATGGAGCGGATTGCTGTAAAAGTAGGCGGCTGTGCGGGCGCAAGTTGCATTCTCGGGGCTAAGCTTTTGGGGTTGAATCCATCGGGAACAATCCCTCATGCGGCTATTCTGATGACGGGCGATACGCTCAAACTGGCCAAGGTTTATGACGAGTTTACGCCAGTCGGCGAGACTCGCGTCGTGTTGATCGACACCTTCAAGGATGAAAGCGAAGAAGCAATCCGCGTTGCTGAAGCTCTTGGCGATCATCTGGGCGCTGTCAGGCTTGACACGCCAAGTGAACGCGGCGGTGTGACACCGGAGTTGATCCATGAAGTACGTTACCGTCTTGATATGGCAGGTTTTAGGCATGTCAAGATCGTAGCGACCGGAGGTCTTACTCCTGAGCGCATTCGCCAACTTGCGCAAGCTGGTGCTGATACATTCGGAGTTGGCAGCTATATTTGCCACGGTCAGAAAATAGATATGACACTCGACCTCAAAGAAGTAAACGGAAAACCTGTTGCAAAACGCGGAAGATTGCCCGGACCACTGGACAATCCCCTTCTTGTTAGGGTATAATACCCAATTGTGAAAAACGTGCATGCACTAAAAACATTGCGGTAGAGTTGTCACACACTTCCCTACGCCCGCAATGCTTCGCGGCAAGCTCGTTTTCACCTGAACGCGGGTTCCCCAGAGCTGCGCGTCATATTGAACGCTTACAACAAAAATTTTAAAGGAGTGTTTTCCGAATGATCGGTTCTCGGACATTCATGGCTCGCAAGGAAACAGTTCAGCGCAGCTGGTTTTTGATTGACGCTGAGGGCGTTCCCGCTGGACGTCTGGCTTCCCGTGTGGCGCTGATTCTGATGGGAAAGAACAAGCCCACCTATACGCCTCACGTTGATACAGGTGATTTCGTCATCATCATCAACGCAGACAAAGTTGGTCTGACGGGCAACAAGCTGGAGACGTCAAAGGTACAGTCCTACAGTGGTTACCCTGGCGGATTTAAAGAGATGACTTATAAGGAAGCTATGAAACGCAGTTCGGTGCGTCTTCTTGAGCGCATTATCCGTGGTATGCTTCCCAAACATAACCGTCTGAACTTCGGCCGCAAACTCAAGGTCTATGCCGGCCCGACTCATCCGCACGCGGCTCAGAAACCCGTGACGATCACACTGTAAGAGAGGAGGAGAATATAATGGCAACTTCCTACTATTGGGGTACCGGCCGTCGCAAGAACGCAATCGCTCGTGTGCATCTTGCTGCCGGTGAAGGTAAATTCCTGATCAACGGACGTGAACCTGCAGAGTATCTGCCGCGTCACAATTGGCTTTCCAGTGCAAACGCTCCTCTTGTCGTCACCGGGCTCGAGGGCAAAGTTGATGTTTTTGTGAATGCTCAGGGTGGTGGTCTTACAGGTCAGAGCGGCGCTATCTCACTGGGCATTGCTCGCGCACTGCTGAAGCTGAATCCTGATTTGCGACCTGTGCTTAAGAAGGCCGGCCTTCTTACTCGCGATCCTCGTATGGTCGAGCGTAAAAAGTTTGGTCAGAAGGGCGCCCGTGCAAAATTCCAGTTCAGCAAGCGTTAATTCTTCAACAAATCAAAAGCAATTCAAAAAGCAGTTCGGTCAAGTCGGCCGGACTGCTTTTTTAGTGAAAACAATTGTATAATTTGCAACAGCATATTTCTGATTTTTATCACGAATCAAAACGATAATAATTCGTTTGTCGAGAGTGCCAAAGTGTGTCTCCCTGACTATGCGTTCTCGATCAGACGGGAATGGCGTTCAGACACAAAAACTCACCATGACATGGCATTTATATATCTATTCGAGAAAAGAATGATACTATTATTGGCTTAATCATAAGATTTCATTGAAGTGCGTATATGAGCTATTCGTAATTTCCGTTTTCTTTATGACAAGGACGGACAAATATGACGATTATTCCTTCTAAGAGCGTGTAATTTAGTGTGTGTTTTAGTAATATGAAATTATTACAAAATGCGATTATCATACGCAAGAAGACCTATATTTTGTTAGTCAGGTTTGAATTGCTGTTATAAAGTGTCGATCGCTATGAGTTGAATATGCATCAAACTATAAGTCTATATTCGATGAGAAAAGGATATTAAAGTACCGTTTCCCAGTCGAGTGTAAGGCTGCCGTCTTCTTTGATGACGCAGGGAATGCCAACACCGTGATGCTCTCTTACTGGTGCGAATATTTTTTCGGTATCGCGAAGCGTGAGAAATTCCTTCAAAGTTGCTATATTTTCATCGATGTTACGAAAATCAACCTCAATACCGCGATTATTGTACTCAGTCAGAGCAGCACAAGTATCGGGACAATTACGGGTTCCATAAACGATGAGTTTCATCACGTAACTCTCCTTCTCATATATATTGTTTACAGCTGATCTTTACTTCTTTTGAGGAAACAGGGCAAGTTGATTTGATGAAGCAAAATATTTAAGGACAAGTCGCTTTAATCCTGCTGGCATTGGTATAGAACAAAATTCTTCGGCACGAATTTGTCTGGCACTGTCGTAAACCTGCTGCGCAGGGGCAACAAAAAGTCGCATTTGAATCTGCCACCTCGTAAAATTGAGTTTTTCTACCAACCCTGTATCGGTACAGACTGCCGAAATTTCATCTTGAATGCACAAACGGTGCAGGCAGGCTTGATAATCGTCGCCATCGTTGCCCATAAGCCACGGAATCTCGAAAAAATCTGACCATAAGCCACCTTTAAGGCGTTTCCTTACGATCCAGCCTGCAGTTTCATCTCCGAGCAGGAGTGCGGCTCCGTTTCTGCGTGTGATTTTTACACGGTGCGCAGTGACCGGGCGTTGAGCGCAAGTTCCGTTTTTAGATGCGGTGCAAATTTCTGCTACTGGACAATCAGCACAACGCGGCAATGTACCAGGTATGCAGATCGTTGCTCCTAGTTCCATAAAAGCCTGGGTTAGTATGGCTGGGGCACCTATTAACAAAATATGTTTGACGGTCTGAGAAATCAAATTGCTGCCTTCTTTTTGCGACGGGTCGGATTCCAGGTCAAGAAGCCGCGAAAAAACACGGCGCACATTTCCGTCAACGGCTGGGATCGGCATATCAAACGCGATTGAACATATTGCGCCTACTGTGTATGGCCCTAATCCAGGCAATCGTGAGAGTTGGGTCGGGTCGGCCGGAAGCGATTCGTGCCCCTGTTTTATGAGGAGTTGAGCCGTTTTGTACAGGTTACGAGCACGGTTGTAATATCCTAAACCTTGCCAGAGTTCGATCACTTGTTCTTCGTTTGTGGCGGCGAGGTCTTTCAGCGTCGGAAAACGCTCCATCCACTTTGAAAAATATTTTTTGACACGTTCGACTTGCGTTTGCTGAAGCATCAGTTCCGACACAAGTACCGCGTAGGGATCGCGGGTATGGCGCCAGGGCAGGTCGCGCTTATAAATTTTGTACCAGTGCGTTAGATTACGTGCGCACGTATAATAAAAACGCTTATTAGGGATGATCGTCATTTGTGTCCTCGCATCACAGTCTTATATATGCACTCATATTATAGCAAAGTGTACAGGTTGATTAACGTGTTTTGGGAAAATCATCGTCAATTAATCCTGTTGATGGTGTAAAATAGAAAAGTTAGGAGATGGGAGCATGCACGAATTTTCACTCATCAGCTCTGTTATAGATTCGTTAGAAAATTACGCTGCTGAACAAGGTTGGAAAAAGATAAATAAGGTGACGCTGCGTATCGGCGCTATGCGTCAGGTGATTCCCGCTACTATGCAGTTTGCGTTTAAAACAGCATGCGACGGGACCTTGTTGGAAGGCGCAGAACTTGAACTTGTCGATGTGCCGATCATTGTGTGCTGCCCCCGGTGCGGACACTCCTGGGGAGAAGAACATATGGGCATGATCTGCCCTTACTGCGGCTGCGACGATGCTCAGATGTCGCAGGGAATGGAACTTGAAATCGATTCGGTTGAGGTGGAAGATGATGGCGAGGAGAAAGATTGATATTCAACAGGCTGTAATGGCGGCCGACCTTGGTTATGCAGCGAAGATACGCTCCTTTTTAAATGAACGTGGCATCTTGATGGTGAATCTTATCGGTTCACCCGGCTCAGGGAAAACGACGTTGCTTGAGCACACTCTAAAAGGTTTGGATTTGAAGTGCGCAGTCATCGAGGGCGACGTGGCAACTGACCGTGATGCGCTGCGCATCCAGGCGACAGGAACGCCAAGCGTGCAGATCAACACAAACGGGGGCTGTCACCTTGAAGCCAATTGGATAGACAGTACATTAGAAAAATTGCCTCTGGACAATCTTGATCTGATCTTTATCGAAAACGTCGGCAATCTGGTATGCCCTGCTGAATTTGACCTTGGTGAAGATTACAAGGTAGCGATTTCAAGTCTGCCAGAAGGCAGCGATAAGCCGCTGAAATATCCGCTTTTATTTTCAGAGGCCGGCGCGGTTGTCTTGACAAAGGTTGACCTTAAGCCCTATATTGACTTTGATGAATTGTTATATTGGGACGACGTGACACGCCTCAATCCTCATGGACGCCGCCTTCGTGTTTCCAGTGTGACGGGTGAAGGAATGCAGTTCTGGCTGAAATTGCTGTATGACTGGTGTGACGAAAAAAAACGGCGCGTGCAGGCGCAATGATGTTAACAGCTCTATGATGCTGCCGGCGAGAGTGAGGTCAGGGGCATGAACGAAAAGGAAGAACTGTTAAAAGGACTGAACGACGCTCAACGTGAGGCGGTGTGTTTTACAGGCGCTCCTCAGCTTGTGCTGGCAGGAGCTGGCAGCGGGAAAACTCGTGTTTTGACGACGAAGATCGCCTGGCTGATCAATCATGAAAATGTCATGCCATGGCGTATCCTGGCAGTAACTTTTACTAACAAGGCTGCCCGTGAGATGGGAGAGCGCGTTGATAAACTCCTTGGCGGTGTGCGCGGCGGTGCACAGATATGTACGTTTCATTCGTTCGGTCTCAACATGATGTTTCGCAATCGTGAGCTGCTAGAAGAACTGGGATACAACCGCAATTTTGTCGTATATGACCGCAATGATTCACTCAGCGTAGTTAAGTCAATCATGAAAGAATTTAAAATCGACACCGAAAAGTACTCTCCAGCCTGGGCGCTGAACCGAATTTCCGACATCAAATCGAGCAAAAACCCTGCAGATTACGTTATCACAACACATGAGAGTTTTTTGCGCGATGTGTACGAACGTTATCAAGCTATTTTAATAGACCAGGGCGGTTTCGATTTTGACGACTTGATTGCTTTTCCGCTGGAACTGTTGAGGGCTCATCCTGATGTCCTTGAACGGGAACGACAGCGACTCTCATGGGTTCTTGTCGATGAGTACCAGGATGTGAATGGATCGCAGTATGAACTAATGCGAATGATGGTTGGGCAGTCGCCGAATTTGATGGTCGTCGGCGACCCAGATCAATCGATTTATGGCTGGCGAGGCGCGGATTATCAGACGATCATGAATTTCGAAAACGACTTTCCTGATGCTAAAGTAACGCTTCTTGAGCAGAATTACCGATCAACTTCAACAATCTTGGAAGCTTCAAATCAACTGATCCGTCACAACAAGAACCGCCGCGATAAAAACCTTCGTGCCGCACGTTTGCAAGAGGAAAACGAACGTAAAGTGGCGATTTGGTTTTTGCGCGATGAGAAAGCAGAAGCGGAACATTTGACGCGTGAGATTTATTTGCTGACGCAGCACTATCATTACAGCGACATTGCCGTACTCTATCGAGTCAACGCGATAAGTCGCGTGCCAGAGCAGGCATTGATCGAGGCTGAGATCCCATACAGGATAGTGCGTGGTACGAGTTTCTACGATCGTAAGGAAGTTAAAGATGTGATCGCTTATATGAGGCTCGCGGTCAATCCATGGGATGCCGTTTCTTTGAACCGTGTCGGCAATCTTCCCGTTCGTGGCCTTGGCCCCAAGAGTCTGGAAAAGCTTTCGGCATGGATCCATGATAATGGCAAAGGCACAGCTGCAGACGCTTGGGGAGCGGTACAAACGCGCAAAGGCGGTTTATCCGGCAAGGCCGGAGATGCCGCTGCTCATCTTGCAGAGCACATGCTGACAATCTTGGAGCGTCAACATAATTTACAGTTAGTGCTGACATGGATCCTGAACGGGATCGGTTACGAAGAGCAGTTGCGTAAAGATGAGCCAGCAAATTGGGAGGAACGTATTGAAAACGTCCGAGAGCTGCTTTCTGTCGCGCCCGACGGTGAGTCGCTGTCCGATGTACTCGACCAGATTTCGTTGTATACCGACATGGACACGCAAAATGAAACATTGGACGCTGTCAATCTCTCTTCGCTGCACGCAGCAAAGGGACTGGAATTCCCCGTGGTGTTCATGGTAGGCATGGAAGAAGGCATGTTCCCACACAACCGCAGTTCCGACAGTATCGATGAACTGGAAGAGGAACGACGGCTTTGTTATGTCGGCATGACGAGGGCCGAAGAGCGCCTCTATATGAGCGGTGCACGCAGGCGGCGCTTGTTCGGTTCGGTCATTATGCAAGGTTTTTCACGTTTCATGGCTGAACTGCCCGATGAGTGTACGACGATTTACGAACAGGAGGAGGAGTCCGAAAGTTATGGCTACGGCGGTTATCGTCCTTACGGGAGAACCCGGCGCCGGTAAATCTACCGCGGCTGCATGGTTTGCTCGACAGGGAGCAACTCTTCTCGACGCTGATGCGATCGTCCGCGAAATGTGGAACGGAACGAAACTGCCGCAGCTTGCTCGCGAGCGTTGGGGCGACGAGGTCTTTCTACCTGGCGGAATGATCGATAAGAAAGCCGTTGCGGCACACATTTTTGCAGACGCTGAAGACTATAAGTGGCTCTGTGGCGTTACTCACCCGTTCGTCTATGCCAGGATGGCTGCTTCACTTCCCCAGCAAGGCGTGACGGTGGCGGAGATTCCTATGTTTTTTGAGAATCCGCGTCCTTTATGGGCTGATAAAGTCCTTTTCATTTATGCTGACAGGCAAGCAAGAGCCGAGCGTAACATTTTCCGCGGTCTTGACAGCATGGAGCTGTCAAGACGTGACAAGTTTTTTAAAAGCCGCAAAGAGCGAATCGCTTTATCCGATTGGGTGATTTGCAACGATGGAGAAATCGAACGACTTTACGCAAGTTTAGAGCCGCTGTGGAACAGTATGAAAGAGCTTGCTGCCCGTCGAACGGATCGCTGAAAGGTGTGTGTGCATGAATCATTTTTTTTCTGATGTCGGTCATGAACTGCTTGGCCTTCTTCCTGCTCTGCCTGCGGTGCTGTGGGCGATCTCGTTCCACGAGTTCTGTCACGCCTGGGCAGCTTTAAAATGTGGCGACCGAACGGCGGAACTCGACGGCCGCTTAACGCTCAATCCTTTGGCACATTTTGATCCTTGGGGAGCCGTTTGTATGCTTCTGTTTCAGTTTGGCTGGGCCAAGCCTGTACCGATCGATCCGCGTAATTTTCGAAAGCCAAGGCGCGATATTCCCATTGTCGCTATAGCCGGAATAGCTGGCAACGTTCTTTCAGCAATCGTCTTCGGACTGCTCGTGCGCGGGATGATACGGTGGACTCCGGAGTTGTTCTGGACGAATTATGGATTGCAGCGGGTATTAGTGATGTTTGTCCTTGTCGATCTTAACCTGGCTGTGTTCAATCTGCTGACGATCCCGCCGCTTGACGGATCAAAGCTGCTCTATTACTTTTTGCCGTTGCGAGTGGTAGATTCTCTTTATTGGCTTGAACGCAGGGGCTATATCATTCTCCTGGCGCTAATCTACCTCGGCGTGGTACGTGCTGTGATGTCACCGATAGTACGCTGGGCATTCCGCGTGATCGTCGGCTAGGAAATGAATATGGATCTTGTCATACAAACTCTTGGAACATCTTTACAGTTTTGTATCGGCTGGGTGGGGTTTCGGGCGGCAAAAAAATTGCATGTGCCGTCTCCGGCTATTATCGGCGCACTGATCTTACTTGGATCAATCAACCTGGCAGGGGTTCGCATCCCATTTATCCCAGCCCCTGTTTCGTTTATCGCTAAAGTCCTCAGCGGCGTCATCCTTGGACAAAAAATAGACAGGGACACGATTGGTGAGATCAAAAAAATGCTTATTCCTCTCTCTCTCAGCTCGGTTTGGATGATAAGCATTTCGATGCTGGCAGGGCTTATCCTGTTTTGGGCGGGCGAGGGGCGCTTGTCGATGATGACATGTCTGGCCTCTTCAGCAGCTGGTGGCATTGCCGAAATGTCAATATTTGCCATGTCTGTTGGCGCGGATGTGGGCATCGTCGCTTTTTTTCAGTCAGTGCGTATCTTTGTCGTGTGTCTGTCAATTCCGTTTCTAACGCGGTATATGGCCAAGCGCAGGTCTGTGTACGGGAATACTTTTTCTGATTATGCATCTACGGTGAAATCTGAGCTCATGTCACCAGTCGAAAAAACGATTTTTGTGTGTGTCATCTGTTGCGCCGCGTTCGTTTTCGACACTGTTGGACTGCCGTCACCGTACATGATAGGAGCTATGTGCGGCGCTGCCGCTGTGAACCTGTTTACGGGTAAGAGCTTTCCGTTGCCGCGCTGGCTGCGTACGATCGCACAGATATGCCTGAGCATCACTGTTGCCGTTACGTTGTCGCCGCGTACAGTCCAGCTGGCAATGGAGTTGTTTGCACCGTTGATCGTGTCGGTTGCGCTGATTCAGGCTTTGTCTTTCACTTTGGCGTGGGTACTGAGCAAAATATCTCATTGGGATGCAATGACATTGATGCTCGCTACGTGCCCGGGTGGCGTCTCTCAGGTTATCTTTATGGCTGAGGATTACGGGGCGAATCCTCTGGTCGTTGGTGTTTTTCATACTATCCGCCTGATCTCGATCGTCGTATGTATCCCGATCGTGGCGCAGGCAATGTCTTGAGAGATACACTCACATATCAAAAACAGGAGTCATGAGCGTAATGTATCATGCATCATGACTCCTGTTTTTTATTATGCGTCAGTAGTGTGCTTCTGCGGGAGCCATGGGAAGCCCTTCAAAGGCTTTTGTATCGACTCGTGCAGATCTTACGCCGGCAGCTTTTTTTTCAGCGTAGGCCTGCAGCCGCGTGGCGACATCGGTGTCGTTCGTTGAGATAATGCGTGCCGCGAGCAAGGCGGCATTTGCAGCACCATTGATACCGACAGAGGCGACCGGCACGCCGGGCGGCATCATAGCGGTAGAAAGCAGAGCGTCCATGCCGAGTAACGATCCCGATTCGACGGGAACGCCTATGACCGGCAGTGTGGTCTGTGCCGCAACGGCCCCCGGTAGAGCGGCTGATAATCCCGCCACAGCAATGATCACTTGCAAGCCTCGCTTACGTGCGTTTCGAGCGTAATTTGCCGTGTCGTCTGGCGTGCGGTGGGCAGAGGCGATCGTCACCTCAAAAGCGATGCCAAGTTCGTTCAGTGTATCGCCGATCTTACGAGCGTGAGACAGATCACTGGCAGAACCGAGGATGATCCCGATCTTTGTGTTATTCATAGATTCTCCTTATGCGTCGAAAACTTGATGGCCGATGTCGAGACGATACTGCATCCCAACGAAACTGATCTTGGATACAGCCTCATAGGCGCGCGTTTTAGCTTGATCGAGAGTAGGCGCAACGGCACTGACACACAGAACGCGGCCGCCGCTGGCTATGATCTCGCCGTCCTGAATGGATGTTCCGCAATGGAACACGGTAACGCCCTCTACAGCGTTAGCCGCCTCCAACCCCGTGATCGTTGCCGGGACAGATTTACCCGTCGGGTAGTTTTCAGAGGCGCAGACTACGCACAACGAGCATTGTGTTTCTTTTTTCCAATCAAAGGATGCGAGATTGCCCTGCGCGACATGCCAACACAGATCGACCCAGTCACCTTCAAATAACGGAAGAAGAACTTCAGTCTCTGGATCGCCGAGCCGCACGTTGTATTCGAGGATCTTGGGAGTACCGTCCGGAGCAATCATCAGCCCGACGTAAAGGACACCGCGATAATCTATGCCTTCATTACGTAAAGCAGATACAGAAGGTTCAATAACCTCACTGAGTGCTCGTGACATCAATTCTTCACTGACCCACGGCGCGGGAGCGTAGGCACCCATGCCGCCGGTATTGGGCCCTTCGTCGCCATCTTTAAGGCGTTTGTGATCCTGACTGGTAGAGAGCAGGCGAAAGTTTTTCGTATCTGTAATGACCATCAACGACAATTCGCGACCAGGCAAGGCTTCTTCAATGACCAGCGTTTCGCCGGCCGGGCCTAACTTTTTCTCGACAAGGAGTTGATGGACCGCATTTTGAGCTCCTGCAAGCGTAGGCTCCACATAAACTCCTTTTCCGGCGGCCAGTCCTGAGGCTTTGACGATGTAGGGAGGTGTAAAATTCGCTAGTGCTTCGTTTGCCTCGTCCACAGTCCGGCAAATAAAAAATTCGGCCGTTGGAAGGTGATTTCTGGCCATGAATTTTTTTGAGAATTCCTTACTGGCTTCAAGCATTGCACCGGCTTTTGAAGGGCCAAAAACAGCAATGCCGTAAGAGCGGATCACGTCGGCAACTCCGGCAGCAAGAGGTGCCTCGGGACCAACTATGACGAGATCGATATCATTCTGTTTGCAGAACGAAGCGATGGCTTCAGCGTCTTCGGGGTTGAGTTTGCAGCACGCTGCTTTGGTCGCTATACCGGGATTGCCGGGGATAGCATAGAGCCTGTTAAGGCGAGGCGAACGCGAACAGGCTTCGATGATCGCATGTTCGCGTCCACCGCTGCCGAGAACGAGTACGTTCAGCTTATTATTCATGTGTTATTAATGGCGGAACGTGCGGTGTCCGCTGATGAACATCGAGACACCAAGTTCCTGAGCACGCTTGGCTACTTCGTCGTCACGCACTGAGCCGCCGGGTTGAATGATAGCAACAATGCCAGCGGCGGCAGCTTTTTCAACGCCGTCGGGGAACGGGAAGAATGCATCAGAGGCCATAACGGCGCCTTTGGCTTTTTCGCCGGCCTGATTGGCGGCAAATTCAACGGCGAACACACGGCTGCAGAATCCCATGCCGATTCCGACAGCCTCACCATCTTTGACCATCGCGACGGAATTACTCTTGGAAACGGCAGCTACCTTCCAGGCAAGAACAAGGTCATCCCACAGGTCGGGACGCGGCGTGCCGATCCATTCACCTTTGGCCTGATCGGGGAGAGGGGCAAGCTGGTCATCCTGGATGAGCAAGCCGCACCAGGTAGATACCATCTGGCGGTCGAATACGCGGCCGCCCTTCCAGGTCATGATACGCAGACTTTTGCGCTTTGTTTTGAGAAGTTCGAGAGCATCACCATCGATGGAAGGGCAAAGGAGAACTTCAGTAAAATGCTTGGAGATAGACTCCGCAGTAGCCAGGTCGATATGACGAGTTACACCGACGACACCGCCAAACGCTGAAAGTGAATCGCACTCAAAAGCGCGGTCATAGGCTTCGGCTACGGTTTTACCTGTGGCCATCCCGCAGGGGGTGGTATGTTTGATGACGACAGCGCCGATATCGCTTTGCATCATCGCAGTGGCGCGCATGGCAGTGTCGAGATCAAGCAGATTATTGTAGGAAAGCTCTTTGCCGGCAAGTTGTTCAACAGGGAAATCTGCCAGAGGCGGCAGGTAAACGCCGGCGCTCTGATGGGGGTTCTCGCCATAACGGAGTTCCTGTTTGCGGACAAGCGGAATCGTCATAGCGGATTCAGCGTTCTTTTCGCCCATCTCGCGTCGCAGTCCGTCGCCGATCGTCGCGTCATACCGAGCTGTGGCATCAAAGGCTCGCAAGGCAAGGTCACGGCGTGTTTTCAGTGTCACGTTGCCTTCTGCTTTGATCTCTTCAATAACGGCAGCATAATCAGAAGGATCGGTCATGACCGCAACATAGCGGTAATTTTTAGCTGCGGCACGGATCAAGGCAACGCCACCGATATCGATATTTTCGATAAGCGCATCAAGATCGGCACCGGAACGGGCCGTTTTCTCAAAAGGATAAAGGTTGACGACAACCATATCGATGCCGGTGATATTGTGGTCACGCATATCCTTTACGTCGGAATCAAGGTCGCGGCGTGCGAGAATGCCGCCAAAAACCAAGGGGTGCAGGGTTTTGACGCGGCCGCCGAGGATATGAGGAAACTTTGTGATATCCGAAACTTCGATAACAGGTACACCGGCTTCGCGGAACATTTTCGCGGTGCCCGAACTGGAAAGGACTTCCCAGCCGAGCTGAACAAGTTCTTTTCCAAGTTCCAAAGCGCCTGTTTTGTCGGCAACTGAAATAAGTGCTCTGCGTTTCATGATTTACGCCTCCTGTGAGAGTTTGGGGATGTAGTTTTTCAAAGCGCGCCAGTAGAGCTGATGCTCAACAGCATGGATTTTTGCCTCAAAAGTTTCCATTGTGTCTTCGGCAGTGCGGTCGACTTTTTGCTGCATGAGGATCGGTCCATGATCCATCTCGGCATCTACGATATGAACAGTGACGCCACTTGAACTTTCGCCGCTTTTCCAGAAATCCTCAATGCCGTGCGCTCCAGGGAATTTCGGCAGCATTGCGGGATGGATGTTGAGGATGCGGCCTTCGTGTCGTGAAACAAAGTCGCCTGTAATAAGGCGCATGAAGCCAGCCAGTAAAAGCAGATCAATTTGATGTTCCTGCCACAATTTTTCGATCTCAGTCTCGGCGGCTGCACGCCCTTGTTTATAGGAAATAGCTGCGGTGGTGATACCTCTGTTGCGAGCGATTTCAAGCCCGGCAGCTTTAGCTCTGTCGCTGGCGACAAAACATACTTTGATTGAAGCGTTTTCTTCGCGAATATGGTTCACGATCGCTTCCATGTTTGAGCCGCGGCCGGAGATGAGTATCCCGATCCGGCAGGTCATTAGCGAACGACGGTGCCGATGCGGCGGGGAGATTCACCGATATCGGCAAGCACTTTTGTGACTTCGGCTTCAGCGGCAGGGTCTACGATAAATACATAACCGATACCGAGATTGAAAACATGCCGCATTTCTTCTTCAGCGACGCCTTTTGAAGCGATTAAATCGAAAACAGGCGGACGAGGCCAGTCATACGTAAGTTTACAAACGCAAGGCTGAGGTATGACTCGATTGATATTATCTTCAAGGCCGCTGCCGGTAATATGAGCCATAGCTTTTACTTTGCCGGTCTTAGTGGCTGCAATCGCTTGAGGAACATAAAGTCGGGTTGGTTTCATCAAGGTTTCGCCAAGTGTTTCCCCGGGAACTGGTCCCTCTTTATCGAGCCCGTGGGCGATCTCATCAGCAAGTGCAGATCTTACGAGCGTGTAGCCGTTACTGTGAACGCCAGAACTATGAAGACCGATAATGACGTCGCCCTCTTTTACAGTCGAACCGTCAATGATCTCCGATTCTTTCAAAGCTCCGACAGCAAATCCGGCCAAGTCAAAACTATCTTTTGCATACACGCCTGGCATTTCCGCTGTCTCGCCGCCAAGAAGTACGCAACCGCAGTATTCACAGGCGTTAACGACCGACTTGACGACGGCAGACATCATCGTCTCGTTCAATGCGCCACAGGCAATGTAGTCCAGGAAAAACAATGGTTTGGCGCCGCCAGTCACAAGATCGTTGACATTCATCGCGACAAGGTCCTGGCCAAGACCGTCATAAATCCCGGATGCACGTGCAATCTCAACTTTAGTGCCGACGCCGTCGCAGCAGCCGGCAATCAATTGATCTCCAGAAAGACGCATTAGACCGCTAAAGCCGCCAATTCCCCCGACGACACGAGGATCCGAAGTATGCTGTTTCAAGATCCCCTTGATCGTTTCGACCCAATGATCGCCCCCCTTGATGTCGACGCCGGCTTTTTCGTAGGTCAATTCTGTCATTGATATTTTCCTCCATAATAATTATGTATAAATATGTAGAAAAACAGCAGGCGCGGCGTGATCGGAGCCTGCAGGGAATCTCTGATACCGCCGCGCGGATATGCTAACTTCTGAAAGCCTTATTCAGCTCGGCAATTGTGGCAAGAACGGTATCGCCGAGTTTTAGGCAGTCACCGCCGACGGTCCCGATCTGCTCTACAGGGACATTGTCCCAACATGCTCGGAAAGCTGCAGCTTTATCGGCGGGAACAGCATAAACGGCGACTGTTGCGCCCTCGCCAAAAAACTCTTCTACGGTGTAATCCTTTGCGTCAAGCACTGCACCGATACCTGCGTCGATAGCTTCTTTGGCAATAGCGGTGATAAGGCCTCCGCCAATCACAGGTCGGGCACTGTCGGCAGTTTGAGCCTGAGCGACAGCAAGAGCACCAGAGTTGAACGCTTTTTCTTTTTGTGCGTCGAAAGGAAGGGGCCGTCCCGCAAAATCATGACCAAAATGTCGCTGATAGACGCTTGCGGCCAGAGTGGGGGTGTTAATACCCGCAAGGAAGATCAGATCGCCTTCATTCCAGCATCCTGATTTAAGGATAGCGGGCGCTTCAACCATACCAACGACGCCAAGGAGCGGCGTAGGCAAGATCGCCGTGACAGAAGTCTCATTGTAAAGACTGACATTACCGGAAACGACCGGACAGTCAAGCTCTTTGCAGGCGGCAGCCATGCCCTCAACGCTATGAGAAAGTACCCAGAAATGCTGTGGTTTTTCAGGTGAAGGGAAGTTAAGACAGTTAGTAAGCCCAGCGGGGACCGCACCCGCTACAGAAAGCACGCGACAGGATCGTGCAACGAGATTAGCCGTGGCGCGCTCAGGATCCAGTTCGCAGCCCCAGGGGTCGGCTTCCATACTGACAGCGCAGATACGACCAGATTCGGTCACGCGGAACGCACAGACTGGCGAACCGGGCCCGACGATGGTGTTGGTTTGTACCATCGAATCGTACTGAACATAGATGTCCTCTTTACAATGCAGATTTGAGTCAGAAAGGAGCTCAAGCAATGCTTTGCCTGCATCTTCTGGCGCGTCAATCTTGACGTGTTTGTTCCATCTCGATTCAAGGTCGGGTCGTTCTGCCGGCCAGGGAATAACCGGACAGTCACTGCCGATCGTCGTTGCGGGAACATCGGCAGCAATCTTGCCCTTCCAGTAGATACGGTAGTGGTCACCCTCTTCAGTGCGGCCGATCTCGGTGGCGTCAAGCCCCCATTTTTCGGCAATACGGAAAACTTCGGGCATTTTTGCGTCTTCGACGATGAGCAGCATTCGTTCTTGAGATTCGGACAAGGCAATCTCCCATGGCTCCATTCCTTCGGCACGAAGCGGCACCTTATCGAAATCGATCGTCATACCGACGCCGCTTTTAGCAGCCACTTCCGAAGAAGAAGAAAGGATCCCCGCAGCGCCCATATCCTGCATCGAAACAAAAAGTCCGGCATCGCGCATTTCAAGGCAGGCTTCGGTGAGGAGCTTTTCTACAAACGGGTCACCGATCTGGATGGACGGACGGCTTTCTTTTGTATTGTCCTTAAGTTCAGTCGATGCAAAAGCAGCACCGGCAATACCGTCGCGGCCAGTTTTGGAACCAAGGATGACAACCGCCTGTCCGGATTTAGCGGTCTGCGAGCTGACGATCTTATCAACTTTCACTGTGCCGATGTTCATAGCATTGACAAGAGGATTTCCCTCGTATGTTGGATCATAATAGGTCTTACCGCCGATCGTGGGCACGCCGATGCAGTTGCCATAGCCGCCAACACCCTTGACAACACCGTCATGGACAGCTGAATTTATAGACCCGAAGAACAAGCCGTCGAGTGAAGCAACAGGACGCGCGCCAAGAGCGATGATGTCGCGGATGATGCCTCCGACGCCGGTGGCAGCTCCCTGATACGGAGCTACTGCGGAGGGATGGTTGTGGCTCTCAACCTTGAAGGCGATGCCGACGCCAGCTCCGCCATCAATGATCCCGGCGTTTTCTCCGGGGCCGAGTACCACATATTTACCTTCTTTAGGCAGTTTTTTGAGCAGAGGACGAGTCGATTTGTAGCTGCAATGTTCGGACCACATCACACCCATGATGCGAAGTTCCAGATCGTTCGGTTCGCGGCCGAGCGTTTCCTTGAGTGATATGTATTCGGATTCGCGGAGTCCTGCGTCTTTATAATTCATCAGCGACGTCCTCCTTCAAGCCATTTCTTCACAGAAGTCCAGAATTTTGCGCCGTCATCGCCGCCGAGCAATTTTTCGCTGTAACGCTCCGGATGTGGCATTAGTCCTAGTACATTGCCGCGCTCATTAGTAATACCGGCGATATTGTTCAGAGCGCCGTTAGGATTGCATTCCGGACTGATAGTTCCAGAAGCGTCGCAATAACGAAAAGCGACACAGCCTTGGCCTTCCAGACGCTTAAGTCCTTCATCATCAATAAAGTAACGACCTTCTCCATGTGCGATCGGAATCGTCACGATCTCATTTTTCTTGTAATCAAGCGTAAAAGGCAGGTCGTTGCGCTCAACACGCAACGTAACGGGCTTGCAGACAAAATGCTGACAGTCGTTTGACATCAGCGCACCGGGGAGGAGTCTACTCTCGGTAAGGATTTGAAAACCGTTGCAAATACCGAGGACAAGACCGCCCTTAGCGGCAAAGTCTTTTACTGCAGTCATGATAGCGGAATTAGCCGCCATGGCACCGCTGCGCAGGTAATCGCCATATGAAAATCCGCCGGGGAGGATCACAAGGTCAATTCCAGCAGGAAGTGAACTGTCCTTATGCCAAACTGCTGCGGCTTCGGTGCCTGGGAGAGCGCCGGCAGCTTTCAGTGCATCTTGATCGCAGTTGCTGCCCGGAAAAACAACAACGGCCGTCTTCATACGCGTGCCGCCTCGATCTCAATTTTGAATTCTTCGATAATATCGTTGACAAGAAGGTCATCGCACATTTTTTCCACCTGAGCGGCAGCTTCGGCTTCGCTGGCGGCCTCCACGTCAAGATGGATATATTTGCCGACACGCAGGTTTTTCAGGCAGTCGTACCCCATGCCTTTAAGCGAGGCGGCTACAGTTTTTCCCTGAGTATCGAGCACACCTTCTTTGAGGAAAACTAGCAGACGAATTCCGTAAGTCATTAACGAATACCTCTTTCTGAGTAATTTTGCGCACATGATCCGCTTAATATCATTTGCCAACGAGAACGAGATTCTGTGAAAAATATCTGGAAACACAAAGATGAGCAAAACTTCAAATCTTGTATAAAACGTATCAACTTGAAATCCTGAAAAACGATTGAACAAAGAGGATCAAGAGCGCATGTTCCTACGAACATTATTCTTCATGTAAAAGTAAAAGTCAATGTATAACTTTCCTGTTGGGTGCTGAAAGAAATAAGAAAATGTTTTGCGATATTATGAAAAAGGACGTGAAAAGATCACTCCTGTGGCAGTTTAAAATTTAATACGTTGTATATAATTGAAAATTTTTTTTGCCCTCCGCCAGATAGTCGTTTGGCTGATATTTGTACCCCCCTTTGAATTGGAAGGATAAATAGGATATACTAGGCTGATTTGATACGTTTCAGTTTTTACAGAAAGGACGATTCACGTGACTGCCGCTCATCAATCAATCCGTAATTTTTCGATCATAGCCCATATCGATCATGGTAAATCGACAATCGCCGACCGGCTTTTGGAAATGACAGGTACTGTCGAAAAACGCAATATGAAAGAACAGATCCTCGATAACATGGAAATCGAACGCGAGCGTGGTATCACGATCAAATCAGTGCCGGTTAGGATGAATTACCTTGCACGCGATGGCAAACGCTATATCTTAAATTTAATCGATACGCCCGGCCACGTCGATTTTGGTTATGAGGTTTCACGTTCCCTGGCAGCTTGCGAAGGCGCGCTTCTTGTTGTCGACTCGACGCAGGGAGTACAGGCACAAACGCTGGCAAATGCATATAAAGCTGTCGATAACGATTTGACCGTGCTGCCGGTACTCAACAAGATCGATCTGCCGTCGGCTCACCCTGAAGAGGTCCGTCACGAGATCGAAGATGTGATCGGCATTGACGCTTCCGAAGCAGTGTGCTGCAGTGCCAAAGAAGGAACGGGAATAGCTGATATTCTTGAACAGATCGTGAGGAGCATCCCCGCACCAAAAGGCGATAACAGCGCACCGTTACAAGCGTTGATTTTTGACGCTGTTTATGATAATTACCGAGGTATTGTCTGCTATGTGCGCCTTGTTAATGGCACGATGAAAGCAGGGGATATCGTGCGCATGATGGCGACTGGTACTGTCTATACGATTGAAGAGGTCGGCGTATTTTCACCCGGATGGACTCCAGTTGAACTGCTCGGTGCTGGAGAAGTAGGTTATTTTTCAGCCAGTATCAAGACTCTGGATGAAGCACGAGTGGGCGATACAGTGACAAGCGAGGCAAGCCCCGCACCAGAAGCATTGCCTGGGTATCAACCCGTCAAGTCGGTCGTGTATTGCGGCCTTTACCCTGTAGAACGTGATGATTTTCCACAATTAAGAGACGCTCTCGACAAACTCAAGCTGAATGACGCGTCGTTGACGTACGAACCTGAAACATCCACTGCGTTAGGGTTCGGTTTCCGTTGCGGCTTTTTAGGGTTGCTGCATATGGACATCTCGCGAGAGCGTTTGGAACGAGAATTTGACGTTCACCTTGTTGCTACTGCACCGAATGTTGTTTATCGAGTCGTTAAGAAAAACGGCGAAGTGATTGAAGCGCATCGTCCTACCGATTTTCCTCCCGAAGGAGAGATCCAGGAAGTTCAGGAGCCAGTGATCCGGTTGACAGTTTATACCCCGAAAGATTACGTCGGTAAGGTCATGCAGCTTTGTCAGGACAAAAGAGGCGTTTATTTAAATCTTGATTACATCACGCCCGAACGGGCGAGAATAGTTTATGATCTGCCTTTAGCCGAATTTATCGTGGAATTTTATGACAAACTCCAGTCTTTGACGCGAGGTTATGCTTCCCTTGATTATGAACATATCGGCTTTCGGGCCTCTAATCTTGTGAAAGTCGATATGCTCATCAATCAGGAAGCGGTTGATGCCTTTTCGTTTATTTGCCATGCTGACGATGCCTATCATCGCGGGCACGCTTCAGCGATGAAATTGAAGACGCTTATCCCAAACCAGTTGTTTGAAGTGCCGATACAGGCTTCTGTCGGGAAAAAAGTTATCGTGCGGACAAACGTTCGTGCGTTGCGCAAAGACGTGTTGGCAAAGTGTTACGGCGGCGACGTTTCCCGCAAAAATAAGCTGTTGGAAAAACAGAAAAAGGGTAAAGAACGATTAAAACAGATTGGGAAAGTATCGATTCCGCCTGAGGCGTTCCTTTCTTTCCTTAACGTGAACGACGACGAGAATGGAAAATAAGCGGGGAGTTTCGTTATATGTCCACGTGCCTTTTTGCCGTTCAAAATGCCCGTATTGTGCGTTTTACAGTTTTCGCCCCCAATTTCAGGAAATGGAACGTTGGGCAAATTGCGCTGCCAAAGAATTGACTACTCTTTCGACGACACTTCCTCCTCGAAAAAAACTGACAACGGTCTATTTTGGCGGTGGTACGCCGTCACTCCTGTCGTGCGAAAATTGGCAGGTGGTCTTAAAAGCTATGGAATCTCTTCCGCGAGACGATACGTGCGAGTTTACCGTTGAGGCCAATCCGGAAAGTCTGACGCTTGAGAAACTCCGACTGTGGAGAGCATACGGTGTGAACCGCATCAGTTTGGGCGTGCAGTCTCTTAATGACATGGAACTTAAAACACTGGCTCGCCCACACACTGCGAGTGATGCTCTGCAGGCGCTCGATATGTGTATAAAACAGGAGGTTCGTGTCAGTGCTGATTTGATGTTCGCGCTACCCGGCCAGACTCTCAGAAGTTGGCATAACAGTCTGCGAACTCTTGTTCATGCCGGTATCGAGCATATCTCTATCTATCAACTGACGATAGAACCGGAATCCTACTGGGGGCGTCACACACCGCAGGGGCTGCCCGATGGGTACCAGATGTACCGCTGGGCACAATACTATCTATGCCGTCGCGGGTTTTGCCAGTATGAAATCGCGAGTTTCGCGACTTATGGGCAAGAGAGTCGACATAATCTGGCATATTGGCGAAGAAGTGATGTATATGCTGTAGGTCCAGGGGCATGGGGGTTTGTTAACGGAACTCGATTTGCGAAGATCAGAGATTTTTCTACATGGGCCACAGCGGTTGAACAAGGAATCGACACGCTTGATTATTTAGAGAATCTTCGTGGCGCACGTGAAGCTTCAGAAGCTGCCGTGCTTGCGTTGAGGACATCGGAAGGGATTGATTTCAGAGCGTTTGCAGAGCGTTACGGAAATGGTTATCTCTCACAGATCATTGCCAGACTTCGGGAGTTACCGTCGCAATTCCTGTACTGGAAAGGCGATGGAGTGGCTCTTTCGGCACGAGGAATGCGTGTTGGAAATGCTATCTGGAGCGAATTGATCGATTTAGAGGATGAGGCCGAACATGAATGATCTTTTGCCAGTAAATCGTGCGGATATGAACAAACGCGGCTGGGAGCAGCTTGATTTCCTTTTTGTCACCGGCGATGCATATGTTGATCATCCAACTTTTGCAAACGGTCTTATTGCACGTTGGATGGAGCATCTTGGATACAGGATTGGAATCGTTGCTCAGCCTGATTGGCGCAGTTGTCGAGATTTTGAAGTAATGGGTACGCCGCGGCTGGGCGTTTTTGTTTCGGCGGGCAATCTGGATTCGATGCTGAATAAGTTGACAGCAGCACGCAATAAACGTTCTGTTGATGTGTATTCTCCCGGTGGAAAGACTGGCTGCCGACCAGATCGGGCGACGATTGTTTATTGCAATCGCATTCGTGAGATTTGGGGCAATATACCTCTTATCGTCGGAGGGATCGAAGCAAGTATGCGCCGCTTCAGCCATTATGATTACTGGTCCGATAAGGTTAGACGGCCAATGCTAGTTGACTGCCGCGCCGACATCCTTATTTATGGCATGGGAGAACTTCAATTAAAAGAGATCGCTGCACTGTTAGCTAATGGAGCGGCGGTTGGGGAAATCGTCGACATCCCTGGCACTTGCGTAATGAAAAGATCAAGACCCGAAAACTGCGTTGAGATCCCCTCCTATGAAGAAGTAGAAAGCGACAAAGAAAAGTATGCTCTAGCTTTCGCGATGCAGAGCCGCGAACAGGACCCTTTTCGCGGTCATGTTGTCGTTCAAAGAGTCAGAGATCGTTATATGGTGCAAAATCAGCCGATGCGGCCACTTACGACTGAAGAGTTTGATCTTGTCAATGAGCTTGGCTATACGCGCGAACCTCATCCGATGTATAACGATCTGGGGGGCGTGCCGGCGATTGAAGAAGTCCGTTTCAGCATAACGAGCACGCGCGGTTGTTTCGGTAGCTGTTCTTTTTGCGCTATTCATGCGCATCAAGGGCGCATCGTTCAGGCACGCAGCGATGAATCAATTGTCAGAGAAGCCGTTCAGATAACCCGACATCCCAAATTTAAAGGTTACATCCACGATGTAGGTGGCCCCACTGGTAATTTTCGAGCTCCAGCGTGTCAGAAACAACTCAAATTCGGATGCTGTACTGACCGACAGTGTCTTTTTCCAAAACCTTGTCCCAATCTTCAGGCGAACCATACAGGTTTTATCAGGCTATTACAAAAACTTCGTTCACTACCTGGAGTCAAAAAAGTTTTTTTGCGGTCGGGGCTGCGTTATGATTACATCCTAGCCGATCCTGACGGTGGGCGTTTTATCGACGAATTGTGTCGATGGCATGTTTCAGGACAGCTACGAGTCGCTCCGGAACATGCCAGCCCCAGGGTACTGCGTCTGATGGGAAAGCCGCCCGTTGAAGACTATCTGCGCTTCAAGCACTTGTTTGAAAATGCGACGCGAAAAGCCGGGAAGGAACAGTATGTGCTGCCGTACCTTATTTCAAGTCATCCCGGTTGTTCATTGAAAGAAGCGGTTGAGCTGGCCGAATTTCTCCGCGATCAGCATTTTACCCCGGAGCAGGTTCAAGATTTTATCCCCACACCTGGCAGTGCTTCGACATGCATGTTTTATACCGGGATCGATCCTTTTAGTGGCGAGCGCATTCCGGTCCCCAGAGGGGGGCACGAAAAAGCGATGCAGCGTGCACTGCTTCAATATAAAAGACCGGAGAACAAGGAATTAGTTGTTGAAGCTCTGCAAAAGGCGGGGCGAAACGACCTTATAGGTTACAGCGCTCATTGCCTTGTCAGACCGATCAAAAACACCGATCGTGGCGAGGAACATGTGCACAGACAAGTAAAACATCCCGGCGGCACAAGCCGCCCAGGCGGAGGTCGATCTCATGAAAAAAGACATCACCGCACTTCTTAATAAAGCTGGACTCTTATGGATTCCAAATGCATCTCTAAAGAGATATTCACATTGGCGTATCGGCGGTCCCGCCAGGTATCTTGTTGAACCGCGTACGGTTGATGAGATTGCTGCTGTTAAAAAGATTGCCGTCTCAAACCAAATACCATGGCTCGTTATCGGGCATGGTTCGAATATGCTTTTTGACGATCACGGTTTTGATGGTATGATAATCAGACTTGGCAGTTCTTTCAATTCGACGCGATTTGATGGACAAAAAGTATATGCTCAGGCGGGAGTATGGGTGCCATCATTGGCTCGCGCAAGTGCTGCTCACGGTCTGAGCGGACTCGAACACTCGGTTGGCATTCCGGGCAACTTCGGCGGCCTGATTTTCATGAACGGCGGAAGCATGCGGAAAAATATAGGTGATGTCGTCGAATTTGTCGATGTTCTGGACACTGATAATGCACAAAGGCGTTTGAATGCCGAAGAGTGTGACTTTTCTTATCGGCATTCGATCTTTCAGGGTAAAGACTGGATCGTTACGGGGGCACAGCTAAAGCTCGAACAAGCGGGTGTTGAGGAGATACGCAGGACGATGCTCTCTGTCATGGAGGAGCGGCGTTCCAAATTTCCTCTCGATTATCCTAACTGCGGTTCGGTTTTCAGCAACGATGAGCAGCTTTATGCACAGTACGGCCCCCCGGGCATGGTACTCGACAAAGCAGGATTAAAAGGAACAAAAGTTGGTGGCGCGCAAGTCAGTCACAAACATGCCAATTTCATCATCAATCTTGGAAACGCAAAATCGGCGGATATTTTTAAATTGATCGCACAGCTTCGTGAGCATATTTTCAAAATGACGGGATTCATGCTTAAATGCGAAGTTCGTTACGCATCACCTGACGGCCGCTGCGACCGGCTTGACTGCTTCCTCTAGATCGACGCCGTGAGTTTAAACAAAGAAAGCTTTTCTCGAGGGAATCATTGAATAAATGTGTCCGACAAACTGTCGTGTGATTTCGTCGTCTGACAGGAAGAAGCGAAGAAACATAGCAAGGCTATGTTAATGAGCTTTGACACAGTCAGGCGGTCAAAAAACAGTCAAGGCCAGGCAAATTATTCAGCGTTTTCCTAAAAACTGTGAAAGGCTTTCTTTGTTTTTTTGTGATTATGTTATGATAGTGACTGTAAAAGACCTCTTATAAGTCGACGTGTACAAACAATGTCGTAAAATTACAATCGAGGTGTGAATTATGAATCAAGAGCGCGAGCTGGATGCAGTTGTACAAAAAATAATGCGTATGATCCCTTCAATGGACAAAATCTTGTCTGACAAACAAATCAAAAAATATGAAGGATACATGGAGAGGCAGACGCTAAAAAATGTCTGCTTGGAAGTCTTGAGTGACTGGCGCCGTAAAATTCAGTCCGGCGCTCAACTCTCATTTGATGAAAAAGCTTTCTTCACCGAACTTGCTCAAAGGCTTAGAAATATTTCGAAAACGAGCCTTTGTCCCCTCATCAACGCGACGGGAGTAGTTGTGCACACAAACCTTGGACGAGCATGCCTGGCAGAGGAAGCTGTCGATGCCGCTGCGGCCGTGGGACTGAGTTACAGCACGCTCGAATACGACCTCTCTAAGGGCGAACGAGGACACCGAAATTCCCATGTTGAATGGCTGCTCTGTCAGATTACCGGAGCGGAAGCTGCGATTGTGGTCAACAACAATGCCGCTGCTGTTTTGCTTGTCTTGGCAGCTCTTGCCGCAGGAAAAGAAACAATCGTGTCACGGGGGGAACTCGTCGAAATAGGCGGTTCGTTCAGGATCCCAGATATCATGAACTTTGCGGGGTCACATATGATAGAGGTTGGCTGCACGAATCGAACGCACCTTTTTGATTATGAGCGAGCAATCGGCGACGACACCGCAATGCTGATGAAAGTACATCCATCTAATTTCAGAATCACCGGCTTCGTTACATCACCGCAGCGCGAGGAATTAGCACAGCTTGCACATAGTCACGGATTGCTGTTCGTTGAAGATCTTGGCAGCGGCTGCCTGATCAACGCAAAAACTTTGGGGCTTGAAGGTGAAGATACAGTACGCGAAATTCTTGATACCGGAGTCGATCTAGTAACGTTTTCGGGCGACAAGCTCCTTGGCGGTCCGCAGATAGGCGTCATTGCCGGCAAAAGAGAGTTTGTTGATAAATTACGCCGCTTCCCGTTGCTGCGAGCACTGCGTTGTGACAAAATGACATTTGCTGCTTTGGAAGCAACGTTGAGGGTCTATTTGCGCGGCGACTGGGAAAAAATTCCCACGTTGGAGATGATCTCCGCTAATTCAGTCGAACTTAAAAAGAAAGCGGAAGTCCTGTGTCGTCGCATTGACTCTGAGTGTGGTAAACATCTGTTGCGTTGTTCGGTTGTAGAAGTAGAAGATGCTGTCGGGGGCGGTTCTTATCCTGAGTTTCCTCTAGCCGGCCTGGGCGTTGCCTTAGTTCCGGCATCATTGAGTGGCGGAGTTGCGGAAATGCAGCAAAGATTGCGTACATGTTCACATCCGGTAATTGCAGCTGTACATGACGACGAACTTATTATCCACGTACGGACTGTTCGCGAATTTGAAATCGAACATCTGATCAGTTCATTACAGGAAGTCCTGGTTGACCGAAAATGAGTATACGGGAGATTTCACTGGTTGTCGGTACAGCGGGACATATCGACCATGGCAAAACTCAACTTGTCAAGGCGATGACAGGGGTCGATTGCGACCGTCTCAACGAAGAGAAAAAACGTGGTATCACGATCGAACTGGGGTTTGCTCCTCTTGAGCTGCCAAGTGAAAGGGTAATCAGTTTGATCGACGTGCCGGGGCATGAACGATTCATCAGACAAATGGTCTCGGGCGCGTCCGGTGTGGACGCAGTACTTCTTGTCGTGGCTGCTGATGAGGGTGTCATGCCGCAGACACGTGAACATCTTGATATCCTTTCGTTGCTGGGGATAGAGCACGGTGTTATTGCACTGACGAAAACCGATCTTGTTGACAGCTCCATGATCGAGCTTGTAACTGAGGACGTGATGACCCTTACAGCCGGAACTTTTTTAGAGAGCGCGCCGATCGTACCTGTTTCGGCCTTTACCGGTGACGGAATTGAAGACTTGAAAAGGATACTTGACAAGCTTGTTGACGTAGTGAAACCGCGTTCGCGGGAGGGGGCTTTTTTTATGCCCATCGACCGCACGTTTCCTGTGGCCGGGTTCGGTACAGTCGTTACTGGGACAGCCTACAAAGGCGTGATCAGCGCAGGCGACAATGTCGATGTGATCCCGTTGGGGCAAACATCGAGAGTTCGCTCTGTGCAGGTCCATGGCAAGAGTGTTGAAACAGCATTTGCAGGTCAACGCGTAGCAATTTGTCTAAGTGATATCGAACTAAACGATATCACTAGAGGCGATGTGGTCTGCTCACTCAATGTTTATAAACAGACAAACTGTGTCGATGCCATGCTGAAACTGTTGCCGCATACTTCTGATCCACTGGTACAATGGCAACGCGTCAGACTGCATGTCGGCACCTCTGATGTGCTGGCTCGTGTTTCTCTTTTGGAGGATAACGAGCTTCGACCGGGATGTTCGGCTCCTGTTCAACTCGTTTTGGAAAAACCGATCGCAGCATCGTTGAGGCAACGCTTTATAGTCAGGAGTTACAGCCCTATGCAGACGATCGGCGGCGGAGAAATCCTTGTTCCTTACGCAAGTCGTCCTGCTGGAAAAAAACTTCGATTGATCGAACGCGAAAGGATCCTGAAATTGAATACGGCTGTGCAAAGAAGCGAAAAAATTGCTGCAATCGTGTCCTTTCATGGACGGCTGACATTCGACCAATTGATGCTTTTAGCTCAAGAACGGGAAGTTGACCTGTCAGCACAGCTGGAAAAACTCCAGAACGAAAAACAACTCTATTATTTTGCAGTTGGGCAAAGATTCGTGTATTCAGTGCATGAGTATGAATTCCTGACACGCAAACTGCTCACTGCACTTAGTAATTATCATAATAAGCATATATCTCAAAAGGGAGTCCCGCTCGACGAACTTATCAACCAAACTTTTGTGCAAGATGAACGAAAAATAGCGCGAGTCGTTTGTGAGCGCTTAATCACCGAGAAACAGGTCAAGATGATCGATGGTTTTGTTGCGTTGCAGGATTTTCAACCTGAAATAGATAACGACCAGAGTTCCTCCCGTCAAAAAATCTTAAAAGCCTGTCTTGATTTAAAATGGGAGCTGCCTTTGATTTCGGATATCGCTCAAAAAGTAACATTAGATCAGCACACGTTCCGTCAGGTTATCGAACATATGAAGAACAATGACGAAGTCATCATTATCGATGGGAAGTTCCTATTAGCGGGAAGCCTTCTAAACGCATTAGTGGATGAGTTAAAAAAATATAAAGAAGGTTTTACGCTGGCTCAAGTCCGTGACCTTACCGGCAGCAGTCGAAAATATGTGCTCCCAGTTCTGGAGTATCTTGACGGCAGGGGAATAACACGTCGTGCGGGCGATAAAAGAATCATATTGTCAAAATAAATAGAATTATTATAGAGAAGTTATTGCGCTGCATATTTGAAGGATGGTGCATGTGATGGCAAGGACGGCCTGTTTGGGAAAAATCAATCTTTCTTTGCGAATAACGTCGCTGCTGCCAAACGGATATCATGAATTGTGTTCATTGTTTTGTAAGATCGGTCCGATAGATTACTTGACAATTAACCCTGAAAAGGAAGATAATGTTAGGGTAATTTATAATAGAGCACAAACGCCGATTGTGGGTGAGAACATCCTTAACAAAACATTAAGAATAGCGAGGGAAGCCTTTTCGAGTATACCGTGTGTCGATTTGACACTGGAAAAGAACGTGCCACCGGGTACAGGACTGGGAGCAGGCAGTGGGGATGCGGCTGCGCTCATACGATACCTTTCTGAAACGTATACTGTACCGGCTGAAGCTCTCGCTTCCCGAATCGGTGCCGATGTTCCGTTTCTAGCCAGTGACTCTCAACTTGCGATCGCTCACGGAACGGGGGCGCATATTCAGGATATCGAAAGACCGTTTAGCGATATCGTTATAGTCGTTATCATACCGAGCTGGCGTTGTCAAACGCCGGAAATGTATAAAAAACTAGATCAATGTTATATGGGCAAATGGACTCTTAATGCAGATGAGGCACAAAAAGAGGCTTTCGATATCATAAAAAAGATCAACGACGGTGTTTCGATTGGTTTGCTGCCGAACGACTTTACCTCCGTATTGTTTGATGAACGAACTGAATACCGTCAGTTGTTTAACGAGTTTTTTAGACAAGGCGCTTTTGCCTGGGGGGTCAGCGGAAGCGGCAGTTCTTCATTCGCGTTATGGAAAAAACAATTATTCAATGGCTTTGATTGTAAACTGCCATGGATCGAGGACAGATTTACTTTTTATGTCAACGCTCAGGATAAAAGAGGGAACGGCTATGAAAGGTCAGCGTACAGAACGTCTAATCCGCATCACATCTAAATTTCTCTCAGCTCCATCGCGTCTCGTATCCCTTACTGGGCTGGCTGAGGAGTTTGGTGTCTCGAAAACAGTGATTAGTGATGACATCTCGATGGTAAACGATGCTCTCACTAATGAAGGATATGGTCATCTCATTGTCGACAGGGGGCGAACTGGAGGCGCTTTTTATATCCCTTCACTTTCCGACGAACGGCGCGATTCGTTCCTTGCAGAAATTGCCGAAACACTTTCCGATACTGGCCGACTTCTCCCCGGTGGGTTGATTTATTACGCAGATATTCTTTTCAATCCAGTCTGTACAGATTTGCTTGGGCTTGTTTTTGCAACCGAATTTGAAGACCTGCATCCAACGTTGATAATGACATCCGAGGTCAAGGGGATTCCTCTTGGACTTGCAACTGCGCGGGCATTGGGTGTTCCCTTGGCAGTCTGTCGTTTTCGTAACAGGGCTAGTGACGGTCCTGCAGTCTGTGTTCACTATCCGACACAAAGCGGAGAAGTCAGAGCTATGTATATGGGTACAAAAAATCTTTCTCCTGATGATAAAGTTCTTTTGATTGACGATTTCATGCACGGCGGCAGCACGGCGGCCGGTATGGCTCAAGTCGTTCATGAATTCAGGGCTGAGCTGTTAGGAATTGGTGTGTTTATAGCTATGGACGATCCAAAAGTAAAAGCAGTCACAGACTATAGATCACTCTTAAAGTTATCTCTGCATGACGGACCAAAGATCACAGTGTGTTGATCGGAAACACTGAACAAAGTTGACGGAAGTCATTTTGCTCGTTATAATTATCAAGGATTGGGGGCCGGAAAATGGTCGTTACCTTGGATACCGAGAAATGCATGGGATGTGGCGTCTGCGCACAGATAGCGCCGGATGTTTTTGTTATTGACGCTGAAAAAGGTGTAGCAAAAGTAATTCGTGAAGAAGGTAATGATGCTGTGTTACAAGCCTCAACAAGTTGTCCTGTATCCTGCATAAGCATAACAGAACAATAGATTCATTGTGCGCAAGGGCCCATAGCTCAAGGGTAGAGCTGCCGGCTCATAACCGGGAGGTTCCAGGTTCGAACCCTGGTGGGCCCACCACAATAAAAATAGCAAGAACGCCGCATTTCACTAAATATAGTGAAATACGGCGTTCTTGTGTTATACTCTCCTTGTGAGTTATCCCATGCGCGAAGTGGAACACAGAGATTGGCAAACACGCCAAGAACGAATAAAATGTAGTTATAACTACAAATTGAAATCGTGATGTAGTCTATCCAGAAAAGAGGGATCGTTGGTGGGAAGCGCATAGAAAAGCGCAATATCTTCAGCAGCTTTCAATCGCCTGAAACATGAGCCTATGTTTAGCGATGTAAACAACCATATTTTAATCAGCGTGAAGATCGGCAAGAGTTTGACGAACATGTAAATAACAATCACATATATTCTGCTTAGTAATGTACTGTGCAGGCCTGGTAGCATATCATGATTTTATGTATTGTCACTATTTACGGACCGACATTGGAGTATCTCTTTAATTAATCTATGATGTGGAATGAGGACCATAAAGATATATTAGAACGTATCCAATGTCAGTTAATTGGACAACATCATCCATAGTAGCAAGCATTCGCGTTTAATCTTTATATCAAAGTTTATTCTTCGATCTTTTTTCAACACATTATCGAACTTAAGAACGCCGTATTTCACGATCATTCGAGAAATGCGGCGTTTAAAAATTCCACACGTGGCAATAGGTGCCCCGGAGTTAATCAAGATGTCGGTTAATTTTTTGTGTAGAATTATATGGAAATCTATTTACAGGGCGAATACCCACAGCTAAAACAATATGCACATCCCGCTATCAATTCCATCGGTGCGCCGCACTCGGGACAGATAAGATCGCTTTGCGGTCCGCCAGCTTGGGTGGTTTGTCCAGTTTGTTGTGTTTTTGTAGTAAGTTTCTGCAACAACAGGGCAACGGCATCGGGAATCGATCGAACCATTTCATTATCGTCGCAATCGAACATCCAGTACTCCTTACCGGAAATCCCACGAAGCGTATTGATAAAATCTTCCAGACGACAACCAGAACGTAATCCGATCGAAATAACGCGAGAAATCGCCTCGGTCATAGCTTTTAACTCAGATCCGCTCTTACCGAGCGAAGCAAATACTTCAAACGGCTCGTTGCCATCGTAATTTAATGTTACCCATAAACTGCCCCATGGCGTGCGGTCTTTGATAGTTTTACCGAATACGATCGGCGTTGAACGTTGTTTCACGAGACTCGAATAGGTTGGTTGTATGCTTGCAGATTTGTCTGAAGAGAATGCAGCAGAGTTTTCTGTTGGCGTTTCTTCAGCTTCGGCTTTGCTGAGTTTTTGCGATTGCGCCTCTTTTTTTGTTTCGATGGGCTGGTTATCGCGCGAACCGTCACGGTAAATTGTGATCCCTTTGCAGCCGAGATCATAGCATTTCTCATAGATTTGGCGTACATCATCAACTGTAGCTGTTGAAGGAAGATTCACTGTTTTGCTGATACCACTGTCAACGTAATGCGCAAAGATACCAGTCACATCTACATGTTGCTCCGGAGTGATATCATAGGCTGTAACATAACGAGGATCAGATATTTTGCCGTCATTGCGAAGTTCTTCAATCTCTTTATTGGTGATGAGAGGATGGAAATACTCGCGCACTTCCCAGCCTTCACCGTCAGATTTCATTACTTTGCGACTCCAACGCCAGGCAAAATTCGGCTCGATTCCCGCCGAGCTGTCAAAAATCATCGAGATCGACCCTGTCGGAGCGATCGAAAGCCGGCGGCTGTTTCGAACTCGTCCATCAAGAAGTGCCTTTAATACTCGGCGAAGCTGAGGCAGCGCATCTCCTCCGAGGGTATGTGGTAAAACGCGAAGTGTGTTGATCAACGTGTACGGCACAAGACCTCGTTGAGACATCTCCTCAACAAAAATATTATAGGACTCCATGTCCATTTCATCGATCCATTGAGCTGCAAAAAGGGCTCCACCGTGAGTTTGATGCTCGCTCTCGAAAATCTTTGCAACAGCGAGACTCTCTGGGAAAGGAGATTTGCCCATTTCTTCAACGATATCAATCGTGCCCATCAAAGCCGATGCAGACATGTTCTGTATCAGTTTTAGGCAAAAATCTTTAAAACTGTCAGAGCCATAAATATTGCCGGTCAGGATTGCGGTATCGGCAAGCCCCATAAGTCCCAAACCAACTGGGCGAATGCGCTTCGTTCGCTCACCAATGCGCTCAAGAGGGTAGCTGGTTGCGTCGATGACAAGATCAAGATAGTAGATGGAACGATATACTTGATCTGTAAAAGCTTCGTAATCAAAACTCTGTCTCCCGCTCGGATCGAGAGATACAAATTTTGCCAGATTGATCGAGCCTAGATTGCAGCTCGTGTAATTAGGCAAGGGCTGTTCACCGCAGGGATTTGTCGATTCGATGTGAAAATCCTGCGAGAGTTTGAGCAAATTATCGGCATTGGCTCTATCAATAAAGAATACACCGGGATCGCCGCGTTTCCAAGCATTCTGACAGAGCTTGTTCCACAAATCCCTGCCCTGAACAGTTCGTATCGGTTTACCGTTGACGCGTGAATGCAAAGAAAACGATCTATTTTCGCGTGCGGATGTGATCAATTCATCGGAAACACAAACAGAAATGTTGAAATAAGATAATTTTCCTTCTTCGGTTTTCGCGTCCATGAACTGCTCAATGTCGGGATGATCGTCGGGAAGCATCCCCATGAGAGCGGCACGACGCCTGCCGCCTTGGACGACAACGCACCCCATTGTGTTCCATGTTTCCATAAAAGAGACCGGACCGGATGCTTTGCCTCCGGTGCCTCCTTTGATGTCGGCGCCGTGCTCGCGTAAATTGCCAAAGTTACCGCCAACGCCGCCACCGTATTTGCTGATGATAGCTGCGTCTCTGACTGAATCAAAAATTCCTTCAATACTGTCTGGAATATCGATGACAAAACATGCGAATAACTGTTGATTATCTGTTTTGCTCTCATAAAGTCTCTTATAATCTGCATAACTTGTGTCGTCCGGCGACTGATAAATAAGTTCGGCCAGTTCCGGCATACGGGTCATCCCAGCCCCTGAGGCAAACAGACAAGGTGAATTAAAGATAAAACGTCCTTCAACGAGGTCTGCAAACAGATTTTTTTCGAGAATACGGATCCATTCAATTTCATTTTCATTTCTGTATGTGCACTCAGCTGAGCATACGATTCGTGAAACGCGTCGCGCAAACTCTTCAAAATTGCGTTCCTGACGAAGACCGTTTATGTCTTTGTCATATCGGAGTGCAAAATAGCGCTGTTCAAGGAGCCAGCGTGCGTTTTCAGATTGACGCGGTAAAAGAGGATTTTCAAGCAGCCCCAGATCAAGCGTTTTTTTGAAACGATCTTTCATAGACTTATACATAACGAAGCTCCTGTCTGTTTTTTAAATAGATTCATGTTCTGAAATGACGTAATGATTGAGAGTTGTCTTTTAAAGAGACAACATTGGCATTTTACCCTAAACGCTTAAGTGGGTAAAGGCTTAAAATTCCGCAACGCGATATTTAAAATGGTATATAAAAAGCCCTTGCTCATAGTAAAAATGGGCAAAGGCAATATTGCTGAATATATTATTTTACCTTCCCTGAAGGGAGAAAGGATTTGATGCAGGACGCGCATTTTTTCATGAATTCTGAAGTAACAGAGCCAGCAACTTGAGAATCGTTACTGTCATCTGCTTCAAGATATGAAGTGGTGGAGGAAGAGGCGGCATTCTCTACAGGAACCGGGATGAACAAATCAAGATTGAGCCCGAATCGTCTACCGATATCACCCAGAATAAGGAAAAGGAACCACGTACCGGCAAAGAGGAGGACGAGAGTCGCATTCAAGCAATAGGCTACAAAAGATAAGATGCTGAGAAGAACTCTCAACGCAAGAGGATTGACTTTTTTGCCCTTAAGCTTGGCAAGTCCTAAAACGGCCAAAATGCTTAAAGCAATGTACTCAAACAAGCGTTTAACCATATACCTCACCTCAGATAAAAATATGGAATTGCATCGTGAAGTTTAATCACAACATAGAAATTATACCAGTTTCGTCGAAAAAACACAAAAACCTATTAACTCATCAACGGTCCCGGGGACAAGAGGAGAAAATGACTTACGCATAGATTCGGTCTATAAGCGATTGATTCCTGATTCAGGCATGATGACGCCCCGGTAGGAAGCCAAACAATAAAAACTATTAATGTATACTTCTAATTTTTGTATATTGCATCTCTGAGGCAACTATCTTGCTCCGTATGTTTTCTTAGAATAAACTCTGCAACTTTCCTAAAGAGTTGACAAGGAACGCGCTGATCGATCAGGTCATTGATTCACTGCTTATTTGGGGGCTAATGCGGTGAATGAGTGGAGCGTAGAAACACACCAAAGAGCTGTTGATGAACTTAATGACCAGCCAATGAAAAATCGTCAGCTCGCGGAGTGGTGAGAATTAAGATTATTCTCGAATAATACACTTAGTACAGTGTCATAAGGATAGTTCTGTGTAGCCGCTTGACTTTGTGTCCGTAAAGAAGTATGTATTTAGTATTATATATTCAGAATGAGCATTACTTTTGGAGTTTAGTAGATCAGACGTATGATAGCGTTTCCAGTTAGTGTAGAGTAAAATAATCTATCTAAACAGAAAAGGCAGCCTTTATCTTTCTGAAAGGCTGCCTTTATTTTATTACGAAAGAAGTGCTTGGACTCTGTCAAGACGTTCCCATGCGGGCAGGGGATCGAGATCGATGCGCCCCATATGCCCATAAGCTGCAAGTCGACGATATTGAGGACGACGCAAATCAAGATCGCGAATAATTGCCGCGGGACGGAAATCAAAGTGGGCACGTACCAGCTCGGTGATCTTTTCATCACTCATCGACCCCGTACCAAAAGTGTCAACGCAGATAGAAACGGGACGAGCAACTCCAATAGCGTATGCTACCTGGATTTGACAGCGGTCAGCGAGCCCTGCGGCAACTACGTTCTTAGCCGCATAACGAGCCATATAAGCGCCGGACCTGTCAACCTTCGTCGGGTCCTTGCCCGAAAATGCTCCGCCTCCGTGCGGAACCATGCCGCCATAGGTATCGACGATGATTTTTCTTCCTGTCAAGCCAGTGTCGGCCATAGGGCCGCCCTTGACGAACCTGCCTGTAGGATTGACCAGGATGCGGGGGGAGCGCATCAGTTCTTTGGGCATCACGGGATCGATCACGTTTTTAACAATCAGATCTCTCAGATCGTCGAGCGATACTAACGGGCTGTGCTGCGTAGAAACAACGATCGTGTCAGCTGCAACAGCTTTGCCGTCAACATATTCGAGTGTTACCTGAGTTTTTCCGTCGGGGCGCAGACACTTCAAAATTCCGTTTTTGCGAACTGCCGTCAACTGGCGCGAGAGGCGATGCGCCAATGCGAACGGCATGGGCAGATATTCAGGTGTCTCGTTCGTGGCGTAGCCGATCATCATTCCCTGATCACCGGCGCCGATCTTGTCAATCTGATTATCATCCATTTCCGACTCGCGTACTTCTAGAGCTTTGTCGACCCCCAAAGCAATGTCGGCTGATTGTTCGTCAATCTGAGTAAAAACAGAGCACGTTTCGCCATCAAAGCCATATTTCGCACGGTCATACCCAACATCGAGGACGACCTTGCGAGCGACTCCCGGTATGTCGACATAGGCTGAGGTCGTGATCTCGCCAGCGACAATAATGGATCCCGTAGAAACAAGCGTCTCACAGGCTACGCGAGCCATCTGGTCATGCTCAAGGATCGCATCAAGAACGCCGTCAGAAATTTGATCTGCGAGCTTATCAGGATGTCCTTCAGTTACCGACTCTGAGGAAATCAAAATCTTTTCAGCCATTGTTAGTGAACCCTCCAAGTTATAGTAAATTGACTCTTGATCCCGAACTCTCATATAAAAAAGGCTCTCCGCCAAAGAGGAGAGCCCACATAAACAACGAGTACTCCTCTCATCATCTGATCCGGAACAATGATCCGGTCACTGGTATTAGCACCTTACACCCTTACGGGCAGGTTGCCGGGCATCAAAGGGCCAGTCCCTCAGCCTCTCTTGATAAGAGATCTAAATTTATCAGTTATTATACACGCACAGGTTTGCTTGTCAATGAGCCTGAAAATATTTGTTTCAAGCTGTTAGCTCCATGAAATAAATCGAGACTTAAACACCGAGACCGGTCACCCCAAAAGCATAAAGAACCGTCGTGACGATAGCCATGCCGAAGAGGAGCGCCTGCGGGTATTTTCTTAAAAAAGGTATCGTGAAATACAAAACAGCAGTCAAAACCGAAAATCCCCAAAGGAGCGTCTTATGAACGACAGGCATGGCGACAGTCCATAAGGCCACGATCAAAAGGCCAACGACGACCGGCCTCATTGCGATTCTGATGCGGTCAACCCAGAGGCGGGCCCGCCCCGATGCGTTTTTAAAAATCCAGTCAAGGGCCATCACGACAAGCAGGGGAGCGACGACAACGGCTACGGTTGCCGTTAAAGATCCGGCTATTCCTAGATGTCGGTAACCGAGCAGCGTTGCGGAGTTCAGGATGATAGGTCCGGGAGTCATCTGGGCCAGAGCGACTGTTTCGCTGAAGACGGCGTCACTCAGCCAGTGATTATCTGTCACGAACACCTGATAAAGAAAAGGAAGCGAGGCAAGTCCGCCGCCAAAGGTAAGAAGGCTGACTTTAGCGAAAAGAAGGAATAAAATGATGTAATCCATTCTGATTACTTCTCCGTATTATCGATCAAGAGATTCACGATGACGCCGATGACCGTGCCGCCCAAAAGCCCCCAGACAGGGGAAAGCTTTAAAACTAGAACAGCCACCGCTACTACAAGACATAAAGCGGTGTCTTTCAGGCTCTTCAGCGCATTTTTTTTGGCTAGGTTCCAGACGATCGCGGCAAGCACAATCACCAGGGCAGCCGTTGCCCCGTTGAAAAAGGCGGTGATATACGGAGACCCCATGTGCGCTAAAAGCCAGCTTGACAATACAAGGATAGCGATAAAAGGCGGCAAAGCCATACCAAAAACAGCGGCGGCTGCCCCAGCTGGTCCACCTAGGGCAAGTCCGGCCTGATAGGACATGCTGATACCCATTGCGCCGGGAGCTGCAAGAGAAAGCGCAAGCATATCGGCTGTCTTTTCTTCAGGAACAAGTCCGGTACGTTCCACAGAGTCTTTGATCAAGCCGATAAGCACGGCTCCGCCGCCCAGGGTAAAAGCGCTTATGCGAAAGATCATCGCAAATATCGCAAAAATGCCAAGACGTTTACCAGATTTCAGATTTTCACTTTCCATACTAAATAACCTCAATTATTACAGAATAAAGATGATAATAAGACGCATTTAACTTGTTTTAAATTAAGGAAGCGCAGATACATCACCGGCGCCCTGTCGAGTCTATCACCGCCTGGTTGTTTTGAAGATCATCAACATAGCCTCTTGAGTCCTCTTCTTGACAGACGACGGAATCCATCGACAGAACATCTGGCTCACATAATCAATATGTCTATATTCAGCGGCTTCCTGGAATGAAACAGGTGTCACGAATTTTGAATCACATCATAGAGACAGTATTCATCTAACTTAACTGGTGATTACAGGTAATGAGCTTCTTTAAGGATCTTTTCCGCTGCTGTCTCCTTTGCAGAGTTGAGTTTGACGACAGGTCCAGTGCATCCCATTGAACTTTCTGCATAAATACCGTTTTGCCACAGCGTTTGTACTGCATTTTCAATCTCGAGGACATCGATTCCATGTATCTCGCAGTCGGTAGGTTCCGCCGGTGGTGCTTTCACTTCCTTGTTGACCGAAACAGACGAGTTGCACGTCTCAGCAATGATATCCTCAAGACCGCAAGTCCGCGCAGCAACGAGCTCGCATTCGGCAACATCTGTCAGATCTCCTCGCGCAGCAGCGGCACAGTAAGAGATTGCGTTGGCGATGACCGGTGCTCCCGAAGCTCTGGAAATTATATTAACGACCTCCTTCCAGTTCTCACCGACAGACGGTCCATAGCCCCACCCAAGAGATTCATACGATCCACCGGTGCTGTACGAAGAAAACATCTTCATGAGGATGTTTCCTGTCAGAGTGTCGCAGACGCAGACATCAACAACCCCCTGGAGGATATCGTTGCCGCGAAGGACAGCCCCACCGTCAGCGCGATGACTCTCGCCGAAAGTGATGGCATAACCATTGTCGCGCAAGCGGCAAAGCGCTTTATATACGATCTGAGCGCCTTCAACATTAAGGATGCCAACTGTTGGAGCTTTGTTTCCAAGCGCTTTAGCCACCGAAATACCATAAACAGCGTTACGGATCATCGCTTCAACACGGTTAACAGCGCTGGTTCCGGTCGTGGATGCAATGATCATTTCCTTTCCCAAAGCAGGCGTGAGAACACGTCCGATCGTCGTGACTCCCATAGGGAAAGGATGATGCATTGCGACTGCGCCGGATATCATACCGTCACGCAACGCTTCATCCATTGCTTTTTCGATTTCAATATCTGAATCACCAGTTTCGATCCATTCAAGATCTGCGTTATTGTTGACGTATCGCGGACCAATCATCACGACTTGAACGAGGGGGTCCTGTTTTTGTGCAAGCAAAGCAGCTGATACAAGTTCATCAGGGCCATGCTCGCTGCCTACGGACTGAAGTCCAATTTTCCTCCGTGGAGTACCATGAGCAGCGGCTTCCAGTATCTCGGAGAGAGCTTCTCCGATTTGTTTGCGAACATCAGACATCTGGCAACCTCCTTATTTTTTGAGTTCAGAGGCAATTTCGGAAAGAGCTTCAAGTAGAATACCTTTGATGTCGTTCTTATTAACACTCGGCTCGGCTGCTGCTGGTTTTTCGATGAGGAATGAAGCGCCGTCGGCGAGGTTTGTAAGACGAGCCAGGAATAAACTGCCTTTGCCGATGATCATCGCTCTGGTCATTTTCCCTTCCTTAATAGTCTCGCAAGCATGTCCGATATAAGGTACGCCAGCGGGAATATGACCCTGGGTGGGAGCAAAGCCGGGTAGGCCTTTTTCTTTGACAAACGTCATCATATCCTTCTTTTCTATGGCTTTTTTCATGACTGCAAGCGCTGCGATCATTTTGATGTTTGCCAGTGGAACGTTGCCAGCTCCCGCAGGTTCGGTCATTTCGGGAATCTGCAGCTCGGGACCGAATTTGTCGACATCATTGAACGACAACCCGGCTTTCTGCAGCGGATCCCAAGTCAAAGCCTGCGTAACTGCCTGCGGCGATGCTCCGGCACCAACTGAATGTTTTCCAAGAGCATCCAGGCGGATCTCCGGAGATACACCGTCAGGGGGTGTCAACAAGACACCAAATGCTCCAAGGCAATCTTCAAGGGCGGGCATATCTTTTTTTACGTGATCGCGGCTGTTCATATAAAGCTTAGGGATGCATCCTCCGGCGATAACTGCAACATTTTTTCTGGCGCCAGCGGCAACCTGTGAAGCTGCGGCTATCACGGCGTTCACCGGACCGGCACAAAAGCCGCGCACATCACAGCCGCTAGCATTGACACAACCTGCAATTTCGGCGACAGCTTTGGCGATATTGCCGCCCGCTCTTTGCCCTTCGTCGCCGGCTCCTTCTTCGGAGCACTCAATGACAAAGTCAATATCTTCGGCCTTGAATCCGGAATTTTTGAGAAGATGGAGCAGAGAAAGAACTCCGCCGGCCTTGCAGGCTATGTTTTCTAAAATCACATAGGCGAAAAGTGTATCGTCGGTCGCATGAGCTGCACGTACCATGCCGACGATCTTGCCGCCATAATAAAGAGGAAGCGCCTGAGTTCGGTCAGAGCTTTTAAGATGTTCCTGGATCTCATCGAGGTCATGCCCCTCCTCAAGCCGCGCAATGATTGTATCGGTCATCAGCGGGTGTGCATTGAGTTTCTCGCGCACAACGGAGGCAAATCCTTTTTCAAGCCAGACAAGGTCGAAGACATCACAAATGTCGATCATTCCCAAAAATTCATCTTCAGGCATGATCTCACCGAATTTTCCGGTGCGGGATGCTCCTTCGATATAATTTTCATACATCGGCTTCGAGTAGTTCTCGAGTTCTTCGATTGTAAGTCCGCCAATGTAAGTTTGATTAGGAGCATATCCCTTTGCTTGCTCGTAGGTCTGCTGAAGAGAAGGAAGTTTTTCCAAGTATTCTTTTTCGTTCTCAGTTGCGTTATATGGCGTTGTGCCATAGTGAAGCCCCAATTCAGGGGTATGGGCAAGGCAGTACGAATAACTTTTAATTGCGGTGCGACTCATAGTATAAATACCTCCTTTAAAAATTTAATTTCTGAGTTCGGTTAGAACACACTGTCATTATATAACAGATTTCCACGAATGTTGAAGTCTTATACAGAGGAACTTCTCGATACTAAAAAGAGCCGCTCTGGATCGATCCAAGAGCGGCTCTGTAAAAAGTCTGAGATGGTTATTTGGAAAAGACAACCCGAGTGGAGCCATCGCTTTCGACAAATGAGTTTTTAGCAGTAAAGCCCTGCTTGTTCATAAACCGCGTTACGTTTGCTAACGAAGTAGCGTTGTCGATAAGTGCTTCAATTTCATCCACGCCTTTGGCAAGAGCGTTTTTGATCTCGACAACAGGCTGTGGGCAAGAAAGCCCCCGAGTATCAACGAGCATAGTAATCCCTCCTATACCTTTTTACGCGAGAAAAATCCGACGCACAAACAAAAAACGATACCAAAGGCAAATCCTGCAGGAGCATGTGCACCGATACCTGCGCCGCTGCTGGCAAGTGCAAAGTTGTGAGAAACTGCCGCACCGACAATCATTCCAAGGATAAAAACAGCTGCATCACCGTCACCTTCACCAGCCATGATCAGTTGACGACCGGGGCAGCCTCCGGCAAGCGTAAAACACAAACCGGAAAGAACCATACCTAAAAAGTTCCACAGAGAATTCGTATGAGCAACTGGCTGACTTGCAAAACCCGGGTTGAATTTTCCAAGCGCGATGTTCATCCCTGCGGCAACGATCAAAAGAGCGGCAATGCCCCAAAAAAGGTAACCGTCACGGGCTAGAACGAGATCACGAAGCGCACCGATCGTGCAGAACCGGCTGCGCTGTGCTAGCCAACCGACCACGAGCATGATTGTAAGTCCGGCATACCAGGGAGCACGCATGGAACCTGGCCCCTTTTCCGAGAAAAAGATCGGGCCGGACCCTTCAGCGCCAAATTTGGGAGCAATAATGAGCAACGCCAGAAGGCAAACAGCAAAAAGAGGCATCATCAGACCGCTGATGCGTGACTCGGCGGGAGCAACATAAGTACGGCCAAGGTTATATCCCGTGCTGATAAAACCAATACCGCACAAGATCCCGACAAAAAGTCCCGCTATGCCGAAAATTGCGTTATAATCACCACCGGCAAGACGTAAGTAAGCACGCCAGGGGCATCCTAAGAAAATCAGCGCACCGATAGACGCAAAAACACCTAAAAAGAATCTAACTGCCGGAGCTGAACCGGCGCGCGGTTTAAATTCTTTGAACGCCAACGCTGAAAGAAAAGACCCCAGGATCAGGCCGATGATCTCGGGTCTGATATATTGGACGATCGCCGCTCTATGAAATCCTAAGGCTCCCGCGATGTCTCTTTCAAAGCAGGCCACACAGATACCCATATTTCCGGGATTACCAAGCAGCACTAGCAGTGGCGCGAAGACCCCGACGGCAATACCGGTGATGACTGGCCCCATACGCGAAATCATCAATTCATTGAACTTCACTTCAAATCATCCCTTCTGTTTGCGTTTATAAGAATAAATATTATTCCTGTACATTTAGTATAGCTTAAAATAGGTTTCTTTTCAACATTTAATTTCATAAACGTGAAAATGTTTATAAGGAAGTGAGTGTATGCAATGCATTGCAACGTTTGATGTGACCACAATGGCGCTTCTGTTTGAGAAAAAATGTCGCAATAGCGGCTGGCGTGTAAAAATCATTCCGGTACCGCGACAAATCTCCGCTAGTTGTGGACTTGCCTGCTCCTATCCATGTGAACAAGAACAACAGATTCTTGATTTTTGTAATAAGAATAAAATTGAAATCGCACAATGTCATCGGCTGTAGGCAAGATACATAAAAAATCCTTGAGAGACATATCTTCATGGTTTATAATTTATTAGCATACTGAAAAGATTCATTTGATATCGTTGGAAACGAATATATTTTAATGGGAGAAAGGAGTTTCAATATTTGCGAGAGAAAAAGCAAAAGATTGATCTAAACGCGCTTAATTCACAAGGAATAAGTCTATCAGATGCCTTGGGTGTTGAACTGCCATCGGCAGGCATGAGAACCGCTCCCAAAGATAAGCATACGGATACAATGGATGTGAATGATCTGCGATACACGCGTATTCGTCTCTCACTAGAAAAAAAAGGGAGGGCAGGAAAAATTGTAACAAAAATGACAGGCCTTCAGCCAGAAATGAAAACCGTTATTGAACTCATCAAATCGTTAAAACAGGAATTAGGTTGTGGCGCGAGCATTGAAAAAGAGACCGTTTATTTTCAGGGCGACCAGCGCCAGAGAATCGTAGAAGTGCTGCAAAAAAAAGATTTCTCTAATATCAAGTGCATATAAGATCAGAGACAAATAACGTGTCCTATAATGCTTTTAATTTGTTGATTTAGAGCATAGACTTTTTATACTCAAGATGGAGAGGAGTTTTGTAGATGTATTTTGAGAATGCTGTGAGATTTTCCAATTTTAAGTGGCCTGTCTTGCCTGTTGAGGAAGAATATAAACTGAATGCCGCTGCGCAGACATGCAAGGCGCTGGCTGTAGCGATGGTGTCACGTGCAAACAGCGGACATCCGGCGGGAGCTCTGTCAAGCATGAAAATGTAT
>Ga0129306_1000667_pt1 | contig 50033 bp, 38 predicted proteins | sample P827metagenome_FD_94438 | JGI IMG/M metagenome (GOLD analysis project Ga0129306, IMG submission 94438) | Capybara group fecal microbial communities from Wisconsin, USA - P827 metagenome | ecosystem: Host-associated > Mammals > Digestive system > Large intestine > Fecal | place: USA: Wisconsin... | reverse complement strand
GAAGCCGACATCGTCTATCTGCCCGGCGGCTACCCCGAGCTCTATGCCCGCGAACTCGCGTTGCAGCGGAGAACCATGGAACAGCTGCGTGACTATGCCGGGTCCGGGGGACGGATCCTGGCCGAGTGTGGCGGCATGATTTACCTTTCTTCATTTATAGAGTGTGCTGGAGAAGGCTCCTTCCGGATGTGCGGTGTCCTGCCATTTACCGCACCGATGGAAGGAGCCCGGCTCCAGTTGGGTTACCGTCGCCTGGTGGATGCGGCGGGACGGGAATGGAGAGGGCACGAATTCCACTATTCCCGGCTGCGGAAACCGGACATGCTGCCCTCGTCGGCGCGGCAGTTCGATGCCCGCGGAGGGGCGGTTTCCACGCCGCTGTACCGTTACAAGAACGTCATTGCCGGCTACACCCATCTGTACTGGGGTGAGACGGACATTTTACATTTATGGAATTGAAATGAAACGAATCCTTTCCTTTCTCCTGCTGGCCGTACTCTTGCTGCCGGCAGTTTCTTGTAAAAAAGAGGCCGCCGGAGGGTCGTCCGGCCCCGCCATCTCCCATGGCGGCGCGCAGGCCGGGCTGGTCGAGCCCCGCTACGCGGAAGGCTTCCGCGTGCGGTATACCGATGCGGGCTGTCTGCTCGACACCCAGGATCCGCAGCGCGGGGAGCAGGAGTCGTTCCATTTCCTGCTGGTTCCGCGGGGTACGGCCCCGGACCAGGTACCGACCGGGTATTCCGTGCTGGAAGTTCCGGTGGAGCGGGTGGTCTGCATGACATCCCTGCAGTTGTCGAACTTCATCTGCCTGGACGCGCTCGACCGGGTGGCCGGCGTGACGAGCACGCGGCATCTTTTCAACCCGGACATGAAACAGCGGCTCGCCGACGGCCGTACCCGGAAGATCGGCATCGAAGGCAATTTCGACAGTGAGGTGATCCTGGCGCTCGATCCGGACCTGATCCTGATCTCTCCGTTCAAGCGCGGGGGGTACGAAGCGCTGCGGGGGGTGGACATCCCCCTGGTGCCGCACCTGGGCTATCAGGAGGCGACGCCCCTGGGACAGGCCGAGTGGATCAAGTTCGTCGGCTTGCTGACGGGGGAGGAAGAGAAGGCCAATGCGCTTTTTGCCGGGATCGAGCAGCGCTACCAGGCCCTGAAGTCGCTGACGGCCGACGTCAAGGACCGGCCGGTGGTCCTGAGCGGCGAACTGCACGGCGGCAACTGGTATGTGGGCGGCGGCCGCAGTTTCCTCGCGCAGATTTTCCGCGATGCCGGCGGCGAATACTTCCTGCCGGAAGATACGAATGCCGGCGGCCTGAACCTCGATTTCGAGACAGTCTACAGCCGGACGGCCCAGGCCCGGTACTGGCGCATCGTCAACAGCTACAACGGTGACTTCAGCTACGAAGCGCTCAAAGCCGAAGACGCCCGCTACGCCGACCTCACTGCCTTCCAGAACAAAGGCATCATCTACTGCAACATGCGGGAGAAACCCTTCTATGAAAGCATGCCGGTCCAGCCCGACGTGGTGCTGGCCGACCTGATCCATATTTTCCATCCGGAACTGCTGCCGGCTGATTATCGGCCCGTCTTTTACGTGCTGCTGCCATGAAACGTCCCGTCGCCGTCGGCATGATCCTGCTGGGCGTGTCCATTCTCGTCCTGTTCTTCCTGAACCTGCTGCTGGGTTCGGTCTCCGTGCCGGCCGGCCAGGTCTGGAAGGTGCTCTGGGGCGGGGAAGCAGACAATACCATCTGGCAGAACATCATCCTCAAGTCGCGTTTCCCGCAGGCCCTGACGGCCCTGGTGGCGGGTGCCGGCCTTTCGGTGGCCGGTCTGCAGATGCAGACGGTCTTCCGCAATCCGCTGGCCGGTCCCTCTGTGCTGGGTGTCAGCTCGGGCGCCAGCCTGGGCGTGGCTTTCGTGGTGCTGCTCTCCGGCCGTCTGGGCGGCGTCGCCTTGAGCCGGCTCGGCTATATGGGTGAATTCGCGATGACGATGGCGGCCATCATCGGTGCGCTTGCCATCATGCTGCTGATTGTCTGGATCGCGCAGAAGGTGCGCGGCAACGTGACGCTGCTGATTATCGGCGTGATGATCGGCTATGTGGCGACGGCCATCATCGGCGTGCTGAAGTTCTTCAGCGCCGAAGAGGATGTGCGGGCCTATGTGGTCTGGGGCCTGGGCAGTTTCGCCCGCGTCTCGGGCGGACAAGTCACGACCTTTGTCGTGATCATGGCCATCCTGCTGCCGCTTTCGTTCCTGCTGGTCAAGACCCTGAACCTGCTGCTGCTGGGCGACGGCTATGCCCGCAACCTGGGCCTGAACGTGCGCCGCGCGCGGATTTCCGTCATCACCTGCGCCGGTGTGCTGGTGGCCATTGTAACGGCCTACTGCGGTCCGATCTCTTTTCTGGGCCTGGCGGTCCCGCATCTGTGCCGGGGCATCTTCCGCTCTTCCGACCATCGGGTGCTGATGCCGGCATCGCTGCTGGCAGGTGCCGCACTGGCACTGCTCTGCAACCTGATCGCACGGATGCCGGGGTTCGAGGGCGCCTTGCCCGTCAATTCCGTCACGGCGCTGATCGGCGCCCCCGTGGTGGCCGTGGTGCTCTTTAAACGCAGAAAGGAGGATATGGGCGAATGAAACACGAAGAGACCATCCGCATCGAGAAGCTGGCCATCGGCTATCAGGGCCGGCACAGCGTCAAGACGGTTGCCGAAGGCATTACCGACTGCATCCATAGCGGCGAGCTGACCTGCCTGCTGGGTGAAAACGGTGCCGGCAAATCGACGCTGCTCCGTACACTGTCGGGTTTCCTGCCGCCCGTTTCAGGCGAAATTACCATTCTCGGGAAGCCGCTCCGCAGCTATCGCGAGCGCGAACTGGCTACCGTCATCGGCGTCGTGCTGACCGAACGGACGAATCTCCAGAACATGACAGTCGAAGAACTGGTCGGCATGGGACGCAGTCCATACACGGGTTTCTGGGGCCGGCTTTCCGACAAAGACCGGGCGAAGGTGGAGGAGGCGCTGGCTTTGGTCGGCATCTTTGCGTTGCGCGGGCGCATGGTCCAGACCCTGAGCGACGGAGAACGCCAGAAAGTGATGATCGCCAAGGCATTGGCCCAGGAAACGCCCATCATTTTCCTCGACGAGCCCACCGCTTTCCTGGATTACCCGAGCAAGGTGGAGATCCTGCGCCTGCTGGGCCGTCTTTCCCGGGATTTCGGCAAAACCATCTTCCTGTCGACGCACGACCTGGAACTCGCGCTCCGTGTCGCCGACCGGGTCTGGCTGATGTCCAGGCAGGGCCGGCTGCAGACCGGCTCGCCGGATCGGCTTGTCATCGACCCCGAAACCGGACGGTTTTATTTCGAAAGCTAAACGTCAAAGCGTACAAAAGAAACGGGCTGCGGCTGCCAGAATAAGCATCAGGATTTCGGCGCCGCGGTTGACGCGGACGGCGCGCTGCATGTCGGCGGTCGTCAGCAGACGGTCATTTTCTCCGATGTACGGTTTCCAGACTTCTTCACCGAAATAGTTGTGCGGACCGCCGAAGCGGCAGTCGAGGATGGCCGCCAGGGCTGCTTCCGGGTGTCCTGAGTTGGGACTCAGGTGCTTGCCGCCGTTTTCATGGACCCAGGCGATGCGCTGCAGGCGGCCTGATACGAGCAGCATCAGGAAGGCCGTCAAGCGAGCCGGAATCCATCCGGCCGCGTCGTCGAGACGGGCGGCGAAGCGCCCGAAATCGCGGTATCTTTCGTTGCGGTAGCCGATCATCGAGTCCAGCGTGTTGATCATCTTGTAGGCCACCATGCCGGGCACGCCGAGCAGCGCCAGCCAGAAGAGGGGCGCGATGACGCCGTCGTTGAGATTCTCTGCCAGCGTTTCGAGGGCGGCCGTGCGGATTTCTTGGGCTGAGAGATGGGCCGTGTCTCGACCCACGATACGGGCCACCTGCGTGCGGCCTTCCTCCAGCGAACGGTCTACGGCGCGGAACACTTCGCGCACTTCGCGGATGAGGGTGGTGCCGGCCAGGCAGCAGAAGATCAGGATGGCTTCGGCGATGCGTTCCAGCCATATGCCGCATCCGCTCATCTCTCCGAGATGCCGAAGACCGATGAGCAGGGCCAGGGTGATGCCGAAACTGGCCAATACGAGGAAGAGGCTCAGCAGCGCGCCTTTCCGGCGACGCTTTTCGCCTTTGTTCCAGCGCTTTTCACCGGCTGCAATCAATTTTCCGAAGCCCACGACGGGGTGGGGCAGCCAGGCGGGGTCGCCCAGCAGCAGGTCCAGCAGCCATCCGGCCAGCAAAGAGAAAACGCGGCTCATCGGTGATCCTTCAGATAGTGTTGGACAGCCGCTGCCAGCAGCTCGTTTTCTTCGGGCGTCTGGGTGGCGATGCGGAAATGCCCGGCATCCAGGCCTTCGAAATTGGATGCGTCGCGGATGAGGATGCCCTGCTTTTCAGCCAGCCATTGCTTGAGGTCGGCGGCGCGTCCTTTCTGCAGGTGGCAGAGGAAGAAATGGGTCTGCGTCGGTTCGGCCGTCAAGCCGGGGATGGCGTTGAGCGTCTTGCGAAGTCGCTGTGTCTCAGCGAGCAGGGCCTCCAAGTCGATGGGACCGGTTTCGGGATGTTCACACAGATACAGGCCCGCCTCGACGGCCAGGGCGTTGACGCTCCAGGGCATACGGACGGCGCGTATCTTTTCCAGGAGGGCCGGATTCGCGGTGATGTAGCCGAGGCGCAAGCCGGGCATGGCGTAGCGCTTGGTCATTGAGTGCAGCTGGAGGACATTCGGATACTGCACGGCTTCGGCGGCCGTGAGGAGTTTTGCTTTCGTAAAGAATCCGTAAGACTGGTCGATGACGAAGACTGTCTTCGGATTCTCTTCGATGGCCTTCACCAACTGTTCCTTCAGAATAACACCTCCGGTCGGATTATTCGGATTACAAAGCCACAATACGTCATGCCGGACTGGATCCGGCATCACGCTCCGCTTGGCGGGCTTTTCCTGAGGCGATTTTGGTCTTGCGGTCTCGGAGGGCCTCAACGAGCAAGACGCAAAATCTCCACCAGGCCAACGCACAGCCCGCGCTCCGCTCATAGTAAGCGAACGTAGCGCCGGGTGGTATCCGGCGAGCGAGCTTTTTTTCGCGAGCGAGACGGATACCAGAGGCGCGGAGTGAGCGTATAAGCGGCATGCATCGGCATACTCGCTGAAGGTCGGCGCAAGGATCGTCGAATGACAGCCTTGAAACGCGTGTGCAATCAGATATATGGCCTCGGTGGCGCCATTCGTGACACAGACGGATGCGGCCGGGATGCCCAGTCCTCCGGCCAGGGCCCGCTCGAGGGTGTGGGGCTCCGGCTCGGGGTAATGGCTGATGGTGTCCATCCGGGCAGCCAGACGGGCCTTCAGCGGCTCCAGGTCTACATGGCTGTAGACATTGGAACTGAAGTTCGCCGTTATCGGCCGGTCGAACCGGAAGGCATCGTCACCGTGACCGCTGATCATCGTTTTCCTTGTAAGATATCGTAAAGCCGGGGCATATCCACATACTTCCGTACGTGTGCGGCCAGGCGGTCGTACTGTTCTTCCTTGAAGGCATGGTAGTCGAACGCTTCCGCAGCCTCCGTGATGCTGGCGCTGTGCGGTGCCAGCAGGCGGTCGATGAAGGCCGGGTTGTCGAGGATGCCGTGGATGTAGGTACCCATGCATTTCTCGTCTGCAATGCAGCCGTCCGCCCGGCCGTCTGCCATCCGGTTCAGCGGCCTGAACGGACCGCCCTCTGCCGGCAGGGTCCGGCCCATATGGATTTCATAGCCTTCCATCGGATCACCCGTACCGTCAGCGGGCGTGAAACGCACCTGGCGGGTCACTTTTTCTCCCAGCATCTCGGTGGTCATGGGCAGCAGCCCGAGCCCGGGCATGGCTTCGATGTCGCCTTCCACATGCTGCGGATCGCGGAGCTGGACCCCCATCATCTGGTATCCGCCGCAGATGCCCAGCACCGAGGCCCCTTCGCGCCGGGCGCGCAGGATGGCCTGCGCTACGCCGTTGCGGCGGAGTTCGTAGAGGTCGTCGAGGGTGCTTTTGCTGCCCGGCAGGATGACGATGTCGGCCTTGGCGATTTCATCGACGTTGTTGCTGTAGAACAGATGCACCCTTGGGTCGCGCTCCAGGGCATTGAAATCGGTGAAGTTGCTGATGTGGCGCAGCAGTACCACAGCTACGTTGAGCTTGCCCCGTTGCGCCGCAGCGCTCTTGGCGGCCAGTGCCACGGAGTCTTCTTCTTCGATGTGGATATCGTGGTAGTAGGGGACGACGCCCAGTACGGGGATGCCGCAGAGGTCTTCCAGCATTTTGCGCCCTTCTTCGAAAAGTCGCAGGTCACCCCGGAACTTGTTGATCAGGATGCCTTTGACAAAGTGTCTCTCTTCGGGACGAAGCAGCATGATCGAGCCGTAGACGCTGGCGAATACCCCGCCGCGGTCGATGTCGCCGACCAGGAGGATGTCGGCGCCGGCGTGCATGGCCATCGGCACGTTGACCAGGTCGCTGTCGCGCAGGTTGATCTCGGCGAGGCTGCCGGCTCCCTCCATGACGATGGGGTTGAAGCGGGTGGCCAGCCGGTCGTAGGCGGCGTACACGGCCTCGCGCAGTTCGGCCCGGCCTTCCTTCCGGAAATAGTCGTAGGCATCGCGGTTGCCGATGGGCCTGCCGTTCAACACGACCTGCGAGGTATGGTCGCTCTGGGGCTTGAGCAGCAGCGGATTCATGTCGGTATGGCAGGGGATGCCGGCCGCTTCGGCCTGGACGGCCTGTGCCCGGCCGATCTCCAGGCCTTCCGGCGTGGCGAAAGAGTTCAGGGCCATATTCTGGGCCTTGAACGGCGCCGGACTGTATCCGTCCTGCCGGAAGATGCGGCAGAGGGCCGTGGCCAGCACGCTCTTGCCGACGTCGCTGCCGGTTCCGGCCAGCATGACGGGATGGAGTCGTTCCTTCATAGCTGGTTCTTGTAGGCGAAGGCTTGCCAACGGTCTTCGGGCCAGTACTGGCGGGCCAGCTCGTGGCGGGCCATCACGAAAAGCAGATCGGAGAGGCGGTTGACGTATTGCAGGATTATTTCGGGGACGGGGTCGATGCGGTGCAGGGTCCAGAGACGGCGTTCGGCGCGGCGGCAGATGGCCCGGGCCATCTGTAGTTGGGCGGCGAGGGGAGTGCCGCCGGGGAGAATGAAGTGGCGGCTGGGACCGGCTTCGGCGGTGAGGGCATCCATCATGGCTTCGCAGTCGGTGACGAGGTTCTGCGGCAGTTCGTTCGGATTCTTGTCGCGTTCGGCCGACGGTGTCGCCACCTGGCTCATGACGGTCATCAGGTTCTTCTGTATCGTATGCAGGATTTCGTCAAATAGCGCTCGCTCCGTGGCTCCGGTATCCGTCTCGCTCGCTTTTCGGCTCTGTTTTTCGTCCCGCTCGCTGAATAAAGCTCGCGGCTCCGAAAAACACCCGCCGCTACGCTCGCTCAGCATAGAACGAATGACGCCGATCTGGCAGTTCAGTTCATCGAGATTCCCATTGGCTTCGATGCGGGGATCGTCTTTCGGGACGCGGGTTCCGCCGTGGATGCCTGTCATCCCCTGGTCGCCGGTTCGTGTATAGATGCGATGGGCCATAAATACAAAGTTAAGAAAAATAACGCTATTCCGGGATATAGATGATCTCGCCGTTTTCCAACTCGTAGGCGGTGCCTACCCGCCGGCCGCGGGCTCCGCTCTGCTCCTGATTGTCGCTGGGGGTATAGCGTTTGATCTGATTGCCTTCCCGGGTGATGATTTCCATATCTGCTTTGCCAGGGTTCTTGACCATCGTGAAATCCTCTTTTGAAAAGATTTCCGTCATATTGAAGCGGGCTGCCAGAGCGACCATCAAGGCCACGGCGAACACCATCGCCACGTCGAACAGATTGGCGACAGTGGACATCGGATCGATATTTCCGTCGGCGTGCAGCAGGGGATTCCTATGCTTTCTCATCGCTTAGTTTTTGGGCTATGAATTCCAGATCGTTGCTTTCCCGGGCGTACCAGCGCTGTTTGACCTGAAGGGTGATTACGCCGATAGCGGCTGTCAACATGCCGACTACGGTCGTGGCGAAAGCCACCTGCATATTATAGGCCATCGAGGCCAGGTCTCCGGCTGCCAGGCCGACGAGCGCCGGTCCCATCGGGATCAGCGTACCCATCAGGCCGAGCATTGGCCCGATCTTGGCCAGGATGCGGGAATGCCCCAGCTCCTTTTCTGCGTCGATTTCGTAATTGGCCAGCAGACGCTCGCGCCATGCCGCATCGCCGCTATGGACGAGCAGTGCATGCAGGGTTCGCAGCAGGGGTGTCCCGTCGGCATCATTCCGGGCGGAAAGCGTTTCCAGGCCGGATTTCAGCTGCGCAGGGGATCCTTCCAGCAGGGCAGTGAGCTTTTGCTGAAGTTCGCGGCGACGAAAAAACTCACCGAAGAAGGAAGCGACAAGAATCAGCGCCCGGATCAGGAAAAGCAGCAGGAAAACGACGACCGGCACCAGCAGGCCGTTGGATATCCAGAACAGGGTATTGGAGATTGTTTCCATAAGTGGTAGATGATTATTCAGAACGTGATAGATCCCGTGGCGGCAATGGCCAGCAGGAGCAGAAACAGGTTGACAAGGAACAAACCTTCCAGACGTATGTCTTCTTCCGGCAGGAAGCGCCGGAGCACCCACGCTCCGCCAGAAGCTGCCGTCAGCGTTATCAGCGCGGCTGTCCATGCGAAGCGGGTGAAATCAATCCCGGGACGGGAGTAGAGCAGCTGGCTCCAGGCCCAGCCGACCGCCGGGATGGCCAGCAGCCCCGGATTCCATAGCAGGAAGCGGAGACGTCCGCCCGGCCGTGCAAAACAGAAGGCTGTCATCCATACGGCTTCCAATACGAGCAGAACCGCTCCGTCCAGCATGATGCCGGGTACCGTGATCCATCCGTTTACAGTGGATACGGGAAGGCTGGCCATGGCGAGGATGACGAATTGTACCGCTACGGCCATCAGCAGGCAGGCGGCCGCCATGCCCCATCGTGGCAAAAATGACACTTTGAGCAAAAAACTCAGCACGAGCAGCAGGGCGATGAAGCTGGTCAGGATTTCCATCAGACATTGAAGCGTTTTCTGCGAAGAATCAGCAAAAGAAGTACGAAAAGAGCCAGAAGCAGCGCCGTACCCACCCAGACCATGTGACGGGTCAACTGCGGCTGCTGCACCGGGTCGGAGAGACGCCCTTCCTGAAGGATGACTTCCTGGGCGTCGGCTGCAGCGACCTGACGTACTGCATCCATCGCCTTCATATAAGCGTCACGGCTGTCTCCGGACAGCTGCCCGGTGATATAACGTTCCAGTTTCGGGTTGCCGCATACGAATTCTGTGCAGGCGGCACCGGCGACCCGCGTGATGTCGGCGTGCAGGGTGGCGGTCGTCCGGATCTGGTCGGCGGACGCCTTCCAGTAGCCTTTCCGTGCACTCTCCAGCATGACGGCCGTAATGGCCTGGAAAGCGGCAGGATTGACCGTGCGCAGGTAATCATGGATACCCAGGCCGTTTTCGTCGAGGATATACGTGTCGTACAGCTTGTCGTAGAGTTGCGGGTCGATGGCGGAAGAGCGTGTGGCATTCCAGCCGAAAACGTTCCGGAACAGTTCTCCGAACATTTGGGCGCTGCCTTCTCCGCCTTTCATCCGCTCCCGGATGAATGTGGGGTTGAGGATGGTGGCGCGGGTTTCTACGGCCACGGCCTCGCGGTCCCGCTGGATCCTCCGGGCATGACGGTTCCGGTAGTCGGCGAAATAGGCATCTGGCTCTGTGCCTGTTACCTGGGTGACGGCCAGAGAGAGCCCGCCGGTGAATTCATAGACGTGGTCGAGGGAGAGAGGCCCCCAGGTGTTGCTTTGGCGCGGCTGGACGACCACGTCGGTCTGCGCCAGGGCCGCAGCGAGCAGCCCCGGCTCATATCCGGCCCAGTTGGCCTCGTCACCGTACGCCGCTCCCATATTGTTCAGGTATCCTTCCGCAATCTCGCTTTCGTCGTCCCATTCTCCGCTGTTTTCGATGAAGCCCAGCATACCCGTGCTGTAACCGCTGTTGAGGGGGCCGAAAACGCGCATCGTGGCCAGCTCGCGGGCACGGACGGGGGAGAGACCCTTGTCCAGCAGGGCTTTCTCCTGGGCCCGGGTGCCCGACGCTACATAGTTGGGCCATCCGCCCGATGCCGGTGCGTCTGCCGCCAGCTTGACGGCATCGGTCAGCAGGCGGAGCCGCGAACCGGCGATGTCTCGCAATTGTCCGGATACCTGTACCAGTACGTCGATGCGGGGCCGGCTCAGTTCTTCGCCAGGAATCAGCCGCAGGTCGACAGCGCGGCCCTGTTTGTCGCGAAGAGGCTCTACACCGAGCATCCAGAAGGCCTGGGCCAGGGTCGCACCCTCCGTCGCGATGAACTCGCCGGCCCAGAAGGTATAACTCACTTTGCGGGGATAGTCGCCATGCTGCTCTTTGTACTGTCGTAAGGTTTCTTCAGCCAGACGTCTCCCGTCTTCCCAGGCTTGGGGATTCGGAGTCGATTCGGCATTGATGCTGAACATATTGCGACCGGTCGGCAGCACGTTGGGGTTCAGTACGGGGTCTCCGCCCGGGGCCGGAGGAATCGTTCCGCCCGACAAGGCATGGACCATCGCATCCAGTTCGTTGCGGGAAGAAGCGGCCAGGGCGTCACGGTAAGCCAGTGCGGGCCGGAGATCGGGTTCTGCAGACGAGCTGTCCCTGGGGGGATGCTGCAGCAGCGACTGGATGCGGCGCCGGGCTGTCGGCAGATAATGCCGGTGCAGATAGTCGTAGTCCTGGAGCTGCTCCTGGGTGATCCGTCCTGCGTCACGGTCCCGGCGGGCGGTCTCATAGGCCAGCGGATCGGCAGCCACTGCCAGCGTCGTGGTGATGAGGTCGCGTTCGGAGTAGGTCTTTCCCAGGGTATAATAGGCGCCCGTGATCTTTTCGTCGGCGATTTCTTCGGTGAAAGTATCGAGCCGCTCGAGTTCGGCGCTTGTAAATGCCGTGTTGAGCGAGGAATCGAGCCCGAGGTCGCGGTGCAGGCCGAGATGGACGGCTTCGCGTTTGATGCGCAGCCCCAGGGCCTTGTCGCCGTCTTCCGAAGCGAGTGCGCGATGGATGTCTTCCATCAGCGTGCCATATCGCTGCCGCATTCCGCTCTCTACGTAGGGAGGAGTCAGGTAGGTGACCAATGCCGCGTGCGTGCGGCGTTTGGCAATGATACCTTCCCCAACGTTGCCTGTCGTATAGTAATAAAAGTGCGGCAGGTTTCCGACCAGCACGTCCGACCAGTCGGCCTGGGACTGGGCGACATTCTTCCCGGGTGTGAACTCAAGGTTGCCGTGGGTGCCGAAATGAATCAGGACATCGGCCCCGAACCCTTTCTGCATATAGAGATAGGGCGCCAGGTAACTATGGGGCGGTGCGACGCCGGCACCGTGTACCAGCCGGAACTCGTCGTCACCCAGGGCGGGACGGGGCTGAGGGAAGAGCAAGATTTTGCCGAACTGCAGGCAGGCTACGGCCAGGCTGTCGCCGCGCACCAGCAGGCGGCCGGGTGCCGGTCCGTAGCGTTCCACGACTTCCTGATATTTCTCCGGAAGCAGCGTCTCATTCGCCCATGCCTCATATTGCTCCCGGCTCAGCCAGACAGGATGGGCTGTCTGCAGGAACGCAGCCTGCGCTCCCGGGGCATAGGATCCCATTACGCTCCCTTCGCGGTGGACCTGTTCGCCGAAGGCCGCTTCTGTGGCAGGGAGCCCGCTCACGTCATATCCTTCTGTACGCAAGCGCAGCAGGAATTGATAGAGCGAAGGGATGACTTCCATTCCGCTGGCCAGAAGCGCATCTTTGCCAGGCGACTTGAAGTAAGCGATAGCTACGCGTTTGTCGTGGTTCGGTAGCTCGCGCAGTGCCATATATCGTTTGAAATAAGACAGGAAAGCGTCCATGCGCTCGGGTTCGGGCGTATACAGATAGAAACCGGAAGGACTCTCGTTCTGTGTGGCGATGCAGTAGTTGCCGATGCCGCCGTCGATTTCAGGCACCACCACTCGTGCGGTCAGGGTTCCACTGCTCACAGGCTTGAGCGGGTCGATCCACTCGCCGTGCGGCTGGATGAGCGGGAAAGGATTGAAAACGGGGATGTTCTTTTCGTGCAGCCAGCTGATGAAAGCGTCATCGCCCAGCCTGCCCATCGGCAGGTAGATTACGGCATCGGGATGCAGGGCCCTGATCATCTGTTCGCGGACCTTGCCTTCGGCCGTCAGGGGATAGACGTTGAAGCCGGCCGTGGTAAGTCGTGTGATGAGGGTATCCACGTGGGCCCGGTTGCCTTCCATCGGAAAATTCAACCCCGAGATAAAAAGGATGTCTCCGCCCCCTTCGTGGTAAAGTCCCTTTTCTTTCAGATACTGCGTAACTGATTCGTGATCAGGGAAGTAATGCCCATATTCCCGATGATAGTACATATTCTTCAGCAGCGGTATGGGCGCTTCCGTCTTTTGATCGCCGATGCGTAACGGGGTGGCAATGTGGCGCAGGTAGCGCAGCCCGTTGCGGTAGTTGCCCGCACTGGGGTTGCGGAAGTAGCCGGACAGATGCTGGCGCTGTTCTTGAGAGAGGCCGTATTGAATGTCTACGTGCTGGTTGCTGAGGGTGTTTGTGAAGATGACGACACCCCGCTTGCCGGACTTTCTCAACGCAGCGATCTGGATATCATCGAGGTAGAGACCCCGGCTGAAGATGAGCACTGCGTCGGTACCGTGAATCGGCTTCCCGTCGGCGCTGAGGCTGTCGGCGTTGGTGAAGCGAAGGCGGATGTGACGGCTGTCGTTGTTGAGCGCCAAGTCGGCCTGCTGGGCCAGCGTGGCATTCACCACCAGGATGCGGGTGGGCCGTAGCAGGACAAACCATGACCCCGCGAGCAGCAGGATGGCAGCTGCGGCGAGTAGCGTCAGGCTTCTTGTGTGATTATTCTTTTCCAGCGGCATACGCCTCTTTCTTCTTCATGATGTCCACAGGGGCCTGTTGCAGGGAGTGGTGGATGTGTTCGATGTAGATGTCCTGGATTTCAGGGATTTCGCCAAGGCCTTCCAGACAGCAGCCCACCTGCAGGCCTTCGGCTTCCAGCGCTTGTCTCCAATCGACGGCGATGTCGTTGGCGGCGTGGTCGCCGGCCACGAAGAGCAGTGGCACGAGCGTGACGCGGCGGGCCCTGGCGGCCTTGAGCTGCGCGAGCAGCGTCTCAAAGGTCGGATAACCTTCGAGTGTGGCGACATGGAAGAGGGGATGGCCCTGTGCCCGCAGCATGTAGTCTAACTGGCTGTAGGTGGCCGTGGCGGGGGTATAGGTGCCGTGACCGACCAGTACGACGTGGGCTTTCTGCTTCGCGTCCGCTTTGTCTGCATGGCGTGCGGAGAGGATGTCCACCACCCGCTGGCAGTCTGCTACGTCATAGAGCAGGGGAGCGCCGACGCGGATGTCCGTGAAGAAGCCCGCCACGCTGGCTGCGTCGCGGCGCAGCGATTCCATTTCGGCGCCTTCCAGCAGGGTGGTCGTCTGGACGATGACGCGGGTGAAGCCTTCGGCACGCAGGGAGAGCAGCGCCTCGAGCGGGGTCTGCTTGTCGAGGCCGCGTGCTTTGAGCCTGCGGATCACGATGCGCGAGGTGTATGCCTCCCGCAGCGTCAGCTCCGGAAAGGCTTCCGCCGCTTTGGCGTTGATGGCGTCGATGGTCCTGGACCGGGTGTCGTCGTAGGTGGTGCCGAAATGCACCAGCAGCAGGGCGGTCTTGTCTTGTGCCTGGAGACTGAGCGAAACGAACAGCAGGAACAGGATCGGCAAGTATTTCTTCATAGATTGTAAAGCAAGCATTTTTACGGTTTATTGTCGCGTAAATGGCCCCGCAAATGGCAGTCTTGCGGGGCCGGTACACACTATAATGAAAAAAGGAAAAAGCCTCTATATCAAGCGGAGGGTACCGAATCCATAGAGGAAGACATATCCCAGAACCATGCTGATGAAACCGACGATCAGGCCGATCTTGGCCATGTCTTTCTGTTGCACCAGGTTCGTGGCGAAGGCCAGGGCGTTCGGCGGTGTCGAGATGGGCAGGACCATGGCGCTGCTGGCAGCGATGGCCACGCCGATCAGCACGATGGCCGTGCCGCCGATGGAAGCGAGCTTGTCGCCCATGGCCGTACAGACGACCGCGAGGATCGGCATGAGCAGGGCTGCCGTCGCCGAGTTCGAGATGAAGTTCGACAGCGCGTAGCAGAGCAGGCCCGACAGGATCAGGATCAGCAGCGGCGGGAACGAATCGAACGGAATGCTCTTGACCACCAGCGAAGCGAGCCCCGAGACATTCATCGCATAACCCAGCGCGAAGCCGCCGGCCACCATCCAGATGACCGACCAGTTGATCTCCTCGAGGTCGCGCCGGTCGATGACGCCGGTTGCGCAGAAGACGGCCATCGGCAGCAGGGCCACCGTATAGGTGTTGATGCCGGTTATCGAGTCAAGCAGCCAGAGCAACACGGTCGCGATGAAGGTCACGATGACGATGGTGGTCTTCCGGTCGCGCTTCATCTCTCCTTCGATGATCAGGTCGACGGTCTTCTGGGTGAAGGGGAAGATCTTCTTGATGACGATCCAGCTGATGAAGAGCAGCAGGATGACCAGCGGCACCATCATGAGCATCCACTGGCCGAAGCCGATGTTCAGGTTCAGGCCTTCGGGGTCGTTGAGATATTTCAGGGCGATGGTGTTCGGCGGCGTGCCGATCGGCGTGCCGATGCCGCCCAGGTTGGCGGCGACCGGAATGCTGAGGGCCATGGCGATGCGGCCCTTGCCGTTGGCGGGCAGCTGTTTGAAGACCGGCGCCAGGAAGGTGAGCATCATGGCCGCAGTGGCCGTGTTGCTGATGAACATCGAGAACAGGCCGGTGATGAGCAGGAAGCCCAGCAGCACCATCTCGCTCTTGTTGCCGAACGGCTTGAGCAGGATCTTGGCCAGATGCACGTCCAGACCTGTTTTCGTGGCCGCGATGGCCAGCACGAAACCGCCGAGGAAGAGCATGATCACCGGATCGGCGAAGCACGCCATGATGCCTTTGTAGCTGAGCAGCGTACCCACTTGCGCGGGATCGCAGATCCACTTGATGCCCGAATCGGAGGCGAAGAACAGCAGCATCGTCATGATGCCGATAGACGTGGCCCAGGACGGCACCGGCTCCAGGATCCACATCAGGGTGGCGAATGCGAAGACGGCGATGATGCGTTGCTGCACGACGGTCAGGCCTTCGAGGCCGAAGGAGCTGGTCGGCAGCAGGAAAAGCGTGATGGTGACAGCCGCGACCACCAGCAGGCTGGCGGTTCTCCACTTGATCCGCCGGGCCTGCTGCTTCAGCTCCACGCCCATCTGGTAGATCGACTCTACCAGAGTAAAGCCAGTAAAGTTCTTGAACATGGAAGACTATTCCGGATTCTTGGAGTGGTAGTAGTCAAGCGGCTCGCCGTTGATGGCGTCCTGGGTGTGTTTCATCCAGATCTGACGGATGGTCGGCAGTTCGAGCAGACCCTTCTCGATCATCGTGGAGTTGTTGCAGCTGAAGCCGGAGCCCGGGGCACCGAAGAAAATCTTCCAGCTGCAGTCTTCCACCTCGCCTTCGTCGTTGGCTTCCGCCAGCAGGTCGTCGAAAGTATAGCTCTTGCCTTTGAACTTCTCGGGCAGGTCGTCGCCGGCCATGTCGTTGTGGCCGTGGTCACCGTCGATCGACATCAGCGGGTGCAGGTACACCTTTCTGCCGCCAGTGTTCAGGCCGGCTTCCGCCATGCGCTCATAGACATGGGGCTTGAAGTTCTCCATCATGTCGACGGTACCCACGAAGTAGTGCGGGTTGATGGCCTGGAGGGCCTCTTCCAGCTGCGTGTAGCGGATATTGGCCTTGTAGGTGTCGTAAGAGTCGGGGTTGCCGTGTCCCATGAAGGCGACGAGGTCGTTGGCCGCCTGGGTCTTGTAGAGGGCGTCCAGTGCGCGGGCCACTGCATTGACGTCGGCTTCTTCATCCTGGAGGAGGGGAACGCCGAGCTTCAGGACGACCTTCGACAGATAGTCGTCACTCAGGTCTCCGTTCGCGTTGTTGGCGAAGTCCTTGATGTAGTTGATCACGCGCGTATATTCCTCGCCCGGGATCACCTGCAGGGACTGGATCACGATCTCGCTGTACATGACACCCTTCTGGGCGAAGGCGGTGAGCCAGAACGGCGGTGCGTAGTAGTTGCGCACTTCGGCGCCGTCGGCGGCGTTTTCACCGGCCGCTGCACGGTTGATGCAGATGGCGGAAGAGAAGGAAAGGAAGACATCGTAGCCCGGGAAAGCCTTCTGATAGGCATCCACCGTGGTGTCGAACGCGTCGAAGGCCTGCTGCCAGGTCGAGCCGAAGGCGACCAGCAGGATGACCTTGTTGTTTTTCTTGTGCGTCTTGACGGTCTCGTTCACGGCACGCTGGTACGCATTGTAATTGTACTCTTCGTTGTTGAACGGGTCGCAAGCTGCGAAGGAGAAGGAGAGCGCCGCCAGAATGACGACGGAAACGAATAATTTAATTCTCTTCATTTTGCTTGGAATTGTAATTGTTAAGGATGATTGTATTGAATTGATTCTTGACTTTCTTCCCCTGGTTGAAGCGGACGGTCAGGCCGATATACACCGTGGTGCCCGGGGTCGTCGTGCCCAGGTGCAGACCGTGCGGCGTGCGGTCCACATAGTTGAAAATGTTGTCCACGCCGGCCTCGATACGCCAGGTCGTCCGGCTGGAATTTCCCAGATCGTGCCCCGTGGAAATGCGCCAGATCTGGTAGCCCTTGCCGTCGCCGTCGATCTGGTAGTGGCGCTTCGACGACATCCGGCCGTAGAGGCCGGCATTCAGCCGGTAGTTCGGGGAGAAGCGGTGGTTCCACGTGACGAACAGGTTCCCCTTGTGGTGCGCCGTTCCGTCGATGGTCACCTGCCGCATGCGGTCGTGCTCGGCGTCGTACTGGTTGGCGTCGGTGTCGAGCCAGCTGTAACCCAGGCCGAAAGCCCATTCACGAAGGCTGTAGCGGACGCTCAGGTCCACGCCGAAGGTGCGGGCGTCGTCCACATTCTGGTATTGCCGGGTCCGGACCGGGTCGTACTGGATGATGTATTCCGCCGGTGCCTCGTAGTTGGGGATCGTCACCAGGGTGATCATGTCCTTCACCCGGTTGTAGTAGCCCGTGAGATTGATGCTCAGGCCGGATAGCGTGTACTCGCCGCCCAGCGAGAAGTAGTTGCTGGTCTGGGGGCGGAGTCCCGTGTTGCCCAGATACAGATAGGTGCCGCTCATCTGCTTGACGTAGCGGTAGTGGAGCTCCTTGGGCGTCGGGGTCTTGAATCCCTGGCTCCAGGTGGCGCGGATGCGCCAGGGAAGGCCGAGTGCCAGCATCGCGGAAACCTTGGGCGTGAGTTTGACGCCGAACTGTCCGTTCCAGGTGAGGCGGGCGCCGGCGGCCAGCTGCAGGCGGTTCCGGCCGAAGTCGTGCTGCCACTCGTCCTGCGCATAGACCGCGGCGGTCCAGTCGCTCACCGTTCCGCCGACCACGCGGGAAGGCGCATTCAGCCAGTCGTAACGGTACTCCAGGCCCGTGTTGAGCAGGTTTTCCGCCGGGAGGGAAAAGACGCCCTTGAGGCTGGCCATCGTCCGGCGCTGGTCGCTCTGGAGCTCCGTCTGGCCGGGGAGATAGGGGTAGTACGGATAGTAGAGGGTTCCTTTGCTCTTCTCGTAGTCTTCCACCAGCGTCGTGGCCGTGAAATAATACATATAGGCGTGCCGGTTCCAGTCGATGTCGAGCGTCACGAGGTCCGTGGCGTTGGGCCGCCATTTCGTCCCGGCGGAGGCCGATGCGTTGCGATACTGTAAATCATAGGTATGCACGTCGAACTGGGCGTACTTGCCGTTCGGCCGGTAGATGCGTTTGGCATACCAGGTTCCGCCGGCGTAAAACTCCAGCTTGTCGGATGCCGTGAAGCTGAGCTGCTCACCGACCTGGACGTTGGTGTGCCGGTTGACGGTCTTGTTCTGGGAATCGGTAATGGGCTTCTGGGTGCCGGTGGTGTGCTCCACGGAGGTATTCTGCCAGCCGTCGGAATGCTGGAGCTGGAAGTTGGTCAGCGAGCTGAATCGCCCGTATTTCAGGCCGACGGTGTTGTGCTGGCGCAGGTCCATATAGGAACCAAAGCGCGTTCCGTTTTCCAGCAGCAAGCCTTCGTCGCGGTGCTTGCGCGTGATGATGTTGATGACGCCCGCGATGGCGTCGCTGCCGTACAGGGCGGAAGACGCGCCCTTGACGATTTCGATCTTCTCGATGTTCTGCGGGTCGATCAGCGAGAGGTCGTTCTCGCCGCCCACGTCGCCATGGATGCGCTTGCCGTCAATCAGGATGAGGATGTAGCTGTTGCCCAGGCCGCCGAGCTGCATGTGCGACCCCATGTCGTCCTCATTGAAGGAAAAAGAGGAGGTCAGGCCGGAAAGGATGTCTTCCAGGGAACGGCCGGCATAGTTCTCCAGCATTCTGCCGGTGATGACTTCGGTTTGTACGGGCACGTTTTTCAACAGGTGGAGCGTGCCGGTGGCCGTGACCACGGTCTCCGGAATCGTATCCTGCTGATACGATTGCGCTGCCAGCGTTTGGACCAGGCACAACGCCCATCCGATGATCAGAATCCGTACAGTCTTCATGTTCCCGCAGCCCGCTTGCTCCTGAACGCGTGCGTGTTTCCGACTCGGGCAGGTCTTCTGGCTTTCCCCGGTCCGCTCCGCCTTCCCGGGCTCCGGCTCCGTTCCTGCCCGGCAGACGGGGGATGGCGGAGCGCCCAGTGGCGTTGAAGGAAGCAGACCCTTATCGGGGATCACAGCTGCAGGTACAGCCCCGGTGTCGCACCGGGTTCCCTTGCATCGGCACAGGCCGATTACCTGAATCGAGCGCAAAGATAGGGAATATTTTTGTAATTTTGTAACATGATGAACAAAGCCAGAATTATCGTGGCCGGCATCGGACCCGGGAGTCCGGGTGACATGACGCCGGCAGTGCTGGATGCCGTACGCCGCTCTGATGTGGTCATCGGCTACAAATATTATTTCCAATTCATTGAACCCTATGTGAAGCCGGGTGCCGCCTGCATCGACACCGGGATGAAGAAGGAGCGCGAACGGGCCGAAGAAGCGTTTGCGCAGGCGGAGCAGGGCAGGACGGTGTGCGTGGTGAGTTCCGGCGACGCCGGCATTTATGGCATGGCGCCGCTCATCTGGGAGATGAAGCGTGAGCGGGGGAGTGACGTCGAGATCGAGGTCCTGCCGGGCATCAGCGCCTTCCAGAAGGCCGCTTCGCTGCTCGGCGCGCCCATCGGACACGACCTCTGCATCCTTTCGCTGTCCGACCTGATGACGCCCTGGGAAAAGATCGAACGCCGCATCCGCGCCGCTGCCGTGGCCGATTTCGTCACGGCGGTCTACAACCCGAAGAGCAACGGCCGCTATTGGCAGCTGTACCGTCTGCAGGAGATCTTCCTGCAGCACCGCGACCCTTCCACGCCGGTGGGCTATGTCTGCCAGGCGGGCCGCGCCGACGAGCGGGTCGTCCTGACGACGCTGGGCGCCTTCGATCCGGAGCAGATCGACATGTTCACCGTGGTCATTATCGGCAATTCACAGTCATATACCTATGAGGGTAAGTTTGTTACGCCCCGCGGCTATTACCGGGAGGAGCATGGCGGGGCGGCGATGGGCATCGGCCAGGAGATCATGATCGAGAGCTTCCGGACCATCGAAAAGGAACTGCGTCATCCCGATATCCCGCTCGGCCGGAAATGGCCGTTGCTCCACGCCATCCATACGACGGCGGACTTCGACATGGAGAACATCCTGCATGTCGACGACGGCGCCGTGGAGACGCTTTACGCCGCTTTTGCGGAGGGCCGCATCAAGACCATCGTGACCGACGTGACGATGGCCGCGGCGGGCATCCGCAAGGGCGCCCTGCAACGCCTGGGGGTCGAGGTCAAATGCTATCTCAGTGATCCGCGCACGGCTGCGCTGGCGGAAGAGAAGGGGATTACCCGCACCCAGGCCGGCATCCGGCTGGCCGTGGAGGAGCACCCCGACGCGCTCTATGCTTTCGGCAACGCGCCCACCGCGCTGATGGAACTCTGCGCGCTCATCCGCCAGAAAAAAGCTCGCCCCGCAGGCATTGTCGCGGCACCGGTCGGCTTTGTTCATGTGCGTGAAAGCAAGCACATGGTCAAGCCTTTCTGGGAAATACCTAAACTGATTGTTGAGGGTAGGAAAGGCGGCAGCAACCTCGCTGCGACCCTCGTTAATTCCATCCTCTGCTTCAACGATGCGGAGGCGCTCAGACCCGGCCGCGATGTCTAGGCAACGCTTCATCGTCATCGGAATGACCGACGACCGGACAGTCTGGTTCCCGCCCGAAGTGCGGGATGCCATCGCGGCAGGCCGCATCTTTTCCGGCGGCCGGCGCCACCACGAAATCGTGGCGTCGCTGCTGCCGGAAGGTGCGCAGTGGATCGACATCACGGTGCCGCTGGAAGCCGTGTTCGCGCAGTACGCCGACCTTTCTGAAGTGGTGGTTTTCGCCTCGGGCGACCCGCTCTTCTTCGGCTTCGCCAATACGCTGCGCCGGGAGCTGCCCGATGCGGAAATCGTGGTTTTTCCGTCGTTCAACTCGCTCCAGCTGCTGGCGCACCGGATGCAGCTGCCGTACGCGGACATGCGCACGGTTTCCCTGACCGGCCGGCCCTGGGATGCTTTCGACGAGGCTCTGATCCGGGGCGAGCGCCTCATCGGCGTCCTGACCGACCGACAGAAAACGCCCGCGATGATCGCCCGGCGCATGCTTGATTATGGCTATGACAACTACCGGATGACCATCGGAGAGTGCCTGGGCAACCGTGATGCAGAGCGGGTCCGTTCCCTGTCCCTGACGGAAGCGGAGGAAGCCGCCTGCGCTTTTCCCAATTGCCTCATCCTGGAAAGGACGTCCGTCCGGCCGCATCCCTTCGGCCTCCCCGAGCAGGACTTCGCCCTGCTCGACGGCCGGGTGAACATGATCACCAAGATGCCCGTCCGGCTGCTGGCCCTCAGTCAGTTGGACCTGTCCCGACGCACTTCCTTCTGGGACATCGGCTTCTGCACCGGCTCCGTATCGATCGAGGCCCGGCTGCAGTTCCCGCAGCTGAAAGTCACTTCTTTTGAAATCCGCGAAGCCGGCCGGGCCCTGATGGATGAGAATGCCCGCAAGTTCGGCGCTCCCGGCATCGACGTCCATATCGGCGACTTCCTCGCGGCCGACCTTTCCGCGCTGCCCGCTCCCGACGCCGTCTTCATCGGCGGCCATGGCGGCCGCCTGGCGGAGATCGTGCGCCGCATCGACACCGTCCTTCTGCCCGGAGGCCGCATTGTCTTCAACGCCGTCAGCGACCAGAGCCGGAAGTTCTTCCGCGAGGCAGTCGCCGCCGTCGGCCGCCGCATCACCGGCGAAATGCACGTCTCGATAGACGCGTTCAATCCCATCACCATATTAACGGCAGAATGAGCAAGACAGTTATCATTGTAGTTTCCGAATCGTCACTACCCTTAGCGCGTAGTGTAGCGGATGATATTTCCTCGCGCGAGCATTTTTCAGCGAGCGAGAGGGAGCGCGATATGCCAGAGCCTCAGAACGTTGTCATCTATACGAAGAAAGAGATCGGAAGTTATAGCAAGTTCCTGAAAGACAACTGGCAGGAACTCGACGCTGTCATCTTCATCGGCGCCCTCGGCATCTGCACGCGCAGCATCGCCCCGGCCCTGAAAAACAAATATGACGATCCCGCCGTCGTCTGCATCGACAGCACCGGCCGCTACGTCATCCCCGTCGTCTCCGGCCACATCGGCGGCGCCAACGACCTGGCCCGCCAAATTGCCGGCCACATCGGCGCCCAGGCCATTGTGACGACGCAGAGCGACAACGAAGGCCTCTGGGCCCTTGACACGCTCGGGCGTAGCTACGGCTGGCAGACGGAAGCCACGCCGGCCCAGATGAACCGCGCCATCTTCGCCTTCGTCGAAAAAAAGCCGACGGCCCTCCTGCTGGAAGTCCGCGACGCCGGCACCGCCTTTCTGGAACGTACCAAACCCGGGCACGTGCAGATCTGCTACCGGCGCGAAGACCTCGACCTCGAAGGCGTCGCGCTGCTGATCGCCGTCACGCCGCGAATGCTGCCCGACGTGCCGCAGGGTGTCGCCACGCTGGCCTTCAGGCCGCCCGTACTCCATCTGGGCTTCGGCTGCCGGAAGCAATGCGACCCTGCCGGCATCCCCGCGTATATCGAGGCGCAGCTCCGCGAAGCGGGGTGGTCACCGCTGTCCGTTGCGACGGTCGGCACCATCGAGCTGAAGAAAGACGAGCCCCTGCTGCAGGCCCTGCTGGCCCGATGGCCGCAGGCGCACGCCGCCGTCTATCCGGCCGGGACCCTGGCCGCCGTCGACGTGCCGAATCCTTCCGAAAAGGCCCTGGAAGCCACCGGCAGCGCCGGTGTGGCCGAGGCGGCGGCACTGGAGAGCGCGCCGGGCGGGCCACTGCTGATGGAGAAGCAGAAGGGACGTCTTACGGAGGGCAATGATTTCACTTTCGCCCTGGCCCGCGACGCCGCTTCGCTCCGCACCGGCCATATCGAAATCGTCGGGGCGGGTCCGGGCGATCCGGAGCTCGTATCGGTGCGCGGCAAGCGTTTCCTCGAGCAGGCCGACCTCATCCTCTACGCCGGCAGTCTCGTGCCGGTCGAACTGACGCACTATGCCAAGCCCGGCTGTACGGTGCGCAGCTCCGCGTCGATGGACCTGGAAGAACAGTTCGCCCTGATGAAGGCGTTCTACGACAAGGGTTTGCTCGTGGTCCGGCTTCATACCGGCGACCCCTGCATCTACGGCGCTATCCAGGAGCAGATGGCCTTTTTCGACCGCTACGGCATGCACTACCACATCACGCCCGGTATCTCGGCCTTCCAGGCCGCTGCGGCGGCGCTCCGTTCGCAGTTCACGATTCCGGAGAAGGTGCAGACCATCATCCTCACGCGCGGGGAGGGTCGTACCCCCATGCCCGAGCGGGAGCAGCTGCACAAGCTCGCGCAGTCGCAGAGCACGATGTGCATCTATCTGAGTGCCGCCATCGTGGAAGAGGTGCAGGCGGAGCTTCTGCAGGCCTATCCGCCCGAAACGCCCGTGGCCGCGTGCTACAAGCTCACCTGGGAAGAAGAGCGCATCTATCGCGGAGAACTGAAGGACCTGGCGAAGATCGTTCGGGACAACAATCTGACACTCACGACCTTGCTGGTTGTAGGCGACGCCATCGGAAACCGGGAGGGCCTCTCACGGCTTTATGCCCACGAATTCAAACACCTCTTCCGGAAGTGATCCTGATACTCGGTGGCACGACAGAGGGCCGGCTCGCAGTCCGGGTGGCCGATGCGGCGGGATCGCCGTACTGGTATTCCACGCGCGGCGCCCTGCAGCAGATTGACTGCAAACACGGCACGCACATCACCGGCGCGCTGGACGAGGCTGCGATGGCGGCTTTCTGCACGGAGCATGCCGTCCGGCTGCTGGTCGATGCGGCCCATCCGTTCGCCATGGAGCTGCACCGGACCGTGGCCGCCGTCGCCGAGTCGCTCGATCTGCCGGTCGTGCGCGTGGAACGTAGGTATCCGGAGGAGGATCCGAGTATTCACTGGTGTGATGATTATACAGAGGCCATCCGGCGGCTGAACGCCGACGGCATCACGCGCCTGCTGGCGCTCACGGGCGTGCAGACCATCGCGAAGTTGCGGCCGTATTGGGAACGGCATGACTGCTGGTTCCGCATCCTGCGGCGCGACGAATCGCTTGTCAAGGCGGTGCAGCAGGGTTTTCCGGAAGACAGGCTGGTCTATTATGAGGAGGACGACGAGGCGGCGCTCATCGCGCGCCTGCGGCCGCAAGCCCTCCTGACGAAAGAAAGTGGCGAATCGGGCGGCTTCCCGCAGAAGTTGGCGGCGGCGCAGGCAGCCGGCATTCCGCTGTATGCCGTCCGCCGGCCGGCGCTGCCCGCGAGCTTCGAAGTGATCACGGGCGAGCATGGCCTGCGCAAGGCCATCGAACGGCTGGTGCCGGGCTTCTTCCCGTTGCGCAGCGGCTTCACCACGGGTGCCTGCGCCACGGCGGCCGCGAAGGCCGCGTTGCTGGCGTTGTTGGGTTACGAAGTGGGGGAGACGGTCGATATTTTGTTTCCGGATGGCGAAACCCTTTCGCTGCCTGTCTCGTTGGAGCGTCTACCCGTTGAGAGGGTATCCCTGAGGCGCATTCAGAACCCTCGTGGCGATCGGGGGCGCCTGCCACGAGGAACACTGAATGCTCCACCAGGCCAACGCGATCCCTCTCAACGGGCAGACGCTCCAACGGCCATCGTCGTCAAGGATGCCGGTGACGACCCGGATGTGACGAACGGCCGGCAGATCGTGGCCACCGTCGCTTTCAGCGACGAACCGGGGATTCATTTCCTGCAGGGAGAAGGCGTCGGCCGCGTGACCCTGCCCGGACTCGGCATTCCGGTCGGCGGACCGGCCATCAACCGCGTACCGCGGCAGATGATGGAGCAGAACCTGTCGGCGCTGTACGACGGCGGTCTGGACGTGACGATCTCCGTGCCCGGCGGCCGCGAGCTGGCGCAGCATACCTTCAATCCCAGGCTGGGCGTCGTCGACGGCATTTCCATCATCGGCACCTCGGGCATCGTCCGGCCTTTCTCGAATGAGGCTTTCGTCGAGGCCATCCGGCGCGAAGTCGAAGTGGCCGTGGCTGTCGGTTCACCCATGCTGGTCATCAATTCGGGGGCGAAGAGCGAGGCATTTCTCAAGGCGCGCTTTCCGGATCTGCCGCCGCAGGCCTTCGTTCATTACGGCAATTTCATCGGCGAAACCCTGAAGATCGCCGCTGATCTCCGGCTGCCGAAGGTGGTGATGGGCATCATGCTCGGCAAGGCTGTCAAGCTGGCTGAAGGTCATCTGGACACACACAGCAAGAGCGTGGTGATGAATAAAGACTTCCTGAAGGAAGTCGCTGCTGAAGCCGGCTGCTCACCGGCCGCCGCCGAAGCCATCGACCGCCTGACGCTGGCGCGTGAACTCTGGAAGGGTCTCGGCGATGCGGACGCCCGCCGCTTCTTCTCCGCCATCCTCGACCGCTGCTACGCTGCCTGCGCCCCGGTCTATCCCATGCCGGTTCGCTCCGCGGCTCCGGTTTCCGTCTCACTCGCAGAAAAATGCTCGCTCGCCGAAAACGCGCCCGCCGCTTCGCTCACCATTCTGCTGCTCGACGAAGAAGGCAACATGTTCGAATAGATGCCTTGTGGATGCCCATGTTGCGGGATTATCGCCAGATTTCATCGTCCGACGGAATATGGATCCTGGCGGAGATCGGTGCGATGCGGGTGATGTTGAGCAGGTGTTTGTACGTGAAATTCTCCGAAATGGAGTTGTTGCCCCAGCTTCCGCAGCCCAGCGTGTTGGTTACGGGAAGCCCGTTCTGGATGGATCCCCCTGCCGTCGTGGCGCAGATGGCGTTGACGATCAGACGCGAGACGGAAAGTTCCGTACCGGCTTTGATGATGTTGGCCTGGTTGTTGGAATGCAGGCCGGCCGTATGTCCGTTCCCTTCAAAAGAAAGGTTGGTTTCAGCAATCTCGATCGCTTCGTCGAAATAGCGGTAGGGGAAAGCTCCCAGGACCGGACACATCTTTTCTTTGCTGACGCGGTCGCCCGGCCCGAAAAAGCCGTTCGACTCCACGACGATGACGCGCGTGCTCTCAGGTATTTCCAGACCGGCTTTCCCGGCGATGGACTGGACGGACTGTCCCACCACGTCGCGGGCCGTGTGCCCGTCTTCGAAGATCGCATCGAGGATCTTTTCCCGTTCTTGCATGTCACAGACATAGGCACCGCATTTGCGGAACGAATCCAGGATATCTTCGCGGTCTTCAGCGGGGTAGATGAAGCTTTGCTCTCCGGAACAGATGATCCCGTTGTCGAAAGAACGGCCCGTAACGATTTTTCCGGCAGCCAGCTCATAATCGATGTCGCGGTCCAGGATGACTTGCACGTTTCCGGCACCGACACCGAAAGAGGGCTTTCCGGAAGAATAGGCCGACTTGACCATCGGCATGCCGCCCGTCGCGACTGTGACATCGCACAGCCGCATCAATTCCTGGGTCTTCTCCAGGCTGGGGTCTTCAACGACTTGCACCATGCCGTCCGGCACTTCCATCGGCGCAATGGCATCGAGGATGTAGCGGACCGCCTTCCCGGAACATTTCCTGGACTTCGGATGCGGCGAGATGATGATGGCATTGCGGGTTTTAAGGGCGAAGGCGATCTTCGACATAGGCGTGACGATGGGGTTGGTCATCGGTGTGACGCCGGCTACTACGCCGATAGGCTTGGCGATTTCGATCAAGCCGGTCTGGTCGTTCATCCCGAGAATTCCCATTGACTTTTTGTCCTTCAGATCGTGATAGACGCCCTTGGACTTGTTGCGGTTTTTGGCGACTTTGTCTGCATAGACGCCCATTCCGGTCTCCTCGACGGCCAGTTTTGCCAGTTCTTCTGCGTGGTCGTAGATAGCCTTTGTGGCCAATTTCACGGTCATGTCGACGTCGTCCTGGTCAAAACGCCGGGCGTAAAGAGCCTGGGCGTTCCGTGCCTTCTGAATCATTTGCTGTATGTTTTCCATCGTACTGGTATCAATAAAGTTCTTTGTAAATATCACGGATTTCATCGCGGCTGAACGCGACATAATTGTTGTTGAGCAAGCGTTGCTGCGTCAGGATGACATTGTCGGCAAACGACTCGATATCTTCTTCCTGCATTCCGAATTCCCGCAGAGGACGCCTGCTCAGGAGTTGGGCCAGCAGGACAGAAAGACTGTCATAGACAGCGTTCGCTTTCCGAAGGATCAAGCCGCTGTCCAGACCAAGTTCTGCAGCCAGAACGGTGTTGAGATGCGCAATGGCACCACCCGGTTTTTTCATGGCGTATCGCCGGAAGATGGGCACGAAAAACTGATAATTCGCCTCTCCGTGCGCGACGTGCAACTGGCCGCCGATCGGGTAAGAGAGGGCGTGGACAGCCCCGCAACCCGCATTTCCGAAGGCGATGCCGGCGTAGTTGCTGGCAAGGAGCATCTCGCGTGAATGTTGGAAACGACACGCTTGGTCTTCGGCTGCGATTCGCTTGAACACCCTGAGGATAGTGCGGATGGCCGCCTCGGAAAAGAGCTGCGAATAGTCATCCGCTTTGGGGGAAACGAACGATTCGACGGCATGGATCAAGGCATCGATGGCGCTGAAAATAAAAAACTTGTAAGGGAGTCCTGTCAGAAGTTCCGGAATCAGGACGGCTTTATCGGCGGCCAGTGCGTCATCAGCCAGACCCAGCTTGGTGTGCTTGGACTTTATCTCTGCGATGGAGATATTCGTGACTTCACTGCCGGTGCCGCAGGTGGTGGGTATCAGGATGAGCTCTTTCCCTTTGGTTATGGGGATTTTCCGCTCGAAGGCATCGGCCGCATGGGTCAGGTGTTCGATGACGAACAGCTTGGCGATATCGATCACGGTGCCGCCTCCGATGCCGATGACGCGCCGGAACGTTTTTCCTGCGTTGTCTTTGAGAATACGGTCGATCATTTCGTCGGAAGGCTCGCCAGCACCGTACCGGTCCTGCATAATAAAAGTGCAGGAAAGGTCGAGTGATTGCATGAATGGCTCATAGAGAAAAGATTGTGTGATGACAAGATCGCCTTTGCCCAGTTTTTCAGCTTGTGCAAAGGCTTCGAATGTGTCATATTGAAGGATGCTTGTTTTCAGCGTGAACATGGTAGGTTTCTATTTTTCTGAATGGAGAACTTTTTCGTAATGTGTGATCAGGTATTCGCGGAAATCAGGGTGTGCGATTTTGATGAGGCTTTCCGCCCGCTGCCTGAGAGTCCGCCCTTTCAGGCGTGCGATGCCGAATTCGGTGACAACAAAATCGACATCGTTGCGGGACGTAGTCACGGCTGTCCCCGGGAGCAGGAAGGGTACGATGCGGGATTTTTTTCCACGCGCAGCGGTGGAAGGCATGGCAAGGATGGAAATGCCACCCTTGGACCGGGCGGCGCCGCGGATGAAGTCCACCTGGCCGCCGGTACCGCTGAACTGCCTGCTTCCGATCGTTTCGGCGACGACTTGTCCCGTCAGGTCGATTTCGATGCAGGAGTTGATGGACACCATCCTGTCGTTCTTTCCGATGACGTACGGATCGTTTACATAGTCGACAGGATGCAGTTCCACCGCCCGGTTCTGGTCTACGAAGTCGTACAGACGGCGGGTTCCCATCAGGAAAGTCGCAATCATTTTTCCCTTGTGCAGGGTTTTCCGGCTTCCGTCGATGACGCCGGCCTCAACCAGGTCGACGACGCCGTCCGAGAACATCTCTGAATGGATGCCCAGATGACGCTTGTCCTTGAGCGCGAGGAGGACTGCGTCCGGGATGGAACCGATGCCTAGCTGGAGGGTGGCGCCGTCTTCGATGAGCGTAGCACAGTATTTTCCGATGGCCGTTTCCACTTTCGTTATTTCAGAACGCTGCAGCTCAGGCGGAAAATAGGAGCAAGGAATGATGTGTGTCATCTGCGATACATGGATTCGGGTGTCACCATGCGTATAGGGCAGAAACTCATTGGTTTCCACGATGACGTATCGGGCTTTGCGGACGGCTTCCCTCGCATAGTCGCAAGAGAGCCCAAGTGAGCAAAATCCGTTTTGGTCCGGCGGTGTCGCGGTGACCACGGCTACGTCGCAGGGAATTTCTTTACCCAACATCGCAGGGATGTCCTTGAAGAAGGCAGGGAAGAAGTCGACTTGTCCGTCCTCCATCGCTTTTCTGGAATTGGCGCCGATGAAATTGGTCAGGTGCCTGAAATGGCCGCGGCATTCCGGTTGGAAGCATTCGCCTTCTCCCAGCGTCAGCATGTGATAGATGCTGACGTTGTGGAAGCGATCTTTTTTCCGGGCAAGTTCCTTGACGAGGAGACGGGGAACGCCGGCACATTCCGACATGACTACACAAGATCCGTCGGTTATGCAGCGGATGGCTTTTGCTGCTGTCGTTACTTTTGCACGGTAGTCAGCGATCCAGTTTTTCATCATGATTCCCTTTTTTCGTTTTCAATCCCGGCCAGTTTCCGCGCAAGCGCTTTCTTGCTTTCCAGGTCGCTTTGACGCGAAATCATGATCCGCTGAGCCTGGGGAGAGCCTGCTCCATGCATCGACTCCGTCCGGTATCCGACAGCCGCGGTCCCCAGGGTCATGTTCTCGATCAGCCGCAGGATACGGATCCGGTTTTCGGTCGGCACGCCCTCGACCCCTTTCAGATACTTCTCGACATAGTGGCCTACTTCCGGGCTGCGAAAATCCTCTTCAGACGGCATCGTGACCATCAGCCCGCCCGCAATGTCCTCGGCCAGACGGGCGATCTCGTACGGCAGCCGCGTGACGTTCTGCTTGCATACGTTAGCCAGCAGCAGGTCTATCTGGTAATTTCCGGCCGGCATTTTCTTCCCTTCTGCAGAGCATGCGATGCCGCACGAATACAAAGTTTCATTGAGATGGGTCATTTCAATCAACTTGTCTTTGATGTGGCTGGCCTTGGGGACGCCGTTGTAGTCCGCAGCCGTCGCTGCGGCGCCGATCAGGACATCGCCGACCCCCACTTTGCAGCCGCCATAGGACTGGCGATGGTAACCGGCGAAGCGTTCCACCATCATGCCGGCAAAAGCATATTCCCCGCACATGAAGACCCTCTCTTTCGGCACGAACACGTTGTCGAAGATCACCAGGGCCTCGTGTCCGCCGAATTCAGCATTGCCGACATCAATATCGTGCAGCCTCTCGAGTTTCCGGGTGTCGCACGACTGCCGTCCGTAGATCATCACGACCCCTTCCGCATCGGAGGGGACGGCGAAAGAGACGGCATAGTCCCTGTCTTCTTCCCGCAGGGCGACAGTAGGCATCACCAAATGCTCGTGTGAGTTGACGGCACCGGTCTGATGTGCCTTGGCGCCTCGGACAACGATACCGTCATTCCGAACCTCGACCACATGTACATACAGGTCGGGATCGGCCTGTCGGGAGGGGGACAGGGACCGGTCGCCTTTGGGATCCGTCATCGCCCCGTCCACGGTGAGGTCGTTCTCCTGGACAAATTTCAGGTATTCCGTGAATCGTCTGTGGTAGTCGGTTCCGAGCGCCGTGTCCATTTCGTAGGTTGTGGAATAGATGGCGTTGAAGGCATCCATTCCTACACATCGCTGGAAGCAGGCACCCGTCTTCTGTCCGCACAGTCGCTGCATCTTGACCTTGTTGACGAGGTCTTCCTTGCTCTGGTGAAGATGGCAGAAACGGTTGATGGTTTTTCCCGTCAGATTCGACTTTACGGTCATCAGGTCTTTGTAAGCTTCCTGTTCGGCGAGCTCATACGTTTTGGCAACAGCGTTCAGGGAAGGACGGATCATCGGATGGTCCACAGGATTCTCGATCTGCCGGCCCATGTAATAGACCTTCATTTTGAGCTTGCGTAGGCTTTCGATGTACTGTTCTTTGGTCATCATAATGTTGATAATTAAAAATTTGTAAACCATTTTGCCAATGAAAGACGCAACGGCAATGCTGTTTACGGAGACGACCGGGAAAGGATATGCTGAAAGGGAAAAGAATGGAGTCCACCCCTTTCCACAACATATACAATCAACTCGACAATCACCTTTTACGCGAAAGCATTGCCAAATCTTATATGTGGCAGGTCTCCTGGCTTGTTCCCTCGTGTGCGCCTTCTCAGGTTTATTAACCCAATGACATCTTGCACACGCCTTATATAGAACTTACAGTTGCGCGACAGCTCGTGATTTTCACACGATTCCCTTTTGACCGCCCGCGGACGGGACGGACCACACAGACTGATTGCTATTTCAATGACTGGTTACAAAGGTAAGGTTTAATATGTGATTTGCAAATTAATTTCAAGAATCATTATCTTTGTCCCGGCTATGAAAGGGATTCTGCATAACCGATACTTCAGGAGCGGGATGATGATGCTCTGCATCTTCGTCTTTCTTTTCGGCTATGTCAATTCCTCGATGTTCCTGCACAGTCACCGGGTGCATGGTACGGTGGTGCTGCATTCCCATATCAGCGGAAAAGCCCACCGGAGCGACCACTCGGCCGGAGGCCATACGGCCGCCCAGTTCCTGTTGCTGAACATCGTCAATCATGCGGCTTATACGGAGGAAGCCTTCGAAGTCTTCGAACTGGAGCCCTTCTGCCCGCTGGAAGCGGTCATGGCAGTTTTGCCCGCTTCTGCGGTCACCGTCGCAGAATGGCTTCACCCTTCTCTCCGCGCTCCTCCTGTGCTTGATTGATCCTCTGCATTTTTCTTTTTTCCACTCCAGACCAACGTCTGGGGCGGCTCCTTAATACCAAATTATCAATCAAGTAAAAATAATCATGAAACATACTTTCTTTATCCTGCCTTTATTGGCAGTTGCGCTCATAGTGCAGTCCGCGCATGCCCAGAGCAGGTTGACGGATGCTAATATCTACGGACACGTTCTCGATGCGCATACGCGCGATCACCTGGGTTTCGCTTCGGTCGTACTGAAAGACCTGGGTATCGGCACACAGACGGATTCCACCGGCCACTTCTTTCTCTCCAACCTGCCCGAGGGCCGTCATACCATAGAAGTGTCATTCATGGGCTATCGTACTCGTTCAGCTACGATTAACATTGAGATGGGGCAGACGCTGGAGTACAACTTCCATCTCGTCCCCGAAACGAATTTACTCGACCAGTTGGTTGTCACGGGCAGCCGATACTCGACCAAGCGCCGGGAGACTGGCCAGCTGGTCAACGTCGTGCCACCCAGATTGTTCGAGCAGACCGTCGCCGCGAATCCCGCCGGCGTCCTCGACTTTCAGCCAGGCCTCCGCGTGGAATACGACTGCAGCAACTGCGGTTTCTCGCAGTTGCGCATCAATGGCTTGTCAGGCCAGTATACGCAAGTGCTGCTCGACAGCCGTCCGGTGTTCAGTTCCCTTTCCATGGTCTATGGGCTGGAACAGATGCCGGCATCGATGATTGAGCGCATCGAGGTCGTCCGGGGAGGTGGATCTGCGCTGTTCGGCGCCAATGCTATCGGCGGCACTGTGAACATCATCACCAAGGAGCCGGTTGCCCCGAGCCTCAGTTTTAGCAACCAGTCCGGCGTTCTCGGCGGACAGTCGTTTGAGCACAACACGGCCCTGAATGCGTCTCTGCTGAGCGAAGACCGGCGGGCCGGTGCTTATCTTTTCACGATGGTGCGCGGACGCGGAGCCTACGACCGCAATGGGGACGGCTTCTCGGAACTTCCCAGACTGCGGAGCGAGACCGTCGGCATGCGCAGTTACTATAAGTTCTCTCCGGCGGCGAAACTAACGGCCGAGTATCATCATATCCATGAATACCGGCGTGGCGGCGACTCGTTGGCCCTTCCCCCTCAGTTCTGCCTGATCGCCGAACAGGCGGAGCACTACATCGACGGCGGCAGCCTTTCATTCGATTTCGCCAGCGGATACAATTCTATCAGTGTGTATGGCTCAGCGCAGCACATCGGCCGCAGTTCCTACTACGGTACCAATCGCAATCCGGATGCCTTCGGCCGGACAAAAGACTTGACGATCAACGCAGGCGCGCAGTATCTCCGTCATTTCGAGCGCTTCCTCTTCATGCCCTCCAACTTGATGGCCGGTTTTGATTATACGTTCAATCGACTGGATGACCGGATGACGGGCTATCATCGTCATTTGCAGCAAACCACGCATATTGCAGGTATATTCCTCCAGAATGAATGGAGCAATGCGCATTTCGGCCTGCTGGCTGGCCTCAGGCTGGACAAGCACAATCTTCTTTCGCTCCCGATCCTCTCGCCCCGGCTCATCGTGCGCTATGCTCCCGATGCTCACTGGACGTTGCGGGCTGGCTATGCGCGAGGCTTCCGCGCTCCGCAGGCTTACGATGAAGACCTCCATGTGGCAGCGGTCGGAGGGGAGGTCTCCATCATCGACTTGGATGACAACCTGCTCCCTGAACATTCCGATGCCTTCACGCTCTCCGTCGATTATTGGCGGCAAAGCGGAGAATGGCGTTTTGACGCTATGTTGGAAGGCTTCTTCACCAATCTCAGACATGTGTTCGTTCTGGAAAACGCAGGTTATGATGCGCAGGGGAACCTTCACTTGCTGCGGACCAACGCCTCCGGAGCTTATGTCGCCGGTGCGAATGCAGAATTGCGGGCAGCCTTCAATTCCAGCCTGGAACTGCAGGCCGGCGCTACCATCCAGCGCAGCCGGTACAAAGAGCCCTTTGCGTGGAGCCCCAAGGTGACACCTCAGCAGAAAATGTTTCGTTCGCCGGGCTGGTATGGTTACGCCACGGCGACCTGGGACTTTGCAAAGCATTTTCAGGCGTCGTTCAATGGCACCTTTACAGGGCCGATGCTGATCGAACATTATGCTGGATGGATCTTGGAGGACGAGGAAGTGATGACGCCTGCGTTTTTCGACGGATCAGTCCGTATCGCCTGGCATTTCCATCCAACCTCCTTCCTGAAATGCGAGTTGTCTCTTTCATGCAAGAATTTTCTGGACAGTTTCCAGAAAGATATCGACAGCGGGATGCTGAAAGATTCGGGCTACATGTACGGACCGGCCCAACCACGGACCTGGCTCTTCGGCGTCAAGTTCAACTTTTGACGGGAAAAGGCGGGAGCAAGAGGCCTAGAGGCTGATGCGGATGAGGCCGCCGAAGGGCGGGAGGACGGAGAAGGCTTCCTCGGGCGTGACCAGGCCGGCATAGACCTGGGCGGCGACCAGCACGCCGCCGTGCGCGAAGATGACCACGCGCCGCCAGGCCTGCTGCCGCAGTTCGTCGAGGAAACGGCTCACGCGCTCACACTGTTGCATGAACGATTCGCCGCCGGTGACCTGCGTGTGGATGTGGTCGGAAAACCACGCCTGGAGATGCGGGTCGATGATGTCGTCGAAGACTTTCATCTCCCATTCGCCGAAATTGATTTCCATCAGGCGCGCGTCGCGCTGGGCGTCGGCATAGCCGCAGTAGGCGGCCAGCCGCGTGCAGCGCGACAGGGGGCTGGTGTAGGCGTAGTCGACGGGGCCGCAGGCGTCCAGCGCGGCCTTCGCGACGGCGGCTTCCTCCTCGAAGGTCTCTTTCAGCGGCACGTCGCTCTGCCCGTAGCACGTGCCTGTCGGCACATCGGGCGTGGTATGGCGGATCATAATGACTTCCATTGTTGTCAGCACCAGTGGGGATAAGCGGCCAGGACGGCCAGGTAGAGCGAGAGTTCGCAGAGAAGGAAGGTGGCGCCGCAGCAGTCGCCGGTGTAGCCCTGGATCTTGCGCTTCATCACCAGGCGGAGCAGCCACATGAACAGCACCGGGACGATCATCAGCAGGAGGAACTGCCGGGGCAGCCAGCCCAGCGCAAAAACGCAGATGAAACTCGGCGCCAGGCCGCCGAAAAAGCAGAGCAGCAGTTCAGGCAGCGTCATCCGCGCATAGACCGTCTTGTTCTTGGCCTCTTCCTCGCTGCGCGCGTAGGGGAGGAAATTGATGAGCTGGGCGGCGCAGCACTTGGCCCAGCAGTCGCAGCAGACGAGCAGGATGCAGAGCGTGTCGCGCGAGAGGGCGGACGGCATCGTCAGCATCAGCCCGGCATAGGCGATCAGGCCGATGACGCCGTAGGTGCCGATATGCGAGTCCTTCATGATGGCCAGGGTCTTTTCGCGGGACGTGCCGCCGCCGAAGCCGTCGATGAAATCGGCCAGGCCGTCTTCGTGCAGGCAGCCGGTGAGCACGATCCGGACCAGCAGCGCCAGGATCCAGGCGACGGCCAGGGGGAAGATGTGGCTGCTGAGCCAGAGGGTAAGGGCCATCAGGCCACCCGAGAGCCAGCCCACGAGAGGCCAGCGCGGCACGACGCGCTTGAAATCCTCGGCGGGCACGTCGATCAGCCGCCAGAAAGGCAGCCGTGTGAAAAAGATCAAGGTGGCCAGTAAGATGAGCATATCGGTTACAAATTTAGTGATTATTCGCTATCTTTGTATGCAATGAAGCGCGTCATTTTGATTACCGGTGGCTCCCGTTCGGGGAAAAGCAGCTACGCCGAGCAGTTGGCGTTGTCGCTGTCAGATTCTCCGGTCTATCTGGCTACGGCCCGCATCTGGGACGAAGAGTTCCGGGAACGGGTGCGCCGCCATCAGGAACGCCGCGGGCCCCAGTGGACCAATCTCGAGGAAGAAAAGTACCTGAGCCGCCATGACCTGACAGGCCGCGTCGTCGTCGTGGACTGCCTCACGCTCTGGTGCACCAATTTCTTCTTCGACAGCCAGAGCGACGTGGACGCCTCGCTCGCGGCGCTCAAGGCCGAATTCGACCGCTTCACCGGCCAGGATGCCACCTTCCTCTTCGTCACCAACGAAATCGGAATGGGCGGCACGTCCGACAATGTCCTCCAGCGCCGCTTTACCGACCTGCAGGGCTGGATGAACCAGTATGTCGCATCGCAGGCGGATGAAGTGCTGCTGATGGTCAGCGGCATTCCCGTCAAAATCAAAGGATAACATGAACTTTTCCATCACGCCTCCGGACCCGAAACTTCGTCCTGCCCTGCAGGCGAAGATCGACCTGCTGACCAAGCCCAAAGGCTCGCTCGGCATGCTGGAGGACCTGGCGCTGCAGGTCGGATTGATCCAGCAGACCCTCACGCCGCAGCTCCGCCATCCGCAGAACATCGTTTTTGCAGCGGACCACGGCATCGTGGAGGAAGGCGTCAGTGTCGCGCCGAAGGAGGTGACCTGGCAGCAGGTGCTCCACTTCACGCATCCCCAGGGTACGGGCGGGGTCAATTTCCTCTGCCGTCAGCACGGCTTCACGCTCAAGGTGGTCGACGCCGGGGTGGACCATAGCTTTCCGAAAGACCGCGGCATCATCGACCTGAAGGTCCGTCGCGGCACGAGCAATTTCCTGCACGGCCCGGCGATGACCAAAGCGGAGATGGAACAGTGCCTGGCCGGGGGCGCCCGGGTGGTCCGCCAATGTGCCGAAGAAGGAAGCAACGTGCTGAGCTTCGGGGAGATGGGCATCGGAAACACCTCTGCATCCTCGCTGTGGATGCACTATTTCACCGGCATTCCGCTCTCGGAGTGCGTAGGCGCGGGGAGCGGGCTCGACATCAAGGGAATCCTGCACAAGTTCGACGTACTTTCCCGTGCCAAAGACAACTACCGGGGCGACGGCTCGCCGCGCGACCTCATCCGCTGGTTCGGCGGTTTCGAGATGGTGATGGCCGTCGGCGCCATGCTTCAGGCGGCCGAACGGAAGATGGTCATCCTGGTCGACGGCTTCATCATGACCAGCTGCATGCTGGCTGCATCGAAACTCTGCCCCGCGGTGCTGGACTATGCCGTGTTCGGCCATTGCGGCGACGAATCCGGCCATCGCAAGCTTCTCGATGCCCTGGGTGCCAAGCCCCTGCTGAGCCTGGGCCTGCGCCTGGGCGAGGGAACCGGCGCCATCTGCGCCTATCCGATCCTGGATTCCGCGATCCGGATGATCAACGAGATGGATACGTTCAGTGAAGCCGCCATTACTTTGTATTTTTAAGCGATGAACCTGCTTGTCTCCATCCTCCTTGTGCTGGCGCTGGTAGGCGTGCTGATCTATATCATCGCCGAAAACCAGCATCCGACCCAGACCCTGGTGTGGTTGGTGGTGATCGTTTTCCTGCCGGTCATCGGGCTGATCCTCTATTTCCTGGTGGGGCATCGTCCGCTGCGGAAGAGCCTGCTGCCGCCCGCTGAAAGGAAAGCCCTGTGGCAGCTGGTGCGGGACTCGCAGGCGCCGCACAAAACCGTCGCGCCCGCGCCCTTCGCCAAGCTCGACAGACTGCAGCGGCAACTCGGGCAGGGGGAGCCGCTGGGCGGCAATGCCCTCCGGACCTACACGAAGTTCGATGCCATGATCGACGACCTGGTCGCCGACATGGAGCAGGCCCGTGACCACATCCATTTCCAGTTCTTCAAGTTCGAGAACGACGCAGTGGGCCGCCGCATGGCGGAACTGCTCATCCGCAAGGCCCGCGAAGGCGTGCGCGTCCGGGTCCAGTACGACGACCTGGCCAATATCTTCCGCAGGAAGTTCTACCGGCAGCTCAAGGGCGCCGGCATCGAGGTCAAGCCTTTCCTGGCGGTCAATTTTCCCTTTATTTCACCCGATACGAACTTCCGCAACCACCGCAAGATCGTCGTGGTCGACGGACGGGTGGGCTATGCGGGCGGCATGAACATCGCCGAGCGCTACGGCAAAGGGCTGACGTGGGGGCCATGGCGCGATACGCACCTGCGTATCGAGGGACCGGCCGTGGCGGAGCTTCAGCTTTCTTTCCTGGCGGACTGGCGCTTCTCTACCGGCGAACTGCTCGCCGAGACGCGCTATTTTCCGTCCTGCGAGGCGGCGGGGGAGACGCCTGTCCAGATCGTGACCACCGATCCGCTGGGACCCTGGCATGCCGCCATGCAGGGCCTGATCCAGCTGCTGGGCACGGCGCGCGACTATGTGTATCTGCAGACACCGTATTTCGTGCCTACGTCCACGATGATGCTGGCCCTCAAGAATGCCGCTCTGTCCGGGCTTGACGTGCGGGTGATGATGCCCGAGCGCAGCGACGGCACGTTGACCAACCTGGCTTCCCGGTCTTATGTCAAGGAAGCGCTCTCCGCCGGCGTGAAGATTTATTTCTACCAGGGAGGCTTCCTCCACGCCAAGACTATCGTCTGCGACGACTGTTTCGCGTCGGTCGGCTCCACCAACCTGGACGTGCGCAGTTTTACCCTCGATTTCGAAATCGACGCTTATTGCTACGACCCGGCCTTCGCCGCGCAGCAGAAGGCCATCTTCGAGCGCGACGTGGCGCAGTCGGTCCAGGTCGATCTCGAAGCCTGGATGACGCGTCCCCGCTGGGAAAAACTCAAGGAGTCGCTGGCGCGGCTTTTCTCGCCATTGCTGTAAACGAGTAAATGCTCCGCTTCGCTCTGGTGTCCGTCTCGCTCCCGAAAAAAGGTCGCTACGCCGGACACCACCCGCTCAGCTACGCATTTACTCGCTTGCGAGACGCCTATCGGCGTTTCAGCGTGGCGAGGTTCAGTACCAGATAATAAGTCAGGATCAGGAAGATGCAGAGGCTCACGGTAACATGCCAGGGACCTTTGATCTCGCGGATGACGCACGCGATGACAATCACGACGCTGCCGACGATGAAGGCCTTGAGCTGGCCCGTCATCTTCTTGAGCGAGAACATGGGCAGCTCGCACACCAGCAGGAACGAGAACACGGCCGTCAGCACGGGAATGAACCAGACCGTGCCCATGAGCGTGTGCAGGAAACCGTCGGTATAGAAGGAATAGACGGCGAGGGGCGTAAGCAGCAGGGCGCAGCCCGAAGTGGCAAGGCCCAGGAAACTGGTGCTCTGACGGGTGTCGATGTTGAATTTGGCGAGCCGCAGCGCCGAGGCGGCGGTCAGCACGAAGGGAAACCAGCGCAGGAAGGGAACATCCGGCTGGGCGATGCCGTACCAGGAAAAAAGGCAGACGGCGGGGCAGAGGCCGAAACTCACCAGGTCGGCCAGGGAGTCGAGCTCCTTGCCGATCGCGGAGTAGGCATGCAGCGCCCGGGCCGCGAAGCCGTCGAAAAAGTCGAAGAATTCGGAAACCATCAGGGTAACGAGCACGGCCTGGAAGTTGCCCCGCATGGCAAAAACAACCCCTGTGCAACCCGAAAGGAGGTTGCACAGGGTCATCAGGTTGGGAATGTGTTTTTTCATCAGAGGCCCAGCTTCTTGCGGATGTCCTTCGGAATGGCGTCCCGGTGGACCATGATGCTGACGGTGCGCATCTGGAGATAGGCCTTCGACATGAAGAGATAACCCTTCAGCTCGGTGTTGCGGCCTTCGCCCCAGGAGTTCTTGGTCTTGTAGAACTTGCCGCCGTTCTGGTCTTTGTACAAGCCGGTCAGGTGCATCAGGTGGTCGTCGACGGTGCGGAAGGTCTCGAAGTCCTTCTGGCGCATCTCCTGGGTCACCTCACGGTCGGGATAGACCTTCTCGAGCTTGACGGCCTCGGCGAAGTCTTCCGGATTCGGGCAGATGGCGATGCCGCGGTTGTGGTTGAATTCACCGGCGGTCAGGTCGCCGTCCCAGGCCACGGTGTAGCCGTTGGTCAGGGCGTTGTCGATGATGGCCATCATGTCGTCGAGCGGCACGTTCCACAGGCGGGCATGGTCCCAGTTGTCGGGAATCTCGAGGGGAACCTGCTCGTAGAAAGGATGGTGGCTGAAACTCGTCAGCTCGATGTAGTCGCTCACATTGTCCAGGCCGAGCATCCTGGCGAAGCTCTTCGGGGTGTACTCCTTGCCGTTGTACCGGAAGGTCTCGGGCATTTCACCCAGGTAGATGTCGAACAGGCTCTTGACGAGCTTGTCGTACTCGGGGCTGAGCTTCTTCAGGTTGACGGAGACATCGGCGATGCCCTTCAGGTACGCGGACATCTCGCCGTGGTTGTGCCCCGGGGAGTCGTAGTTGATGCCGTGGTAGGCGCTTTCGGGTACGATGCCGTATTTCGCGATGGCCTGCGTGGCCATGTGGGCGATGGAACCGGGGTTGATGTTGCCGTTGCCGCGGCGCAGGTAGTTGTCGAAGATGCGGTCCGTGTAGTTGTTGCGGACGACGAACATCTCGGAAAGGTCATACTCACCCTTGCCCTGGCGGATGAGTTCCGCTTCGAGGAAGGAGATGGTTGCGAAGCACCAGCAGGTGCCGGTCCGGGCCTGGTCCTTGACCGGCGTGACGGGAATGTCACGCACGGGCGTGAACTGGTAGATGGTCTGGGTCTGCGCAAAAGCAGCGGTGCACAGGACCGCTGCCAAAGCTAACGTGTAAAACCGTTTCATTTATTTGATGCCGAGTTTCTTCTGGATATCTTTCGGAATGGCGTTCTTGTGGACCATGAAATCCATGGTCTTGTAGCGCACATACGCCTCGGAGACGTACCACAGGCCTTTGTACTTGCCCGTTTCGCCCCAGGAGTTCTTCACCATGTAGTATTTGTTGCCGTTCTGGTCCTTGGCGATGCCGTAGATCTGCATGCCGTGGTCGTCGGTGGTGTTCTTCTCTTCATAGCCCTGCTGGCGGAGCTCCGGGGTGATGGTCAGCTCGGGAACCGGCTTGTTGAAGCTCGGACGCTGGCCCTGCGAAGCGACACCCACCCAGCGCGCCTGGTCGGAGCCGGCCTGCTGGGCCTGTTTCTGGATGGCCGCCATGTCGGGCACGATGCCGATGCCGTCGCGGGTGAAGCCCGTTTCGCTCACGTCGGAAGCCCAGGCCACGGTGTAGCCGTTCTCGACGGCATAGTCGATAATGGCCATCATGTCTTCGAGCGGAACATTGTAGGCATGCTCCCAGCGCCAGTTGTCGGCCACTTCCACGGGATGCTTCTCATAGTAGGAGAGGTGGGTCCAGGAGGTGAAGTCCAGGTAGTCGTCGAGGTTGACGTTCAGGCTCTCGAAGTAGCTCTTCGGGGTGTATTTCTTTCCTTTCCAGGTGAATTCCTCCGGAAGGGGGCCGAGGTAGGCGGCGAGGATGCCCTGCAGGCCCGGATACCAGGCGGTGGAGAGCTTGCGGTTGGGGTTCTTCAGGATGCCGTCCATGTAGCCCTTGAGGCCGGCGATCAGCTCGCCGTGCATGTGGCGGTCGGTGCCGTAGTTCAGGCCGGGCATGATGTCGTTGGGCACGATGCCGTAGTCGCGCAGCACATAGATCAGGTCGCCGAAGGAGCTGCCCTGGGCGAAGTTCAGTGCGCCGTCGACGCGGATATATTTCTTGGCTTTGTCAGCATACGCGTGAGAGACGACGAACATCTCGGAGAGGTCGGGATAATCGGCTTCTTTCAGCTTGTTGATGCGGATGGCTTCCGATTCGATGAACGACAGGGAGGAGAAGCACCAGCAGGTTCCGGTGCTGGCCTGGTTCTTCACGGAGGTGATGGGGTTCTCTTTCACGACGGTGAATTGGAACCCTTCACCTTTGTCTTCGGGACGGGGGCCCATCGGGGGCTGCGCGGTGGCGGCGATGCTGATGAGCGCAAGGGCAAAAAGAATGATTTTCTTCATAGCAGGATGGTTTTGATGAATTGTCTTTTCTTCAATCCACAAATATAAGGAATCGCTCCGAGAAAAGCAAGACTGACATTTTGGCATAAAATGGCCCTTGGTCGCTTTTTTGATATTTCCTCTGCGGGCTCTGCTGCTCTGGTGTCCGTTTCGCTCCCGAAAAAAGGTCGCTGCGCCGGACACCACCCGCTGCGGCGCCCTTTGCATAGAAGACATGCAAGAGAGATTGAAAAAAGGAGGTTAACATATGAACAACAACAAAGAAAATCTTGAATTGCTTGGCAAATATGCCATCAATTTGAACGAACGGGCGCGGAGCGGCAAACTCGACCCGGTCATCGGCCGCGACGAAGAAGTCCGCCGCGTCCTGCAGATCCTGAGCCGCCGCACCAAGAACAACCCGATCCTGGTCGGCGAGCCGGGCGTCGGCAAGACCGCCATCTCCGAGGGCATCGCCCAGCGCATTGTCAACGGAGATGTCCCCGAGAACCTGAAATCCAAGGAAATCTATTCCCTGGACATGGGCGCGCTGATCGCAGGCGCAAAATATCAGGGTGAGTTTGAAGAGCGACTGAAGGGCGTGGTCAAGGCCGTGACCGAAAGCGACGGCCAGATCATCCTCTTCATCGACGAGATCCACACGCTGGTCGGCGCAGGCCGCAGCAGCGGCGCCATGGATGCCGCCAACATCCTGAAGCCCGCCCTGGCGCGCGGTGAACTGCGGGCCATCGGCTCCACGACGCTCGACGAGTACCAGAAGTATTTCGAGACCGACAAGGCGCTGGAACGCCGTTTCCAGATGGTGATGGTCGACGAACCGACCGTGGCCGAGTCGATCTCCATCCTGCGTGGCCTGAAAGAGAAATACGAGAACCACCACAAGGTGCGGATCGAAGACGACGCCATCATCGCGGCCGTCGAACTTTCGCACCGCTACATCACCAACCGTTTCCTGCCCGACAAGGCCATCGACCTGGTCGACGAGGCGGCTTCGAAGCTGCGGCTCGAGATGAACTCCGTACCGGAGTGCATCGACGAACTCGACCGCCGCATCAAGCAGCTGCAGATCGAGCGCGAGGCCGTGAAGCGGGAAGGGGAGTCGCCGAAGCTCAAGACCATCGAAGAGGAACTCGCGAAAGCGCGCATCGAGCGTCGTCGCCTGGGCGAACAGTGGGACAGCGAGAAAGGCCTGCTGAAAGCCATCCAGGAGAACCGGCAGGCCATGGAGGACTACCGCATTGAGGCCGACGCAGCGGAGCGCAGCGGCGATTACGGCCGGGTGGCTGAACTGCGCTACGGCAAGATGGCTGAGGCGCAGAAGCAGATCGAGGCCCTCGAGAAACAGAAGGCCGAGAATCCCGCTCCGATCATGAACGAAGCCGTCACCGACGAAGACATCGCCGAGGTCGTGGCCAAGTGGACCGGCATCCCGGTCAACAAGATGCTGCAGAGCGAACGCGAGAAGCTGCTGCACATCGAAGAGGTGCTCCATCAGCGCGTCATCGGCCAGAACGAAGCCATCGAGGCCGTGTCGAACGCCGTCCGGCGCAGCCGGGCGGGCCTGCAGAACGAGAAGCGGCCGATCGGCAGCTTCCTCTTCCTGGGCTCCACGGGCGTGGGCAAGACCGAACTGGCGAAGGCCCTGGCGGAATATCTGTTCAACGATGAGAACATGATCACGCGTATCGACATGAGCGAATACCAGGAGCGGCATACGGTGAGCCGGCTCGTCGGCGCGCCTCCGGGATATGTCGGTTACGACGAGGGCGGTCAGCTGACCGAAGCCGTGCGGCGCAAGCCTTATTCGGTGATCCTGCTCGACGAGATCGAGAAGGCACATCCCGACGTTTTCAACGTGCTGCTGCAGGTGCTCGACGACGGGCGTCTGACCGACAACAAGGGCCGGACGGTCGACTTCAAGAACACCATCTTGATCATGACCTCGAACCTGAAGCCTGAACTGGTCAAGGAAAGCTTCCGGCCGGAGTTCATCAACCGAATCGACGAGATCATCGTCTTCCACGAGCTGACGCCGTCCGACATCCGGCAGATCGTCCAGCTGCAGATCGGCCAGCTCAAGGAGAAGATGGCTTCGATGGGCATCACGCTCAACTTTACCGAAGACTTCATCGACTACCTGAGCGAGAAGGGCTACGATCCGGCCTACGGTGCGCGTCCGGTGAAACGGGTCCTGCAGAAGGAGCTCATCGACGAACTCGCCAAAAAGCTCCTCGACGGCTCCCTCAGCCGCGACGCCGCCATCACCGCCACCTTCCAGGATGGCCAGCTGGAATTGAGTTAACCTCTCTTGACCCCGGGCGACAACTCGGGGTCTTTTTTTTTGTCTTCAAATTGCCGCCGTTTTTGTAACTTCGCGGCGCAAAACGAAAAACGCAGAGAATGGCGATTGAAATCTTATTGCTGGTTGCGGGACTGGTGCTCGTGCTGGTCGGTGCGGAAGCCATCGTCGACGGCGCGTCGGCGCTGGCGCGCCGCTGGGGCATCAGCGAATTCATCATCGGCCTGACCATCGTGGCCATCGGCACCTCGGCTCCCGAGATGGTGGTCAGCTTCATATCGGCCGCTGAAAAGAACTCCGACATGGCCGTCGGCAACATCATCGGCTCCAACATCTTCAACACGGCCCTGATCCTCGGCCTCTCGGCCATCATCGCCCCGGTCGCCATCACCCGCGGCAACCTGCGCCGCGACATCCCGGTCAACATCGGCATCACCGCGCTGCTCATCCTGCTCGGCCTCAAGAAAACGCTCTTCGGCATCGGCGAGGATGGCCTCAGCCGCATCGAAGGCATCGTCTTCCTGGCCCTGTTCGTCTGGTACATGATCACCTCGTTCGTCCATGACAAGGACAACCTGGCGGAGGAGACATCCGACGCCGGAGCGGCTGCGAAACCCAAGCCGCTGGCCCTGTCAATCCTCTATCTCGCCGGCGGCCTCGCCGCCCTCGTGTACGGCGGACACCTGTTCGTCGGCCATGCGCAGACCATCGCCCGGATGGCCGGCCTGAGCGACAAGTTCATCGCCATCACCGTCCTGGCGGCCGGCACCTCGCTGCCGGAACTGGCCACCAGCTGCCTTGCGGCGGCGAAGGGCAAGGGGCAGCTGGCGCTCGGCAACGTGCTGGGTTCGAACACCTTCAATATCCTGCTGATTCTGGGTGGCTCCGCCGTCATCAACCCGCTGAGCATGGGCAACATGACTTATCTCGATTACACCGCCGTGTTCATGTGTGCGATGAGCCTGGTCATCTTCTCCTGGACCGGCCAGCGCAACCGCATCGACCGGCTGGAGGGCGTGGCGCTGGTGCTGATCCAGGTGCTCTATTTCGTTTACCTGTTCCTGATGCGCTGAGATGTCGTTCTGGGAGATCTTCCTGCTGGCCGTAGGCGTCTCCATGGACGCTTTCGCGGTGTCGATCGGCAAAGGCCTGTCGGCGAAGCGGGTGTCCTGGCGCGAGGCGCTGACGGTCGGACTCTGGTTCGGCGGTTTTCAGGCGCTGATGCCGGTCATCGGCTATTACCTGGGCATCAGTTTTGCCGACCTGGTGACGAAAATCGACCACTGGATCGCCTTCGGCCTGCTGCTGCTGATCGGCGGCAACATGATCCGTGACGCCCTGAAAGGGGAGGGCGACAAGCCGGTGGACAGTTCGTTCGCTTTCCGGACGATGCTGGTACTGGCCATCGCCACGAGCATCGACGCGCTGGCGGTGGGCATCTCCTTCGCCTTCCTGGGGACGGATCTCTGGCGTTCCATCCTGATCATCGGCCTGACGACTTTCGTCTTCTCTGCTGTGGGCCTGCTCATCGGCAAGAAGGTGGGCAGCCGTTTCCATGCCGGCGCGGAGATCCTCGGCGGCGTCATCCTGATCGCCATCGGCCTCAAAATCCTCGTAGAGCATCTTTTCTTTTAATATAAGCAAATACGCTCAAATACGCTTGTGCGCCCAGGCGCGGGTGGGATATTGCTTCGAGGACCCTAAGCACCCGCGCTTGATAGCGGGAGGGGCCCGCCGCGAAGCGGTGGGAGGGATGAGCGAAGCGAAGGTCCGAGAAGCAATTCCCAGAGCGCCCAAGCACAAGCCACTAAACGTGGTTTTCGAGATAATCCACCAGCGCACACTTCAACGAACGCTCGATCCAATACATGAAACGGGTCTTCGGAAATTGCGCTTCGTACTGGCGGGCACGGACGTAGAGATCGACCCCGTCGCCGATGTCGTGCCAGATGTCCATGAAGACAAAGTCGGGAGAAACCGACTTCATGTCGTGCTCTAGATAATCAAAAGCATCCGACTGAACAACAGATATTTTATCCTTGCATGAAAACTGCGGAAGAAGCTGCTCGCGGAAGAGCCGGATGACAGCCGGATCCCGCTCGACGACCGTCACCGAAACGACCGACTCCTTGCGCGCCGCCATGAACGCGAAGTACCCGAGCCCCAGCCCGAACGTCACCACACGGCCGAAAGCCGCGTCAATCGCCGCCTGCGAACTCTCGATCTCGCTCGGCTTGATCGACATCCACTCGCGCCCGTCCTGCAGGACAGAAGGGTAGGAGAAAGCCTCCGGAAAATACCCTGTCGCCGGAATCTGCCGCAAATCCTCCGTCAGGATCAGATCGTCGCGCAGGAACAGCTCGTAGGGCGCATACGACTGATGCGTCAGTTGCCACGGGCCGACCGACCGCTCCGGAATCCGGATCGACCGGTAATAGGGATTGTCGCGGTAGACCGCCGGATCCAGCCGCCGCAGGCCCGGCCTGAGATAGCGCTCCTCAATGAAGCGGTCCTCTGCAGAGGCCTCCGGGTCAAGACCCCAGAAAGCGCCCAGCAGCGCCCCGTAGACCCGCTCCTCCGCCGCCGCGTCCGCCCCCTCCGGCAACAGTTCCGCGAGCAGTTCCGGCGTCACCGCGCAAGGCGAGTCGTTCAGGTAGTCGGCCACCATCCAGCCGACACGGTGGTTAAGCATCCGGATTTCCATTGACCAGCACCATCTTTTCACATTCCACGCGCTCGCCCGCGAGCCACACGAAATCGCCCGCCTCGAACTGGAAGTCCGGCTTCGGACTCATGAGCGAGAGCCCGTTGCGCTCGACGCCCACCACCATGCAGCCATGCTGCCGCATGTTCGTGTTTTTCAGGATCTTGCCATCCAGATAGCAGCCCTTCTGCAGCTCAAAGGCATCGAGCACGAAATCGTCCGTCTCGTAGGAAATCGGGCGCTCTTCCTCGGCGTTCATCTCGTCGATGAAACGCTTCACCTCCTCGTGCGTGCCGATGGCCAGCACTTCGTCGTAAGGGTAGATATATTCATCGGGAGAAGGGACGAGGATGCGCTTGCTGCCGCGCACGACCTTGGCGATGTTGATGCCGTATTTCTGGCGGAACGGAATGTCTTTCAGCTGTTTGCCCGCGTATTCCGAGTTGGGCGAGATGGTCACGCTCTCGGCGGCCACGTCGTGCCCTTTCATCTTCGAGCGCACGCTCGTCGCGATGGGCTTGCGCATGCGCTCATATTCCTCTTTCTGGTTGAGATTCATGATGAACCGCTCCTCCAGCGCGTAGAACTGGTGGACGGAGCGCCGCGCCACGATGAAGAAGGCGACGCCCGCCAGCACGATCAGCAACAGGCTCCAGTAAGCGAGTTTGTAGTGCAGCAGGACGGCGGCGATCACGAAAGCGATGGCGATGAAAATGCGCAGGAACACCAGGAACAGGATGGGCCACTTGTTGCTGTCTTTCTCCTTCATCAGCTGTACGGCCGTATGCTTGATGTCGTGCCCGTTGACGGCCAGGCCGTAGAGGAAAGGCGCCATGACCGTCAGGGTGATGCCCAGGCTCGCGACGTTGCGCCAGGCCTGTGCCACTTCGGGCAGCAACCGCACCAGCATCTTGTCGAGATAGAGCTTCGCGCCCAGGAAAATGGCCAGCAAGATCACGCTGTAGAGCAGCACGCGCAGGAAATAGCTCTTGAGCAAGGCCTTCCATTCGCTCTTCTCCTGCACGCTCGCGCTCTCGGAGTCGGGCGTCGGGTCGAGCTTGGCCAGCAGCTTGACCGGCAGCTTCTTGTAGAGGAAATTGCAGACCGGCGTGGCGGCCTTGATCATATAGGGCGTGGTGAAGGTCGTGATGACCGACACCGCGATGATGACCGGATAGATGAAGCCCCGCATCACCCCCAGGCCTACGCCCAGGCCCGCGATGATGAAGGAAAACTCGCCCAGCTGCGCCAGGCTGAAGCCCGTGTGGACCGCCGTGTTCAGGCCGCGGCCCGACACCAGCGCGCCCAGCGAGCCGAAGATGGTCATGCCGATGACGGTCACCACGGTCAGGATCAGGATCGGGAGCCAGTGCTCCGCGATGACGTGCGGATCGACCATCATGCCCACCGACACGAAGAAGATCGCGCCGAAGAGGTCCTTGATGTTGACCACCAGCTTGTTGATGTGCTCGCCCTCAATGGTTTCCGAAAGGATCGAGCCCATGACGAAAGCGCCGAGCGCCGAGGAGAAGCCCGCATACTGGGCCAGCGACACCATGCCGAAGCACAGGCCGATCGACACCAGCAGCAGAATCTCGTCGTTCAGGTATTTGCGCGCCCACTTCAGGAAAGAGGGGATCACGTAGATGCCTACCAGGAACCACAGGATCAGGAAGAACAGCAGCTTCGCAAGCCCCATCAGCATCTCGCCGCCTGCGAACTGGTTGGCCGTGGCGATGGTCGTCAGCAGCACCATCAGCACCACCGCGATCAGATCTTCCACCACCAGCGTGCCGAAGACCAGCGTGGCGTAACTCTTGTTCTTGAGCCCCAGGTCGGTGAAGGCCTTGATGATGATCGTGGTGGACGACATGGACATCAGGCCGCCCAGGAAGATGCTCTCCATGGAACTCCAGCCCAGCGCGTGGCCCACCACGCTGCCCGTGACGAACATGCCCACGCAGACGCAGCCCGCCGTGATGAGCGCGCTGCTGCCCACCTTCAGCAGCTTCTTGAAACTGAACTCCAGACCCAGCGCGAACAGCAGGAAGATGATGCCGATCTCGGACCATTGCTCCACCGACTCGGCGTTCGTGATGCCGAAAAGCCCGAGGTGCGGCCCGACGATGAAGCCGGCCACGATATAGCCCAGGATGAGGGGCTGCTTGAGCGCTTTCGATATGATGGTGAAGAGTCCGGCGGCGATCAGGATCAGGGCAAGGTCCTTGACCAGGTTCAGTTCTTCAGACATGTTTTTCTATAGTTTCGTTCAGTTAATCTGTAAAGGTAGGAAAAAACTGAAAAATATACTAAATTTGTCTGCAGAAACCCGTCTTATGAAGAAAGCATTCCTTCTCTGCTTCCTGCTGCCACTGGCCTTGGCCCCGCTGGGCGCGCAGACCTTCGACGAATGGCAGGACCCCCACGTCAATTCCATCAACCGTCTTCCCATGCACAGCAGCTTCATGGCTGCCGAGTCGCAGGTCATCCCGCTGTCCGGTGACTGGAGCTTCCGCTGGGTGCGGAGTGCCAACCAGCGTCCCACTGACTTCTGGAGCCCCAAATACCAGGAAGTGGGCTGGACCCGGATGAACCTCCCGGCCGTCTGGGAGATGAACGGCTACGGCGATCCCGTGTATCTCAACATGGGCTATGCCTGGCGCGGCCGCTACAAGAGTGCACCGCCCGTGCCGCCCGTCGAAAACAACCACGTGGGCAGCTACCGCAAATACATCCAGGTGCCCTCGGATTGGAAGGGAGAGCAGATGATCATCCATTTCGGCTCGGTCACGTCGAACCTCTACCTCTGGATCAACGGCAAGTTCGTTGGCTACAGCGAAGACAGCAAGCTGGCGTGCGAGTTCGACGTCACGGACTTCCTGCAGCCCGGCAAGCGCAACCTCATCGCGTTCCAGGTCTTCCGCTGGTGCGACGGCAGCTATCTCGAAGACCAGGACTTCTTCCGCTTCTCCGGCATCGCGCGCGACTGCGTGATCTACACGCGTCCCGCGAAGCATATCGAAGACGTGAACATCACGCCCGACCTGGACGCGCAGTACCGCGACGGCACGCTCAACGTCAACGTCACGGTATCGAACTACGCGCGCACCAGCGTGGAGATGCAGCTGCGCGATGCGGCGGGGCAGGAGGTGGGCATGCCCGTCAAGGCGGAGGGCAGCTTCGTCAGCGGGCGCTTCTACGTCGAAAACCCGCGGAAATGGAGTGCCGAAGATCCCTACCTCTATCAGCTGGAAGTCAGGCTGCTGGAAGGACACCGCGTCCTCCAGACCCTGCACTTCGACGTGGGTTTCCGCAAGGTCGAGATCAAGGGTTCCGACCTGCTGGTCAACGGCCGGCGCGTGCTGATCAAGGGCGTCAACCGCCACGAACTCGATCCGGACGGCGGCTATGTGGTGTCGCACGAGCGCATGGAGCAGGACATCAAGCTGATGAAGCAGTTCAACATCAATGCGGTGCGCACCTG
>Ga0129306_1000666_pt1 | contig 50102 bp, 49 predicted proteins | sample P827metagenome_FD_94438 | JGI IMG/M metagenome (GOLD analysis project Ga0129306, IMG submission 94438) | Capybara group fecal microbial communities from Wisconsin, USA - P827 metagenome | ecosystem: Host-associated > Mammals > Digestive system > Large intestine > Fecal | place: USA: Wisconsin... | reverse complement strand
GGTGGAGCCAACGGGTCAGTGTCGTTGCCACGTTTTAAAGCAAAATTAACAAAATACGTCCCTATTGCATACCCCAGGACCATAATTATTGCTATGAGCCCAACGATAATGGAAGCTATTAAACGTTTATTTTTCATATACATCAACTCACTTTATTATTAAAAATGAACATTTAAACGAAAATAGACATCACATACGATTATTATACCATAAAGAAAATCCAGCATGGTATCAGTATTCTTCGTAGTTCCAACGGCTGTACATTTTTATAACGGGGCTGTCGCACTAATAAAAAAATATGATATGCTCCCCCTATGGGAGACAGTAAAAAATAAAACTGTCATCATAGGGGGAGCATATCATATGCGACAGCCCCTTTAATTTGAGACTAAAACAGATATTTGGTATAATATGCAACGAGGGGCATGTTGATGTCATCGGTTCCTTCCCATCCTTTATGGGGAGGTGATGCTATGAGCAAATACGAAAAGCTATCCTTGTTGGTAGCCCTGCTGAATCTCTTAGTGTCATTTCTAGGGTTTTTCAGAAGGTAATCTTCTGTAAGTAAAAACGGAACCGGTTGTGTGCCGGTTCCCAACAGTGTATTTTGGAGGGAGCTGATGGTACGAACATCAACTGCCTCTTTTCTTGTGTTCATTATAGCATTTGTCCTGTTCATGGACAAGTGCTTATTTTTATAAACAAACTGTAACACTCAAAAACTAAGGGGCTCCGGTCCCTTGATTTGATAAAATCATAATAAAAAATGATAGGTTGTCAATACGGGCAAAGGCTGGTCTTCTGATATGTACCAGCCTTTTTCCTGCTGGTGCGCTCACCAGCAATGAGTATATTGTGTGCATATATAATGGTAGGAAGTTTTTAGGAAAAAGCCGGCATGGAGGACCGGCTTGGTATTTGCTGGAATGGAGTCCAGCAAAAGGAATGGTATGAATAAATTTTAACATAAATAGTTACAACAGGCAACTACTCTTGTAAATAAGCAAAAAAAGAGCCGGCCATAAAGACCGGCGAAGGAATGGCTACAAAATGTAGCACATAAAAGGAAAACGTTATACGGAAAGTAATATGATAACCTAATTTTAACATGATTAAACAGCTATAACAATGAGTATATTATAGATTTCCATACCATCTTATAAAATCATCCTTATGGGCACCGTAATTGGTGCCGTCCTTGAACCACTGGGAAAACATCAAAAACCGCTGGGTGCCGCTGGAAAATACATCCTTCCAGTACCGCTGGCGGATTTTCTTTTTTACATCGTCGCGGGTTTCCCCGTCCTTCAAGAGATATAGGATGGGCAGGGCCCGGTGGGTGTATTTTGGCTGTATTTGGGGTGTACGGCCAAAATAAAAAGACTGCTTATGAGTGTTCCTTGCGGATTTCCAGACCATACTCTTTTATCTTGACACTGTACTACGAGCAGGGCAGACGGGAAAGTTGGGGGCCTTCCTTCGTACCCATAAATTTTTTTAAAAAAATCTATAACACTTTTGTCATCCCATGGATATAAAGGACAAAGAAAAACAAACAACCACACAGAAAGGGGAGTTTTAAAATGACTGAGATGAAAAAGAACAACGCAATGAACATGGATGAGATGGATAAGGTATCAGGTGGTATGCTTCACGACACTCCTAATGATGTATTGGAGCCTCTGCAGCCTAAAATTCTGAAGGACGTTCTTCCTCCGCAAGATAATACCAAGGTTCCAAGCCCAAAGCTGGGTGGAAAGGACCCTACTATTATCGGTGACCCTACTGAAAGTATGATTAAGTAATTTTAATCCATCAAAAAATGCTTAGATGAAAACGGAGCCTATCTCAATGTGAGAAGGCTCCGTTTTTGTGAGTGTGTGAAAGTTTTTCTTTGAAACGCGCCTTTATGTTTCCGTATAGTAAGCATATTGGGCGTGGATATCCTGCAACAGCCTTTTAAAATCACTGTAACGGTACAACCCATCTTCATTCGCTTCAATACCAGTCAGTTTTATAGGATAGCGCAGCGGAGGATTATTCAAATCCAGTACCTCACAATGACGTATTTGGCGGTCACTTTGGTAAATAATATATGGATTGATATACAGCTCCCCATCCTTGTCCCGCCGTTTCTCAAGGACAATTTTGCAGCCAATAGGGGCCTTGTCTGTAATAGCACCCGGAACATGGTAATCTCCGGCTCCCAGCACTGTCATGAGCATAATAATATTGGTATCATGACCGCAAAAAAATGAAAACCGTTTATGTTCGTTACTGAGATCAGAATCCATTTTCTCCAGTAATGAAAGAATATATCTCAATGATAGGGCTGGATTTTCGCAAATCATGGATATACCCCTTGTAGAGATATCTCCTATATTTTTCCAGTCCTGTTCAGTAAGGCCTGTACCCCAATCGGCCTTGTTGTTATCCGGCTCTTCATAATATTGCATTATTAATGCGTCTGTGGCCTTGTAGGCATCCCGCCAGGAGCCCTTAAATCCAGGAACATTTTTATTTTTGCCACCTAACACAAAATGAACATCCCTTGGGTCTAAATGTTCAATACCCTTTTCCCGGGCGTATTCAGAATGGGAGAAATCCATTACCTTTTCAAAGCTGGCCAACATTGCTTCTCCATTGGTCAAATAACGGGGCATATTCTGTTCCGTATATGATACCCCCAACTCGTACAGACGTGGAGTATCAAGCTCTAAGGGAAAGTAAAATAGCGGGTCCGGCTTATCAATCCCTTTGGTGTGTACCACCTGAATATTGGCTACTGGCAACATTCCGCTGGAAAAATATTTGGCCGTGGCAATGGTCCGCTGAAAGGAATTGGCATAAAAGGAAACTTCCCCCTCCTGTGGCACCCAGTCCACAGGCATAAAGCCCTCATCCTCCAGGTAACAGCGATAATACTGTCCAAAGACAGTTTCATTTATGGCCCCTTTTAAGGTCAGATGCCCCGGCTGTATGGACCACTGATGCCACTGATGGCTAGTCATCTTTTCCGCAATAGAGCCCTTTCCCGCCAACGGAGTTCTCAGATTGTGGCGACTCATCATCACCACCTGTTCCAGCTGATACCCCTTGTCAGTAAGAACCGAGCTGGCACTGGCTGGAATAAAGCCCACCAAAACCAGCACCCATGAAACCGTCAATGCTACAACTGATTTTATATAGTTTTTCATACGGCTTTCCATTGACAACATACTAATCCATCCTTCTAAATTTTTTTACAGAAAAATAAAAAAATAGATAACACTTTTATCCTCTCATGGATTACTGTGCTTTTAGGCATTTCTCATAATATGCCTTTGCTACTGAAAGGGCAAATTCTTGACAGGCATGTCCCGCCTCAGGATTGAAATTTTCATCGTGAAGCTCTGTATTGGATAAAACCCGAAGACCAATAAATGGTATCCCGTAGATTCTGCAAATCTGAGCTACAGAATGAGTTTCCATATCCTCACACAAGGAGCCGTATTCCTTATTCAGAAAAAGTATTCTCTCTTGCTGCCGGTTCCAATTATTTGAGGTGGAAATAGTTCCAACGGCAGCCTTGCCTTTCTGATACTGTTTGGACATTTCCTTGGCTACCATAAGCAAATCGGCATCGGCTGAAATTCTATAACTATCAGTTAAATAATAGTCATCTTTAACAGCGTAAAAGCGTATGTGCCTCCAGTCTGCTCCATTTTTCTCACGATCACTTATCCAGGCACTGGCATCGAAGGAATCTGCTCCAATAACCAAATCAAAAGTGTGTAAGGATGGATCATGACCGCCACCTGTTCCCTGATTAATAACAGCAGCAGGATGAAAATGCTCAATACCCACAGCCGTGGCAGCTGCAGCATAGCTCCCCCCCGCATGAGTGACGGCTACAATAAGTGGAACGCCCTCATATTCGCCACTGACAAATCGCCAAGAACCGATCTGCTCCTCCTTGGGATTTTTCAACGCAGTAATCAAATTATCAGTTTCGCAGACCATGGCCCCCTGAACCATAACAGAAGCGGAAGCCTTCACTGTAGTTGGGGACACAAACAATAACAGCAAAAAGACACAGAATAATATTTTCACATTCAAAATATCCACCTCACCTTGCACTATTTAGTTACAAGTAGCTTTTAATAGATTTTAACACTATATTTCTGTGTATGCCAATGATTATATTTGTGGGGCTTACTTTAATCCCGTTTATTCAAATCAAAATAAAAAGGCCCTGTCTGTTATTGTGATGATAACAGACAGGGGGAGAGTAATGAGAGAAGTGTAATAAGTGTAAGAAGCATAAGTTAGCTTATTTTTTGTTAATGATTACTTCACCAAAGGTTATGATGTTACGCTTTGGAGGGATATACTGGGGAGGATAACTTGCCAAGCCAGTTCCCCTTGCAATCTTTTTTAATGTTTCATTAGTAATTTCCTTTATAATCAAGTCCTTAGTCATAATCCTTCGCCTCTTTTCTGGTCGTCTGTATTAACCCCCTGCCCGTTTTTATTGAGAGGGGAACTTATTCATATTGTTTTTCATGATCTCGCAGTGTTTTGGCTATAGCCTCCGCATGGCCCTTAACTGCTGCAAAGGGCTTAAACTGGGCGGCTCTCTGTGTCATGGTGAGAGGTGGGTGTTTCTTTGATACTGGGCGGGGTAGATTGATAATATCAGAGTATGGGTGTTGCTTTTCTTCTGTCATGTATGTAGCCTCCTGATTTTGGATTTATGATATAGCGTTTAGTGAATAAGTGTCAATAATATGAACAGCATTGCTTAAAGCTGGGTTAGGGCGAACTCTTGGGCGACCGCCTGCAATCTGATCAAGTTCTATTTCGTTGAGCTCAAATTTCTTGTTCATAATATGTATTTCCCTTCTGTACGGGCTGTGCCCATGTCATTTTATCTCTTTTGTCCGTATATACGGCCCACAGAAGAAAGTATTACATTTTTTTCATATTTATTTTCCCTAAAAATGAAATAGCGGAGGGCTCTAAGCCCTCCGCTGTTACTATCTGGCCGGCAACTGAAATAAGTCCACTGTATCAAGGGTTTTCCGTACATTATCCAGCATTCTGTTCAGCTCCATAAGTTCATTTTCCAGACCACGGATTTCAATTAAACTGTCGTGAATCTGCTCTCCCAAAGCGTAATACTCCTCGTAATTGACCAATGTGCACCCCTCCTAATATGTACTCTCCTTATGGACATTATATACTTATGTCCAAAGAAAAAGAACTGGTCTAAAGACCGGTTCTTTTTCCAGCTGGAGGTACCAGCAAAAATGTTATCATTTTGAGCAATATCATGCAAAGGAAGGGCTCATTTTGCTGTAGCCGTTGAAGCGACCTCCGGTTTCAACATTAAGGCTGCTGGTAATTACATCACCTTCAAGCTGGCCACAGGCACATATGGACAGACGGTTGCTTATATTTACATTGCCGCGCACCAGTCCGAAAATGGTCAGGTCTGTGGCTGTAATATTTCCGATTACACAGCCTGATTCGCCGATATATACACTGCCTTCCAGATTAATATTTCCCTCAATGGTGCCGTCAATCCGTATATTTTCCTCGCCGTTAATGTCACCCCTGATGGTTATTCCTTTATCAATAATTGTATTAATATCATTGGTAATTACATTTTCCCTTAAAATATTAAACATAATTGTACCCCCTGTCTGTAAAAACTGGTGAACACTACAATTATATAATAAATATTTGGCTAAAAAAATAATAAGATATAATCCATAGGTCCATTATGAAAAGAAAAAGAGCTAATATGTTATAACGAGCTTTAAGATGTCCCCCACCTCTTTAGGTGGGGGGAAAACAAACTATAACAGCTGGCGAGCATATCTCCCAGCTCGTTGAAACGCTAGTTGGAAGATTTTTCTTCATTAAGAAGAAAAATTTGAACAATGGCGTTATAATGTACACATTGATATGTCAAAACGGACTGGGGGATGTTTTTAGATGGCAGATATGGTTCACAATTTAAATGTAAAGGTTTATATCACTGACAGCTCAAAGCTGGCTGACAAAGAGCGTTTTCAGGCTTTATATGATAATGCTACTGATTACAGAAAAGATAAAGTCGACAAAGCTGAGGCACAGCGGGAAAAGCAGGCAACCCTGGCCGCAGGGGCCCTTTTAACCCGCGCCTTAAAGGAGGCAGGCTACAATGAGCAGGAGCTGGAGCTTCAGTTCAATAACAACGGCAAGCCTTTCTTTGCCCAGCACCCTGAGCTGGATTTCAGTCTGGCATACTCCGGAGACCGGGCAATGTGTGCTGTCGCGGTGGCTGATGGACCTTTGGGGGCCGAAATTGGTTGCGATGTGGAGGAAAATACCAAGGAGCTGGCTGAGTATCTGGATGAATACAATATGACCGCAGATAAATGGACCAGACTGGAAAGCTATGCCAAGGCCACCCAATCAGATATGAAAAGCCTCTTTTATGGCAGTGCCACAGTGATTCCGGGATTTATCTTTTCCCATCCGGAATTGGACGACAACTACAAATACAACATCTGCTGCCGTACTCAGATACCGTCTGAAAATATGGTTATTGTGGAGTTGTAAATTCATGCCTTGTGGCCTCCTATTTGCTGGTTTCGCTCAATGGTCATGGCTCCCTCCTGAAGGTTGGAACCTTTTAAAATGGCATTCTTGCCAAATTTGTTCTTAATATTTAAAAGGGCGTGTTGCAGGGATTTTTCCCTGGTTTTCGCCTTTTGTTCAAGCTCCTGCTTCTTGGCCTCTGCCGCGTAGTCGGTAAAGAGGTCCAGCTGCTGGGGCTTTTCATTTTCCCGTTTCAGCCCAGCTTCGCTTATTACATTGTTGGCGGTAACATTTACCCGTCGGATGAACAGATTGGGATCTGTGATCTTATCAAAGAGTTCCAGCACTGCCTCCAGAATAAGCTGGCTTGAAGATGTGTGTCTTCCAAGGTTAATGGATCCATGGGCCGGGGATGGCACCTTGCGGCCGTAGTGGTCAATATGGACACTGCCCTTGTAGCTGTGCTCTGTTACATTGGAAATATCGTAACCGATATGAAGCACTATCTGGTCGGCAACAAGCCCCTTTTCCACCAAATCAAGTGCAAGAAGATCGGCCATCTCCCACACTATCAGCCTCCCCTTTTCATGGGAATAGGCACTTTGAAGCACCTGACCACTGCTGAGACTGTTGGATGTGGGCTGGTATTTTTTTATTGCTTCCATGGTGCAGGGTTCATAGCCCCATGAGTGGTCAATGAGAAGCTGGGCATTTATGCCAAACAGCTTATATAATAAATCTTCATTGTAGTATTCACTTTCTTTCCCCAGAGAACAGCGGGCAATATCCCCCATGGTGTGAAGTCCGTGTTCCCTAAGCTTCCTTGCATAGCCATGGCCTACCCGCCAAAAATCAGTTATTGGGGTATGGGTCCACAGTTTTTGGCGGTAGCTTATCTCATCCAGCTCCGCAATTTTCATTCCGCCCTTGTCTGCTGGAATTTTCTTTGCCACAATGTCCATGGCCACCTTGGCAAGATAAAGGTTGGTTCCCACACCTGCAGTGGCGGTAATTTTTGTGGTATCCAAAATATCCTGAATAATGTGCCGGGCCAGCTCATAGCCTGTCATTTTGTAGGTGGCGAGGTAAGGGGTTGCATCAATAAAGACCTCGTCCACGCTGTAGCTGTGGATGTCGTCGCCTGATACATATTTAAGATAAATACCGAATATCATTGCACTGTATTCCACATAAAGTGCCATACGGGGCATTGCCACTATGTAATCAAGGGAAAGAGCGGGATTTTCCTCCAGCTTTTGGCTATTAAAGGAGCTGCCTGTAAATTTATGATTGGGGGCGGATGCCTTGCGTCGGTAGTTTATTTCCTTAACCTTCTGCTGAACCTCAAAAAGCCGTGGCCTTCCAGGTATTCCCTGGGCCTTCAGAGAAGGAGTCACAGCCAGACAGATGGTTTTTCCACTGCGACTTTCATCGGCTACCACCAAGTTGGTAGTCAGGGGGTCAAGGCTTCGCTCCTTGCACTCCACCGAGGCGTAGAAGGATTTTAGGTCTATGGCTATGTAGCATTTGTCCGTCATGTTCTGCGCCTCCTGGGATTTGTTGTATGGATATTATAGCAGAATATATGTTTGAGGCTCAAGGGAGGTTTTTCTTCTATTTTAATAAAGGTTTACAAGAACTTGCTGAGTGGTTAAAGAAGCAGTAATAAACTTTGAAACCGGGAAATAAATTATTTGTTATTTTGTAATACTTTCTTTTGTGGTTCGTATGTAAAAATAGAAGAACATAAAGGGGGATTTTACATGATGGCGAATTTAGGTCTTGGTTTAATCTCAGTGTTGTTTATCGGTTTAACGGGTGCCCTGGTGATTATGGCGGGAAAGATTTTGTACCGTCTTGTTACAGGTTTATATGAGGAAATTCATCAATATTAGGATCGTTTTGTTTGGGGGCTGCTTCGGCAGCCCCTTTCGATTAAGTATAAGGTGGATGCCGTCGATAATAGATATAAGGTGAGTATTCACATGAGAAAAGGGTAATGGCGCTGATAAAGAATATGAATTGGGAAGAATAAGTACGGAGTTTATAGATGAGCGAATCAGTTGTTATAAGTGAAAAGAAAATAGGAAAGCTATATGATATATTTTGCCCATCCTGTGGTGCTCCCGCACATTATGACATAAGGAAACATATGTATAATTGCAATTATTGCGGGAGTAGTGTGGGCATAGACAGCGCAAAGCGCGAGCGTAAAGGGTTCCGTGAGATTAGACGGAAGCAAATGCAGGAGTCCCTGAAGCAGTTTGAGCTTCAGAAGGCAGCTTGCACAGGCTGCGGCGCTGAGGTGATCTTCGAAGCTGGTAATGCTGTGGCAAATTGCGCATTTTGTGGCAGATCCCTTGTAAGAAAGGCCTTTGTAAAGGCCGACAATATACCAGAGCTAATTGTACCCTTTGCCATAACCCATGATGAGGCTAAGGGTATTCTGGCGGATTGGTGTAGTAAGAATAAGGGGAAAAAAGAGGCCCAGGCTATCAGGGAAAGAATCAAAGACCTTAGGGGCTGTTATCTTCCCTACGAGCTGGTTAGAGGTCCCGTGCACTGCAGTGTATTCCGTGTAGAGGGTGGAAGGGCATACGAATGCGGTGGTTTTGTGGATGAGGTCTTTGTAAACTGCTCCCAGAACCTTGATAACCAGCTTCTTGATGCCATGGAGCCCTTCAATCTGGATGAACTGAAGGAGTTTGATTACTCCTATGTTGCGGGACATCAGATAAAAACAAGCGATATCTCCGGGGACGAGCTTATACGGCGTGTAAATGTGGAGGTTGGTGAGGATTACAGACCTGTGATCCAGAAGACACTGGAAGCCAAGGCGGTGGGGATTTATACAAATTCCAACGATGTGCTTGAGATGCCTGTTCTTTTGCCAGTGTATTATCTTGCTTTTGACGGATATATGGCTGCAGTGAACGGCCAGACGGGAAAGGTCAGCGTCCGGGCTTGTAAAGATTCAAAATACTTGCTCCTTCCGTGGTGGCTGAAGGCAATTAATGCAACTATAGCGGGAACTGCGGCAATAGCCTTGGGACTGTTAATTTTCGGTGCGGAAACCGATTTGATATATGTAGCCTCCGGGTGTCTTGCCATTATCCTTCTGATGATTTTCCTTACGGCCTACAGTCAGCAAAGGGAAGATACATATGGATTGGAAACTTACCGCAAGATATTCACTTCCAAGGGCGGGGCTTACATCCGCCAGGGAAAGCAGCTGGTCCAGACCAAGGAGGAACGGGTAAAGCCAGTGACAAAGCCCGTATTCTTTATGGATATAGACGGGCGTATAGAGGAAGTGGAGATTAAATTTACAGCTGCCCTGAGAGTGGTAAGGGCACTGGCCATTACCCTGGGGGTTGTTTTCCTTCCGGTGATTATTGCGTTGTTTATAAACGGTTTTGATTTTTCCATGCTTAATCTTGGGGGCTCTGCAGTATGGTTTTGCTTAGCTGTACCACTTGCTCCTGTATTTCTTGTTAAATTCGGCAGGATTGATATATATGACAATCCGTGGATATATATCATCGATGCGAAGGGGCAAAAGAAAAGATACAAGCCAAAAAGGAATCCGAAGGATGTGGAAGCTATCAAGGTTATCGCAGAGGACTTATTGAAGCCACCACTTCTTTGGGCCACATTGTTTGGGGTACTAATATTTTGCACAATGGTTTATCTGACGGCCTTTGGATTTATAGAATAAGTAAGGAGGAAATAATTGTTGGTAACAACTGTTATATAGTGATATAATTTTTTTAGGTAAGTAAATTTTTTTTTCGTAACCCATGTAGAGTTTTTTATTTGGGATTTTCCTAACAATAAATGGGGGGAACATGGTATGAATTTAAAACAAAAATTTACATTGTTGGCGGTGGGCTGCGGTATGCTGATGGCCATTATATCCATTGTGGGACTTATCTCGGCCAACAATACCCTGGAAAAAAGTGTTGAGGCAGAGCTGTTGGCATCTGTTGAAGCCGAAAATGGAAAGATAGGCAAGTGGGTGGAGGAAAAGTCAGCTATGGCCAGAGCCGCTGCGGATGTTATTACCGAGGCCGGTGCCGATGTGGCGGCAATAACCAATAAAAATAATCTGGCTATGGGTAAGCGTGATTCGGATATTTTGGCTATGGCTGCTGCTGCCAAGGATGGTACCTTCTATGATTACAAGGATGGGGATATTTCTGCGGATATTGACCCTACCACCAGAGATTGGTTTAAGGATGCCTCCAAGGCAAAGTCCACTTTTATTACTGAGGCCTATGAGGATGCTGTTACCCATAAGCTGGTAGTATCCGCTATTACACCGTTTAACGGTGCTGATGGTCAGTTCTTTGGAGCCATTTGTGAAGATGTGGAAATTAGCAAGATTGATGAAATGATTGCTGAGTTTAAGTACCGTGGTGAAGGCGTGGGTTATATTATCCAGTCTACCGGTGAAATAATTGCTTCCAATGATGGTACTGCACCATTGGATAAGGCTGAGACCAAGAGCTGGGGTACCCATTTTTCAGAAATGCAGAAAAACGGCAAGGGCTTCTTTATTGACGGAGATAATGTAGTAGCCTATTCCACTTTGCAGGATACCGGCTGGCTGGCCACTATTGTTGTTAGTAAAGATGTTGTTTTTGCTCCGGTTAATTCCCTTCGAAATCAGTTTATCATTATTTCCATTATAGGTATTCTCCTTATTTTGGGAGCCTGCATGATGTTTGGTAAGCAGGTTCAGCGGGTGGCTGTTTCACTGAAGACAGCCATTGAAGGCATGGCTGCGGGTAATCTTAATATCCGTAATGTAGATACCTCATCCAATGACGAATTGGGAGATATGGCCCGTTCCTTCAACAGTATGCAGGGACAGCTGAGAAATACAATAAAGAAAATTGCCGATACTGCTGAAAAAGTGGCCGATGCTTCCGAGGAGCTCACTGCCAACGCCAGCCAGTCTGCTGACGCTTCTGTAAATGTGGCAGAGACTGTGGGGGAGGTTGCCAATGGTACTGAAAGCCAGCTGGTGGATATTGACACTGCCAAGCAGAATGTGAACATGGTATATGACGATATTAACAGCATGGCAGAGAAGGCAAAGCAGGTTACTGAGGCTACCGATTCCACTGCTGAGGCGGCAGAAAAGGGCGAAAGCCTTATGGAAGACGCTGTGGCCAAGATGAACAATATAGAGAACAGTGTTACTCAGTCTGCAGCAGTTGTAGCCCAGTTGGGTGAGAAATCCCAGCAGATTGGCGAGATCGTTGATGCCATTACCGCTATTTCCGAGCAGACCAATTTGCTGGCATTGAATGCGGCCATCGAGGCTGCCCGTGCCGGTGAAGCTGGCCGTGGATTTGCAGTAGTAGCTGAGGAGGTCCGCAAGCTGGCTGAACAGTCCCAGGAGTCTGCGGAGGAAATCAGAAGCCGTATTGGCGGTATCCAGACGGAGACTGATAAAGCCGTGAAGACCATGGAAACCGGTACCAAGGATGTTAAGGAAGGTATTGAGGCCATTCGCAATGTGGGCGAGCAATTCCGCAACATCATGGAAAAGGTGGGCAGCATCAGCGACCAGATGAAAGGAATTGACAGCTCTGTAACCACTGTTTCCGATGGAGCCAACAGCATTGTGGATGCAGTTGATTCCATTGATAAGGTAAGCCGCGATACCTCCAGACAGATTCAGACCATTTCTGCAGCTACCGAGGAACAGTCTGCTTCCAACGAAGAAATTGCGGCAGCGGCCCATTCCCTGTCCCAGCTGGCTGATGAGCTTAACACTGAGGCCCGTAAGTTTAAGTATTAAAAGTGTAAGGGGAAGAATATAATAAAAGGGGAGCCTTTCTAGATTAGAGAAGGGCTCCCCTTTAAAATACAGAAGATTTATTAATGGCAAAATAATAAAAATTAACCATTTTCAGAATAAATTCATAGTTAGACAGATAATTTTCATATAAGAGGTTTAGAATGTAAAACATGATAGGCCTATTAAGTTAATTTAATAGCAGGAGGTAATTATTTATGAAAAAGTTTTTAGCATGTTTATCAGTATTGACAGTTATGGTATTTAGCAACAGCGTATTTGCAGCTGAGGCACCACAGGATAGAGGAGACGCACCTAAGGCTGTAGCAGTCGTGGAGGACGAAGCTATGGGCAGCGCTTCCCAAGCAATTGAGAAGGAAGAAACTAAAGCCGTTGTAAAGGACGAGGCGAAGTCCGATGCCAAGATCGAAGTAAAGGAGGAATTAAAGGACGATGCAACCACCGAGGTAAAGGCCGAGGCGAAGGATGAGATGAAGGACGAGGCAAAGGTTGAAGTAAAGGACAATGCGAAGGATGTGGCCCGGACTGAGACAGATGACGCTTTCATGAAGTTTGGTATGGGTGAATTATCCCATAAATAATTTAGGTTAAACAAACGCTGTCCCAAAAAGCCTGAATGGCCCGGGGGTGGTAATTGCTGCGGGCGGTGGCAATGAAGATTTCCCGCTCCAGCAAAGGATGATCCAAAAGATAATAGCTTAGTCTGTCACTGGGGGCTGCCATGCGGATCAGTGTATCCGTGAGAAAGGTGGCCCCCAGACCTGCTGCTGCCATGTGATAGGCGGTCATAAGCTGGTTAAGGTACAGACGCACCTGGGGAGAGAGACTGGTTTCGTGGAAAATTTCTGTAACCCGTCTATACATATCGTTGCCTTTCCCCAGCAGCAAAAATGGCAGGTCCTGAAATTCCTTTAAATTGGCAGGAGCGGCGGATTTTTCCAGATGCTTTCCGGAAATAATTTCTGCCTGGGAGAAGGAAGGGGCACTGATGGCATCAGTCATGGCTTTGGGAACAGCCAGCATTATGCGGTCCTGATAAAAGGTGAAGGATTCGAATTCCCTGGTGTCGCACTCACCGCTGTCGATTACCATATCAATGGTACCCTGCTTTAGACCGGCGAATAATTCAGCACTGCTGGATTCCACAATGGAAATGCTGATACGGGGATGCTTTTCATTGAAGTTTTTTATAAGACCGGGGAGAAAGCAGGCGGTTACAAAGTTGGTGCCGCCGATAATCAGTTGACCGCTTTCCAGCTGGGCCAGATCATCCACATAGCGTTGTAGATTCTTTTGCACCTGAAATATTTTTTCCGCTGCTTCAATATATGCCTGTCCTGCATCCGTAAGTCGCAGTGGTGAATGGGAACGGTCGAATATGGGCATGCCCAGCTCCTGTTCCACCTTTTTTACTGCTGCAGACAGGGCGGGCTGTGTCATAAAGAGCTTTTTGGCTGCTGCTGAAAAGCTCTTTTCTTCATATACGGTGTAAACATACTCCATGCCTGTCATAAAAAGTCACCTCATATCATGCATATAAAAATATTTTATAATATTTATATAATTATAAGTATTTGATTATATTATATGCCGATGATATGCTTTTAGCAAATAGAAGTATAGGGGGCTTGGTGCATATGAAAACAATAGGCATTATGGGTGGAATGGGGCCTATGGCCACCGTGGATTTAATGAAGAAAATAATTTTGGCTACGCCCGCCAAGGTGGATCAGGAGCATATACCTATGTTGGTGGACAACAATTGTATGATTCCGGATCGTACCAGAGCCATTAAGGGGTTAGGGGCTTCACCGGTTCCTGAAATGATGAAAAGTGCCAAGAGGCTTATGATGGGCGGAGCGGATTTCATCATCATGGCCTGCAATACAGCACATTACTTTTTGCCGGAAATTTTGCCTCATATTACAATTCCTGTGCTGTCCATTATTGATGTGGCAGTTGCCGCTGTTATGGAAAAGGGGTATAAAAATGTGGGCCTGCTGGCCACCAGTGGTACCATCAGCACCGGGTTATATCAGAAGGCTTTGGAGGACAATGGACTGAAATGCATTTCCCCTTCAGCTGACAAACAGCACATTGTGGATGATATGATTTATGATGGTGTAAAGGCCAATAATGTGAATTATGACACAAGTGATATTAAGAGACTGCTGAAAGAAATGAAGGAACAGGGGGCAGAAGCCTTTATTCTGGGCTGCACCGAGGTGCCGGTGGCTGTAGCCATGTATGGTCTGGAAGGTGTATTTATCGATTCCACCGACGAGCTGGCCAAGGCAGCAGTGAAATTTGCCCGGACCGACAGAAGCTACGATACCCTTATCGCCTGATATTTACGCCTGACAAATTACATTGAAGGAAAAAAGCAGAGTCAGTTTTGGCTCTGCTTTTTTAGTACCAGCTATTAAAAGCTACTTGCAACTATAGGCGTATTTGGTGTATGATTAAGAAGTCTTAGGTTACATATCTTTAAATTTTTCAGTTAATTGTACATAAGAAATAATTCATTATACAAATTAATTCAAAACAATAGTAATTCCCTATGTACAAATTATTGATTATATGATAAAGTTAGGGTAATTTAAGAAATCGTCAAACAAATATATTCGATTAGAGGAGGTAATGTTGTGGATACAACAACCATTGCAGTGGTGATATTTGTAGCTGCATATGCACTGATTATTTCGGAAAAAGTCCATCGTACCATTGTTGGTATCGTTGGCGCTATGCTGATGATTCTCTGTGGCATCCTGTCCCAGGAAGTGGCAATTCATCACATAGATTTTAATACCTTGGGTTTGCTCATTGGTATGATGACTATTGTTAATATTACAGCGGAGACTGGCCTGTTTAACTTTTTGGCTATTTGGGCGGCCCAGAGGGTTAAGGCTAACCCTATGAAGCTGCTCTTGGCTTTGGCTATGCTGACAGCTGTATGTTCCGCACTTTTGGATAATGTAACTACAGTGTTGCTGACAGTTCCTGTAACCTTTAGTATTACTGCCCAGTTGAAGGTTGATGTAAAGCCTTTCCTGATTGCCCAGATTTTGGCATCTAATATTGGCGGTACTGCTACTCTGGTTGGTGACCCACCAAATATCATGATCGGCTCTGCCGTTGGTCTCAGCTTCCTGGATTTCATTATTCACCTGACTCTCCCAGCAATTATTATTTTCCTTGTAACTGTATTCCTGCTGGAGATGATTTACGGCAAGTCCCTCCATACTACTCCTGAGCTTCAGGAGCAGGTAATGAAGCTGAATGCTGCAAAGCAGATCAGCAACAAGCCTCTTATGAAGAAGTGTCTGGCAGTATTGGCATTGACCATGAGCCTTTTCGTTGCCCACAGTGCCCTTGGCCTTGAGTCTGCAACTGCAGCTCTTTCTGGTGCCGGTCTTCTCCTGCTGATTACCTTTACAAGAGATGAGGAAATGATTGCAAAGGTTCTGGGCAAGGTTGAGTGGACGGCAATCTTCTTCTTCGCCGGCCTGTTCATTTTGGTTGGCGGTTTGGTTGAAACCGGTGTTATCAAGTGGTTGGCTGAGGAAGGTATCAAGATTACCCACGGGTCTGTCGAGGGAACTGCCATCCTGATTCTCTGGATGTCTGCTCTTGCCTCTGCCTTCGTTGATAATATCCCATTTGTAGCAACCATGATTCCTCTTATTAAGGATATGGGTGCCATGGGTCTCAACAATCTGGAGCCTATGTGGTGGTCCCTGGCTCTGGGTGCCTGCCTCGGTGGTAATGGTACTCTGATTGGTGCCAGTGCCAATGTAGTAGTTGCTTCAATGGCAGCTCAGCATGGCAGACAAATTTCCTTCATTGGCTTCATGAAGATAGCTTTCCCATTGATGATTCTTTCCATCATCATCAGTACTGCCTATGTATATCTCCGTTACCTCATGTAATCGAAGGAGAATAATAGACAATTAAATTAGGTAAATGCGCTTAATATAAAAAGAGGACTGCGGCTAGAGTGGTTTCGAGACACCATGCCGCAGTCTTCTTTTTTTATGAAATCTTAGTGAATCAAATTAATTATTTCTTTTCGTAGATTTGGAAGCCGTCACGTCCGGCATCCTTTACCTTATAGAGGGCACGATCTGCCTCGCGGAAAAGATAATCATAGCTGGTGCCCCTTTCCTTGGTAATGGCGATGCCGATGCTGCCGGTTACATTAGCAGCGTGTCCGCCAACCATCATATCCTTTATTCTGGTCAGAAGCCATTGGGTCTGCTTCCTGATGTCCGTCACCGTTGACTCTGGAGGAAGGGTTACCATCATCATGAATTCGTCACCACCAAAACGGCCTATTGCCGTAAGATCAGTACAGGTGGTTTTCAAAATTTTGGCGAAGTCTATAAGCAACTCGTCTCCCATTTGATGCCCGTAGGTATCGTTAAATCTCTTAAAGTGGTCCAAATCAATAATGAGAAGGGCAATGGACTCACCCTCTTGCTGCCTGTCCAGCAGCTCTTGGCAACGCAGGGCAATGCCCCTTTTGTTGAGCAGTCCCGTCAGGGGATCCGTTTCTGCTTCCTGCTTGTAGGCATCTCTGTCCTTGGTCAGGACCTTTACTTCATGGAGAGCCCGTTCCAGCTCGTCGTTCTTTTCGGAAAGGATAATATTACGCTTTCTGGTTTGACGGTTATTATGGAGAATAAAGCCAATTATCAGCAGAATCACCAACGTGAACAGTATAACTGCTGCCAGCTGTATTGGATATTCCTGCAGTAAAAAACCAAGATTAATCACCGGCGTACTGTTTTTCTTAATGATTCGGTTCACCTCATCAGGTGATAGACGCTGGATGGCTGTATTCAGCACATGAGTCAGCATTTCCGGGGTGGACTCTGCGGCCATCAGACTGATACCGATATGGCAGCTATATTTATCGTTGATTTTTAGATTAGGCCTGGTAATGAGATTGTTGTGCTGTTGGAGATAAAGAGTTGGTATCATGGCAATGGTGTATTGGTGATTTTCCACTGCCTCAAGACATTCCTCCACCGTTTCCAATATGACGATATCCCAATCCGGGAATTGCTTCTTCAAATAGTCCCTCAGACCGGGAGACTTGGCGGCGGCCACCATGGTCTTTGGACTTCCAACAAAGCTGGTATCCTTGTGAACTATGGCAGAATATTCCACTGTGAGAAAATTGTTGGTATAGTTTAAAGGATTTTCGTAATTGGCGCCTGAATATATGCATGGCATGATATCTGCCTTGCCATTTTGCAGCATTTCCCTGGCTTCGAGGGAGTTATTGGCGATTATTATATCGAATTTAAGACCACTGTCAGTGCCGATATTTTCAATAATATCTCCGAATATTCCTCCGCCACTGCTTACAAAAGGAGAATAGTTTCCCGGCAATACAATTTTGATTGGGGGAGCCGATTCTATAAATTTGCGTTCTATTTCGGCATAGGCAGCAATGCTGTGAATGGCCGGGTTAATATAAGCTTGCTCCAGCATGGTGCTAAAGGAAGGATTCTTTAGCTCTGTGTCGAGAATGGCCTCGTTCAGCTCCCATATCAGTTCCTGATTGGCAGGCAGGGCCATAAACTGGCACTCGGTTATGGCAATTATTCCCAACTCAATCTCATTTCCCAGCAGATTGGAGCCGTCATCCATGGCAGCCTGTATTTCACCGCGCTGAAGGGCCTCCATCATATTTTGCCCATTGGCGTAGGTGACATAATTTATATTTTGCCAGCCTTGGGCGAGTACATAATGCCGGATGTAGCTGGTATTGTCTTCTGCGGCTACATAGCCAATAGTTGTACCGTTCATGGTGGAGCTGTCCAAGACATTAAGTCCGCTGCCCGGGACGGTAAAAAGACTCAGCATACCATATACAGAATAGCCCTCACTATACAAGTTCATTGGCTGAAGGGAGTCGTTTCGCTGCACTGGGGCCAGCAAATCCAAAGACCCTTCCTCCAGCATTCTTTTTCCCTCCAGGGGCTGTACCGGGATATATTCATATCCCAAATGAGTGCGTTTGGAAAGCTCCCGTAGATATGCCTTTATATGATGCTCCAGCAGCTCTCTGCTTTGGGGATTGGTGTCCTGCTTTATATCCAGTACACCTACCCGCACTGGTCCCTTGCGCCCAGCGGAATCCTCTGCATTAATGGGCTGGTTGGCTAAAAGAAGTATAAAAGACAGACAGAGAGACAGAATTAATTTTAATTGAAATCGTCTAAGCATATTTCTATCCTCAATAAAAAAGATTTGAAATGAGTATTAATTAGTAAATATTGTCTGAACATTTAACTACATGATATCTTAAGAAATCGCCTTGTGTCTATGGTTTTTACAACAATTTTAAATTTTGTACCAACAATAATTTCCCTATAATTAATTCTTAAAAATACCACGTAGAATAAAGGACTTTACCTTTTTATCTCGAATTATACCCTAAAAGCTAAAAATATCTTTAGATTAAAAGTGCTATAAAGGAGTGATTGCTCATGAACAATCTCAGTCTTACCAAAAAATTGATGGTGGTATTTGGTATATTGCTGATTATAATTGTATGTCTGGGCTTGTACAGCTATAATGCCGCCAAGAAACAAAATCTGGAGGCGGAAAATGTATCAGACTGGATGGAGACAGCTTTGTTGGTTTCCAATATGGCTAATCACATGGAAAAGGCCCACGGCTATGTGGATTTAATATCCAACGCAGATGATGCCAATGCTGTTTCTGCCCTAAAAAGCGGCTTTGATGCTGCCCGGGACGAGGTAAATGAGGATCTGGAGGCATATAAAACTCTCGTAATGGAGTCTGACTACGATACTGAGGAAGAAAGACAAGCCGATTTGGACACCATTAAGGAGGAAAAGGAGCTCTGGGATAACTATCTGGCAGTTGTAGGGAAGATAAATAATGTTTTGAAGTCCAAGGACCCTGTAGCCCTTGAAGAAGATACTGAGATGCAGGCTCTGGTTGAAGCAGCGGATTCCGCATTTAATGAAGCCATTGATTCTGTAAAAGAGGATATGGAGATTTGCGATACAGGAACCAAGGAGGCCATGGAGAGGGCTGCGGCAGTATACTCCTCCGTTACGGTAATGTCCATAGCCATTACTGTTATAGCGGCTGTGTTCTGTATCGGTGTAATGATTCTCCTCAATAAAAATATAAAGTCCTCCGCAGAGGAGCTGATTCGGGTTTCAACCCTTGTGGCAGACGGCGATTTGCGTAGTAAGGCAGAAATTGATGGCAGTGACGAATTTGCTACTATTGCCCATCGGTTTAACAATATGGTTGATAATGTGCGCAAGATGTGCCAGGATATTCAGAGCACTGCAATTCAGGTTGCTTCCTCATCTGAGGAGCTTACAGCCAGTGCCCATCAGTCAGCAGAAGCAACTCAGAATGTGTCCCATTCTGTAAATGAAATGGCCAACTCCTCCGAAAATCAGACCAAGGAGCTAAATGCAGCCGACGGTAAGGCCAGAAAGCTTCTGGAGGAAATGGAAAATGTTACTTCCGCTGTTGAGGAGGCAAGACAGTCTGTAAATGAAGCAGTGGAAAAGGCCAATGAAGGTAACAGATTGGCTGCAGCCACCATAAGTGAAATGAACGGCGTAACAGATATCGTTCTTGAGTCCACTGAAAGGGTGGCCCGTCTGGGAGAACGGTCCAAAGAAATTGGACAGATTGTTTCCGTTATTTCCGGTATTGCGGGACAGACCAATCTTCTGGCCCTTAACGCAGCCATTGAGGCAGCCCGTGCTGGTGAGCAGGGCCGGGGCTTCGCCGTTGTAGCCGAGGAAGTAAGAAAACTGGCAGAGGAATCCCAAAGTGCTGCCCAGCAGATCAGTGAGCTGATAGCTAATATTCAAAGAGAAACTGATGATGCGGTGGCTGCCATGGAAAAGGGGGCCAAGGCTGCCGAGACCGGCAAGGAGAATTTGGGTACCACTGGGGATGCCTTTAATCAGATTCTGGACAGAGTTAATCATGTCAGTGAAACTTCTTCCGGCATTAATGAAACAGTTAAGAGCCTTATGGGGCCTATTGATGAGTTGGTTAATAATATTGGTAATGTGGCTGTTCAGGCGGATATGGTATCCAAGGAATCCCAGGCGGTGTCCGCCGCCACTGAACAACAGTCTGCCGGTATTGACGAGATAGCCGGAGCGAGCCGTACCTTGGCTGATTACGCCCAGCACCTTCAGGATACTACCATGAAGTTTAGAATCTAATTTAATAGAAAATATAATGAAAAGAGGTGTTCTTCCACTGTTTAGGTGGCGGAACGCCTCTTGTTGTCTGTGGATAGATTGTGATTAGGTGAATAATCACTAAAAAGTATACACATTTTATCAACAAACTGTTGATAAGTGTTAAGATGTTGTTGTATAATATGTACTCAGTGGACAATGCTGTTATATTTGTCCATTGGACATGAATTGTGATTTACAATTTTTTAATTGCAATTTACAGTGTACTTTATATATGAGGGGGAGTTTTCCTTGCAGATGAATGGGGCCCAGGCTATTTTGGAGAGTCTGAAAAGAGAAAATGTGGATTTGGTATTTGGTTATCCCGGCGGTGCAGTGCTGGATTTATATGATGCGGTTTATCAGGCGAAATTTCCTCATATTTTAACCCGCCACGAGCAGGGGGCCGTACATGCTGCAGATGGTTATGCACGGGCCACTGGCAAGGTGGGAGTGGTCTTTGCCACCTCGGGACCTGGTGCCACCAATCTTATTACTGGTATTGCCACAGCCAATATGGATTCTGTGCCTTTGGTGTGCTTCACGGGACAGGTGACCAATCCCCTTATTGGCAAGGACTCCTTTCAGGAGGCAGATATTGTAGGCATCACTACCCCTATTACCAAACATAATTATTTGGTGAAGAAGGCCTCGGAGCTGCCACGGGTTATTAAGGAAGCATTTTTCATTGCCAGAACCGGCCGTCCCGGTCCTGTGGTTATTGATATTGCCAAGGATGTATTTACCACTATGCTGGATTATGAGTATCCACAGAAGGTGAAGCTCCGGGGCTACAAGGGTGATTTCACCGGGGATGAAAGCCAGATTCTTGATGTGGTGGAGGCTTTAAAGGAAGCCAAGCGCCCCGTATTTTTCATCGGAGGCGGTGTAACCCTTTCTGATCAGACAGAGGTTTTCCGTGAAATTGTAAGCTGTACCGGCATTCCGGTGGTAAGCTCCCTTATGGGCTTGGGCTGTATCCCCGCAAAACAGGATGGTTTCCTGGGCATGGTGGGTATGCACGGCTCCTATGCTGCCAACATGGCTGTACAAAAGAGTGATTTGCTCATTGGTATCGGTGTACGCTTTGACGACCGTGTTACGGGAAAAATCGATGCCTTTGCCCCTAATGCCAAGATTGTTCATTTTGAGGTGGACAAGGCAGAAATTAATAAAAATGTGTTCTCCCATTATCCAGTAATTGGTGATTTGCGCTGGTCTTTGCCTATTTTCAAGGAGCAGCTTCACGAATCCGGGGATGATTATCTGAATCGCTTTGACAAATGGCACAAGCAGGTAATGGATATGGACCGTGAGTGTCCGTTTAGCTATAAGGCAAATGACCAGTTCATTATGCCACAGCAGCTCATTGATACAGTGAGCAACTTGGTGGATGAAAATACCATTGTGGTTACCGATGTGGGGCAGCATCAGATGTGGGCGGCCCAGTTCTTCAACAGCCGTAACCCTCGTCAGTTTATTACATCTGGCGGCCTGGGGACCATGGGTTATGGATTGCCGGCAGCTCTTGGGGCCAAGCTGGGATGCCCGGATAAAAAGGTGGTGCTTTTCACCGGTGACGGTTCTGTAATGATGAACTGTCAGGAGATGTCCACTGCAGCGGATAATGATATTGATGTAAAGGTGGTTCTCCTACACAATCGGGTGCTGGGTATGGTTACCCAGTGGCAGCGCATGTTCTATGGCAAGCGTTATTCCCAGACATTGCTGGGGGGTAAGACGGATTATGTTAAGCTGGCCCAGGCCATGGGTATGGAGGCCTGTCGTATTGAAAAGCCACAGGAGTTAAAGGCTTCTCTGGAGAAGACCCTTAATGTGAAGGGACCAATGCTTATTGATGTAATGCTGCCAGCCAATGAGGATGTATTGCCAATGGTGGCTCCCGGGGCTCAGCTGGACAATATGGTTTTGGGAGGTGCCGAAGCATGAAAAAGTATATTTTAGCCGTTTTGGTAGATAACAAGCCTGGTGTACTGACCCATGTATCAGGTCTTATCAGTCGCCGTGCATTTAATATTGAAAGTATTTCTGCGGGCTACACCGAGGATGAGGATGTTACCCGTATTAATATAGAGGTTTCTGTGGAGGATGACCGGGAGCTGGAGCAGGTGGTGAACCAGCTGGGTAAGCTCATTGATGTTATCAAAATTGTTAATTTGGGATTGGTGGATTCCATTGTCCGGGAACTGGTGCTTTTAAAGGTTCGTGCCACCAAGGGTTCTCTGGCGGATATCCGCAACATAGTGGATATTTTCCGCGGCAATATTGTGGATGTGAGTCCTGAGAATGTGGTTATTGAGCTTACAGGATCCCAGAGCAAAATCAATGCCATCTGTGAAATGCTGGAGGATTTTGAGATAATTGAAATCGCCAGAACAGGAGCCATTGCTCTTAGCAGAGGACCAATTCCAATAAAAAATATGTAAATATTGACATTGCCCACAAAAATGGTATACTAATCCTAACGGATAATTATTATCCGTTAACTAAACCGGTTTATTCGTGTGTGTTTTTATATAATGTAAGGAGGTTTTTTCATGGAATTAAAAGGTAGCAAGACAGAGCAGAATTTGTGGGCAGCATTTGCCGGTGAGTCCCAGGCTCATACCAAGTATCAGTATTTTGCATCTCAGGCAAAGAAGGACGGTTTCGTTCAGATTCAGAACATCTTCACCGAGACTTCCAAGAACGAGAAGGAGCATGCAAAAATCTGGTTCAAGCTGGTAAATGGTGGCAAGATTGGTTCCACTGCTGAAAATCTAAAGGCAGCAGCTGCTGGTGAGAATGAGGAGTGGACTTCCATGTACCCAGAGTTTGCCAAGGTTGCCCGTGAGGAAGGCTTTGATAAGATTGCTGCTCTCTTTGAGGCTGTGGCTGCCATTGAAAAGGAGCATGAGGAACGCTACAAGATTCTCCTTTTGAATGTGGAGCAGGATAAGGTATTCAAGAAGAATGAAAAGGTTATCTGGCAGTGCTCCAACTGCGGTTATGTTTGCACTGGTGAGGCTGCTCCTGAGGAGTGCCCTGTTTGCGCTCATCCAAAGGCTCACTTCCAGGTTTTGCCTACAAATTACAAATAAGTTATATTGTGTAGTAAGTAATTGATAGGGGCAGTGGACTGGTGTCTTTCACGTCGTCACGGCACTAAAACTTTTTATTACTGTTATATAGTGTAAAAAATCATAACTCGCTTCGCTCAAACAGATGATTTTTTCCACTAATATTAAGGTAAGCAATAAAAAGTTTCTTAACGCACCGTGACTAATTGTTCAATCCACCAGCCCACTGCCCATAAAATATCCATGTACGCAAAAAAATCCCAGCCTGAGCTGGGATTTTTACATTGCAGAAATTTAATTTGAAATTATTTCTTTTCTTCTTTTTTATTTTTGGCTTCTTCGCGGGCCTTTGCCTTCTCAGCAGCATTTTTTGCCTTTGCCTTGGCCTTTTCCTGCTCGTTCTTTTCCTGCTTGCTCTTGGAATAGTCAACGCTCATGCTGGCCATCTTGTGCTTGAAGGACATGATTGGATGCTTAAACATCATACCGGTGCTGGAAGCACTCATAATCTCGTTGAACATTTTATTGTTCTTGTCGCCGAAGCACTGGATCTCACAGCGGTCACAAATTGGCTTGGTGATGCCGTAAGGACAACGGTTCATCTTGGTCATTACAGTGGCCAAAAGTGCTGTACATTTCGGACACAGCTTCTCGCCCTTGGTACCGTGATTCTTGTTGCAATAAATTCCAAAGGATTTCTTAATGCTTTCCTTTTCCTTTGGGATGTTGTTCTTTATTTCAACTGTTTTTTTCTTTGGTAAAAATCTGTCAAACATACCCATAAAATGCGAACTCCCCTTGTGTGAAAAATAGACATAACCATATACGATTTTAATAGTATTCTTCATTAAATGCAAGTCATAACGGAAAGATTATGGATGGGCGGGCAAAAATACTTTGCATTGAAATACTGTTTAAGTTACAATTACACTAAGGATTAGTAGGAGGTTTTTTAGCGTGAACATCGATTTATCTAATATGGATATGGATGATGGTCAGGGTGAACGCCTGCTTCGTGACGCCTTTAAGCAGAGTATCGAATCAATGGAAGGCAGTAAGGGCCAGATATTTGAGATATACGAAAACACCAAGGAGGATGTTGAATCCACCCGAAAAATGCTGCAGGAGTTGAAGGAGCAGACCCGAAAGCTTCAGGACGAAGTGGATGAGCTGGTGCGTGAGGAGCAGAAGGAGAAGCAGAAGCTGGTTCAGGTCAGCGGCAACTTTTCCAATTATTCCGAGGACCGTATTCGTGCCAGTTATGAGGCCGTTAAAACTGTCCAGGTAAAATTGGCTATTGCCAAGGAAAAGGAGTATCAGACCCGCCGCCAGCGTGACCGTCTGGAGCTGCGTCTTTACAGTATGGAGAAGACTCTGCACATGGCGGAGACACTGGCCACCAAGCTGGGTTCAGTTATTGGCTACCTCACTTCACAGCTCAGTGATGTGGTAACCCAGATGGAGATCGTATCCAAGAACAAGTTCCTGGGAATGCAAATTATCAAGGCACAGGAAAACGAGCGCCTTAGGGTTTCCCGTGAGATACATGATGGTCCTGCCCAGGAAATGGTAAATCTCATATATCAGGCTTCCGTGGCTGAACGCCTTGTGGACACCCGTCCAAATGAGGCCAAGGCTAATTTGCAGGAGTTGCGCCGTCAAATTCGTACTTGTCTGGCGGATGTGCGTCAGATTATTTTTGATATGCGTCCAATGACCCTGGATGATCTGGGACTTATTCCGGCTCTGAGACAGCTTACCAAAAAGTTGGCTGAGCGGAAGGTTCTCAATGCAGATTTGCAGATTGATGGCAAGGAATATAAGTTTGACAACCATGTGGAGGTAACTATTTTCCGTATTGTGCAGGAGGCCCTGAACAATGTTCATCGCCACGCTGGCACAGATCAGGCTTATGTTCGTATGCTGTTTACGGCGGATCATCTGGCCATTATGGTTTCCGACCAGGGCAAGGGCTTTGATGTGGATAAGCTGGCGGAGGAGCGTCGCAATCCATCTGGGGAAGGCTGTTTTGGTGTTATTGGCATGGAGGAGCGGGCCCGTATTATCGGTGCCAACATTACTATTTCCTCTGAGCCTGGCAAGGGCACCAGAGTGAATATTAAAATGCCATATCCACAGCCAAGATAATGGATAATACAGGTTTTGGATTTATGCTTGAAGATACCTATAGAAATAATAATTGGATTTTAAATCAAAATGAGGCGCCGATTTCTGAAGCAATGGACAAATATGCCAGGGACGGCGCCCTTGCTTTTCATACCCCCGGCCATAAGCAGGGACTGGGAGCCCATCCCCGCCTAAAGAATCTTATTACTGAGGAGGGGCTGAAACAGGAGGTTTCCCTTATGGAGGAGCTGGATGATCTCCATGAGCCCAAGGGCTGTATCAAAGAAGCGGAGGCTTTGGCGGCAGAGCTGTGGGGCGCAAGGGATACCATGTTTATGATAAACGGCACTACTGGGGCTATTCATGCCATGATTTTTGGCACCTTGGAGCCCGGGGATAAGGTGCTGGTTCCCCGTAATGCCCACCGCTCCATTGTTGGGGGCATAATATTGGCAGGGGCCCAGCCCGTGTATATAGTCCCGGAGATTGTTGAATCCTTGGGAATAGCGGGGGCCTTGTCTGTTGACACCGTTCGGCGGGCCGTGGCAGAAAATCCCGACGCCAGGGCATTAATTGCGGTATATCCCACATACTACGGTATGGCAGGGGATTTGAAGGCTATTGCAGATATTCTCCATAAGCACAATATACTGCTTTTGGTGGATGAGGCCCATGGTGCCCATCTGAAATTTGCCCAGCATATTGAAGGAATGCCCAAGCAGGCCCTGGATTTGGGGGCGGATGTGGTGGCCCAGAGTACCCACAAGGTATTGGGCAGCATGACCCAGACCTCCATGCTTCATATTGGAAGTGACAGGGTGTCCCGGGAGAGAATTCGTGAAGCAGCGGCATTGTTACAGTCCACATCACCAAACCAGTTGCTGTTGGCCTCTTTGGATATTGCCAGACTTCAAATGGCCACAGAGGGCAGAAAACGCCTGGAAAGGTCAGTGCACCTTGGTAACTGGTTGCGACAGGAGATAAATAAAATAGATGGTCTTTACTGTGTAGGGGATGAAATACTGGATTCCTCTGAAACTATGTGGCTGGATAAAACCAGAATAACCGTTAATTTAACGGGAATAGGGCTTAATGGACCTGAGGCAGAGCTTATTTTGCGTCATGAGTATAAGGTTCAGTGCGAGCTTTCAGATAACAATAACCTGTTATTTATTATTTCCATGGCTGATACAGAGGATATTGCCCGTCGCCTTTTGGAGGTACTGAAGCTTCTGGTGGCAGAGCATGGCAGGGAAAAGGCGGAAAAGCCTGTGGTGCCTATGGATTTATTTACCGCCAACGAGGTGGCAGTAATCCCAAGAGAAGCCTTTTACAGAAATCGTGAAAGGGTAAAATTTGCTGAATCCGCCGGCTGTATCGCTGCAGAGACAGTGATCTTCTATCCCCCGGGAGTTCCTGTATTGTGTCCCGGGGAAAGAATTACGGCAGAGCTTATTGAGGCTGTTCAGAAACAGCAAAGGGCAGGCATGAGAGTAGTGGGCCCTGCGGACAGCTCATTGGAATATATTCAGATAATCGGAGGTTAACCCAAGTGGCAAAGGGAAAACTTATTACAATAGAGGCCGGGGATGGCTCCGGCAAGGCAACCCAGACCAAGGCACTCATGGAGCATCTTTTAAAGGATGGCCATAGGGTAATGAAGGTGGAATATCCGGATTATAAATCCGATTCCTCCGCTTTGGTGAAAATGTATCTGGGGGGCCAATTTGGTGAACACGCCGATGATGTGGATGCCTATGGTGCCTCCACCTTTTTTGCAGTGGACCGTTATGCTTCCTTCCATTTAAATTGGAAGCAGGCCTATGATGAAGGGGCCATTATTTTGGCAGACCGCTACACCACCTCCAATATGGTACACCAGGCGGTGAAGCTGACTGACCCCACAGAGCGGGAGGAATTTCTCACCTGGCTGTGGGACTTTGAATTTGGTAAGCTGAAGCTGCCAGTGCCTGACGTAGTGGTATATCTGGATATGGATCCTGCGGTCAGCGATCGTCTTATTAATGAACGGGCTGCCCAAAATGCGAATCGTAAAAAGGATATTCACGAAAAGGACACGAATTATCTCCATAGATGCCATGAGGCCTACAACTGGGTGGCTGACAAATACGGCTGGGAAAAGGTCGTATGCAGCAAGGATGGCCAGCCACGGAGCATCGAGGAAATTCATGAGGATATTTATAGTGCTGTTAGAAGATATTTGTAGAGGCAGTGGACTGATTTTCTTGAACATTGAGTGACGAGCGTTAAGAAACTTTTTATTGCTTTACCTTGATTATAGTGGGAAAAATCATTTGTTTGAGCGAGCCGTTTTATGGCGAAGCGAGTTATGATTTTTGCCACTATATAAAAGCAAGAAAAAGTTTTAGCGATGGAACGGCGTGAAAGAAAACAGTTCACTGCCAATATAGAAATAGAGGTAGCAATGATAAAAGAAGTTTTAGTAGTAGAAGGCAAGATGGACGTGGTGGCCATCAACAAAGCCGTTGAGGCCGACTGCATCATCACGGAGGGCTTTAACTTAAAGCCAGCTTGTCTTGATTCCATAGAAAAAGCATATAAAAAGCGGGGTATCATTATCCTCACAGACCCTGACAGTGCGGGGGAGCGTATCCGTACCTATGTTACTCGCCGCTGCCCAAATGCCAAGCACGCCTTCGTACCGGTGGAGGATGCCACCGCCAACAACGATATTGGCATTGAGCAGGCCTCTCCAGAGGCTATCCGTAAGGCTTTGGAAAAGGTGCGGACCCTTAACTGGGAACCCAGCAATGAATTCACTGGGGCAGATCTTATAAGTGCCGGCATAAGCGGTGGTGCCGGGGCCAGTGAAAAACGGGCCCGCATGGGAGCCAGACTTGGTATCGGCTATGCCAACGCCAAGACATTTTTAAAAAGATTGAACCACTATGGTGTCACCAGAGAAGAATTTGAGGCGGCTCTGGCAGAGGAGGGAGATAATTAATGAGCTTAAATTTAGACAAGGACTTGGACACAGAAATTCATGGAGGGAAAAAGCTGAATTTAAACGGCCTTAAGACCACCATTGCTACCCCAAGTGTAACCCGTCATATTATGAAGGCCTTTAATCTCCGTGCCAGCAAACGCCTTGGCCAGAATTTTTTGGTGGATGCCAATATTGTCCGTGGTATTGTGGATGCCGCCGGGGCAAAGCCAGGGGACAAGATTTTGGAAATCGGCCCTGGTATCGGGACATTGACCCAGGGGCTGGCAGAGTCCGGGGCGGATGTAACTGCCGTGGAGCTGGATAAAAAGCTGCCAGCTGTTTTGGCGGAAACACTGGCTGGTTATGACAATGTACGCATAGTGCCAGGAGATATTTTGAAGGTAAATATCCCTGAGATTATGGGGGACGGTCCCTTTAAGGTGGCGGCAAATCTGCCATACTATATTACCACCCCAATTTTAATGGAGCTTCTGGAAAAGCATCTGCCTATCAGCATTTTGGTTACTATGGTGCAGAAGGAAGTGGCTCTGCGCATGATTGCCAAGCCTGGCAGCAAGGCTTATGGTGCCCTGTCTGTGGCAGTACAGTATTACACCAAGCCACATATTGCCTTTGATGTACCTCCACGGTCCTTTATTCCGGCTCCGGAGGTGGATTCCGTGGTTATCGTCTGCGATGTGCGGGAAAAGCCGGCAGTGGAAGTAAAGGATGAAAAAATGTTCTTTAAGGTAGTAAAGGCAGCCTTTGGCCAGCGCCGCAAGACCATTGCCAACGCCATGAAGGGGGCGGGCTTCACCAAGGAGGCTATAGAGGTTGCCTTCAATAAGAGCGGTATCGACAGCGGCCGCCGTGGTGAGACCTTCACTCTAAAGGAATTCGCAGCCCTGGCTGATGCGCTGGTAGTTACAAATCTTTTATAAAATAATTAATTGTATGTTGCAGGGGCAAAGGGCTGAGGGCTTGAACATTTAGCGACGAACGTTAAGAAACCTTTTTCTTGCTATACCTTAATTATAGTGGGAAAAATCATCTGTTTGAGCGACGCGAAGTCAGTCCTTTATGGCGGAGTGAGTTATGATTTTTGCCGCTATATAAAAGCAATAAAAAGTTTTAGTGAGGAGTGGCGTGAAAGCCATTTGCCCTTTGCCCCTCGAATACACAAGTGTGAATATATGCAGGAGGGATTTTTATGAGCGCTTTTGAATACGCACCACAGGGAGTATGCTCCCGCCTTATGAAATTCGACATCGAGGACAACAAAATCCATAACCTCAAGGTAGTAGGCGGCTGCAACGGCAACCTTCAGGGCATCGGCAAGCTGGTAGAGGGCATGGATATTGATGATGTTATCAGCAGAGTGGAAGGCATCCGCTGCGGCGCCCGTCCAACCTCCTGCCCAGATCAGCTGTCCAAGGCCCTGAAACAGGCAAAGGAGCAACTGTAATATGATCTATGACTGTCATTCCCATACGGAATTTTCCTCCGACTCTGACATGAAGGCGGAGGATGCCATTGAGGCTGCCCGGAAATTGGGTATTGGCCTCATATTTACAGAGCATTATGATTTCGACTACAAAGAGTCCAAGCACTATAAAGAGATGGACTTTCTTTTTGATGCCAAGAAATACTGGGAAACTTACGAAGTCCTGAGATGCGACGCCCTTATGCTGGGGGTTGAGGTGGGACTAACCTCCGGCAGTATTGAGGCCAATAAAAAGTTTATTACAGAGGTGCCCTTTGATCAGGTAATTGGCTCCATTCATGCCATCGACAAGCTGGATATTTACTATCCTGAATATTATGAAGGCAAGAAGAAGGAGCAGGCCTACGGCCACTATCTGGAAACCATGGCGGATATGGTGAAGGCCAATCCGTATATTGATGTGCTGGGACACATTGATTACATCAGCCGGTATTCACCTTATGATGACAAGGAAATCGGCTATAAGGAATATCATGATCTGGTGGATCTGGTGCTGATGAATGTGCTGGATACGGGAACGGTTATGGAGCTGAATACCCGCCGGCTGGACAGCAAGGCAGTGGCGGAGTCTTTGCTGATGATTTATGCCCGATACAAGGAGCTGGGGGGGCAGTATGTGACCATCGGTTCCGATGCCCATAAGGCGGAACATGTGGGCATGAATTTCAAGATGGCCCAGGATTTGGTGGAGTTTATCGGCTTAAAGCCAGTGCATTTTAGAGAGCGGAAAATAGAGTACAGTAAATAAAAGTGTGTGCAGGTACTACCATCTGATAGTCCCTGCACACTTTTGTATATAAACGGCCGTAGGTGGCTGTTGTGGTTCACATTGAGTGACGAGCGTTAAGAAACTTTTTGTTGCTATACCTTGGTTATAGTGGGAAAAATCATCTGCTTGAGCGAAGCGAGTTATGATTTTTGCCGCTATATAAGAGCAAGAAAAAGTTTTAGCGATGGAACGGCGTGAACCACAATAGTTACCTGCGCTAGTTAATTGTGTTAGGGGATAAGTATTTTACTTGTTCTCTTTTTTTATGTTTGGTAAAATAAAATGATGTGGTTTAATACATACATTCTATTTTGAAAAGAGGACTATTTAAATGCGCATTAAACGCAAACGGCGTAGAGATTATACCCGTGTATATATATTGGCGGCTGTGGTCTGCACCTTTTTGGTGGCGGCTCTGGCCCACTATTTTCTTGACGGCAAGGATGCTTCAGTTCAGCCCACAGTTTCCGAGGCAGGCATTGAGACCAATGACGATGTACTTCATATTATGATTATGGGCGTGGACAGGCGCAGTGACGATACGGGCCGCAGCGATACCCTGATGGTGCTGACGGTGAACAAGAAAACCGGCAAGGCTGAGCTCATGTCGGTGCCTCGAGATACCAGAGTGAAAATTGAGGGCCACGGCTACGATAAGATAAATCATGCCTATGCCTACGGGGGACACAAGCTCACCCGCAAAACCGTGGAAAGTCTGTTGGGAATTCCTATGAATTACTACGTACTCATAGATTTAAGCTCCTTTGAAAATATAATTGATGCCCTTGATGGCATTGATATTGACGTGGAAAAGCGAATGTATTATGAGGATCCTTGGGATGACAACGGTGGCCTTGTGATTGACCTGTATCCTGGTATGCAGCACATGACAGGGGAGAAGGCTATCCAATATGTACGCTTCCGTGATGGTGAGGGTGATATTGGCCGCATCAACCGTCAGCAGCATTTTATGAAGGCTGTTATGACTAAGATGCTGCATCCATCCACCTTGCCGAAGTTGCCAAAAATCATTGAGGTTATCAGCAAGACTCTGGAAACGGATATGCCACTTTCAGAAATGCTTTCCCTTTCCCAGCTTCTTCCACAGGTTCGCGAGCAGGGCATGGAGTCGGAGATGATTCCGGGTACACCAGCCTTCCTTGATGATGTAAGCTACTGGCTGCCGGATATCATGGGACTTCGTGAAATGGTGGCTGAGGAGATGGGCAAGGAGCTGGATGATAATGCCCGTCAGACTGCTGAGGCAGAAAAGAAAAAATACGATGAGTCCCTGCCAAAGGGGATCGTAAGTCTTACAGAGGGTACCGTGGCCAAGAAGGGCAAGGAGGATAAGGGCAAGGATAGCAAGGAAGCCAAGACAGAAATTCCGGAATCCGAGAAAACAGATAAAAAGCCTGCCAAAAAGGCGGAGGGACCAGGGCAGATTGCAGTTCTTGTTATCAATGACAGCGGCGTTAATGGCGCCGGTGCCAGAATGGTAAACAAGCTCATGGCCCAGGGCTTTAATGTCACTGGTGTAGATACGGGAAATAAGAGTGACCGCGAACACACTATTATCGTTACGGATGGATCCAATGTAACCTGGTTCTATGGCATGCCATTCCCATGTACTATTATGGATGGCGCTGACCCTATGGAAGCCGTGGTTTATGTGGGCAAGGATTTTGAGTGATTTTCGAATTATTTTAGAGCGCAATAAAGAAAGGAACGCAGGATAAGCGTGGGAACAATAAAGGTTACTGGCCTGTCCAAGGCCTTTGGTATAGATGAATTATTTAATGATGTTAGCTTTGAAATAAAGCGGGGCGAACGTGTGGGCTTTGTGGGGGCCAATGGCGCCGGTAAGTCCACCCTTATGAAGTGCCTTTTGGGCAAGGATGAATACGATAAGGGAACCATTACCATGGATCCTGTTGATACCATCGGATATGTGGAGCAGCAGGCGGATATGGAGGTTAAGGGCACTCTCTACGAGGAGCTGAAAAGTGCCTTTGCGGATGTAATGGCCCTGGCTGCCACCAAGGAAGCTCTGGAGGCGGAACTGGCTAATTCTCATGATGAGGAAAAGCTGGCCCAGTATGGCCGTATTGTGGAGCGGTTTGAGCACATGGGAGGCTACGATTTTGAGAGCAGTATCCGTCGCACAGCCTTTGGCCTTGGCTTTACCGAGGAGGATTTTGACCGTCGAGTGGAACACTTTTCTGGGGGACAGCGCACCCGTGTATGTTTGGCCAAGGCGTTATTAAGGGAGCCGGACTTCCTGTTTTTGGACGAGCCTACCAACCATTTGGATATTGAAATGATAGAGTGGCTGGAGGGCTTTTTGCAGAGCTACACCGGCGGTGTTCTGATTATTTCCCATGACCGTTTCTTTTTGGATAAGGTAACTAACCGAATCTTTGAAATCGAAAACAAGGGCCTGACTGCTTATGAAGGTAATTACTCCTACTACATGAAGGTGAAGGAGCAGCGTCGGGCGGCCCAGCTGACAGCCTACGAAAAGCAGCAGGAATACATAAAAAAGACGGAGGACTATATCCGCAAGTATAAGGCGGGTATAAAATCCAAGCAGGCCCGGGGACGTCAGAGCCAGCTGAATCGTTTGGAACGAATCGTTAAACCAGCGGAAACGGCGGCCTTTAATTATTTCGCCTTTAATGCTCCGGCAGAGTGTGCCCAGCGGGTGGCTGAGCTGGAGGATATATCCTATAAATTCCCGGATAAAACCCTTTTTGAGCATATTGATGTGCTTATCAGAAAGGGAGATGGTGTGGCCATTGTTGGCCCTAACGGTGCGGGAAAGACTACTCTCCTTCGCCTTTTGGTGGGAGAGCTGGAATCCCCAACTGGCAGATTGAAAATTGGCTCCAGAGTAAAGATTGGCTATTTCTCTCAGCAGCATGAGGGCCTTCACATGGAGCGTACTGTGCTGGACGAAATGCTTTATGAATATGGCCTTGATGAGGAACAGGCAAGAAGGTATCTGGGGGCATTTTTGTTCCGGGGGGATGATGTATTCCGTATTATCGGGGACCTTTCCGGTGGTGAGCAGTCCCGCCTTGCCTTCTTGAAGCTGATGATGACAGGGGCAAACTTTTTGGTATTGGACGAGCCTACCAACCACTTGGATATTCCTGCCAAGGAAGCGGTGGAGGAGGCCTTGTCCACCTTCCCGGGGACCTATATCACCGTATCCCATGACCGTTATTTCCTTGATAAGGTGGCCAACTGCGTACTGGAGCTTTCTGACGGGAAGCTAAGAGAGTATGATGGTAACTACAGCTATTATCGGGAAAAGAAGGAAGAAGAGGCCAAGGAAGCAGCTGAGCTGGCCGAGGAACAGGCGGCCAAGGATCGTATAGCCCGTGAAAAGGCTAAGGCAGAAGCCAAAGCCCAGGCAGAGGCAGAAAGGGCAAAGGCCCAAGAACAGGCCAAGGCTGATGCCAAAAAGGGCGCTATCCAGAGCATGAGTGACGATAAGCGGGCCCAGATGATACATCGGGCAGAGGCTCAGATTGCCACCATTGAAATGGATTTGAAGAATTTGGAGCTGACTATGAACAGCCCGCAGATTCAGGCGGATCCGGAGCAGAGTGTGGAAATTGCCCAGGAGTATGAGGCCAAGACCAAGGAACTGGATGAGTGGTACGAGAAGTGGGAACAGCTCACAGAAGCGTAAAAAATGGGCGGGGGATGTTCTATTCATGCGTTTATTCATAGAATCATCCCCTGCCAACCGATAAATGCACTTTATATATGAATTGTTAACAGCATATTTGCAGTTTTTCACGTCGTGCCAAAGCTAAAACTTTTTCTTGCTTTCATATAGTGGTAAAAATCATAACTCGCTTCGCCCTTACAGGACTAGCTTTGCGTTGCTCAAACAAATGATTTTTCCCACTATAATCAATGTATAGCAACAAAAAGTTTCTTTACGCTTCGGTACTAAATGTTCAAAACTACTAAATATGCTGTTATATATCGATATGTTGTTAGTGTAAAGGAGTGAAAGAGTCCGTGGAGGAATTGCATGGGGCTGTTGAAAATATAATATTTGCCAGCGATGACGGACGCTTTAGTGTGTTTCGCCTGCGTCCTGATGGGCAGCGGGGCATGGTCACTGTCACAGTGCAGATGGAACCTCCTTTGCAGGGGCAGCAGCTGGAATTGAAGGGCACCTGGGTGGAGCATCCCCGCTTTGGTCAGCAGTTTAAGGCTGAGCACATGATGGTAGCGGCTCCCACCTCCCTAGAGGGCATAGAGCGATTTTTGGCCAGTGGTGCTATTGATGGGGTGGGCCCTGTTAATGCCAAGCGCATAGTGGCCCATTTTGGCGGTGATGCACTGGAAATCATTGAAAAGGCTCCTAACAGACTGAAAGAGGTCAGTGGCATTGGGGACAAGACTGCGAAGAAAATTCATGATTCCTATATGGAAAAGGCGGAGCTTCGCCAGATAATGATTTGGCTGGAGCAGCACAATGTATCGGGAATTTATGCGGGAAAGATATACGCCCAGTATGGCTCCTTTTCCGTGGAAGTAATGGAATCCAATCCTTATCGTTTGGCACGGGAAATTGACGGTGTAGGATTTGCCACATCTGATGCTATTGCAGCGGGGATTGGCATGGAGCCAGATGACCCGGTTCGAGTTTCGGCAGCCCTGGAATTTCAACTTCAGCGCATTTCTTTGTCCGGTCATTGCTGTGTGCCGGAAAATCTTTTGGTGGATGAAGTGGAAAAGGCTCTTGGCGTTCACCGCGATACCATTTGGGAAGTGCTGAAGCAGGATTTGGCCACTGGAGTTCTCAACCAGGAGGTGGTGGGGGATAATATTCTGGTTTATCCGGAATACCTCTATCAGGCGGAGGTAGAAACAGCAGAGCATTTGCTGTTTTTACAGCAGAAGGCCAAGCCTATAAATGTGGGCAATTCTTTGAAGCTGGTGGAAAAATGGGAGCACAATACCGGTATTACCCTTGCCAGCAAACAAAAAGAGGCTATACAGGGAGTGCTGGAGCATGGTATCTTTGTATTGACGGGAGGTCCTGGTACAGGAAAAACCACTGTTATTCGTGGCATGATAGATATGCTGGAGGCACAGGGCATGGAGATTATTCTGGGTGCTCCTACGGGCCGGGCGGCAAAGCGGTTAAGTGAGGCCACTGGGCGGAAGGCCTCTACTATTCATCGCATGCTGGAGGCCCAGGGGGGAGATTCCTCTGAGGGCTCCATGTTTGGTAGGGATATTGATGACCAGCTGGAGGCGGATGCCATTATTTTGGATGAGGTTTCCATGATGGACATTGTGCTGATGCGCCATTTTTTGGAGGCAGTTCCAGCGGGATGCCATGTTATCCTTGTGGGTGATGTGGACCAGCTTCCTGCTGTAGGGCCTGGTTCCGTACTGAAGGATATCCTTCGAAGCGGTGTAGTTTCCAGTGTGTGCCTTACTGAGGTGTTCCGTCAGAGTGAAGCATCCAGTATTGTTATGAATGCCCATGCTATTAACGCGGGGCGGGTGCCAAGATTTTCTGATGCTTCTGATAATCCAAGTGCGGATTTTGAATTTATAGAGCTTAATAATCCCGAGGCAGTGGAATATCAGATTGTGAGCTTGTGTCGGGATATACTGCCCAAGCAAGGCTATTCCCCATTGGAGGATATTCAGGTGCTTTCCCCAATGCATCGTCAGGCCTGCGGTGTGGAGAATTTAAATAAGAGACTTCAGGCGGCCTTGAATCCGCCTGCTTCCTACAAGTCGGAATTTGTCAGCAATATCCGTAGCTTCCGTTTGGGAGACAAGGTAATGCAGACCAAGAATAATTACGACAAGGGTGTATTTAATGGGGACATTGGATTTATTGAAGAAATGACTGAGAGCAGTGTGACAGCCCGCTTTGGTGATGATTTGAAGGCGGTTTATGAGAAGGCGGAGCTCAGTGAACTGCAGCTGGCATATTGTATGAGTGTCCATAAAAGTCAGGGCAGTGAGTATCCCGTGGTGATTTTGCCGCTGGTGCCGGGGCATAGGATTATGCTCCAGAGAAATCTGCTGTATACGGCCATTACCAGGGCCAAGAAGAAGGTTATTCTTATTGGGACAAAGGCGGCGCTAAATACTGCGGTGGCCAATGACAGGACCAGACGGCGGTATACCCTGTTGGCCGAGCGCCTGGCCCATTCGCTGTAATATTTGTGGGCAGAGACTGTTGTCTGGAGCGTCGGTCACTTCGCTAGAATTTTTTCTTGCTTATTAAATAGCAAAAAATTCAAAACTCGCTTCGCTCAAACAATTGACTTTTTCTACTAAAATAGAGGTATGGCAAGAGAAAAATTCTTTAACGCTTGTGACCTAATTGCTCCAGCCATCAGCCCCTGCCATTTCTATATAGAGGTATTGATATGATTGAAGCTATATTAAATTTCATCTTTCCGCCGAAGTGTCCAGCTTGCAGGGGTTCTGTGAAGCACAATGGGCAGTGGTGTGAGGAGTGTCTCAACCAAATACTTCAGCCTCGGCAGCTGCCCCTGGATGATTCTCTGGGGAAGATTTTTGACGGTGGCGTAATGAGCTTCAGTGAATATGAAGATCCTGTAAAGAAGCTCATTGCCGATGCGAAATTTGAGAAGAAGAAGCATGCAGTGAAGGCTCTGCAGTTTTTCGTGAACAGGGGCTTTGAAAAGCTGGATTTGCAGGATATTGATATTGTGGTGCCAGTGCCTCTGCATAAAAATAAAATTAAACAGCGAGGCTTTAATCAGAGCATACTGTTTTTTGAGGAAGCCATGAAAAACTCAGATTTGGAAATCTGGGAGGTGTTGCGGCGGGTGCATGAAACCCGTCCACAGTTTGGGTTGAAATTTGCCGAGCGTAAGAAAAATATTAAAGGCGCCTTTGCGGTGGCGGATAAAAAGCATCGTCAGCTGGTGAAGGGGAAGAGGGTGCTTTTGGTGGATGATATTTTCACTACCGGGGCAACTTTTGCTGAGTGCGGGAAAGTTTTGCGGGAGGCAGGAGCAAGTCAGATTTTTGGATTGGTAATTTCTTCCGGACATAAATAATTAATCATGTTTATGGGGCCAACATCTTGAACGCCGTTACGGTGCTAAAATTTTTTGTTGCTGTTATATAGCGTGAAAAATCATAACTCGCTTCGTCCTGGCAGGACTCGCTCAAACAGATGATTTTTCCCACTATGACTAAAGTGAAGCAACAAAAAGTTTCTTAACGCACCGTCACTAAATGTTCAATCTGTCGGCCCCATAACCATTTTATTTATAATATTATCTCACAAATGTTTGAAGGTAATTCAAGATATCGCCTCCTGCTCACATTTGTTACAATATGAACATAAATAAAAAATAGCATTTAATACTTTAAATACTTTTAAACATTGAAATAGATACAAGAAATATTTTACATATAGCAAAATCTGAACAATTGCGCTATAACACGCAAATTATTTTTTGTTTGCGTGTTGAAACGTTCCATAAGGAAAATTTTGCCTATGGCAAAATTTGAACAATTACGTTATAATTAAAATGTTCTCTCAAAATGACGAATAAGAATATGATAATATAGAAAAGTGAATCGGGAGTGAGTTACTATGAATAAGCTGAAGAATTGTCCGGAGTGCGGAAAACTTTATTTAGAGGTTGGTCAGAAGATGTGCCCTGCTTGCTATGATTTGGAGCTGGAGCAGGAGCAGATTGTGCATACGTATGTTCGCGACCACGATAAATGCAGCATTACCCAGATTGTGGAGGATACCGGCGTAAAGGAGAAGGTTGTTCTTCGTATGCTGAAAAATGGCCGCTTCATTAATTCCGGCGGTGCAGTTATTACTTATCCATGCGAAAAGTGCGGCGAGGAAATTTACACTGGCCGTTTCTGCGAAAAGTGTTCCCAGGATTTACTGGACCAGGCAGCAAAGCTGGAGAAGAAGAAAGCAGCTGCTGCAGCATCTAAGGTTGACCGCAGCCACACCATGTATAATGCGGGCAAGGATTTCCGTTCATAATCATTTTTATTTTATATAGTAGAAAATAGATATTTTTAAAAACAGGATTTAAGGATCCTGTTTTTTTTTTCGATAAAAGATTAGAACCTGAGTAGAGGCTAGAAGTGTCTTCATTTTTAGATATAAAACAGGGGTTTAAGTTTAGAAAAAGGACGGTGAAATACCATGATTATAAACAATAACCTTCAGGGAATTGCAAGCGTTTATGCAAACCATCGCAGCACCAACAAGGTTGCTCACACTGAGCGTGATGAGGTCAGAAGTGATGAGATTCACATTTCCTCCAAGGCTCAGAATGCCAGCGAAATGCTTAAGAAGCTGAACGCAATGGATGATGTCCGTTCTGACCGTGTGGCAGAGCTGGAGAACATGATTGCAGCCGGCAACTATCATGTAAGCAGCTATGACTTGGCATCAAGCATGTTGAACTGTCGTTTCTAATGGGACGGCTTTGCCAGAGAGGTGGGATGCATCGAAATGTGGCAGGATTTAGCACAGATTATAGCCACACTGATAACTGAGTATCAGAAGCTCCAGAAGCTGGGCGAGGAAAAGCGCGCAGTACTGGCAGCAGTGGATCTGAAATCCTTGGAGAAAATAGTTCTTCAGGAGCAGACTATCATTGAACAAATAAATAAAGCAGAGACAAAGCGTCAAGATGTGATAAACCAGCTGGCGAAGCAATATGTTAAGATACAGCCTGATATGGCAATGCGGGATGTATGGAGACAGTGTAACGACGACAAGACGCGTGATGTACTGGAGCGTACCCATAAGACACTGGAAGACGTTGTTAAGAAGGTCCAGGCGCTTCAGGAGAATAACGAGATTATGATATCAGCAGCTTTGAACGTCATCAACTTCAAGCTCAATCAGCTTGGGGGTGCCGCTGTGGAGCCATCCTATGGCCAGTCAGGACAGGAAAAGGTTTCCCATGAAAAGAATTTGGACCTTGAGGTGTAAGTATGAAGGATATAATCGATATTCTTCGCCAGCAGCTTATTTTGTTGGGCAGATTATTGGAGCTGGCAAAAACACAGAAAGAGAAACTGGTTCACACTGACGCAGAAGCAGCACGGAAGCTGTCTGCCGACATGGAACCGATAATGATAGAGATAAGCAGCCTGGATAAGCGCAAGGAGGGGACTATGGCTGAGCTCCATACCCATAACCTTACGGAATGGCTGGAACAACAACCGGAATCATCGGATAAGGTGATGCTCCGGACATTGTTGGTTAAGCAGGAAGAAATATTGCAGGAGTTAAAAGGACTCAACTCCAGAAATATGCAGTTTTTAGATAGACATTCAAAATTTATCGACTATAGCATCAATGTAATGACCCAGACCAGTGCGGGGGTGACCTACGGAACACCGGGCGATAACGGTGGGATGCCTGTTCAGGGGAGAAAGATGTTTGATACCGGAGTCTGAAGACTCAAGTAAAAAAACATTTTAGACAGGAGAGAGAATTATGTTAAGTACATTTCATGGCCTCAATACCATGGTAAGTGGTATTCAGAACAATAGAGTAGGCTTGAACACAGTAGGTCACAATATCAGTAATTCCAGCTCTGAGGGATATTCCCGTCAGACAGTTAATTCTGTAGCCACCAGATCCCAGACTATCTGGTCCTATTCCCGTGCCAACCAGATTGGTAGCGGTGTAGGAGTTTACGGCATTTCCCGTGCCAGAGATATTTATGCAGACCGCCAGTATTGGAAGGAAAACACCACCGATGGCTATTACAATGCCAAGGCAAGAAACTATTCTAAGCTGGAAACTATATTTAATGATTCTGATGACAATTCATTGCAGGCCTCCATGGAGAAATTCTATCAGGCCTGGGTGGACTGCTCTACTACAGCTAGTACCGCTTCCAGCCGTCAGAACGTAATTAATGCAGGTTATAATTTTGCTGAGACTCTCAATGCTACGGCAACCCAGGTTCAGGCCCAGATTGAATCCGTATATGACGAGATTATCCTCAGCGTTGACAATATTAACAGCATGACTGATAGGGTAACTGTACTGAACGGTCAGATTATGGAAATGGAAGCCAACGGCTCCAGTGCCAATGACCTTCGTGACCAGCGTGATTTGCTGGTGGATCAGTTATCCAAGATAATGCACATAAGTGTAAACGAAACTCCAAATGGTATGTATAATCTGGTATGTAACGGTACCACCCTGGTAAACGGTACCAGCAAGGTTACCATTGCAGTTTCCAAACCTATTAATAATGAAGTTTATGGTATCAGCGATTATACCCTTAATATAAAGGAATCTGATATTCCATTTAACCCTGGCAATGGTGAGCTGTATGGCCAGCTTCAGTCCATTTTGGAGGATAAGCAGTATATTGATAAGTTGGCCAATATGGCTGGGTTCTTAATGACAACCCTTAATGATCAGCATAAGGCAGGTTATACTCTTGTGGATGACGCCGGTGCCCAATATAAAATCAAGCAGGGTGATAACTTCTATGGCAAGACAGGCATAAGGTATGAGTGGGTGAAAGATACCTCTACTGGAGATGCCTATATGACAATAAATGAAGAAAATCCTCCTGGAAGTGGAACTTATGATACAAAGCAATGCCGCGGTATTCAGATTATTAAAGAACTCACTATTAATCAGGATTTGACCGCCACCGATGGCCATAAGCTGCTGGCAACTCGCTCTGCTACCAGAGATGTAGATACCACTGTAGATCCACCGATTGTACATAATATAACAGGTGTAAACGGCGTGGCTGATGGTGAAAATGCAGTATGGATTAGTACATTGTTTAACTGTGTTAAGAAAAATACCAGTAATGTAGATTATTATGAATATATAGACGGAACTACAGGGCGAATTAATGAACAGACCCGTGCCATTGGTGATGAGTCCTTCTACAGCTACTATAATACCAGTATGACCACTTTGGGTTCTGCCACTGAGAATATGAATAATAAGGTGGAGTTCCAGAGTGATCTTATGACTCAGATTACAAATTTGCGTGAAGCTACATCTGGTGTAAACTGGGATGAGGAGCTTACCAATATGATTACTTTCCAGCAGGGCTATGCAGCCTGCTCCCGTTGCCTTACCACCATGGATGAGATGCTTGACAAGCTCATCAATAGTACTGGTGTAGTAGGCAGATAATAATTGACAGATGACCTCACCCGCCCTGCGGGCACCTTCCCCAGAGGGGATGGCAAAAAAGAAAGGTAAGGTAAAGATTATGCGTATAAGCAGCACAATGATGACCCACAATTATCTGAAGCAGCTGAATGGTTCCTACGAAACCTACACAAAGCTCTTTGAGCAGAGTGATGGCAAAAAGCTCCATCGCGCTTCCGATGATTCTGTTGGTTATTCCAAATACTTAAGATATCAGAATTCCCTCACTAACGTGAAGCAGTTCCAGGATGATATTACTACTGCAGTTTCCTGGATGAAGAACAGTGATGCAGCGTTGGTTAATGTTACTGAGCGCATGAAGGAGTTTAAGGGGAAGGTTGTGGCAGCTGGTAACTCCACCAACAACGAGGATGATATGCACGATATTGCCAAAGAGCTTTTGGCCAGTGTTCAGGAAGTGGTGGCTGATATGAATGCCCAGATTGGTGACAGATATTTATTCTCAGGCCAGTCTGATACCACCATGCCGTTCCAGATTTCTAATAAGAAAGAACCTCGTGGAGAAACCAAAACCCTTAGCGAGGCTCAGCAGTCATTCTTTAATACCGCCAGCGATAAGCCAACTGTAACCCAGATGTTAAAGCTACAAGGCACCAATGCAGACGGCAGCAATGCTGGTTACTACTATTTGAATGTAACTGATGGCAAAGTGTATTCTGAGGAGTTTATGGAAAACGGCTTCAAGGATAAGGTAGCTAAGGGACAGGCACATGTGGCAGATGGTGATGCGGCTGGTGTTCTTAGCGGTTGGGGAACCAGCATGAAGGTTAGTGATAACTTTGATGCAAACGGTATTATATACAGCGATGACAGTCATAAATCTGCGGGAACGGGATCTAGCTATGCTGCTACTATTACAGTTGGTGGGCAGGATGTAAGTTTGAAGTTTGCAACCACTGAGCAGTATATTGTTACTTATAAGGGCGATGCCAAATATATTTCCATGGTAAAGAAAACCGGTGGCGTGGATAAAGCCACTGATTCTGTAAATCAGACCGGTCAGGATGTATTTGGCAGTGACATATTTGATACCCCAGGTTTAAGCTACACTGATGGTACTGCCTCTGGTACAGCAATGCTTAACGAGCTGTTATATGCTGTGGCCAAGATTGATTCGGCTGATTATGATTGGGCAGCCAATGACGGGCTTACACTCAGTGATGCAGCCCATGCTCAAGTGTTGGGAGCTGAGACTACCATGGCAGCTCGTCAGCAGGCTTATACAGCTGCCTCGGATATGCTCACAACCCAGGATGAGTCCATTACCAGTGATATTACTGATGTATCCAGCACAGATGTGGCATATCTTGCCACCAAGCTGATGGAGTATCAGACTATTTACAGCTTGTCCCTGTCAGTAGGGTCCAAGATTCTTCCTGGTACCTTGGCAGATTACTTACATTAATAACGAGGTGAAAATGCCTCCTAGCACTATAGTTAGTGAGCGAATTTTCCACCTCGTTGAAACGCTGATTGGTATATTTTTCTTTTCTGTGATAAAAGAAAAATTTGAACAATTGCGTTATAATATAGCTAAATTTTTCGATTATATATAAAAGAGGTGAATACAATGCTGGCAGAAATGAAATATCTTAATATATCCCATGAGCTGCCCCAGATTAGTATTCATCAGGAGCAGCCCAGGGCCATAAAGAATACCTTTCGGCAGGCTGAGCTGCACCGCCATTATGACCCGCCTTTGGCAGATGTGGCAGCAACCCAGGTGGAGATAGATATTGACACCTATAACAGCCGCAAGGCCTATGGTTTTCTAAATCATGATGATTTTGCCAAGAAGTACGGTGGTGAAGGTTTCAGCGATGTTCAGGCGAATACCTCCAGACTTACACAATCTGGGTGGAATTTCGCCAAGAATGGTGCCCATCCCGGAGCCAATCTTATTGGCAACGAAGCCAAGTCAAGGCTCAGAAGTGAGATAGTGCAATGGCCAAAGTGGGAGGCTGTTAAGATTCCAGATGCGGAAATCACAGTTCATCCATCCCAGATAAAGGGGCATATGGATCCTGGTAGCGATAAAACCAGTATAAAGTCCACGGCTTCTCCAGAAATTGAAAATCGCCCTGGTTCGGCCCAGACCACCTTGGCGAGAAAAGGTTATGTAAGACAGTGGATTTCAGTAGGTCGCTATGATATGCGAGTGTAATTATTTTGGAGGCTATTAATGAGAAAGATTAATACTACCAGATTTGGTGAAATCGAAGTTGAAGAAAAGTCTATTGTTACCTTTGAACATGGCATTCCTGCATTTGAAGATGAGAGGGATTTTGCTATTCTCCCATATGACGAGGAGAGCCCGTATCTGTTTTTACAGTCAGCGACCACACCAGAGCTGGCCTTTCTCATGACAGATCCATTCGTATTTTTCCCGGATTACACCTTTGAGCTGGACGATGCCAACATGGAAGCACTGGGAGTTACCAATGATGCAGATGTGCTGGTTTGTTCACTTATTACTATACCGCCAACTGGCGTTAAAAATATGACCACAAATTTGTTGGCACCAATAGTTATAAATCAGTCCAATATGAAGGCAAGACAGGTTGTGCTGGAAAAATCCAATTATACTACAAAGCATAGGCTGTTCCCGGAAAAGGAGGAATAGAATATGCTGGTTCTTACTAGACACCCGAAGCAACAGATTATGATCGGGGATGACATAGTTATCAATATTGTTGAGGTTAATGGCGACAATGTGCGAATAGCCATCGACGCCCCTCGCAGTGTAAAGGTCTACAGAGGCGAAATCTATAAGGTCATCAAGGATGAGAATCGCAAGGCAGCGGCTCCAGTGGACAACATAGATTTGTCTCAGGCGTTACCGAAATAAAGGATTATAATATTTATTCTACGGAGGGATTCAAAGTGGTAGGAAGCATTTCAGACATGACAGCTGCGGCAGTTGTTGTTTCAGCAATGGACAATGGGGCTAGCCAGAAGAGAACAGCGGAGCCAGTAGAAAACAAGGTGGCACCTGTTGAAATAAAAGCAGATGAGGCTCAGTCCCCGTTAAAGGTGAAAACAGCCAACGAAGCTGGTCAGACAGACAACGAAGAAAAGGAAGAGGATCCAAAGCGTCAAGCTCTGGATAACATCAACGAGAAATTTGTCAGTGAAATGACAAGAGAGCTCAATGAGCTTATGAGCAAGCTCAATTGTGATCTGGAATTCCAGTATCACAAGGAAGTAAATGTAATGTCAGTCAAAATGATTGACAAGAAGACAAATGAGGTTATTAAGGAATACCCACCTGAAGAAATGGTAGAGGGTATGATAAAGGCCCAGGAATGGCTGGGTGCTTTCCTCGATCGTAATGCGTAAAAGGGGGTCCTTAAAATGGGCGTAAATGGAATTTATGGCTTGTCAGGCTCTGGTCTGGACATTGAGTCCCTGGTAAAAATGGGCATGTCCAGTAAAAACAAGCAGTATGACAAGATGGAACAAAAAGAAATAGCCAACACATGGCTTAAAGAAGCCTATAATGATGTCTATAATGACATGACAACTTATAAGTATGGTACTCTGTCCACTTATAAGATGCAGTCCAATTTGAATGCCATGTCGGCTACAAGCTCTAATAGTAATATCGTTACAGCTAGTGCTAATGGTGCTGCTGCGGCCATGAACCATGCGGTTACAGTTTCTTCGATTGCAAGCAACGCATATTTGTTGACAACGCAGGATGAAAATGGTAAAAATTACGGCATTCACAGAGTTAATACCACCGTTCCAGATACTGATTTGCTGGCGGATATTATTTTTAAAGGCTATACCAAGCTTAGTGAAAGTGATGACGGTGTTGGCTACTACAATGTTAATTTGGCCGATGGCACCGGCATTAATGTAAGTGGCAGTGATGTTGCTATATCCTTAACATTAAGGGACAAAGCAAACAGTGATACCACTTATAATCTTACATATACATATGATGATTTGTTTAGTGGTGAAAAGACACTGAGTGATTTGGCCGGTGCCATTGCAAAAACCGGTGCAAATATTCAGGGTGGCTATGATTATGCCAATGATACCTTCAGTCTTTATAACAAAACCAGTGGTAAAGAAAATATCATTGGTTTGGTAGCAGACAATACAAATACAGCCAATTTGCTGAACAATCTTAATCTTGGTGCCTACAATTCGGCAACAAATGAGTTGGGGGACCGTATTAGTTTTACTGCGGATAATATAATGCCAACTACTATGGAATCCACTAGTGTCAGCAATAGTGCAAAGTCTGTAACATTGAAGGATGTTCTGGGATTATCTGCTACATCTAAGAAAAATGATGATAACACCTATACTATCAGTGTTAGCTATAAGGACGGAGATACAACCAAGTCTTTGGGAAGCTTCACCAAGAACACTGATGGCACCTATACTGGTAATACTACTGCCTTCTCCATGAACCTTAGCAATGGTACGAATAATGCTACCGTTAGCTTCACTTTGGGAGAACTGTTCAATCTGGATGATATTGGCAGCCGTTCTTCCTTGCGGGGCAATGCTGGTCTGGACGAGCTGGCAGCTAAGATAAGCAGTGCAGGTGTGGGAGTAACCGCAAAATATGATGCAGCCACAGACAGCTTCTCAGTAAACAATCCAACTGGTCAGGCTAATTTGACGGCCAATGGCACAGGAGATGCTCAAACAGTTGCAAACAGACTGATAAGCAGTCTGAATCTATCAGCCAAGACGGGAATTTCCCAGAAGGTGACTACCAATACGGGAACCTTGGCTGCTATATTTGGTGTGACAGCCACTGCCACAGGCAACATGTATGGCAATACGGATATGACTATCAGCCAGGATGGCACTGCGTTGGCAACATTAACCAATAGGCTTACCTCCGACTTTTTGGATGGTACCATTGCAGATACTACACTATTTAAATTTAAGCTTAGTGATGGAACCAAGAACACCACGGTGGATATTACCTATGGTGATGTTATTAATTTTGCTGGCATGTCAGCAGTTGAAAATAGCACACGTTTGCAGGTAAAAGATTCTTCAGGAAATGATTTTTATCTTGGAAGCGAACGTTCAACAACGGTTCAGGCAGCCCAGAATAATCTCCAGGCTTTGGCAGACAAGATAAATGCAGCTGCCAAGAAAGATGGTTTGAATTTGTCCGCTGATTATAACAGCACCAGCGGCGTGTTTAATATTCTCACCGTAAATGGCACCATTTCCTTGACAGATGCAGTTGGTACAGCTGTGTCAAAGCTTAATCTGACAGATGCCAATCCAAGTAATTCTGCATATAAAGTTTCCACAGGCATAACCAGAGTCAATGACTATAGCAGCGAAGATGCTTTGGGGGCTGCTGTGGGACTTACTGCAGTGAAAAATTCCAACGGCACTTTGACAGTTACCGATGCCGATGGCAACACTTCTACTGTTAATGCATCGGCTACTGCCCTCACTTTAACGGTGGGAGATGGCACCAACCAAAAAGATGTGTCCTTTACTTATGCCGATTTGTTTGATACAACAGGCTCGGGAGCTCTGAAGTATAAGGCCGATTTAAGCAGCCTTGCAGAGAAGATTAACGACCTTGAAGGGGTTAATGTAACTGCCGCCTATGATGCAGATAAAGGGAAGTTTACTTTAAGTAATACCAAAGGCTATGCTACATTAACTGGGGCTAATGCTTTAGGGACCAATCTTGTGTCCAAGCTGGGACTTACTGAAAGCGAGGAAACTGCCTCTGCCCGGGATCACACTTGGGCCGGAACAAATGCCACTGTTACCATTGATGGCAAGTCCTACGATAATGCCACCAATAAACTGACTGTGGCTGGTGTTACCTATACATTCCTGGAGAACACCAAGGCAGGAGATAAAGCTACCATCAGCGTAAGTCAGGATACGGACAAGATTGTAGACTACATGAAGAGCTTTGTAGATGACTACAACAAGCTGTTGGATTCTCTCAATGAGAAGCTGTCTGAGCAGAAGTATTCTGATTATAAGCCTCTCAGCAAGCGTCAGGAAGATGAAATGACGGAAAAGCAGATAGAAAAATGGAATGAGAAGGCAAAATCAGGTATACTCTATCATAACAGTACCATTAGTGAGTTGGTAAGTGCTATGCGTGAGGCTATCTATACCAAGGTGGATGCTGTTGACAGTGAATATAATACTTTGGCTTCCATTGGTATTACCACGACCAACACCAAAGGCCATCTTACCATTGATACTGACAAGCTGAAGAAGGCCCTGGCAGCTGATCCGGACTGTGTATATCAGCTCTTTGCATCGGATCAGGACAGCAGCTATATTGCCGGTTCTACCAATAAAAATTCCATTACCAATGCTCAGAAGAAGATGGATTATTCCAATACTGGTGTATCCAATCGTCTCTACAATGTAATGACTAATTACATGGACAAGATTTCTGATATAGCCGGCACTTCCAAGGACACTAATGACCAGAGTTATTTGGGCAAGCTTATAACGGATATGCAGACCAAGATGAGCAACTTCAAGACGCTGATGACCTCCTATGAGAATAAGCTTTATAAGCGCTATGATGCCATGGAGGTGGCCTTGTCCAAACTCAATATGCAGCTTGGTTATATTAGTGGATCATTTTCCTGATAGTTAGGAGATTTGTATTATGATGAATAATGCTGCAGAAGCATATAAAAGACAGCAGGTTATGACTGCAACCCCTGAGGCCCTTACCCTTATGTTATATGATGGTTGCCTTCGCTTTATGAAGGAGGGGCTGGAGGCAATGGAACAAAAGAAGTGGGAGCAATGTAATACTTCTCTCCAAAAGGCCGAAAATATTATTAATGAGTTCCGTGTAACTCTGGACATGAAATACGAGATTGCCCATCAGCTGATGCCACTTTATGATTATGTATATAATTCATTGGTGGAGGCTAATATGAGGAGCAAGCCGGAAAAGGTTACAGAGTGCATGGATATTATTAAGGAATTGCGCTCAGCATGGGCTCAGGCCATGATTAAGGCAAGAAAAGAAAAAGGAGCATCTTAACATGGAAGCTGAATCTCGTTTCACAGAGCAACAGCTGTGGGAAAAGTATTTGAGGGTAACCAAGGAAATGCTGAAATTTATCAATGCAGAAGATATTGATATGTTTCTGGATTTGGTGGATCAGCGTCAACAGCTAATGGAGATGTTGCAGGCACTGCCAGACCATGAATATGCCCGATCTTTGGAAGGTATCGCGCTTCGGGAAAGCATTAAGCCCATGGATATGGAGATATCCTATAAGGCAAGGGCCTGGCTTAATAAGTCCCGACAAAATAATGCAACGGTAAAAACTTATGATATGACGGGATTTATGGCTGCAGGCAATATGTTTAACAGGGAATATTGATTTTGAGAGCCGCTTGAAAAAGCGGTTCTTTTTTTCAAAAAAATTTTTAAAAAAATTTAAGTAAATGGAAATCACCCTCGATATTATTGTCAGATAAATGAAAATGAGTTAAGCAAATACAGTGAATGCTATGGCTCATAAAAAGTTAAAAACAGGCAAGGAAGCCTGAAATGTTTAAAAATCAAGGAGGAATTTATCATGGCTATGGTTGTAAAGAACAACATGTCCGCAATTAACACTCTGAACACTCTGAACAAGAACACTAACGCACTGAAGAAGAGCTTGGAAAAAGTTTCTTCCGGTATGAAGATCAACAGCGCAGCTGATGACGCTTCCGGTTATGCTATTTCCGAGAGAATGCGTGTTCAGATCCGTTCCTTGGATCAG
>Ga0129306_1000663_pt1 | contig 50367 bp, 45 predicted proteins | sample P827metagenome_FD_94438 | JGI IMG/M metagenome (GOLD analysis project Ga0129306, IMG submission 94438) | Capybara group fecal microbial communities from Wisconsin, USA - P827 metagenome | ecosystem: Host-associated > Mammals > Digestive system > Large intestine > Fecal | place: USA: Wisconsin... | reverse complement strand
TTTATCTTTGCGCAAACCATGCTTCCTGCTATGCGTTTTATTGGTCCAGCTCGTCAGGTTCTAGGAATCCCAACGATTATGAATATTGTTGGACCTTTGGCAAATCCACTTGACCTTGAAACTCAATTAATGGGTTTGTATCGTGCAGATTTGCAAGAAACGGCTGCGCAAGTTATGCAAAAACTCGGTCGTAAACGTGCCATTATCATTACTGGTCCAAATAACATGGATGAAGCAGCGCTATATGGTACCAATACCTATACGCTTTTAGATAATGGCAAGATTAGCCAACATCAGTTTACTTATCAAGACCTTGAAATGCCAAAAGTTGAACTTGATGATATTGTTGGTGGAGATGCCAAGCAAAATGCAGAGATTTTGCTGAGTGTTCTTCAAAATGAACCTAGCCCTTACCTTGAAACAACGGTATTGAATGCTGGACTTGGCTTTTATGCTAATGGAAAAGTGGATAGTTTAGAAGAGGGTGTTGCCCTTGCTCGTCAGTTGATTGCAGACGGTTCAGCCCTTGCTAAGCTTCGCCAATTACAAGAGGTGCAAATATGAGTAAAGAATTTCTCCCAACTATCTTGAAGCAAAAAGCAAAAGAAGTGGAAGAGTTAGAAACGGAATCCTTACAACCACTTCGTGAGACTTACAAGCTGTATGACTATCTCAAAAATAATGCCAAGAAACTTCAAGTGATTGCTGAAGTCAAAAAAGCTAGTCCTAGCCTTGGTGACATTAACCTTGATGTTGACATTGTCAAACAAGCTAAAACTTATCAAGATAGCGGTGCGGCAATGATTTCGGTGCTGACAGACCCTTTCTTCTTTAAAGGTGACATTGATTACCTCCGTCAGATTTCTAGTCAAGTGAGTATTCCAACACTTGCCAAAGATTTCATTATTGATGAAAAACAAATCATTCGTAGTCGTAATGCAGGAGCAACAGTGATTTTGTTGATTGTGGCAGCTTTGCCAGAAGCTCGTTTGAAAGAGCTTTATGATTTTGCGACAGGGTTAGGACTAGAAGTTTTACTCGAAACGCATAATTTACCTGAATTGGAAGTCGCACATCGCATTGGTGCTAAAATTATCGGCGTTAATAACCGTAATTTAGTGACTTTTGAAACAGATATTAATACCAGCTTAGAATTATCAGCGCATTTCAAAGAAATGCCAGTTTATATTTCAGAATCAGCTATTTTCACCAAAGACGACGCTGCCTTGGCTGCCCCATTTTTCAATGGCATCTTAGTTGGCACGGCATTGATGAAAGCAGATAATGTTTCTGAAAAAGTGAAGGAGTTGCAAATTGACAAAGGTTAAAATTTGCGGGCTTTCAACACAAGCAGCCGTTGAACAGGCAGTCAAAAGCGGAGCAGATTATATCGGTTTTGTCTTTGCCAAAAGTAAGCGGCAAGTTGGCATAAAACAAGCTAACTATTTAGCACAGTTTATTCCAGAAACTGTCCAGAAAGTGGGTGTTTTTGTAAGTCCAACATTGGTGGAACTTCAAGAAGCGATTACTAAAGTGCCTCTTGATTTTGTACAAATCCATGGAGATTTTGAAGAAGAGCTCTTTAAGAAAATTGATGTTCCAAGTATTCGTGCCATTCCTGTCCAAAAAGCACTGGAAGAAATTGATAGTCAAGCGGATTATTTATTATTTGACGCCCCCTTGGCTGGTTCGGGCAAGACATTTAATTGGGAATTGTTAAAAGATAAGAAAATCACGAAGCCATATTTTTTAGCAGGCGGATTAACTGTCGATAATGTCCAGCAGGCCATAACTTTCTTTCATCCTTACGCTGTTGACGTTTCTTCTGGTGTTGAGACGGATGGTGAAAAAGATTTATTGAAGATTGCAAAATTTATAGAAAGTGTGAAAAAATGAGCTATAACCAACCAGATACTAATGGATTTTACGGAAAATTTGGTGGACAATTTGTTCCCGAAACACTGATGACTGCGGTTATCGAACTTGATGAAGCTTACCGCGAAGCTAAGGCAGACCCAAGCTTTCAAGAAGAACTCGATGCGCTTTTGAAAAATTATGTCGGTCGTGAAACACCGCTTTATTATGCAGAGCGTTTAACAAAACATATCGGCGGTGCGAAAATTTACCTCAAACGTGAAGACCTTAACCACACAGGTGCTCATAAAATTAATAACGCCCTCGGTCAAGTTCTTCTTGCTAAACGAATGGGTAAAAAGAAAATTATTGCCGAAACGGGTGCTGGTCAACACGGGGTTGCAACAGCAACAGCAGCTGCACTTTTTGACATGGAATGTACGATTTATATGGGTGAAGAGGACGTGAAACGCCAAGCACTCAATGTTTTCCGTATGGAATTGCTAGGCGCTAAAGTCTTTTCTGTAACTGATGGTTCACGCGTTTTGAAAGATGCCGTAAATGCAGCCCTTCGCGCGTGGGTAGCTAATATCGAAGATACACACTATATCATGGGGTCAGCTCTCGGACCTGCACCTTTCCCTGAAATGGTTCGTGACTTCCAATCTGTTATCGGTCAAGAAGCAAAGAAACAATATGCAGAGATTTCAGGAGGAAAATTGCCTGATGCTGTCCTAGCCTGTGTTGGCGGTGGTTCAAATGCGATTGGTCTTTTCTATCCATTTGTCGAAGATGAATCAGTTGCTCTTTACGGTGCTGAAGCAGCAGGACATGGACTTGATACTGAAGAACACGCTGCAACATTTGCCAAAGGACGTATAGGTATTTTGCATGGTGCTTTGATGAATGTTTTGCAAGACCGTCATGGACAAATCATGGAAGCTTTCTCAATCTCAGCTGGTCTTGATTATCCAGGCGTTGGTCCAGAACATTGCCATTTCAAAGACATTGGTCGTGCAACATACGATTCTATTACCGATGATGAAGCACTTGAAGCATTCATGCTTCTATCACGTTTGGAAGGGATTATTCCAGCTCTCGAATCAAGTCATGCCATTGCTTTGACTCAAAAAGTGGCTAAGGAATTAGGACCAGATAAATCAATCATTGTTTGTCTATCTGGACGTGGTGATAAGGATGTTGTGCAAGTAAAAGAACGTTTGGAAGCAGAAGGGAAATAGACTATGACTAAGACACTCACAAAACATCTTGAAAACATTGGAGCAAGCGGTAAAGGAATTTTTGTGCCATACATTATGGCAGGAGACCACGAAAAAGCTTTAGACGGTTTGTTTGACACCATTACTTTTTTGGAAAATAGCGGAGCTTCTGCTATTGAAGTGGGCATTCCATGGTCAGACCCCGTTGCTGACGGACCAGTCATTGAATTGGCAGGGCAAAGAAGCTTGGCTAACGGTGTGAATTTAACAGCGATTGTTCAAAAATTACAAGAAAAACAAACGACAGTTCCTTTGGTCATCATGACTTACATCAATCCTGTCTATCAATACGGCATTGAGAAATTTATTGCTGACTTGAAAAATACGTCTGTTAAAGGGTTGATTATTCCTGATTTACCACACGAACACGAAAATATGGTAAAACCATATCTTACCGACACAGATATTGCGCTTGTGCCACTCGTTAGTCTGACAACAGGTATTGAACGTCAAAAAACGTTATGTAAAGATGCTGAAGGCTTTATCTATGCCGTTGCTATTAACGGTGTTACTGGTAAAACTGGCAATTATCGTGATGATTTGGATAAACATTTGACCAATCTTAAAACCATTGCAGACATTCCTGTTTTAACAGGTTTTGGTGTCTCAACTCCAGCGGACATTGAGCGCTTTAACAAAGTATCAGACGGTGTTATTGTCGGAACGAAAATTGTTAGAGACTTACACGAAGGAAAAACAGATGATGTTGCTGACTTCGTCAAATACGGCTCAAATTATCAAAAATAAACTCATTTCAGCAAAAAAAAACAGAGATTCCTTTGATGTGGAGTCTCTGTTTTTAATTTATTTTATTTAGAACAAATCAATGATGAGTTTTAAATTGAGCAGTGTTAATACAATAGCGACGAGATAGCCGAGAATAGTGTTCCATTTGGCATTGACAAATTCTCCCATAAGTTTGCGGTTTGATGTGAAATAAACCAATGGAAAGATTGAAAATGGCAAAGCTACCGAGAGAAAAACTTGTGAGTAAACAATGAGTTGGTCAAGGACACTTTCGCGACTACCATAGAGCACAGCCACAATCATAACGGGAGCAAGAGCAGCCAAACGTGTCACCAAACGGATAACCCATTGTGGCAAATGGAGTTTCAAAAAGCCTTCCATGACAATTTGTCCAGTTAGTGTGCCTGTAATGGTTGAATTTTGCCCACTAGCAAGCAAAGCGATAGCAAATAAAGTTGATAGAGCAGCACTAGCGACACTACCTGCAATTTCAGAATTTTGAAGAGCGTCATACATTTGTGAAAATGCGTTGATTTCACTAGCATGCCCATAAAAGAGTGAAGCTCCTAAAATGAGCAATAGGGAATTAACCACAAAAGCAAGCGAGAGTTGAATATTGGAATCCCAAGTCATGAAACGCACAGCTTGTTTAATGGAATCTTGACTCTTATAATTAACTTTTCGAGTTTGTGAGATAGAAGAATGGAGATAAAGATTATGTGGCATAACCGTCGCCCCAATAATCCCCAAAGCTAATGTCAATTTACTATTAACGCCACTTTGTTTTAAATCTAAAATCGACGCATTAGGGAGATAGCCGTGCAAAATTCCTGAAAGACTTGGCTTTGATAAGATGACCAAGTAAAGGAAAATAATCAAAATCGTTGCAATCAAGGTCGATACGATAGCCTCAATTTTACGGAATCCCAATTTCATCAAAGATAAGAGAATAAAGACATCTAAAATCGTGATGAAAATCGAGAATAACAAAGACCAACCAAAAAGTAAATGAAGAGCGATTCCCGAACCAATGACTTCAGCCAAATCTGTCGCCATTAATGCTAATTCAATCACAATAAAAAGTAAGTAGCGGAGCTTCTTTGGCAAATGTGCAGCTGTTGCTTGAGCCAAATCCAATTTGGTCACGATACCTAATTTTCCAGCCATTTGTTGCAACTGCATCGCAATCAAAGATGAGACGAGGATAACAGACAAAAGCAGGTATTTATAAGTTGCTCCACCGACTACGCTAGTAATCCAGTTACCAGGATCCATATAACCAACAGCAACCAGAGCTCCTGGTCCAATAAAAGCTCTAAGGGTACGCCAAAATGAGGCATTTTTTGGGACAGCAATACTTTGATTAACTTCACTGAGTGATTTTTGGTAATGTGTAGAAGTTTCCAAGGCACTACCTCTTTTCTAAATCTCTTATTAATGCCTATTATAGCAGAAAAATTTAAAAAATAAAGCATATTTAATTAAAAAATTAAGTGTGGTTAAAAATAAATAAAATTAGATATCCTAAAAATAAAAATGGCACAAAGGGAATCCGTTTATTTGTCTGGAAAAAGTAGTAAATAATACCTGAAAGAGAGCCAAGCTCGATAATCCATAAAATGGTTTGAAGGTCAAGAAGCAGACTCAAACTGGCAAGGTAGAAAAAATCACCGCTACCGATTTTCAAATCAATCAGCTCTGCCATTATCCCAAAAGCCAAAAGAATAATAGCTAGCGCATTAATCGGCGTGACAAAAAGCAAAAAAATACTTGGAAGGAGCCAAACCAACAATGGAAACTCTTGACGTTTCAAGTCATAAAGACTAAGAGTTGTGCTAAAAAACAAGATAAAAACTTGGTCGAGTGAGAGAAGTGCGCAATAGTAAAGTACGACAATGACCCCAAAATAAAGCTCTAACAGCCCATACCAGAAAGGAATTTTGGTGTGGCAAAAACGACAACGTGAATGATTTATCAGTTGAGAAAAAATGGGAATCAAATCACGAACGGCAAGTTGTTTTCCACAAGAATCACAATGACTGGCAGGAAAAATGATTGATTTTTCAGGAAATCGATCAACGATTAAACTAAGAAAAGAAGCAATAGAAGCCCCTAGAAAAAAGAATAATAAAATGTCCATACTAGTTTATTCGAAAAATAATTAAAAAAGTGAGCATATTATTTGCTCTTTATTTAGAATTATTCTAAAATAGCATTGTAAAGTAAAGGATGAGAAATCCTAAAATGTCATTTGACGAGGAGGTTTACTATGACTCAAACAATCACTGAAAACATTTACGCATCTGTAACACATAATATCTCACAAAAATCAACTGCTAAAAATGCTAAAACAAAAGCTGTTCTTAACCAAGCGGTTGCTGATTTGTCAAAAGCTGCCTCAATTGTTCACCAAGTTCATTGGTATATGCGTGGAGCAGGCTTCTATTACTTGCATCCAAAAATGGACGAATTGATGGACGGTCTTAACGCTTCATTGGACGAAATGAGTGAACGTTTGATTACAATCGGTGGTGCTCCATATTCAACGTTGAAAGAATTTGACGAAAATTCTAAACTTGAAGAAACAACTGGTTCATTTGATAAAACAATGGATGAACATTTGGCACGTTTGGTTGACGTTTATACTTACTTGTCAGCACTTTACCAAGTTGGGCTTGATGTCACTGACGAAGAAGGTGACGCACCTTCTAACGATATTTTCACAGCTGCCCAAGCAGACGCTGAAAAGACAATCTGGATGCTCCAAGCCGAACGCGGACAAGCACCAGGAATCAAATAATTTTCAAAATAGATAAAAAAAACGTCCAGTGGACGTTTTTTCACTCGCCTAGAAACAACAAAGCAGGTCGCATGACCTGCTTTTAGTTTATGTTAAAAGTATGTAAAAACCAGAGAAACCGATTGCATATTCTTATTGAAAATGCTTGCTTTTTTTGATAAAATGCTTCATATGAAAACATTATATGATGTGCAACAATTGTTGAAACGATTTGGTATTTATGTCTATATCGGTAAGCGTCTTTATGATATTGAAGTCATGAAACTGGAATTAGAAAAATTGTATGAAAATGGGTTGATTGACAAGACGGATTACCTGACAGCTGAATTGATTTTGCGACGTGAGCACCGTTTAGAAATGGAGAAAGAAAATAATGACTAAAAAACTTTTAGGGATTGACCTTGGTGGGACAACGATTAAATTCGGTATCCTAACACTTGAGGGAGAAGTGCAAGAAAAATGGGCAATTGACACGAATATCCTTGAAGATGGTAAACACATTGTCCCTGATATTGTTGAATCAATTAAACACCGTTTGAATCTTTACGGTTTGACAAAAGATGATTTTGTAGGTATCGGTATGGGGTCTCCAGGTGCTGTTGACCGCGCTAAAAAAACAGTTACAGGTGCTTTCAACTTGAACTGGGCACACACTGAAGAAGTCGGTTCAGTTATCGAACGTGAACTTGGCATTCCATTTGCTATTGATAACGATGCAAACGTAGCTGCACTTGGTGAACGTTGGACAGGTGCTGGCGCAAACAATCCAGATGTTGTTTTTGTAACACTTGGAACTGGTGTTGGTGGCGGTGTTATCGCTGACGGTAACCTTATCCACGGTGTCGCTGGTGCTGGTGGAGAAATTGGTCACATGAATGTTGAACCAGTTGATGGATTTGAATGTACTTGTGGTAACAAAGGTTGTCTAGAAACAGTTGCTTCAGCAACAGGTGTTGTGCGTGTGGCTCGTCATTTGGCTGAAGAATACGAAGGTGATTCAAGCATCAAAGCTGCCATTGACAATGGTGATGCGGTGACAAGTAAAGACATCTTTGTCGCTGCTGAAGCGGGTGACCATTTTGCCGATTCAGTTGTTGAAAAAGTTGGTTTCTATCTTGGTCAAGCAACAGCAAATATCGCAAACATCTTGAACCCAGATTCAGTTGTTATCGGTGGTGGTGTTTCAGCGGCAGGCGAATTCTTGCGTAGTCGCGTTGAAAAATATTTTGTCAGTTACGCTTTCCCACAAGTGCGCAAAACAACAAAAATCAAAATTGCCGAACTTGGAAATGATGCTGGTATCATTGGTGCAGCAAGTCTTGCAAGTCAATTTGTAGATTAAGGGGCGCAACATGAACTGGATTATCGTTTTAGTTATTTTAGTTGCTATCGTTGCTTGGATGGCTTGGACTTATTTTAGTCTCCGCCGTGCAGCGAAATTTATTGATAATGCTGAGTTTGAAAGCATGATTCACACAAGTCAATTGATTGATGTGCGTGAGGCTGGCGCTTTCAAAACAAAACATATCATGGGAGCTCGTAATCTTCCAGCTAGTCAAATTCAACTCTCAATGTCTGCTATTCGTAAAGATAAACCTGTTCTTTTATACGATAGTAGTAGAAGTTCAGCACTTCCACGTGTTATTAGAACACTTAAAAAAGCAGGCTACACTAATCTTTATGTTCTTAAGGACGGCTTTGACTACTGGACAGGAAAAGTTAAAGAAAGTTAATCATTTACCAACATATGGAATTTGAAAAAGAAAATTTAAAGAGAAAAAACGATGAGAGTAAGGATGCCCTGAAATCAAAATACCTCAAAAATCAGATTTTTCAATTGGATTTGGAATTAAGCCAAGTAACAGACGAAGATGATAAAAAGAGACTTGAAGCGTTACGCAATGTTTATGTCGAAAAATTGCAAGAAAACAAGAAACGTCGTTTAATCAGGATTCTTTTAATCAGTCCATTGGTTTTCTTGGCTCTGATTATTTTGTATCTCGTCACAGCTTTCAATCGCGAAACAACCGCTAATAACAAGGCGGAATGGTCGCCATCTACAACAGCTACGTCAACAAGTACATCAAGTTCTTCAAGTACATCAAGTACATCAAGTTCTTCAAGTTCATCAAGCACGAGCGAGACCAAGACCTCTTCAACGATAAAACAAGGTGTCCCTGCGGAGCTTGTTGGAAATTGGAAAACAGCTGATTTTGATGGAGTTATTCTGACAATCAGTGAAGATGGCACAATGACTAAAAATCAGTCTAATTATATTGTTACAGAGCGTGTTTCTGGTTATGAAGAAGTGGCACAAGGTGTCTATCGTTTTTATCCTGCTGATGGAAGTGATAGTGAAGCCATCGGGGCACTTATTTTTGGTGGTATCGGTGGTAGTTACCAAACAACACCAAAATTTGCTTCGGGAATTTATGTCAAAAATGGCTATATTTATCCACAATTCTGGACAACAACCTCTAGCAAATTCACTTATTCGTTAAACACTAATCTCAAATTAGTACCAACCGACCAAGCAGCTGTTGCTGATGCCATTGATACTAAAAATTTAACGACTGAGCAAGTGGAAGCTTGGGTTCTTGCCATTTATGCTTCGCAAAATCAATTATCTGATGAAGATAAAGAGAATTATTTTGTAAATGTCAAAGCATATGATGACAATTTGGTTTATGCTAGTGTCCGTAAAAACAGCGATTCAAAAACACGTTTAGCCTTATATCGTGTTAATGCAGACGGCTATCTTGAACAAGGCACACTCGAAGCAACAAATTGGAGCGTTGTCAGCACCGCTTATGTCGAATAAGACAATGCTGAAATAGTTAAAACATAACAAAAGATGGGACGTGGTTCCCATCTTTTTTGGGTTATGGAAAGAGGAAGATTGGTGATATCAATGTTTTCTGAGGAGGAGAAGTTTTGATTGAAAATCACCAACCAAAGCAGCAGTTTCTTGATTAGTTCCGTTTAGGGCTATTGGAACAGGCATACCACGATATTTCAATAGACTGCCACTGACAGTTTGATTATCCACAATATCATATGTAGTTTGAGAATCTACAAAAGGAAGGGTAAATGTTTTGCTGGTACTTTGATTAATATCAGCTAGGATTGAAAAGTACCCAACCAAGATGATCTGTGGACTTTGAAGCGCCCAAATGTGCTGGTTTGGACGCTTCAGAACTTGGTAGAAACGTCCAGTCATGATGTCATGTCTAAGGTTTTTGTACAGTGTAATCTGCTGTTTTATAATATTTTTTGAGTGTTCGTCTAAACTTAATAAATCCAGTTCATAGCCAAGAATTCCAAAAATGGCAACGTTGAAACGTGTCTCTAAAGGGGTAATACGTTGAATTTGACCATTTGGAACTTGAGAGACGTGGTTAGATAGGCAAGTGATTGGGTAGGCAAGAGCAGTATTTTCTTGAATATCCAATCTGGCAATCGCATCGGTATTGTCGCTAACCCAGATTTGAGGGCTATAATAAAGAATACCTAAATCAAATCGTCCGCCCCCTGATGCACAACCTTCAATGAGGAGATTTGGGAAACGTTCAAGTAATTTTTCGTATAATTGATAAACACCTTGAACATAGCGATGGAAAAATTCTCCTTGTCTGATGCCGTTTTTGGCGAGATAATTGGAATAAACTTCGGTTAAATTTCGGTTCATATCCCATTTGAGATAATCTAGTTGTGTTTCATCGATAATCAGAGACATTTGTTCAAAAATATTTTCGACAACAGCTGGATTGGTAAAGTCAAGCACTAATTGACCACGACCGTATGAATAACGTCCTTGTGGTGGCTCAACAATCCAATCAGGATGCTTACGATAAAGCTCGGTATCCTCGTTAACCATTTCGGGTTCAAACCAAAGACCAAATTGTAACCCCATTTGGTGAATTTTTTGGGCAAATACTTGTAATCCATTTGGAAATTTTTCAGGATTTGGGTACCAATCACCTAATGATGAGCGGTCGTCGTTGCGTTTAGCAAACCAACCATCATCAACGACAAAACATTCAATATCTAATGCTGCGGCTTCTTTAGCAAGGGTTAAAAGCTTGTTTTCATCGAAATCAAAAACGTAAGTCTCCCAGCTATTTAGTACAATTGGTCGCTCTCGTTTTGCCCAGAATGGAGAAATGATATGTTCAGAAATAAAATCAGCGTTTTCTTGTGCTAAGCCATTGAGACCGTCTTGACTAAAACTTAAAACAGTTTGCGGTGTTGCAAAATTTTCATTTGGTTTCAGTTGCCAAGAAAAAGTATAAGGTGAAATCCCACTCATTAATCTTGCTTGATTCCATTCATTAACATCGATTTGTTGAATGAAATTACCAGAATAAACCAAGTTTGCTCCATAACACATGCCTGTGTTAAAAGTCGTTTCTTTTTTGGCAATAGCGACAAAGGGATTGTGTTGATGACTGCTTGTGCCAGTTAAACTTTCGACTTTAAAACTTCCTTGTTGAAGTGGGTATTTTTTTAATTGACGTTCTGAAATCCAAGCACCTGAAAAATGATAAGCCTGATAGTCGTTGGCATCTTCTAGCCAAAAGGTTGAGGAGAGTGCGCGTGTTAAGACAATATCATGTTGTCCATTGTTGTTAATAAGGACGCGTTTGCTGATATTTTTTCCTTTTTTAAAAAAGACATATTCTAAAGTGACTTGTAATTGCAACCCCGCATCTTCTAGTCTAAGGCTTAATATTTCAGCGTCATCATTTAGTCTGACATGTGGTCCAGAATAGGAAAGCTTTTCTTTTTGAGTATCGTAATCAAGGTATTTTAACTCTAAATAGTGTGGGGTATCATGGACGGTCACTTCAAGTGAAGCTTCTTGGAAAGCCGTTGTCCCATAAAGGGCACATTCTTGATGTTTATCAGCTAATGTAAAACTGCTATTTTTGGCATATTTAACAGTGCCAGCAGCTTTGCCTTCTGAGTGTTCTAAAAGGGAAAAGTCATCTTCTTTTAGCACTAATGTTGGACCAAAATACAGTTGTTCAAGTTGTCCATTTGGCATGATTTTGATGAGGTAACTCATATCAGTATTTGACAAGTGAAAAATATTGTTTATTTTTGTAATTGACATGAATACCCCCTAAGCAACCTTTGTGGCAATGTACTTGAGACGTTTGGCTGCTTTGTATTTGAAAACAAAGCGGTATAATAACGAGACAATAAAAAAATTAACTTGCTTGCTTTTATCAGTGAAACTATTAGCTTCTTGATACTCGATTTTTGTCTTACCATTAACGGTCTCAAAAAGAAAACATTGTAAAATATGGCCGCCAGCGTAACTACTTGACAGTTTTAAAGAGTAATTTTCTTTCATTTCAATGACGGTTGTTTTACCCCAAACTCTCTCTTTAGTCGTTTTAGTGAAAAATGGTTTCTTAATTGTCATCTGTTCCTGAAGTTGGGTGGTGTGGTTATCGTAGTATTTGAAAAATTGTAGTGTTTCCTCAATGACTTCTTGATAAATCACCTCAACAGGACAATCAATTTGTTTAGAGTAGCTTAATACGGTGTTTTCAATCATTTTCTGCCACACTTTCTGTTACAGGATTAGCTTCATCAGCGAGATATGTTTTGTCAATTGCCATCATGAATGGAAGCCAAATCGCAATAGAAACTGCCACGTTAACCAGTTGTAAAATCCCACCAGCAATAGAGGCTGTTCCAATCCAGCCTGAAAGGAAAACAGGTGTTGTCCAAACAATAGTGACACCAATTGGACGAGGAACAAAACCAAGATAAATAGCATAGTATGACGTTAACACGGTCACAACAGGAGCCAAAATCCAAGGGATGAGTACCATTGGATTTAAAACAATTGGAAGTCCAAAAGTAATCGGTTCAGAAATATTGAAGAAAGCAGGAACAGCTACCATTTTCATTGTGCTTTTTAGGCGAAGTGAGCGTGCTAGGAAAAGTGATACCAGAACAACACCCAGAGTCATTCCGTTACCACCAATAAGTGGGAAAATTCCCATGAAAGTTGAACAGATGATGTGCGGTAACGGTTTTCCAGCTTGAAAGGCAGCATAATTTTCGAGGTTTGATGTTTGCAGTAGTGGTTCAGTAATGGCGCCAACAATCATTTGACCATGAACTCCAAACCACCAAAGGAGTTGGGCAGCGACAACGGCAACGAGAGTAGCAGGCAAACTTGTTCCAAGACCAACTAAAGGTTGTTGTAAAACATTAAATAAACAATCAAAAGCATTGCCCCAACTTGTAAAGGTAAAGAGGTAACGAATGGTATTGAAAATCAATAGAGATGCCGCACTTGGGATAATAGACGTAAATGATGTTGCAATCCCAGGTGGCACTTGTTTTGGCATTTTTATGGTAATTTTTTTATTTTCTAGGTAAGCAAAAATGGCTGTCGCTAAAAATCCAGTTAGGATGGCTACAATCATTCCTTGAGAGCCAAGCTTTGCTGTCGGCATGTAAACTTGACCTTTTACTGTTTTAAATGGAAGAAGTAGTAGGAAAGAGGCTAAACTCACAGCACCAGCATAAATCTTTGAGCATTTAAGATATTTAGCAAAATGATAACCAACACCAAAAGTGACAAATAATGCTGTAACATTCATTGTTGCATTCCCGATTGGACCAAAAAAATCGTTCAAAAAGGTTATGAAACCGTCAGGTAAAAATTTGTCGAATCCAAAGGTAGCGGGTAAATTTTGGATAATCATCATAATAGATGCAAACATTGTGGCTGGGAAAGCAACCATAAAACCATCACGTAAACTGGTTAGATGCTTGTTTTCACAAATAGCCGTAGCCAGTGGCATCATTTTTTGCGTGATTTTGTCAGTTAAAGACATAAGTAACCTCCTAAAGTAAAATGGATATTTTTTTAATTCACAAAATTATTGTAAACGTTTATAATATATAAAGATATGGATTTTCGTTTTTTGTTTATGGAATTTTGTGACTTTTGGAGAAAGTAATGAAAATTATTAATTATTCTAATGACTGTTATCAAAATGTAGATGTGATGCTTTATAATTACGGCTATGAGGAATGTGATTCTGGGCATTTTTATGGACCTGCCGTCAGAAAAAGTTATATGATTCATTACATTACAGCTGGTAAAGGGATTTTCAGAGTTAATCATCAAACATATGAGTTATCAACAGGCGATGCTTTTTTAATGAAACCAGGTGAGGAAATTTATTATGAAGCTGATAAAAAAGAACCGTGGTGCTATGCTTGGATAGGTGTTCAAGGTGCAAAAATTGAACACTATCTTGATTGTACGACTTTGCTTGAAAAGCCAGTGTTTCATTATGATAAAGACGAACGCTTGGTCAAGATTTATAATCAATTCTTTAAGGCAACAAATGAGCCAGTTTTATTGAGAGAACTTAAAGCTAATCGTGCTATTTATGACTTATTTGCTTTCTTGATTGAAAATTTCCCAAATCATCAATCTCAAGATAAAAAAGATGATTTGTCTTACATCAAAGAAGCTGTCGCTTATTGCAATCTCAATTTAGATAAGCCGATTAAAGTTCAGGAAATAGCTGATTACCTTAACCTCAATCGCTCTTACTTAGCTCGTTTATTCAAACAAAAAACAGGCGTCAGTTTAAAGCAATATCTATCACATTTGCGGATTGAGAATGCCAAAGAATTATTAACAAAAACGGAATTACCAGTCAATGTCATTGCGTGTTCCATTGGATTTTCAGACCCATTATATTTCTCTAAGTTTTTTAAAAAATGGACAGGATATTCTCCAGAAAAATACCGTCAAGTTGAAGTCAATGTTCAAGACAGACAGCAATATGAATTTTTATTAAAATAATACTTTTTACATACTATAGAAGCTAAATCCGTGCCTGAAAACATTTACACTTGTTTTATCGCTGTTTTTTCATAGGATTTGTGGTATAATTCAAAAGTTAGAATAAATTTAAAAAATCGAGGAATCATGACTAAATTAAGAGAAGATATTCGTAACGTGGCGATTATCGCCCACGTTGACCACGGGAAAACAACCCTTGTTGATGAATTATTGAAACAATCACACACACTTGACGAACGTAAAGAATTGCAAGAACGTGCAATGGACTCAAACGATCTTGAAAAAGAACGTGGTATTACAATCCTTGCTAAAAATACTGCGGTTGCTTACAACGGTGTTCGTATCAATATCATGGACACACCAGGACACGCGGACTTCGGTGGAGAAGTTGAACGTATCATGAAAATGGTTGACGGTGTTGTGCTTGTTGTCGATGCTTACGAAGGGACTATGCCTCAAACACGTTTCGTGTTGAAAAAAGCTCTTGAACAAAACTTAACACCAATCGTTGTTGTTAACAAAATTGATAAACCATCAGCTCGCCCAGCAGAAGTTGTTGATGAAGTTCTTGAACTCTTCATCGAACTTGGTGCTGACGATGACCAATTAGAATTCCCAGTTGTTTACGCATCAGCTATCAACGGTACATCATCACTTTCAGATGACCCAGCTGATCAAGAACACACAATGGCTCCAGTCTTTGACACTATCATTGACCATATTCCAGCGCCAGTTGATAACTCAGAAGAACCACTTCAATTCCAAGTGTCACTTCTTGATTACAATGATTTCGTTGGACGTATCGGTATCGGACGTATTTTCCGCGGTACTGTTAAAGTTGGTGACCAAGTTACTCTTTCAAAACTTGACGGTACAACTAAAAACTTCCGTGTTACTAAATTGTTTGGTTTCTTCGGACTTGAACGTCGTGAAATCCAAGAAGCAAAAGCTGGTGATTTGATTGCTATCTCTGGTATGGAAGACATCTTCGTTGGTGAAACAATCACTCCAACAGATTGCGTTGAACCGCTTCCAATTCTTCACATTGACGAACCAACACTTCAAATGACATTCTTGGCAAATAACTCACCATTTGCAGGTCGTGAAGGTAAATTCGTTACATCTCGTAAAGTTGAAGAACGCTTGCTTGCTGAATTACAAACTGACGTATCACTTCGTGTTGAAGCAACTGATTCACCAGATAAATGGACTGTATCAGGTCGTGGTGAATTGCACTTGTCTATCCTTATCGAAACAATGCGTCGTGAAGGATATGAACTTCAAGTATCACGTCCAGAAGTTATCATCAAAGAAATTGACGGCGTGAAATGCGAACCATTCGAACGTGTTCAAATCGATACACCAGAAGAATACCAAGGTTCAGTTATCCAATCATTATCAGAACGTAAAGGTGAAATGCTTGATATGCAATCAACTGGTAATGGTCAAACACGTCTTGTATTCTTGGCACCAGCACGTGGACTTATCGGATACCCAACTGAATTCCTTTCAATGACTCACGGTTACGGTATCATGAACCACACATTCGACCAATACTTGCCAGTTATCAATGCAGAAATTGGTGGACGTCGTCGTGGTGCTCTTGTATCTATCGATACTGGTAAAGCAACAACATACTCAATCATGTCTGTTGAAGAACGCGGTACAATCTTCGTTAACCCAGGTACTGAAGTTTACGAAGGAATGATTATCGGTGAAAACTCACGTGAAAACGACTTGACAGTTAACATCACTAAAGCTAAACAAATGACTAACGTCCGTTCAGCTACGAAAGACCAAACTGCTGTTATCAAAACACCACGTATCTTGACGCTTGAAGAATCACTTGAATTCTTGAACGATGACGAATACATGGAAGTAACACCAGAATCAATCCGCTTGCGTAAACAAATCCTTGATAAAAACTTGCGCGCTAAAGCAGCTAAGAAGAAAAAATCTGCAGAGGAGTAAAACAGTCCAGAGGACTGTTTTAGGTCCGAGCCTAAAAACGAAAAAGCGAGGAAATCTGTTAGATTAAATCAAGTCTTCGCCTAAAAATAAGTAAGCGAAGAAGTCCAGAGGACTGTTTTAGGTCCGAGCCTAAAAACAAAAAAGCGAGGAAATCTGTTAGATTAAATCGAAGTTTCGCTTAAAAATGAAAGGGCGAAGCGAATAACAAAACAGTTTAAAACTGATAAATTGAATTGTAAAAGAAAGGAGTTATGAATGTTTTATTTAATCGTTGCTATTTTGATTGTTTCGTATTATTTTTTCATGGCTCCAAAAACAATTCGCAGCACTTTAAATATGATTGGTATGGTGGGAGCAGTAGCTTTACTGCTCGTTTTGGCAGCTATGAGTTTTGTCAAAATTATGCAATCACCACCAGAAATCTTTCTTGGACTTGCTATGGTTGCATTAGGATTCTTCGCCATAAGAGATGTCTATCGCTTACCGTCTAAGAAAGATGAAAAAAAGCATTATAGCAAGAAAAGCTGAGGGATACTCAGCTTTTTTCGTATCTTGGTCAGCTTTGTGGCGGGAAATGTCGTAAAATATTGAAAAACACCTTAAATAAATGTAGAATATTATTATACTTGCAATGTTAGAATGGATGTATGATGAAAACAATTAAAACATTTGAAAATAAAAAAGTTTTGGTACTTGGTTTGGCAAAATCTGGTGAAGCCGCAGCACGACTCCTTGAAAAATTGGGGGCTATCGTTACTGTCAATGACGGTAAACCATTCGATGAAAATCCTGCTGCACAATCACTGCTCGAAGAAGGAATCAAGGTTATCTGTGGTAGCCACCCATTGGAACTTTTGGATGAAAATTTTGAATTAATGGTTAAAAACCCAGGTATTCGATACGATAATCCAATGGTAGCACGTGCTATCGAAAAAAATATTCCAGTTATTACAGAAGTTGAGCTAGCTTACATGATTTCAGATGCCCCAATCATTGGAATTACTGGTTCAAATGGTAAAACAACGACAACAACCATGATTGCTGAAACACTTAATAACGGTGGTAAATCTGGGCTTCTTTCAGGAAATATCGGTTTTCCTGCTTCAGAAGTTGCGCAAACAGCAACAGATAAAGACATTTTGGTTATGGAATTGTCTTCTTTCCAATTAATGGGAACAGATACTTTCCACCCACATATCGCTGTTATTACTAACCTTATGCCAACTCACATTGACTATCATGGAACTTTTGAAGAGTATGTTGCAGCAAAATGGAACATTCAAAAGAATATGACTGCTGATGATTTCGTCGTGCTTAATTTCAACCAAGATTTGGCAAAAGAATTAGCACAAAAAACAGTAGCCAAAGTCGTTCCATTCTCTACAACTGAAAAAGTTGACGGTGCTTACTTAGACGGTGATACGTTGTATTTCAAAGGTGAAGCTATCATGAAAGCTTCAGAAATCGGTGTGCCAGGTGGCCATAATGTAGAAAATGCTTTGGCAACTATTGCCGTAGCAAAATTATCAGGAATCGCAAATGATGCTATCAAAGAAACCTTGACTCATTTTGGTGGCGTAAAACATCGTCTTCAAGCACTTGGTGAGATTAATGGTGTTAAATTCTACAACGATTCAAAATCAACTAATATTTTAGCAACTCAAAAAGCCCTTTCAGGCTTTGATAATTCAAAAGTGATTTTAATCGCTGGTGGCCTTGACCGTGGAAATGAATTTGACGAACTTGTTCCAGATATTACTGGGGTTAAATTAATGGTTATCCTTGGTGAATCAGCTCCGCGTGTCAAACGTGCAGCTGACAAAGCAAATGTTCCATATGTTGATGCCAAAGACGTTGCAGACGCTGCTCGCATTGCTTATGACAAAGCTGAAGCTGGTGATGTTGTTCTCTTAAGCCCTGCTAATGCTAGCTGGGATATGTACAAGAGCTTTGAAGTTCGTGGTGACGAATTTATTGCAACCTTTGAAGCAATTAAAGGAGAATAAACATGGCTAAGAAAATTGTCTTTACTGGCGGTGGAACCGTTGGTCATGTGACGTTGAACCTTATTCTTATTCCAAAGTTCATCAAAGACGGCTGGGAAGTTCATTACATTGGCGACAAAAATGGCATTGAGCATGAACAAATCACCAAATCAGGTCTTGATGTGACTTTCCATTCCATTGCAACAGGAAAATTAAGACGTTATTTCTCGTGGCAAAACATGCTTGACGTTTTCAAAGTATCATTTGGAATTCTACAATCATTGGCAATCATTGCTAAAATTCGACCACAAGCCCTCTTTTCAAAAGGAGGATTTGTGTCAGTTCCACCAGTCATTGCTGCTAAGACGTTAGGTGTTCCTGTATTTGTTCATGAATCTGATTTGTCTATGGGCTTGGCAAATAAAATCGCCTATAAATTTGCGACAACAATGTACACAACTTTTGAACAAGCTGAAGGCTTAGCAAAAGCAAAACATGTTGGAGCGATTACAAAAGTCGGCAGTAAAGTTGACTATGATGACAGTAAAATTGAAGAGATAAAAAATCATTTTGACCCTAATTTGAAAACACTTTTGTTTATTGGTGGTTCTGCTGGGGCACGTGTTTTTAATGATTTCATCACTAATACTCCTGAATTAATCGAGCATTTCAATGTTATCAACATTTCAGGGGATAAACGTTTGAATGGTTTAAGTCAAAACCTCTATCGTGTTGACTACGTCACAGACCTTTATCAACCTTTGATGGATATGGCTGATGTGGTTGTGACGCGAGGTGGTTCAAATACTATCTTTGAATTGGTTGCAATGCACAAATTGCACTTGATTGTTCCTCTTGGAAAAGAAGCCAGTCGTGGTGACCAATTAGAAAATGCAGCTTATTTTGAGAAAAAAGGCTATGCTCGTCAGCTTGCTGAAGAAAAATTAACCTTTATTAATCTTGAAGAAGAATTAGCTCAACTTTTTGCTCACGAAGATAGTTATCAAACAGCAATGGCGACTTCAAACGAAATCGAATCACAAGATGAATTTTATTATCTCATCACGCAAGACATCTCTAAAACCGCAAAAGGAATGTAAATGACAAAAGAGAAAGAGCAAGATAAAAAAGAATCTAAAACTCAAAATGACGAAAAGCTTGCGCTGACAGAATGGCAAAAACGCAATATTGAATTTCTGAAGAAAAAAGAAGCTGAAGAAGCTGAGAAAAAGAAACGTCAAGAAAAATTACGTCTAGAACGCACGCCGCATGTCAAAAAAGAAGATGACGACGAGGAAGAAAAAGACTCCAAGTTTGAAAAGAAAGCTGACAAAGCAACAACCAACGGTGATGCTGACGAACAAGAAATCGTTTCTAAAAAAGAGAAAAAACAAAAAGCAAAACAAGCTAAAAAAGCCAGAAAAGAAAAAAAGAAAAAAGAGAAAAAGGAGCTCACGCCACTTCAAAAAGCGAGACGTCGTGCTTATCCTGTTCTTATTGTTGCTGGTGCAGTTTTGCTAATATCGCTCTTTTTGGTAACGCCTATTAGCAAGCAAAAAACAGTCACAGTTTCGGGAACATCAACAACAACTTCTGATGCTGTTTTGACTGCGTCGGGCATAAAAAGCTCAGATTATTTCTTCTCGCTGATTTTTAACCATTCAGCGTATGAAAAAAGTATTTTGAAAAACGATAAAATGGTCAAAGAAGCTAAAATCGTTTATCATTTTCCAAATAAATTCACGATAAAAGTGAAAGAATATGATATTGTGGCTTATGCCCAGACGGATGATGGCTACCAACCAATTCTTGAAAACGGAACTCACCTTGATGTTGTTGGGGCGTCTGAATTACCTGATACTTTCCTGACTATCAATCTTTCTTCTGAAAGCGATATTCAAAAATTGATAAAAGCTTTTTCAAAACTAGATAAAGATTTGGTTAGCCAAATTCAAATTGTTAGCTCTGCGAATTCTTCGACGACAGCTGATTTACTTCTTTTGGAAATGCATGATGGCAATACTGTTCGTGTACCATTGTCAGAAATTGTTGAGAAATTACCTTACTACACGAAAATTAAGGGAAATCTGACAGAAGCCAGCATTGTTGATATGGAAGTCGGTATTTACACAACGACAGAAACTATTGAGTCCGAAGCTGCCGCTGAAAAAGAAAGTGCTAGCTCAGAATCAAGTGATGAAAATACAGAGTCTAGTGATACCGAATCAACAACGGAATCTAGTGAGGAAACTCAGACAGAATCAAGTGATACAGAAGTATCAACAGAAGCATTTGCAGTAGATGGTGCTAGCGATAATAACCCTACTACAGAGGAAAATCCGAATAATATGACATCTGGTATGCAGGTTGGTCAACAATAAAATTAAGTTTCTATAACAAAAAACGTAAAATGATAACATTTTACGTTTTTTTATGATATAATATTTTCTGAATAATTCTGATTTTATACAGATTTTAGAATAGTAAATGATTGGAAAGATAGTGAGGTCGAGTGAATGGCTAGAAATGGCTTTTTTACAGGTTTGGATATAGGAACAAGCTCGATTAAGGTTCTAGTAGCAGAATTTGTTTCTGGCGAAATGAACGTGATTGGTGTGAGTAATGTTCCCAGTACGGGAGTAAAAGACGGGATTATTATAGATATTGAGGCTGCTGCTGAAGCGATTAAAAAAGCGGTTGAGCAAGCAGAAGAAAAAGCAGGAATGACAATTGATAAGATTAACGTAGGTCTTCCAGCTAACTTGCTTCAAATCGAACCCACCCAAGGGATGATTCCAGTACCTAGTGAATCAAAAGAAATTAAAGATGAAGATGTTGATAGTGTTGTTAAATCAGCATTAACAAAAAGTATTACTCCAGAACGTGAGGTAATCTCATTGATTCCTGAAGAATTTATCGTTGATGGTTTCCAAGGAATTCGTGATCCACGTGGCATGATGGGGATTCGCTTAGAGATGCGTGGTTTGATTTATACAGGGCCAAGCACTATCTTACATAATCTTCGTAAGACAGTTGAACGTGCAGGCATTAGTGTTGAAAATATTATCATCACACCGCTTGCTATGGCAAAATCAGTTCTTAATGAAGGTGAACGCGAATTCGGTGCTACTGTAATTGATTTAGGTGGCGGTCAAACGACTGTTGCTTCTATGCGTGCACAAGAATTGCAATACACTAACATTTACCCAGAGGGCGGTGAATATGTAACCAAAGATATTTCAAAAGTTTTGAAAACATCTATGCAGATTGCTGAAGCCCTTAAATTCAACTTTGGACAAGCTAACCTAGAGGAAGCAAGTTTGTCAGAAACTGTCCAAGTTGATGTCGTTGGTAGTGATACACCTATCTCAGTTAGCGAGCGTTACTTGTCAGAAATTATTTCTGCACGTGTACGCCACATCCTAGATCGTGTTAAACAAGATTTGGAACGTGGACGTTTGCTCGACTTACCAGGAGGTATCGTTCTTGTTGGTGGTGGAGCAATCATGCCAGGTGTGGTTGAAGTTGCTCAAGAGATTTTTGGAACAACAGTTAAACTACATGTTCCAAATCAAGTTGGTATCCGCAATCCAATGTTTGCTAACGTCATCAGCCTTGTTGAATACGTTGGTACAATGAGTGAAGTGGATGTGATTGCGCAACGAGCAGTTTCTGGTGAAGAACTTCTTCGACGCAAACCAGTTGATTTTGAACCACAACCGCAAGTACAACCACGAGTGGTCTATAATAACGACCCAGTTGTACCAGCAAATGATAACCTAGTACCGCAACCTACTCAGGTTCCACCAGTTCAAAAACAAGAAGAATCAAGACCAAAACTTGGTGAACGTGTTCGTGGTATTTTTGGAAGTATGTTTGACTAAACAATAAGTGAGGAATAAAAATGGCATTTTCATTTGACACAGCATCAGTACAAGGTGCAGTTATTAAAGTTATCGGTGTTGGTGGTGGCGGAGGCAACGCTATCAACCGTATGATTGATGAAGGTGTTGCTGGTGTTGAATTTATCGCAGCAAACACTGATATCCAAGCATTGAGCTCATCTAAAGCTGAAACTGTTATTCAGTTAGGCCCTAAATTGACTCGTGGACTTGGTGCTGGAGGACAACCTGAAGTAGGTCGTAAGGCTGCCGAAGAAAGTGAAGAAGTGTTGACAGAAGCTCTTACAGGGGCTGATATGGTCTTTATCACTGCTGGTATGGGCGGTGGTTCTGGTACAGGTGCTGCACCAGTTATCGCACGTATTGCTAAAAGCCTAGGTGCTCTTACTGTTGCTGTTGTAACACGTCCATTTGGTTTTGAAGGAAACAAACGTGGTAACTTTGCAGCAGAAGGAATTGCAGAACTTCGTGAACAAGTAGATACATTACTTATCATTTCAAATAATAACCTTCTTGAAATTGTTGATAAGAAAACACCTCTTCTTGAAGCGCTTAGCGAAGCTGATAATGTTCTTCGTCAAGGTGTTCAAGGTATCACTGACTTGATTACAAGTCCTGGTCTTATCAACCTTGACTTTGCCGATGTTAAAACAGTTATGGCAAACAAAGGTAACGCCCTTATGGGGATTGGTATTGGTTCTGGTGAAGAACGTATTACAGAAGCTGCTCGTAAAGCAATCTTCTCACCACTTCTTGAAACTACAATTGATGGTGCGCAAGATGTTATCGTTAATGTTACTGGTGGACTTGATATGACGCTTACAGAAGCAGAAGAAGCTTCTGAAATCATTAGTCAAGCAGCAGGTAAAGGTGTTAATATCTGGCTTGGTACATCTATTGATGATACGATGAAAGATGAAATCCGCGTAACAGTTGTTGCAACAGGTGTTCGTCAAGATCGCGCTGAGCAAGCAGCAGGATTCCAACAACCAACTCGTTCATTTACTCAAGCTAATGCACAACAAGCAGCAGGTGCTCAATACGCTTCAGAGCGTACACAACAACCAAATCAAACAACATTTGAACGTCGTTCAAGTTTTGACTATGATATGGGTGAAAGCCACGCTATGCCAGCTTCACAACAGCCAGCAGCTAACCAATCTCAACAAAAAGAAAATTCATTTGGTAACTGGGATCTTCGCCGTGACAACATTGCACGTCCAACAGAAGGTGAATTAGATAGTAAATTGACAATGTCAACATTTACAGCCAATGATGATGCGGATGATGAACTAGAAACACCACCATTCTTTAAAAATCGTTAATGACAGATTTTCAAAAAAATAAAGACCTTGTTTTTGAACAAGTTGCGCAGGCTGCGCAACAAGCCAATCGTTCTAAAGAAAGTGTCAATGTTATTGCCGTGACGAAGTATGTTGATAGTGGTGTTGCTGCTCGTCTTATTGACACAGGTATTGAACATATTGGTGAAAATAGGGTCGATATGTTTCTTGATAAATATGAAGCCTTAAAAGATAGAAAATTGACTTGGCATTTAATTGGAAGTTTGCAACGTCGAAAAGTTAAAAATGTGATTAACTTTGTTGATTATTTCCATGCCTTGGATTCTGTCAAACTTGCTTCAGAGATTCAGAAACGAGCAGAGCATACTATCAAATGTTTCTTACAGGTTAATATTTCAGAGGAAGAGAGCAAACACGGTTTTAAAGTTTCGGAAATTAACGAAGCTTTAGCCGCAATCTCTGAATTTGATAAAGTGGAAATCGTGGGCTTGATGACAATGGCTCCGAAAGAAGCTTCTGAAAGTGAGATTGAAGAAATTTTTGGAAAAGCAAACCAACTTAGACAAGAGTTACAAGCTCGCCAATTACCTCATATGCCTTTTACGGAATTAAGTATGGGGATGAGTGGTGATTACAAAATTGCGATTCGCAATGGAGCGACTTTTGTTAGAATTGGAACATCATTCTTTAAATAACGGGAGAACAAAAGATGGCATTTAAAGATAAATTTGACAAACTAATTTCTTATTTCGACACTGATGAGGTAAGTGATGTTGAAGAAACTGTTGAAGAAGAGGCTCAACGCCCACGTGTTCAACAGCAAGCAGAAGCAGTACCACAACAAGCCCAAAGACGTGCTGAACCAGTTCAAAATGTTAGAACTCAGCAAGTTCAAGGTGGTGGAGCAGCTCGTCAACGTCCACAACAGCCTCAACAAAGACGAGCAGTTGAAGAAAATCAACCTGTTCGTTCAATAAATCAACGTCGTGAAGAACAAATGCAAGTACGTGCTAATCAAGCAACAACGACAATTGCTTTGAAATTTCCTCGTAAATATGAGGATGCTCAAGAAATTGTTGACCTTTTGATTGTTAATGAATGTGTATTGATTGATTTCCAATACATGCTTGATGCACAAGCACGCCGTTGCCTTGACTTTATTGATGGTGCAAGTAAAGTTCTTTATGGAAGTCTTCAAAAAGTTGGTAGTTCAATGTACTTATTGACACCTTCTAACGTTATTGTTAATGTTGAAGAACTTGCTGTTCCAAATAACGGGCAAGACATCGGTTTTGACTTTGACATGAAGAGACGCTAATATATGATTTTTGTATTAATTGTACTATTAAGACTAATTCAGTTTTACTCTTATCTGTTATTTGCGTATGCTTTACTTTCATGGTTCCCAGGAGCCTACAACACTTGGTTTGGAAGAGCCATGGGGCAACTGGTTGAACCAGTTATTAGACCTTTTCGCCGTTTTAATCTTCAATTCATGGGATTAGACTTTACGATTTTAGCCGTAGTAATTGCGCTAAACGTTTTAAGTCGTGTTCTTATCATGATTTTTGCGTAATATGGCGATGAAAAAAGGTTTATATCAGCATTTTCGACCAGATGAGTATGATTTTATTGAAAAGATTGATGACCTTGCTCGTCGTGTCGAAGAAACTTATGCATATGCTTTAACAGATTTTCTAAATCCTCGCCAAGTTGATATCGCAAAAAGCGTTATTGGCAATCGAGGATTGCACTATTTTGTTTCGAGTGATTATTATCCAGCTGAATACGCTCGACTTATTGTGGCACCTGACTATTATGAGTTTAATCCTGAGAATTTTGAATTAACCTTGCTTGAGGTGAATTACAATTCAAAATTTAATCAGCTGACACATTCTCAGATTATGGGGACTTTACTTCATAAGCTTGGGATTAAACGAACAGTTATCGGAGATATTTTAGTTGAATCTGGTTATGCGCAGCTTTTGGTAACACAAAATATGGCTGATTACTTTAGAGCTAATGTGACTAAAATTGCTAAGGCTAGCGTTTCACTAAAAGAAATTCCTCTGGAACAGTTAATTGCAGGTGAGAAAGATAGTCGGCAACTGGACATCATGGTTTCTAGTATGCGCATGGATAAAGTTCTTGCAACAGTTTTGAAGCTTTCAAGAAGTCAAGCAGTGCAGTTGATAGAAACTGATAAAGTAAAACTTAACTATCAAATAGTTGATAGAGCCTCAGAAATGCTTCAAGTTGGAGATTTGATTAGTGTTAGAGGATTTGGTCGCTTTTCTATTTTAAGTGAAAATGGTCTCACTAAAAATGGAAAATGTAAATTGACCGTAGATAAGATGATACATAAATAAGGAGAAATCAATGGCACTTACAGCACTTGATATTAAAGATAAAACATTTAAATTAAAATTTCGTGGTTACGACGAAGAAGAAGTTAATGAATTTCTTGATATTGTTGTAGATGATTATGAAGACTTGGTTCGTCGTAATCATGAACAAGAAAACAGAATCAAAGATTTAGAAGATAAATTAGCTTACTTCGATGAAATGAAAGAATCATTGAGTCAATCTGTTATCCTTGCACAAGAAACAGCTGAAAAAGTTAAAACATCTGCTAACGATGAAGCTGCTAACCTTGTTAGCAAAGCTAACTATGATGCACAACATCTTATTGATGAGGCTAAATCAAAAGCTAATCAAATTTTACGCGATGCAACTGACGAAGCTAAACGTGTTGCTGTGGAAACAGAAGATTTGAAACGTCAAACACGTGTATTCCACCAACGTTTGGTAGCAGCTATCGAAGGGCAACTTGGTTTAACAAATTCACCAGAATGGACAGAATTGTTGCAACCAACAGCAGTTTACCTTCAAAACTCAGATGCTGCTTTCCGTGAAGTTGTTGAAAAAGTTTTGGAAGAAGAAGTTCCAGAAACAGATGACGAATTGTCAATGGATGCAACACGTCAATTTACACCAGAAGAAATGGAAGAATTGCAACGTCGTGTTGAAGCAGGAAACAAACATCTTGAAGAAACACAAAAAATTGCTATTGTAGATGACAACGAAGCAGATTCTGAAATCAATCTTAACGAAACACAAACTTTTAAATTAAATATCGAAGAATAAGAAAAACACGGTTGATAGTCAATATTTACAGCGAGCAGGCGATGGTGTGAGACCTGCAATCACTTGGGTATCAATTATCCTTTTCTAACATTTTTACCTGAATCAAGTAAGGTAAAAGGGCAAACTCACCTTACGAGTTAAAGAGGGAAATTTAGATTTTAAAGACTAAATTTCTAAACTAAGGTGGTACCACGAGCTTTCGTCCTTTTTGAGACGAAGGCTTTTTTGTTTAACCATTTATATGTTAGGTCATTTTCTGTTATTGGCAATGTCAATGATAGTTAAATATTATTATTTATAAGGAGTAGTCATGAAACTAAAAGATACGCTTAATCTTGGGAAAACTGCGTTCCCAATGCGTGCTGGACTTCCAAACAAAGAGCCAAATTGGCAAAAAGAATGGGAAGAAGCAGATATCTATGCTAAACGTCAACAATTAAATGAAGGCAAACCTTCTTTCAATCTCCACGATGGGCCTCCGTACGCTAACGGAAATATTCACGTTGGTCACGCCATGAATAAAATTTCAAAAGACATTATTGTTCGTTCAAAATCAATGTCTGGTTTCCGTGCTCCTTATATTCCTGGTTGGGACACACACGGACTTCCAATTGAACAAGTGTTGGCTAAAAAAGGTGTGAAACGCAAAGAAATTCCTTTGACTGAATACCTTGAAATGTGTCGTGAATACGCACTTAGCCAAGTTGATAAACAACGTGAAGATTTCAAACGTCTTGGGGTATCTGCTGATTGGGAAAATCCATACATCACATTAATTCCTGAATATGAAGCTGCTCAAATTCGTGTCTTTGGTGCAATGGCTGATAAAGGTTACATCTACCGTGGTGCAAAACCTGTTTACTGGTCATGGTCATCTGAATCAGCACTTGCTGAAGCTGAAATCGAATACCATGATATCGATTCAACATCACTTTACTATGCTAACAAAGTTAAAGATGGTAAAGGTGTGCTTGATACTGATACTTATATCGTTGTTTGGACAACAACACCATTTACAGTAACTGCTTCACGTGGTTTGACTGTTGGTCCTGATATGGATTACGTTGTTGTGAAACCAGCTAATGATGATCGAAAATTCGTTATTGCAGAAGGACTTTTGGATAGCTTAGCTGAAAAATTTGGTTGGGAATCATTTGAAGTTCTCGCTAAACATAAAGGTACTGAACTCGAATACATCGTTACAGAACACCCATGGGATACAGAAGTAGATGAACTTGTTATCTTGGGTGACCACGTTACACTTGATTCAGGTACAGGTGTTGTCCATACTGCCCCTGGTTTTGGTGAAGATGACTACAACGTTGGTGTTAAATACGGATTGGAAGTTTTTGTTACTGTTGACGAACGTGGTATCATGATGGAAAATGCTGGTCCAGATTTCCAAGGTCAATTCTACGATAAAGTTGTTCCAACTGTTACTGAAAAACTTGGTGACCTTTTGCTTGCTAGCGAAGTCATCACTCACTCATACCCATTTGACTGGCGTACTAAGAAACCAATCATCTGGCGTGCTGTACCACAATGGTTTGCATCAGTTTCTAAATTCCGTCAAGACATTCTTGATGAAATTGACCGCACAACATTCTATCCAGAATGGGGTCGTACACGTCTTTACAACATGATTCGTGACCGTGGTGACTGGGTTATCTCACGTCAACGTGCATGGGGTGTGCCACTTCCAATCTTCTATGCTGAAGATGGTACAGCTATCATGACGAAAGAAGTGACTGACCACGTTGCTGATTTGTTTGCTGAACATGGTTCAATCGTTTGGTGGCAACGTGAAGCTAAAGACCTTCTTCCAGAAGGATTCACTCATCCAGGTTCACCAAATGGTGAATTCACTAAAGAAACTGATATCATGGACGTATGGTTTGACTCAGGTTCTTCATGGAATGGTGTTATGAATGCCCGCGAAGGTTTGGAATATCCAGCTGACCTTTATCTTGAAGGTTCTGACCAATACCGTGGTTGGTTCAACTCATCATTAATCACTTCAGTTGCCGTTAACGGACACGCACCTTACAAAGCTGTGCTTTCTCAAGGTTTCGTCCTTGATGGTAAAGGTGAAAAAATGTCTAAATCACTCGGAAATACAATCCTTCCAAGCGATGTTGAAAAACAATTTGGTGCTGAGATTTTACGTCTTTGGGTAACTAGCGTTGATTCTAGCAACGATGTTCGTATCTCAATGGATATTTTGAAACAAACATCAGAAACTTACCGTAAAATCCGTAACACACTTCGTTTCTTGATTGCCAATACAGCAGATTTCAATCCAAATACAGATGCAGTTGCTTACGAAAACTTGCGTGCAGTTGATAAATACATGACTGTTAAATTCAACCAATTGGTAGCAACAATCCGCAAAGCTTACGAAGCCTATGACTTCATGGCGATTTACAAAGCTGTCGTGAACTTCATCACAGTTGATTTGTCAGCATTCTATCTTGATTTTGCTAAAGACGTTGTTTACATCGAAGCAGCAGATAACCTTGCTCGCCGTCAAATGCAAACAGTTTTCTACGATATTTTGGTTAAAATCACTAAATTGTTGACACCAATTCTTCCTCACACAGCTGAAGAAATCTGGTCATACCTCGAATTCGAACCAGAAGAATTTGTTCAATTGTCTGAATTACCAGATGCTGAAGTCTTTGCAGGGCAAGAAAATATTCTTGAAGAATGGGATGCCTTCATGACACTTCGTAACCAAGCTCAAAAAGCTTTGGAAGAAGCTCGTAATGCTAAAATCATTGGTAAATCATTGGAAGCTCATTTGACAATTTATGCTAGCGAAGAAGTGAAAACTCTTCTTACAGCACTTGATAGTGACGTTGCTCAATTGTTGATTGTATCTCAATTGACTGTTACTGATGAAGCTGCGCCTGCTGACGCAGTAGTCTTTGATGATGTTGCGTTCACAGTTGCTCATGCTGACGGACAAGTTTGTGACCGTTGCCGCCGTGTTGACCCAACAGCTAAAGAACGTTCATACGGTGTTACTATTTGTGACCACTGTGCTGAAATCGTTGAAGCAAACTTCCCAGAAGCAGTAGCAGAAGGATTTGAAGTTAAAGCAAAATAACATAACTTTACTGTTTAACAAATACAAAAAAAACGAACTCAAATTTTTGAGTTCGTTTTTTACATACCAAAGCAACAAAAAATCAGGTTGCGAAGACCTGATTAGTGAGCTGTTGGGAATGAAATTTCAATTAGATTTGCTGTATGCAAGGTTTTTAGTTGGTCTAATTGAACGATTGATTTGTCGATTTTACGTTTGAGGAAAAATTCACGAATGGCTTCAATTTCACTATCTTTAATAGCGCGATATTTGTTTGAAATCAACAGCTCGTAGTGTTTTGGCGCTTGTGTGAAAATAACATCAGTATTTCCTGCAGAGTAGGTCTCGACGAGCTTGGCGTCCGTATTTCGCAACTGATTACGAACTAGCTCAGAATGACTACTTGTTGTGTTGATTAACCTCATAGATCTCCTCCTGTGTGATTTTCTACCACTATTATAACACTATTTTGAGTGAAAAAGTAGAATAAGAGATATTAGTGATGATTTTTTTTCCAAGCTTCAACGCCCCATTTGTGGCTACCGCGTTTTAGTTTTTCAATAGCTTCATCGATTGGAAACCAAGATAGGTTGTTGAAGTCTTCCAAAGGAGCATCAATTTCTTCAAAATGTGTCACTTCGTAGATATAAGCAGGATTATAAAAGTATGTATCACGGTGGCGAGAGTAAAAATACTCATCTGCCTGTCCATAGTAATAACCTAGCTCAGCCGAAAAGCCCAATTCTTCAATGAGTTCACGTTTTAAAGCTGAAAAATGGTCTTCACCTGCCTCGATTTCTCCGCCAGGAAGAAACCAAGAACCATTAGGTGCTTGAACTAGGATAATCTGGCTTTTATCAGCGTTGGGAATAACGGCATAAACACCATAGCGTGCCTTGTAATCAACAGTTGTAAGTTTTTCACCGAAAGTTGGATTTGTCATGATATTCTCCTATGAAAAATGTGATAGAAATAGTGGAGACCGAAATAATTAATACGAGCGTCTATTGGTGATATTATACTAAAAAAATGAACTTTTTTCTATAAAGTTGTCGGAATATTTCGATTTTAATTTTGTGACAATTTATCCATTATAAAAATAGCAGAGAAGTTTGCTAAAATCTGGAATATCATCAAGTCTTGTTTTTTGTTGCTGAGAAGTCGTTGAAGCAAAGAAAAAGAGTTTGGAACTATTGTTGTTCCAAACTCTTTAGAGTTTCATTATTCTGATTCTGCTGAAACGGTTGTTTCTTCTTTTTCAACTTTTTTAGCAGATTTGATGATAATTTTACCATTGCTTGTCATAACAGCTTTCAAATCTTTTTCGCTTGGATTTTCAAGATAGAAGTCTGTAATGGCATCTTCAATGTGGTCTTGGATAGTACGACGTAATGGACGAGCTCCCATTTTAGGATCGTAGCCAAGGTCAACTAATTTTTCTTTTACCTTATCAGTGACTTCGAGGTGAATATCGTTAGTTGCTAGACGTTTATTGACATCGTCAAGCATAAGGTTAACAATTTGGAGAAGATTGTCTTTGCTAAGAGCCTTAAATTCGATAATACCGTCGAAACGGTTCATGAATTCAGGGCTGAAGTAGTTGCTAAGTTCACCAAGGACAGAATTTGTACGTCCTTCACGAGCAGCACCGAAACCAACTGAAGCTTCTGTTTTACCAGTACCAGCATTAGAAGTCATGATAATAATAGTATCTTTGAAGCTTACTGTACGACCTTGACCGTCAGTCAAACGACCGTCATCAAGAACTTGCAAGAACATATGCATAACATCAGGATGCGCTTTTTCAACTTCGTCAAGAAGGATGAGTGAGTATGGGTTACGGCGAACTTTTTCTGTCAATTGACCAGCTTCTTCGTAACCAACGTATCCTGGAGGTGCTCCGACAAGTTTAGCGACCGCATGTTTTTCCATGTATTCAGACATATCGAAACGAATCATGCTGTCAGCTGAGCCGAAAAGTTCAATTGCTAATTGTTTAGAAAGTTCTGTTTTACCAACACCAGTTGGTCCAACAAAGAGGAATGAACCGATTGGACGATTTGGTGTACCGAGACCGACACGGTTACGACGAATAGCTTTAGCAATTTTGTCAACGGCATCATCTTGACCGATGACGTGTGTTTTCAAATCATCAGCGAGATTGATTAATTGTGATTGTTCCTTCTCTTTCAAATCACCAACAGGGATGTTAGTTTTTTCTTCAACGATAGCTTCGATAGTCTTTTCAGTAATGACTGGAATATCGTCTTCGTTGATTGTTTGTTGTTGCATTTCCTTGTATTTAGCGATTTGGTCACGGAAATAAGCTGCGCGTTCATAATCTTCTTCGCGAGTAGCTTGTGTTTTTAGGTTTTCAGCTTCCACTAAACGCTTGTCGATTTCTTGTGGGTCAACAAAGTTAAGGGTTAAATTCATCTTAGAGCCAGCTTCGTCTAGCAAATCAATGGCTTTATCTGGGAGGAAGCGGTCTTGAATGTAACGGTTAGAAAGATTTGCGGCAGCCTCAATTGCATCATCGCTGTATTTGACATGATGATAATCTTCGTATTTCTTTTGAATACCACGAAGAATCGTAATCGTTTCTTCCACGCTTGGTTCATCAACTTTGACAGGTTGCATACGGCGTTCAAGCGCTGCATCTTTTTCAATAATGCGGTATTCATTGAGTGTCGTAGCACCAACTAATTGAAGTTCACCACGAGCAAGTGCTGGTTTTAAAATATTACCAGCGTCCATGTTGCCGTCGCCTGCAGAACCAGCACCGACAATTTCGTGAATTTCGTCAATGAAGAGAATAACGTCCTTGCGTTCACGGATTTCTTCCATGAGTTTTTGCATACGTTCTTCAAATTGACCACGAATACCTGTGCCTTGCACAAGGCTAACGACATCAAGACGAATAACTTGTTTATTTTGAAGTTTTTGTGGAACGTTACCATCTACGATTTTTTGAGCTAATCCTTCAACAACGGCTGTTTTACCAACCCCTGGTTCACCAATAAGAACAGGATTATTTTTTGTACGACGGTTAAGAATTTCAATCACACGAATGATTTCGACATCACGTCCAATGACAGGGTCGATGTCACCGCGACGAGCAATATCAGTAACGTTGATACCAAATTCTTCTAGCAAACCTTTTTGTTGTTGCTGTTGGTTAGCTGCGCCGTTTGGACGATAATTGTTATTATTGCCGCCGTTATTTCCACCACCTGATTGTGTTGGAGGCGTATTTTGGAAATCTTGTCCACCGAATGCGTGGAAATTATTCAAATTACTGAAGAAATCATCAAAAGGATTCATACCAGTAGATTGATTTTGTGTGGAAGAAGCTTGTGCATCTCCTAAACCACCTAAAATAGTATTGTTAGGGTCAGTTTTCATGATTTGATAGCAGTTTTGGCACAAATCAATTTGCTTTTGCTGACCATTGACATTTGTATAAAGATGAATTGTTGATTCGTTTAAATGACAATTTTGACAGAGCATATAAAATACCCTCCTTTCGTAATGGCTTGACATTGACAATAAAGGTCAAAGATAGTCAAACTTCATGATTCTATTATAGCACTAGGTTAATAGAAATCAAGTAAAAAGCATTAAAAAATTAGCACTCTTATGCTAAGAGTGCTATTCTTTCTCAGGGTCAATCTGACTGGCTGCCATAGACCCCATAGCAGCACCAAAAATTACCCCACCAAGGATGATTGCGATAAGTCCAAGAGGATTTGTGAAGAGTTCCAAAGGATTTTCTCCCTCTTGCCATTTGCTAAAAGCGTTAAAAACGAGCATGAATAGTGCAAAAATTCCACCAGCTAACCAGCCCTTTTTGCGAGCTTTCTGTCGTGTCTGTTCGACTTCATTTTTAGGGACTTCCAATGATGTTTGCAAATCACGATTGGTCAACATAACAAGAAGAATAATAGGAATAACAAAAATGAGGACGAAGAGATTAATATAGAGAAAAGCGGTGGTCGCTATCGTTTGGTTGATGAGTAAAATAATAGTAGAAAAGAATAACTCAAAGAAAAAGAGACCAATAAACAGTTTATTGCCGATACGGTTAACTTCTTGTTCGCGATATTCGTCTAATTCGCCATTAATTCCGTAGAAACGTTTAATAAATTTTAGCCAAAGTGATGTTTTTTTCGTTTTCATAATGATTCTCCTTTAAAATTCCCAAAATTATAGATGTCTATTCTCCCAAAAAAGTGTGTTTAAATCAGTTTGCAGTGCCTCCGCTAGTTTGATACAAAGGTCAAGCGACGGATTATATTTATTGTTTTCGATGAGGTTAACCGTTTGGCGGGCAACACCTATTTGTTTTTTAGCAAAAATTTTTTGATACTTTCCTTAAGTGTACGGACGGCAGCGACTTCCGTCGGAATTCCATGCCTAAGTTTTGAGCCGAGAGTCTCAAAACTTCCGAGTGGCTGTTCTTTTATTATTCAGCCACTTTTACCACGGCGGAAAGTATCGTTTTGTTTGCTCGCTTCGCTCGCAAATAATCCATTGATAAAATGCTATTAAGTTTTTCAAGAGAAAAGTTTGTTTGTATGCGTTCTGATTATATATTGATTATATGTGACATGTCAAATATAAATGACAAATGTGGTGGTATTTTGGAGGAGATGATTTTTTTATTTTTATTCAAAATTTGCTTGACAAAATGTATAATTATGCTAAAATTAGGTATATTATTCAAAGAAAAAGGATGGACGAGTGTATGGCTATTAATGATTCATTTTTGAAAGAGATTGATTTTACTAGGGAAGAACTGGTTGAATTGATTGATTTAGGATTGAAATTTAAAGAGTTGAAAAAGAAAAAAATTCCTCATAAATATTTAGAGGGGTTGAACATTGCTCTTATTTTTGAAAAGACAAGTACACGAACACGTTCAGCTTTCACGGTGGCTGGGCAAGATTTGGGCATTAACGTGACTTATCTTGGTAGTAGCGAGATTCAACTTGGTAAAAAGGAATCAGTCATTGATACGGCAAAAGTTCTTGGTTCGATGTTTGACGGAATTGAGTACCGTGGTTTCAAACAAGAAGATGTTGAAGCCTTGGCTGAGTATTCTGGTGTGCCAGTCTGGAATGGTTTGACAGATACTTGGCATCCAACACAAATGATTGCTGATTTTATGACCTTAAAAGAAGTTTTTGAAAAATTAGAAGGCTTGACGATTGCTTATGTCGGTGATGGGCGTAATAATATGGCAAATTCTTTGCTTGTGACTTCGGCAATTCTTGGTGTCAATGTTAAAATTATTGCGCCAGCTAGCTTGCAACCTGAAGCTGAAATTATTGAAATTGCTCAAAAATACAACAATGGTGCTGAGTTAACCATTACAGATGACCTTGCTGCGGTTAAAGGTGTTGATATGCTTTACACTGATGTTTGGGTATCAATGGGAGAAAAAGTTGATTTCAAAGAACGTATTGACCTCTTATTGCCTTACCAAATCAATGCAGAACTATTAGTGAAAACTGAAAATCCTGATGTGATTGTCATGCATTGCTTACCAGCTTTCCATGACCTTAATACCGAAATTGGTCAAGAAATTTATGACAAATATGGTCTTGCTGAACTTGAAATTACCGATGAGATTTTTCAAAAATACAGTTCAATAATTTTTCAAGAAGCTGAAAACCGTATGCATTCTATCAAAGCGATTATGTACAATTCACTAAAAGCAATTTAAGGGATAATAATCACTGGAAAATGGCACTTTTGACAGGAATTTTTGATAAAAGCAAGAAAATACATTCCTTTGTTGTTTGTTTGTAGGAAATTATGTTAAAATAGTATGGACAATAAACGAAGAGGAGAATAGTCATGGAATCACATTTGGTGAGAATTATCAATCGTCTTGAGTTAATGACAACTGATAGTAGTAATCTTAAACGTAATTTTGAACGTGATGGTGTAGTTGTGGCAGAAGTGTCATTCAGCAATGACCCTGAAAATGGTCCAGTTTTCACTTTGCGTGATGTTGAAGCGCGTGAGTCTTACTCATTTGATAGCATCGATTTAATCGCAATGGAAATTTACGACCTTCTTTACTAAAATAAAGAAAAATTCAGGACAGAGTATAAGGTTTTTGTAAAGCCCTGTTTAAGTGTGGTTTCAACGTTTTCTTATATTGCTATTTTGAATTGCAAAAAGTTCGCAAACTGCGAGCTTTTTATTTTTTTGTTTATTAAAATGCTAGAAATGCTGTTATATCAAGTGTTTACGACTGTTTTCAGAAAAATGAATCATTGGTATTTTTATTCAATCTGTGTTATAATTAATTGATTATTGCTTATAGGAGAAATAAATGGATTTTTCATTTTTGCCAAAATATTGGGCTTATTTTAACTATGGTGTCCTTGTAACCATTATGATTTCAGCGTGTGTTGTTTTCTTTGGGACGATCATTGGTATCTTGGTTGCTTTAGTTAAACGTACAAATATAAAAATTTTAAATTGGATTGCTAGTTTTTACGTTTGGGTCTTTCGTGGGACTCCAATGGTCGTTCAAATCATGATTGCCTTTGCTTGGATGCACTTTAATAATGCGCCAATCGTTGGCTTTGGTGTTCTTGATCTTGATTTTTCACGTTTGCTTCCAGGTATCATTATTATTTCGTTAAATAGCGGAGCTTATATTTCTGAAATCGTCCGTGCTGGTATCGAAGCAGTGCCAAAAGGACAGCTTGAAGCGGCGTATTCGCTTGGTATTCGCCCAGTCAATGCAATGCGTTATGTCATTTTGCCGCAAGCCCTTAAAAATATCTTACCAGCACTTGGTAATGAATTTATTACCATTATCAAAGATAGTTCACTTCTTCAAACTATCGGTGTTATGGAATTGTGGAATGGTGCCCAATCGGTTGTAACAGCAACATATTTACCAATCACACCGTTGTTATTTGCTGCATTCTACTACCTCATGGTGACAACTGTGATGTCATTCTTAGTGAAACGACTTGAAAAAAGCATGGGAAACGGAGGTAGCAACTAATGTCAGAAACGCTTATTTCAATTAAAGGGCTTCATAAATATTTCGGAAAAAATGAAGTGCTAAAAGGGATTGACCTTGATATTAAATCTGGTGAAGTGGTTGTTATCATTGGACCTTCAGGGTCAGGAAAATCAACATTTCTTCGTACAATGAACTTACTTGAAACACCAACAAAAGGTGTGATTACTTTTGAAGATGTTGATATTACAGATAAGAAAAATGATATTTTCAAAATGCGTGAAAAAATGGGAATGGTTTTCCAACAGTTCAATCTTTTCCCAAATATGACGGTACTTGAAAATATCACATTATCACCAATCAAAACAAAAGGTGTCTCTAAAGCGGAAGCAGAAGCAAAAGCCTATGATTTGCTAGATAAAGTTGGGCTTCGCGACAAAGCAGATGCTTATCCAGCTAGTTTGTCAGGTGGTCAACAACAACGTATCGCGATTGCGCGTGGACTTGCTATGGATCCAGATGTCTTGCTCTTTGACGAACCAACATCAGCGCTTGACCCAGAAATGGTTGGTGAAGTGCTTGGTGTTATGCAAGATTTGGCAAAATCTGGGATGACAATGGCGATTGTTACCCATGAAATGGGATTTGCAAGTGAAGTAGCTGACCGTGTTATCTTCATGGACGGAGGTGTCATTGTTGAACAAGGAACGCCAGAAGAAGTCTTTGAACAAACCAAAGAAGCTCGTACAAAAGATTTCTTGAGTAAAGTTTTATAATAAAATAAAAAAAACTCGGTTGAGTGCATAAACTCAACTGAGGTTTTTCTTGTTCTGGAAGAAGTTGAATATAGGTAAAAATGGATATTTCATTAGATTAAAATGAGTGGAATTTTATATATTAAGCACACTTAATTTTTAGAATTTAGTTATTTTTTAAAAAATGTAAATGATTGAAACAAGAATGAAAACATCTATATTATAATGATTCTAAATAGACAAACATCTTATTTAGAACAATTCTAATTAATTGAATAATTAAAGAAAAAATTAATTTTTATAGAAAATTTGCCCTATTTTTATGATATAATGAATCGGGCGGAAGGTCAAATATTTTATCAAAAAATTACGAGGAGGTCAAGAATTTTGATTTTGCAAAATGCTAAAGTTGATATTCCTTACACAGTCGTTAGTGTTGATTTGCCTGATGAAAGTGTTCGACATTTATCAAACTTAGGGTTAAAAGTTGGTGCTTCGTTAAAAGTCGTTTCAAAAACGCCAACCAGTGCAATTGTCATGCTTAAATCAAGCCGTTTGGCATTTGATCAGTCAATTTTAAATCATATTGATGTTACTGAAGAAGAAGGAGAACTTGAAACTTTGCCCCTTTCAGAGTTGAAAGTTGGAGAATTTGCTTATGTGGATGGTATTTATGCTATTAATGAAGCAAAACGTCGTCTTATGGATATGGGATTAACACGCCATACCAAAGTTTACCTTCGTAAAGTAGCGCCATTAGGAGACCCTATCGAAATTAGTTTACGTGGTTACGAGTTAACCTTACGCAAATCAGAAGCGCAGATGATTAGTGTTGTAAAAGTAGATAGTGAGGAGAAAAAATGACAGAGATAGCCTTAATTGGGAATCCGAATAGCGGAAAAACAAGTCTCTTTAATTTATTAACAGGAACAAGTCAACGTGTTGGTAACTGGCCTGGTGTTACTGTTGAACGAAAAAGTGGTACCGTTAAAAAACACAGTGATTGGAAGGTGCAAGACTTACCAGGGATTTACTCAATGTCACCTTATACGCCAGAGGAAAAAGTGGCGCGTGACTATTTGTTGAGTAATCATGCGGACAGTATTCTTAATGTTGTTGATGCGACAAACTTGGAACGTAATCTTTATTTGACAACGCAGTTGATTGAAACAGGGATTCCTGTGACTGTTGCGCTTAACATGAGCGATGCCCTCAAAGGTCAAGGAAAAACGATTAATATCGATAAACTTTCTTATCAACTTGGAGTTCCAGTCGTTTCTACTAGCGCTGTTAAAAATGTCGGCGTTGAGAAAGCTGTTAAAAAAGCAGCTCATACTACTAAAGAAACCGTTGATATCATTCAATATCCTACTTATAGTGATAAATTTGAAGCGGCAATTAAACAAATTATTGATATTTTAGGTGATATTGTTCCAGAACGTTCTGCACGTTTTTATGCTATTAAACTTTTTGAACGTGATGCTTTGGTTCAAAATGAAGTAGAATTGTCAGAATTTCAAAAAGGTGAAATCAATGAAGTGATTAAAATCACCGAAGAAATTTTCACAGAGGATTCTGAATCTATTGTTATCAATGAACGTTATGAATTTATCGAACGTGTGGCTAAAATGGCGCAGAACCAAGATAGCAATTTCAAGATGACGATTTCAGATAAAATCGACCGTGTCGTAACAAACCGTATTTTGGCATTGCCGATTTTTGCGGTAGTCATGTTCTTGGTTTATTACCTATCTATTCAAACAGTCGGAACAATGTGGACAGACTGGGTGAACGATGTTCTCTTTGGGGATTTAGTGCCAAATTGGGTACAAGCTGGTCTAGATTACTTGCATGTATCTGGTTGGTTAGAATCATTGATTATTGACGGAATCGTTGCAGGGGTTGGTACGGTTCTTGGTTTCTTACCACAAATCTTTGTTCTATTTATCTGTTTGGGTATTTTAGAAGATATTGGTTACATGAGCCGTATTGCTTTTGTCATGGACCGTGTGTTCCGACGCTTCGGGTTGTCAGGAAAATCTTTCATTCCGATGTTGATTGCGACAGGGTGTGGTGTGCCTGCGATTATGGCAAGTCGTACCATTGAAAACGAACGTGACCGTCGTATTACCATTATGACAGCAACGTTCATGCCATGTTCGGCTAAATTGGAAATTATCGCTTTGATTGCGGGAGCATTTTTCCCAGATAATCCATTTGTTGCGCCATCTACATATTTCATCGGTTTCTTGACAATTATTTTATCAGGGATTGCGCTTAAGAAAACAAGTTTCCTTGGAAGCTATGTTAGTCCATTTATCATGGAATTGCCAGCTTATCATATGCCAAAAGTGTGGTCAGTATTACGTTATGCCTTTGGTAAAGCCATGAGCTTTGTAAAACGTGCTGGTACCATCATTTTCAGTTTGACGGTTATTATCTGGTTTATGTCATCTTATGATTTTGCTTTCCAAGCTGTTGATACGGAGTATTCAATCCTTGCTGCTCTTGGTAGAGCAATTGCTTGGATTTTCCAACCACTTGGTTTTGGTGACTGGAAAGCTACTGTTGCAGCTGCGACAGGGCTTGCAGCCAAAGAAGCCGTTGTTGGAACATTCGGTGTCTTGTATAATGACAGCACAACTAGTGGTTTGTATCATGCTTTGCAATTGGATTACACATCATTAGCAGCTTATTCATTCTTGACATTTAACTTACTCTGTGCGCCATGTTTTGCCGCAATGGGTGCTATCAAACGTGAAATGGGAGATGCGAAGTGGACAATTGGTGCAATTGGCTTCCAAACAGGACTTGCTTATGTGGTTAGTTTGATTATCTATCAACTTGGACTTGTTGTTTTCTATGGCAAAGGCATCACATTCTGGACGATTGTAGCCGTTATCTTGTTGATTGCTATTATTTACTTTATCGTTAGAAAACCAAGACAAGTTAAAGAAAAAGTGATTACTTTGGATAATCTAGAAATGGCTGGAGAATAACGCTATGGCAACGATTATTATTGCTGCAATTATTGCATTTGGGGTGTTTATGGGCTTTCGTAGTTTCATCAAAGGAAAAGGTTCTTGTGGTGATTGCGACTGTAACTGCCCAGTCAAAGATGAAATGCATAAAACATCAAAGTAAACTAACAAGAGAAAGCTTGCTCATTTTGGGCAAGCTTTTTGTAGCTATAAAAGACAGTATCAATAATATTTTAAAGAATTTTCTGAAAAATAGAATATAGTGCTGTTTTCTGGTATAATGGAAGAAATACAATTTGGGAGAATGATATGGCAACAATTATAGATGGAAAAGCCTTAGCTGTCAAAAAACAGACTGAATTAGTTGAAAAAGTTGAAAAATTAAAAGCTGAGACGGGCGTTGTGCCTGGTTTGGTCGTTATTCTTGTTGGTGATGACCCAGCTAGTCAAGTTTATGTCCGCAATAAAGAACGTTCTGCTAAGAAAGCAGGATTTTTAAGTGAAACTGTTCGCCTTTCAGAATCAATCAGTGAAGAAGAATTGATTCAAGTGATTGAACAATATAACGAAGATGACCGTTTTCACGGTATTTTGGTGCAATTGCCGCTTCCTGTACACATTAATGATAAGCGTGTGATTCTAGCAATTGACCCTAAAAAAGACGTAGATGGTTTCCACCCAATCAACACAGGACACCTTTGGAATGGACGTCCTGTCATGGTGCCATGTACGCCAGCTGGCATTATGGAATTACTTCGTGAGTATGACATTGATTTAGAAGGTAAAACAGCTGTCATCATTGGTCGTTCAAATATCGTCGGAAAACCAATGGCGCAGCTATTATTGGACAAAAATGCAACGGTTACCTTGGCGCACTCTCGTACACGTCATTTGGCACGCGTGACAAAACAAGCTGATGTTTTAATCGTGGCAATCGGTCAAGGACATTTTGTAACCAAAGAATTTGTGAAAGAAGGGGCAGTGGTTATTGATGTCGGTATGAACCGTGATGACAATGGTAAGCTCATTGGAGATGTTAAATTTGACGAAGTTGAACCACTTGCAAGTTTTATCACACCAGTACCTGGTGGCGTTGGTCCAATGACCATTACAATGCTTATGGAACAAACATATCAATCTGCCCTTAGAAGTGTGAAAGCATGATTATTAATGAATTATTGGCGCGTCAAGTGATTACAAAGCGCCAGCCACATTCTCACAAAGGAACATACGGTCGTGTTCTTTTAATTGGTGGATTTTACCCTTATGGTGGAGCGATTATCATGAGCGCCTTAGCCACGGTTAAAAGCGGTGCTGGATTAGTGACTGTGGCGACTGAGCGTGACAATATCGCAGCTCTTCATAGCCATCTTCCAGAAGCTATGGCTTTTGATTGTGATGATAAGGAGCTATTTTATGAAAATTTGACCAAGGCTGATGTCGTTTTGATTGGTCCTGGTTTAGGGGAAAATAGCAAAGCAGAAACCGTGTTTCAAATGGTTTTGGAGCATATTTCTGAACACCAGATTTTGATTATTGACGGCTCCGCTTTGAATTTATTGGCAAAAGCTAAGCCAATCACAGTCAAAACGAATCATCTCATATTGACACCGCATCAAAAAGAATGGGAAAGATTATCAGGAATCGCTATTTCGAACCAGACAATCGAAAACACCAAAGCAGCTCTGCAAGAATTTCCAGAAAAGACCGTCTTAGTGGCTAAAAGTCATCAGACTAAAATCATTCAAGGAAATCAAGTCGGCGAGCTAACTGTTGGCGGTCCTTACCAAGCGACAGGTGGTATGGGAGATACGCTTTGTGGCATGATTGCAGGATTTGTCGCCCAGTTTAAAGATAATCTCTTTAACAGTGTTGCTACAGCAACGTACCTACATTCCTACATCGCTGACCAACTCAGCAACCAAGCTTATGTTGTTTTACCAACGACAATTAGCGCAGAACTCCCCCGTATCATGAAAGAACTCTCGGAGAGATAAAGTGATTATGATTAATTAATGACCGATTATGACAATGTTAAGTAAAGGCTATTTTTTGATTTTATAATAGTATTTGTTACATATTTATTGTAGGGAATAGGGAGTTTTATTATGTTAACTATTTTTGTTTTGGAAGATGATTTTTTACAGCAATCTCGTATTGAAAATGCCATTAATATTGCTTTAAAACGCAATTCTTTAAAATGCCGTTCTATCAATATTTTTGGTAAACCTCAACAGTTATTAGATGCCATAGTGGAGCGTGGAGCTCATCAACTATTCTTTTTAGATATTCAGATTGGAAACGATACCAAAAAGGGATTTGAAATTGCTAGTCAAATTCGTCAAAGAGATCCAAATGCAACAATTGTTTTTACAACGACGCACTCTGAATTTTTACCTGTAACATTTCAATATAAAGTTGCAGCTCTTGATTTTATTGATAAATCTTTATCGGAAGAAGAATATTTGGAGCATGTCGAGTCGGCAATCGTGGTGACTGTGGAGAATAGAGGAAAGAGTGTACAAGAAGATTCATTTAGTTTTGAGACATCTTTAGCAGCAATTCAGGTTCCCTTTCATAAAATTTTGTACTTTGAAACTTCACCAACGATTCATAAAGTTATTTTACACACTAAAGATGAACGTATAGAATTTTATGCACGATTGTCACAAATTGTAAAAGCAGATGAAAGACTTTTTAAATGTCATAAATCCTTTGTTGTTAATCCTGAAAATGTCACAAAAATTGATAAAGAAACTGGAATGGTCTATTTCGAAACTAATGATACATGTTTAGTTGCAAAATTAAAACAGAAAAAATTAATTGAAAAAATGAAAATTTAGGAGTTCTATGAGCATTGAAATAATTTGTAGTGAAGTACATTTTTGGGTGATGATTATTCTCTATTTGTTGTTGTATCAACAAATTTCTGGGATAAAATTTCAAAAGCGGTGGTTTATAATAATCCCTCTTGTTTTTAGAATACTATTTTTGATAGTTCCTATTTTAGGATATTTTGGATCGCTGCTTTTTTTAGTAATCTATTCACTTTATAAAAATTATTATCAAAATAGACTGTTAGATATTTTTTATGGATTTTATCCGATAATTATTGAAAGTCTATTTAGTAAGTTATTCACTCATTTTATTTTTCCGCTGTTTGGTATCTCATTTGATATCGTTAGTAATAATTACATATTGCTTTTTATTGTTGAACTATTAATCTATCCTATCTATTACTTACTTATAAGAGTTTTAAAAGTTGATTTTAGTTGCCTGCAAAAAAGTTTAAAAAAGCAAAATTTTAATCCATTTTTATGGCTTGTTGATATCACTATGGTTGTATATTTTTGTATCTTACAACTTTTAATGATTTTTGATATTAATTTTAATTCTTTTTTGAGTTACAGAAAGCTATTGGTGGGTATTTACCTGATTTTATTCTTTATGATGTTGATTTATATAAATGGTACTTGTAAAGAAAAACTTGAACAAGAAGTTTTAGAACAAAAAGATAGACAATTGGCTGATTTATCTAACTATAATAAGCAGATTGAGCATTTATATAAAGAGATAAAAAACTTTCGTCATGACTATGTTAATATTCTTTCGAGTATAAAGACAGGGATAGATAATAGAGATATTGATGCCATTTCGGACGTTTATCAAAAAGTATTAGCCAAATCTGGTCAACGAATTCAAGGAAATAGATATAATATAACTAATTTAATAAATGTAGAAAATGAAGCAATAAAAAGTGTTTTGTCTGCTAAAGTACTAGAAGCTCAAGATAAAGGAATTAATATAAATATCGAAGTTGGAGATTCTTTTGTTAATCCTAAAATTGATTTACTTGATTTTGTGACTATTTTATCAATATTAATTGATAATGCCATTGAAGGTGTTCAACCAGATTCTAATCATAGTATTACAGTTGCTTTGATTGCTGGTGAAGAAGATGCGTTGATAGTGGAGAATACAACTTTGGAAGAAAAAATAGACATTTCACAAATTTATTCGTATGGTTTTTCTACTAAGGGAACAGATAGAGGAATTGGGTTATCTAATGTCATTCATATTTTAGATAATTATCCAAATGTTACTTTGCAGACACAAAGTAGTCACCATATATTTAAACAGACATTAAAAATGAAATAAAAATACCATCATATTCTCAACTCAAGAATATGATGGTATTTTTTGTTGTTGAAAATTGAAAGTTTAAAAAATAATTACTTTAGCTAAGATATTATGTATGATTTTCCAAAAATCAAATCCGTTCATTTTTACCTCCGTATATCTGTTGCTTTAATCACAGTATATAACAAAAAACGAAAAATATAATGTTTTGTCATAAAAAGTATGTATTTAATCATTTTTGATAAATGATTTAGAAAATGACTAAAAAAGCACATATTATGACAATTATGATTTTGAGCTATATTCTCATGATAATATAGATTCCGTTGTGCTAAAAAAAGAGCATGATATTTAAAGTTTAAGGAGACATAACTATGAAAAAGTCAATTTTTGACCATTGTTCGCAGCGCTTTTCAATTAGAAAATGTTCATGTGGTGTAGTGTCAGTTCTTCTAGGGATTACACTATTATTAGGTGGAGCAAATGTTAGCGCAGAAGAGGAAGCTGTTTCATCACATTTGACAGAAGATAATGTTGTTCTATCAAATGTTCAAAATCAAGATTCTATATCTGATTTAAATCAAAGTAATAATGATTTTTTCAGTGATGAAATTGAAGAAAATAATGATTCTGAAGAAAATATTGTTGAGACCACAGAAGCTAATACGAATGTAAATATTGATGATTCAGCAGGTTGTGATATTGATGAAATAAATAACATTAATGATGAAGTGGAATCTAGTGATGAAATGAATGAGTTTGAAGGTGACGAAGTACAAAGTGTAACTTTATCAATTCAAGAGAACACTGTTTACTATACAGAGACAATGTTATCAGCTTCATTGAATTCTGGTACTTCAGTTGCCAGAGGAGATGACTACCCAGCAAATCTTAAAAATGCAGCTCCCGATTCGATTATTGATCCATGGCGTTTATATAATCGAGAATGCACATCATTTACAGCATATCGTTTAAGCTCCGTTAATAAATTTGAACTTCCAGGTGCATATGGTAATGGGGCACAGTGGGGTGGACGTGCAAGAAGAGAGGGATATACTGTTGATATGAACCCTGCTAAAGGGGCAGTAGCATGGGTTGATGATGGCAACTACGGTCACGTTGCTTGGGTATCTAACGTTATTGGAGATAATGTTGAAATAGAAGAATATAACTATCGCTGGAACCACAATTATAATAAACGAATTGTTTCAAAAACAACTTTTACTGGCTTTATTCATTTTAAAGATTTAAAATCAGAACCTGAAAAGCCAGTGGTAAAAGGAAAAATCGAAATCCAAAACCAAAATGACAAAGCTGGAACTTTTGATGTTATTGTAACAGATGTCTCAAGTAACTATGAGATACGTGAAGTTCAACTTCCGATTTGGTCAGCACAGAATGACCAAGATGATATCATTTGGTATAGAGCTCAAAAACAAGGAAATGGCACATATAAGACATCGGTAAAAATCAGTGATCATAAGAATGATAGAGGTACATATAATATTCACTTATATTACGTCTTGAGTAATGGTCAACAAATTGGTATTGGTGGAACGCAGACAAATATTACAGATGGAAAAAGTGAAAATCCTACTGGTAAGCTAAAAATTACAAATCAAGATGATAAAACAGGAACATTTAGTGTAATAATTGAAGATGTCCTTTGCCCAAATGGATTAAAAGAAATTAGAGTTCCAGTTTGGTCAGAAAAAAATGGTCAAGACGATATTATCTGGTATACTGCTACCAAACAAAATGATAGTACCTATAAAGTTTCTGTAAAGATTAGCGATCATAAAAATGATAGAGGAACGTATAATATTCATCTTTATTACGCAACTAATAATGGTAAATTTTTAGGAGTTGACGGTACACAAATTGAAATAAAAGAAGTAGTTGATAATGGACCAACAGGTGACATTGCAATTAAAAATAAAAACAATCAAACAGGTACATTTGATGTTATTATCTCTAATGTTTTTAATAAAAATGGAGTGAAAGAAGTCAAAGTTCCAATTTGGTCAGAAGAGAATGGTCAAGATGATATTATCTGGTATACTGCTAGCAAACAAAGTGATAACACCTATAAAGTTTCTGTGAAGGCAAGTAATCACAAAAATAGTCAAGGACAATACAATGTTCACTTATACTATGTTCAAAATGACGGTAAAATGATTGGAGTTGGTGGAACGAAAACAGATGTTCATTTTATTTCACGACCTTCAATCCCAGATAAAGGAAACTATACATTTAGTAGTCGTGCAAGTATAAAATCAGAACCTAAAATGTCATCACCTGAAATTGCGTATTATGATGCAGGAAATAAGGTCTATTATGATAAAGTTCTTTTTTCTGATGGTCATTATTGGATTAGTTATGTATCTTATACGGGAAGTCGTCGTTATATTAGTATTACGTAGATTAAATATTTCAAAAATGTTACAAATATTACATTTTTGTATTGACTTTTACAGATATATACTTTATAATATTTTTCAGAATTGGCCGATTCTAATAATTAATGGTGATGATTTTAGCTATAAAATCAGCTGTTGTCACTGTTTTATGAAAAATGTCTAGGAGATTTTTTTATGAGAAAGAGTTGTAAAATAACTGTAATATTACTCTGCTCAGTCTTGTTACTTGGAGCTTGTTCAAAAAAGGAAAAGTCATCTCAAGTTAGCACAAGCCATTCAAAAGTAACACAAGTAAGCAAGAGTAGCACAAAGAAAAAGAAAGTGACTAAAAATTCATCAAGCACAGAGTTGAGTTCATCAATTTCAGCACCCAATAGCCAAGATAGTAGTAATGACAGTTCAGTTGCTGAGAGTGGAGAAGTTGGTACACAAGAAAACTCTCAATCGACAACACCAACAACCGCTTCATCTATCAGTGTTGAAAATATTGCTAATGGTGATTTTTCAACAATTGCGGGGACTTGGAGCAACGATTTAGGGGAATCTGTAACAGTTGATTCAAATGGTCAAACCAGTATTTCTAGTCATTCAGAAAGTTATCTAATTACTTCAAATACATTGGAAGGAAATGTTTCCTTTGGTACAATCTATAATTCAGATTCTGAATATGGAAGTGCAGCTTTTATTATTATTCCTGCTGGGACAGCAAATCCTTATTCTGGAGAAGTAGTAGCTGTGGATACGATTGTAATTGGACAAGGTGGGGATGCTAATCAACATCCATATTACAGAAATTAAACATCTTAGGGAGAGAAATTATGAAAAAAAGTATGTTTGGTCGTGAGGAACAACGTTTTGGTATCCGCAAATATAGTGTTGGGGTTGCTTCTGTTTTAATCGCAAGTGTGCTAGTTATGGGAGGACAAACTGTTGCTGCTGATGATGTGGTGTCAGCGGATGCTATTTCAACGGAGCTAGTAACAGACGTTCAAGAAGAAAGTGAGAATCTATCTGCTATTAGTGAATCTAATGTTCAAGCAGATGTCACAACAGAAGATGAAAATACTGAAGCAGTCACTTCTGATGAAACTGATGAGCAAGCCGTTAGTCAAGTAGCAAATGAAAATCAGCCAGAAGAAACTGCTGATGTTGCGAAAGAAGAGCAAGTAGAAGAAAGTAATGCCACTGAGACATCTGAAGCACGTGAGGTTGAATCAAACGAAAATGAGGTTGTTACTATAAATGTAGCGCAAGCGAGCAAAAATGTTCAAACAAATCAAGCGCGTGTTTTTGAAGAATCAAAAATTCCTGTAACAGCTAATAGCCTACCTAATCAAGGTTATTACACTTATACCAAACAGACGGAAGTCAAAAATACACCGAAAGCTTCTGCGCCAGTTGCTTTTTATGCCAATGCTGGCGACCGCATTTTTTACGACCAAGTTTTGAGCGAAGATGGCTATCAATGGATTTCTTATAAATCTTATTCAGGTCAACGTCGTTATGCTGCTATTCAGAAATTGACACCAACAGTTGTTCAAAAATTGTCTGGCTCTATTAATATTCAGAATGTTAGTAGCCAAGGTTTTGAAGTTCTTGTGACAAATGTTTCAGATCCTGAAGGTGTAAAGGCGGTAAAAGTTCCAGTCTGGACAGATAAAAATGACCAAGATGATATTATCTGGTATGACGGTGTGAAACAGACTAATGGCGATTACAAAGTTATTGTCAAAACTGCTGAACACAAAGGCGAGACTGGCAATTATAATGTGCACCTCTATTACCTTGAACAAAGTGGGAAAATGCAAGGTATCGAGGGTAAAAAGGTTACTGTTCCAGAGAAAACAACTGGTGCGCAAAATATTCCAGAACAAGGTTCTTATACCTTTAACGAAGTTGTCGAAGTGAAAAATGAACCTAAAATGTCAGCGCCGACTGAATTTACCTTTGAAAAAGGATTTAAACTTGGTTACTACGATAAGGTTTTAGAAGCCGACAATCACCAATGGATTTCTTATGTCAGCTACGGTGGGGTACGTCGCTATATTCCAATTGCTACGCTAAAAACACAAGCTCCAACTGGCAAAGTCGATATTCAAAACCACGCTAACGGAGACTTTGATGTTATTGTGTCGGACGTTTCAGATAGTAATGGCATTAAAGCCGTAAAAGTCCCCATTTGGACAGTAAAAAATGACCAAGATGACATCATCTGGTATGACGCCGTGAAACAAAGTGACGGCACATACAAGGTCAACGTGAAATTGTCTGAGCACAAAAACGAACGCGGGGATTACAATGTTCATTTGTATTACCAAGAACCAGATGGCAAAATGCGTGGCGTGCTGGGTACAAAAACAACAGTTGCGGAAGCCAAGGCAAGTGTTACTGGTAAAGTTGATATTAAAAATCATGCCAACGGTGATTTTGACGTTATCGTGTCGAACGTTTCAGATAGCAATGGCATTAAAGCCGTGAAAGTGCCAGTCTGGACAGTAAAAAATGACCAAGATGACATCATTTGGTATGACGGTGTGAAACAAAGTGACGGCACCTATAAAGTTAACGTTAAATTATCTGAGCATAAAAACGAACGTGGCGATTACAATGTTCACCTCTATTACCAAGAATCAAATGGAGCAATGCGTGGCGTGCTTGGCACCAAAACAACAGTAGAAGCGCCTAAAACAAGTGTTACTGGTAAAGTTGATATTAAAAACCACACCAACGGTGATTTTGACGTTATCGTGTCGGACGTTTCAGATAGCAATGGTATTAAAGCTGTGAAAGTTCCAGTCTGGACGGTAAAAAATGATCAAGACGACATCATTTGGTATGACGCCGTGAAACAAAGTGACGGTACTTATAAAGTTAACGTGAAATTGTCTGAGCACAAAAACGAACGCGGTGACTACAATGTTCACCTTTATTACCAAGAATCAGATGGCAAAATGCGTGGCGTGCTTGGTACAAAGACAACAGTAGCGGAAGCTAAGCTTTCTGGTCAATTGGCGATTACCAACCAATCACCACAAGGATTTGATGTCATTATTTCGGAAGTTTCAAATCCTAATGGAGTGAAAACGGTGAAAGTGCCAGTTTGGTCAACGCAAGGTGGGCAAGATGATATTATCTGGTATAATGCGACAAAAC
>Ga0129306_1000661_pt1 | contig 50396 bp, 47 predicted proteins | sample P827metagenome_FD_94438 | JGI IMG/M metagenome (GOLD analysis project Ga0129306, IMG submission 94438) | Capybara group fecal microbial communities from Wisconsin, USA - P827 metagenome | ecosystem: Host-associated > Mammals > Digestive system > Large intestine > Fecal | place: USA: Wisconsin... | reverse complement strand
TTTATTACAAAACTTGTCCTGGAAATTAAGAATAATTCCTATCTGGCAACAAAAATACGCATAAAAAATACAGTCCTACCTAATTAGTGGATAACTAGAAGGACTGTATGTCTACGGCCTGAAGCGAGGGCAACGCCCTCGCTTTTTTATTTTCCCTCTGCCTCCTTGAAGGCCTCCTCCAATGTATGCCAGGAAAGCACCGCACATTTTACACGGGCGGGCATATTGGAGATGTTCTTCAGGGCGAAGGCTTCGTCCAGCTCCTCCTCCTCATCCTCGGTCAGCTCCTCCCGCTTAATCATGCGGAGAAAGAGGTTGGCCAAATGTCTTGCCTTGGCCACGGATTCACCCTTTATGAGATCAATCATAATTGATGTGGATGCCTGGGAAATTGCACAGCCAATGCCCACAAAGGAAGCATCCTTTATAAAGCCATCCTCCACCTGCAGCTCCAGGGTAATTTCATCACCGCAGCTGGGATTTCTGCCCTTTAAAGACATATTAGGACACTCCAGATGATGTTTATGCTCAGTGGAGCGGCTATGCTCCGAAATCAGTTCTGTATAAATGCTATCAAGCTCCAAGGCCCAACACTCCTCTCACCTTTGATAATGCTTCAATAAATTTATCCACATCTTCCTTGCTGTTGTAGAAGTAAAAGCTGGCCCGGCAGGTGGCATTCTGCTTCAAGTAAATCATCAGAGGCTGGGCACAATGATGGCCTGCCCTGATAGCCACTCCATGAGCATCCATAATGGTAGATACATCATGGGGATGTACATCCTTAACATTGAAAGTAACAATACCGGTTTTGTTGTCCCGTGTACTATCACAGCCATAAAGCTCAATGTAGTCCATTTCCTTCATGCGGCTGATGGCGTACTCCGTCAGCTCCTTTTCCTTCTTTTCAATGTAGTCAAAGCCCACCTTATTAAGGTAATCAATGGCGGCAGAAAGACCTGCGGCCCCACCCACATTTTGGGTTCCCGCCTCAAATTTGGCAGGCAAAGGAGCGTAATCCGTATGCTGCTCCTCCACGTAATCTATCATGTCCCCTCCCATCAGGAAAGGCGGCATATCATTCAGCAGCTCCTCTTTGCCGTAAAGGACGCCAATCCCCATAGGAGACAGCATTTTGTGACCGGAGAATACAAAGAAATCCGCATCCATATCCTGTACATCCACTGCCATATGAGGCACGCTCTGGGAGCCGTCAACAACCACTACTGCCCCTACCTCATGAGCTCTGGCAACGATTTCCTTTACGGGGTTAATAAGCCCCAGCACATTTGACACCTGGGCCACGGCCACTACCTTAGTTTTTTCGGTTATCTTTTCCTCAATATCCCTTTGGGAAAGGTTATGGTCATCCTCCAAATAGATGTATTTCAGGGTGGCCCCCTTCATCTGGCACACATACTGCCAAGGCACCAAATTGCTGTGATGCTCGGAAATGGCAATGAGCACCTCATCTCCCGCCCCAACATGGGAAAGGCCATAGCTATAGGCCACCAGATTTAAGGATTCTGTGGCATTTTTTGTAAAAATAATCTCATGGGAGTATTTGGCATTAATGAATTGCTGGGTCTTAATACGGGCATTTTCGTAAATATCCGTTGCCTTAATACTCAGCTCATAGGCCCCCCGATGGGGATTGGCGTTAAAGCTGTCATAATACTCCGTAATAGCCTTGATTACCTCCCGTGGCTTCTGGGTGGTGGCCCCATTATCAAGATATACCAAAGGGTTATCTCCCATTGGCTTGCCTAATAAAGGAAAGTCTGCTTTATATTTTACTGTATTATTCATTTTCAAGACGCTCCTTTATATAAGAATCAATCTCCTGCCGAAGTGCTTCATCATCAATTAATTCCAGCACTGGATTAAAAGCAGCCTCCAGCACCAGCTTACGGGCCTCTGCGGGACTTAATCCACGGCTCATAAGGTAGTGGAGCTTGTCCTCGTTAATCTTGCCGGAGGATACTGCATGGTTGCCCACCACATCATCCTCTCCGGAAAGCATAATTGGCACGGAGCGGTTTCGCACGCCCTTGGAGAGCACCACAACATTTTCCTTTTCATAGCCCTTGGCCTGCTTGGAGCCCTGCTTAAAATCTAAGGTCCCCCTAAAAATCTTTTGGCTCGCCCCCATGAGGCCACCGTAAACCTCCAAATTGCCCACGGTTTTACGGCCCTGGAATTCCAATACATAATTCATATCCAGACTGCGGTCTCCGTCACCAAAATAAAGCAAGGACACATCCGCCTGGGATTTATCACCCTTGAGAATAATGTTAACCTTGGAGGCAAAGGACTTTGCCCCAGTTTCCACCGCCACCAGCTGTAGTTTGGCCTTTTTCTCAAGGACAACATTTATCTCATTCACATGACCACAGTCCTGTGGCATCAGCTGCAGCTGAGTCAGCTTCAGTGATGCATTTTCACCGATATTTATATTTACAATACCGTAGGATTCCTTACGATATTCCACAATCATTTTTTCCTGATGATCAGCCTCAATTTTTATATCCAAATTTTGGGATTCCACCAGCAGGTCCCTATCCACAACGGCTTCATTGACACCCAGCCAGTTCCAGGTCCGCATAGGAATCTCACTAAAAATTTCTTTATTCATTCCAAACGCCTCCCTTAACCCATGGTGCCTTCCAGCTCAATATTAACCAGATTGTTCATTTCCACCGCATATTCCAGTGGCAGCTCCTTGGCAATTGGCTCCACAAAGCCCCTCACAATCATGGAACGGGCCTCATCCTCACTGATTCCCCTGCTCATAAGATAGAAAATTGCCTCATCGCTGATGCGTCCAATGGTGGCCTCATGGCCGATATCCGCCTCATCCCCTTCAATATCCATAGTTGGCAGGGTATCAGAACGGGAAATATCATCCAGCATTAAGGACTCACAATTTACGGAGCACTTGGCATAGGGAGCATTTTTCGTAACCTTTACAGCACTTCTGTAGGTGGCCTTACCCCCAGCCTTGGAAATGGTACGGGTGCTAATATTGGCTGAAGTATGAGGTGCACAGTGAATAACGCTGGCTCCTGTATCCAGATTCTGACCCTTGGAAGCAAAGGTAACGCCAGTAAACTCACACTTGGCATTTTCACCCTTCAGCACACTGCAAGGGTACAACATGGACACATGGGAACCGAAGGAACCGGAAACCCATTCAATAACACCGTCCTTACCTACCACAGCCCGCTTGGTATTAAGGTTCATCATATTTCTGGACCAGTTTTCAATGGTGGAATAGCGAAGTCTTGCCCCATCATTGACAAACAGCTCCACACAGCCGGCATGCAAATTGGTTACATTGTATTTTGGAGCGCTGCAGCCCTCAATGAAATGGAGGCTGGCGTTCTTTTCCACAATAATAAGAGTATGCTCAAACTGCCCTGCTCCCGCCGCATTCAAGCGGAAATAGGACTGAAGGGGGATTTCCACATGTACTCCCTCCGGCACATACACAAAGGAACCGCCAGACCATACAGCACCATGAAGGGCCGCAAATTTATGATCCTTTGGAGGTACCAGCTTCATAAAATGGTCCCTTACGATTTCCTCGTGCTCATGAAGGGCGGTTTCCATATCTGTATAGATAACCCCCTGCTTAACCAGATCCTCCTGAATACTGTGATATACCACCTCAGAATCATACTGGGCACCAACTCCCGCCAATGATGTCTGTTCCGCCTCCGGAATACCAAGACGGTCAAAGGTATCCTTTATGTCCTCAGGCACCTCATCCCAGCTGCCAGTCATTTTGGCATCTGGCTGTACATAGGTGACGATTTCATCCATGTTCAGCTCTGAAAGATCCGGCCCCCAATTGGGAAGTGACAACTGATTGTACACCTCCAAGGATTTTAAACGAAACTCCAGCATCCACTCCGGATCATTTTTTCTGGCGGATATATCTCTGATGATGTCCTCCGTAAGACCTGACTGGGATTTATATTTTGATTTATCTACATTTTTTATATCATAGAGGGTACGCTCAATATCCTCTATATAAGTCTTTTCCTGTGCCATATTTACTCAGCTCCCTGCAAAAAACCAAAGCCCTCTTTGTCGATTTTCTCAATAAGCTCAGGGCCACCCTCAGCCACAATTTTTCCCTGCATCAGCACATGAACCTTGTCCACATTCAGCTGCTTCAATATGCGGGTGTTGTGGGTAATGATGAGGCAGGCGTTGTCCTCATTGTGAAACTTCTTCACCCCGTTGGACACAATTTGAATTGCATCCACATCCAGGCCGGAATCAGTTTCATCCAATAGGGCCAGCTTTGGCTGGAGCATCAGCATCTGTAAAATCTCGTTGCGCTTCTTCTCACCGCCGGAAAAGCCCACATTCATATAACGCTGGGCGTAGGATTCATCCATCTGCAATTCCTTCATGGCTGCCTTTAATTCCTTGCGGAACTTAATTACCTTAATATTTTCCCCGGTTACAGCCTGCTTGGCGGTGCGAATCATATTTTCCACGGTGATGCCGGGAATTTCCTCAGGGGTCTGGAAGGACAGGAAAATCCCCTTACGGGCCCGCTCAAAGGTCTTCAGCTCAGTAAGATCCTCTCCTTCAAATTCCAGACTTCCGCCAGCAATCTCATACTTTGGATGACCCATAATGGCATTCATAAGGGTTGACTTGCCAGAGCCGTTTGGCCCCAACACAACGTGAATCTCACCTTTATTTACCTGCAGGTCGATGCCCTTGAGGATTTCCTTGCTGGTATCCTCAGCTTCCTTATCAGCCACAGTTACCTGCAAATTCTTGATATTAAGCAATTTTTCCATGACATTCTCTCCTATAACACACATAATTTATACTTAAAATTTTATTCTTACTAATTCACTCAGAATTAATTCACGCTTTTATAATAGGGTGTTTTAGACCCCATGTCAATAATTCCTACTAAAATTGTCGGAAATAAAAAGGAAATAATGCCACAGAAAAATCCCGCCTTCAAAATGAAGACGGGATCAAAAATTAAAACCCTCATTATTTATTTTTTTAAATAAGCCATTAAGTCATCGATGGCCTGCTTGACAATTTCATTATCCGGATCAAGATTCAGCACCATTTCCAAATCCTCCATGGACTCATTGTAATATCCCTCATCAGCCAAAAGACAGCCATGATTATAAAGGGCTACTGTGTCAGCTGGATTCATATCCAATAGGGTATCATAATCCGCCAATGCCTTCCTATTCTCCTGAATAGACGCATATAGGTACGCCCTTCCAGACAGGGCAGCATAATTATTCTCATCCAGAGAAAGGGCAGCATCATAATCTCCCAGGGCCTTTTCATTGTAGCCACTCTCACGATAAATATTGGCCCGCTGAACATAAGCATTAATATTTTTCTTATCCAGCTTGAGAATATGATCAATGCTCAAAACAGCCACCTCATAGTTGCCCTCAGGGTAGGCCAGTCCGTAAACCCGTTCCCAGTTAGCCATTTCACCTGGCTGGCGTTGAGCTGCTTCCAGTGCCTTATTTAAATCATTTTCCCCCTCACGAAATTGCCTTGCCTCCCGCCACAGTCTTAATATGTCCTGACCATAGGTGGTTCCCGGCACAGCCCAGCGTCCGTTTAAATCCGGCCAATACTTGGCTGCTCCTCTATAATGGGGGTATTTTTCCACCAAAACGCTGAACCGTGGATCCACCAGATCCTTCTTTGGCATTTCGGTGGTGGCATAGGCCAGCAAATGCTGGATATGGGCCCGGACTCCCCGCTGGGGAGAATAAAAAGTATAACCCGGTACCTTGTTGCCAAGGGCCCCCAAGCCACAATAATTATTCTGCATAGGCTTTACATCATTGCCATAATTGAAAAAACCAGTTTCCTTCAAGGCCTGACAAAGGGCCACATCAGGGCGGACCCCTTCAGAGCCGGCTTCCTCATAATAATAGGCCACCAATTCTTCCAATGTACAGTTCAGCTTCGGATTGGGATTACGGGAGAGAATATATTGGACCATCTGATCCTGATTAACGACAGCTGGTCCCAAAATGGTAACCTTATCCTTGTCCGCCACCTTTTCCCAACTGCTTACAGGCCTGTAATGGGTAATGCAATGATGAATTTCCTGCCCCTCCTGGGCCTTACAGCCATTGGTAAAGCCAGCCAGCCCCAAAAGAAATGCCGCACATAACATAAACCTGCCCATATACTGCAAATAATTCAGATGTTTCATAACCAGCCTCCATTTATCCTCTTACTTTACTAAAAAGGGACCGCTATTGCAGTCCCTTTCTGTATTATCTTAAGAATCCGCCGATGATCTGCTCTTCTGCCTCTTTCTCAGTAAGGCCCAGAGACATGAGCTTAATGAGCTGCTCTCCGGCGATTTTGCCGATGGCTGCCTCGTGAATAAGGGCAGCATCCACATTTCTGGCATCCAGCTTTGGCACTGCCACCACATGGGCATTGTCCATAATAATAGCATCGCATTCCGCATGGCCGTTGCAGACGGTGTTGCCGATAATAGCCGCCTCGAAGATCTGCTCAGAATTATCCTTGGCTACGGAACGGGAAATAACATCGGTACTGGAGCCTTCACCGTTCAGCTCCACCTCGTAAACGCTGGTGGCCTTCTGCTCCCCATGGGTCATGAGACGCTCATGAACAATCATGGTTGCTCCCTCGGCCAGCTCTGCCTTTGTAACGCGGTGAGTGCTGTCAACGCCCTTAATCTGCACCATTTCCATATCTACATAGCTGTTTTCCTTCTGGTAAACCTCAGTTACAGGATTGAGAATGCGCTTGCCGCTGCCATCACCTTCACCATAATGCTTTTCCACATAACGGATTTTGGAATTCTTGCCTACGAAGAAGCGATGAACGCCGTCGTGCTCGGAATCATGAGTGCCGCAGTTACTGATACCACAGCCAGCCACAATTACCACATCGCAGTCCTCGCCAATATAGAAATCATTATATACAGTTTCTTTGATACCACTCTCACTGAGAACGACAGGGATATGAACGCTCTCGTTTTTGGTACCGTCCTTGATGATTATATCAATACCAGGCTTGTCATCCTTGGTAACGATATCTATATTTTCCGTAGTATTACGGGCTGCCTTCTCACCGTTGGCACGGATATTATAAGCCCCCTTCGGCATCTTATAAAGGTCAGCCACTTCCTTCAGCAGCTGCTTCTGAATATTATCTAACATCTAAAATGCCTCCTTAACTCATCTTGCTGCAGGCTCTGTTAACCGCATCAGCAGTGCCCAAAAGTTCTGGCAGTACCTCATCCTTTGGACCGTGCTTCTTCACCTTGCCGTCCTCAATAACAATGATTTCATCAGCAATATTAAGTATTCTCTCCTGATGGGAAATAATAAGCACAGTGCCCTTCACTGTCTTTCTGATATTTTCAAAAACCTGGATAAGGTTCTGGAAGCTCCAGATATCAATACCAGCCTCCGGCTCATCGAAAATGGAGAACTTGGTGCCACGGGCCAATACAGTAGCAATTTCAATGCGCTTCAGCTCACCACCGGAAAGGGATGAATTAACCTCACGGTCAATATACTCCTTGGCACAGAGACCCACCTTGGAAAGGTATTCGCAGGCGGTATTTACGGAAATATTTTTGCCAGTGGCCAAGCGAAGCAAATCCAGTACCTTGATACCCTTAAAATGAACGGGCTGCTGGAAGGCAAAGCTAATTCCCTTACGGGCCCGGTCAGTAATGGAGCACTCAGTAATATCCTCCCCGTCAAAAATCATCTGGCCGGAGGTAAGCTCCTTAACACCCATAATCAGCTTGGCAAGGGTAGACTTGCCACCGCCGTTAGGGCCGGTAATAACTACAAACTTTCCATCATCTATGGTGAGATCGAGATGATCAATAATAGTTAAAGTCTCATTATTTTCTTCAACCTGATAGGTCAAATCCTTCAGTTCAAGCATAGTGCAACTCTCCTTGAAAAAAATGTGCCCACGGCACAAAAAACAACACACTTTTTATTATAACATAAAAAAAACTGGACTGCATTTCCAGTCCAGCTCCTATGTGTATACATTAGAAAAACGTAGGAAGATGTCCTCATGTGGACCTCTTCCTACTGTATTTTTGTCTTATTTAAATAAATCGTCAGCGATGATGATGGTCTGATCGCGGTTAGGACCAACGGATACAATACCCAGCTTAATGCCGGTTACTTCAGCCATACGCTCCAGATAAATGCGGGCCTTTTCAGGAAGGTCCTCATACTTTCTGATACCGCTGATATCAGTCTGCCAGCCCTCGAAGGTCTCGTAAACAGGCTCTACCTCAGCCAGCACCTTAAGGGATGCAGGAATCTCGTTAAGCATCTCGCCCTTGTACTTGTAGCCTACGCACATCTTGATTTCTGGCATAATGTCCAGAATATCCAGACGGGTAATGGCCATGTAATCAATTCCGGAAAGCATACCAGCATAGCGTACTACGCAAGCATCCAACCAGCCTGTACGACGTGGACGGCCGGTAACTGTGCCATACTCATGACCAGCATCGCGGATCTTGTCGCCGATTTCGTTAAGCTGCTCAGTTGGGAATGGGCCCTCACCAACGCGGGTGCAATATGCCTTAACAACACCCACAACCTTGCCAATATCACGAGGAGCCACACCGGCACCAACGCAAACACCGCCAGAAACAGGATGGGAAGAAGTTACATAAGGGTAGGTACCATAATCAATATCCAGCATGGTGGCCTGGGCACCCTCGAAGAGAATCTTCTTGCCAGCCTTGATTTCATCGTGAAGGAGAGCAATAGTATCGCAAACATAAGGACGGAGGCGATCAGCATAGCCATTGTATTCCTCTAAGATAGCCTCATAATCAAATGGCTCCTTGCCAAAAACGCCCGCCATCAGCTTATTCTTAATGGCCAGATTTTCCTTTAAGCGCTTGGCAAATTCTTCCTTGTCGATGAAGTCACAAACACGGATACCAATACGGTTATCACGATCCACATAGCATGGGCCGATACCATTCTTGGTGGTACCAACCTTGTTGGCCCCCTTCATTTCCTCAAGGCAGACATCCATTTCACAATGGTATGGCATTACCACATGGGCACGGTTGCTGATACGGATACCGCTTACATCAATACCCTTTTCAATCATGCCATCCATTTCCTGAAGCATAACCTTTGGGTTAAAGGCAACGCCGTTACCCACCACATTTAAGGTACCCTTGAACAGAATACCAGATGGCATAAGGCGGAGCTTGTATTCAACACCATCAACAGCTACGGTGTGACCTGCATTACTGCCGCCCTGGGAGCGGACAACCACCTCTGCCTGCTGTGCCAAATAATCAACGATCTTTCCCTTGCCTTCGTCACCCCACTGGGTTCCAAGGATTACTACTGAAGCCATAAAGGTCTCTCCCCTCAAAAATATAGGGCCGCTTAGGCGGCCCCTTTATTAACAAATTCAAAAATCAATTTATTACAGTCCGAAGCGAGCCATAATCATGTCTACGTGACGGAGGAAGTAATCTACCTTAAAGCACTCATCGATCTCGTCCTGGGACAGGTACTTAACTACATCCTCATCCTTGCTGATATTGGTCTTAAAGTCTTCCTTCTCCAGCCATCTCTTCATGGCATTACGCTGTACCCACTTGTAAGCGTCCTCACGGAGCACACCCTTGGATACCAGAGCAATGAGAATGCGCTGGGAGAAAATCAGACCGCCGGTCTTATTCAGGTTCTCCATCATAGCATCTGGATATACCAGCAGCTTGTCAATGATGTTGGTAAACTTCTTTATGCAGTAATCTACATTAATGGTAGAATCTGGCAGGATAACGCGTTCTACGGAGGAGTGGGAAATATCTCTCTCATGCCAGAGAGCAATATTTTCCATGGATGCCAGAGCATTACCGCGAACAAGACGGGCCATACCCGCAATACGCTCACAAGTAATTGGATTACGCTTATGAGGCATAGCAGAAGAACCCTTCTGACCTGGGCTGAAGTATTCCTCAGCCTCACGGATATCGGTGCGCTGGAGGTTACGGATCTCAGTAGCGAACTTCTCGAAGGAGCTTGCTACGATAGCCAGGGTAGTCATGTACTCGGCATGACGGTCACGCTGAATAACCTGAGTAGCCAAAGGTGCAGGGGTGATACCCAGCTTCTGGCAAACCAGCTCCTCAATCTTTGGATTAATATTGGAGTAAGTTCCAACAGCACCGGAGAGCTTACCAACGGAAACGATTTTCTTGGCATGCTCCACACGCTCAATGTCACGGTCAATCTCATTCATCCAGAGAGCCAGCTTCAGACCAAAGGTCATTGGCTCTGCATGGATACCATGGGTACGGCCGATGCAAACTGTGTGCTTGAACTCAGCTGCGCGGCGCTTCAGTACCTCACGGAATTTCTTCAAATCATCAATAATCAGCTCAGCAGATTTCTTCATCATAATGCCAAGGGCAGTATCCTTAACATCACTGGAAGTTAACCCCTTGTGAATATACTTGGAATCATCGCCTACATACTCAGCCACATTGGTAAGGAAAGCAATAATATCATGGTTGGTTTCCTTCTCAATTTCCTTTACGCGATCCAACTCGAAATGTGCCTTTTCGCGAATGTTCTTGGCGGCCTCCTTTGGAATCTCCCCAAGCTCTGCCATGGCTTCGCAAGCAGCGATTTCCACATCCAGCATTACCTCAAACTCATGCTGCAGTGTCCAGATATTACCCATTTCAGGGTTGGTATACCGTTCGATCATTGATGCAATTCCTCCTTAAAAAAGAAAACAGCTTATTGCCCGAATTTACGGGCGGGGAGAATAATTATTCACCCCATTGTTATCCGCATACATCATAGCATTAGACAGAAGGCACTGTCAACCGCTACGCCATGTATACAAGGCCTTAATACATCACGCTGTCATCAAGATGAACGAAGCCGGAAACCAATTCTTTGGCAATATTGGTGAGCTTATCACAATCACCGGCGTGCTTGCCCTCGATATTCATTGGCATATTTGGATCATGGAGGGACAGGCGAAGAAGAATCCAGCCCTCGTTAGGGAATACCAGACGAACGCCCTCGTAAGATGGGGAAGCCACCTGAATTCCACGGGCCTCAGCCAGCTCCTTGAACTCCTCAAGAACACCTCTGCCGTAGGTCTTATAATCCTCCAAGCCACGGATGTATAAACGATACTCTCTGGCCTCTGCAGGGTAACCCAGTTCCTCAATAAGGCTGGCAAGGGTCCTGCCATCACGGTTAGCTTTGGCTGCAGCAATAATCAGCTTAACAGCCAGATATGCACCATCATCCAAATAGTAGTTTTCCTGCAGGGCACCATGACCGGAGGTCTCAATGGCCAGTGGAGATACGGTACCTTCCTCGTTAAGGCGGATACATTCATTAATTACATTCTTGTAGCCTCTCTTAAAGCGATGATGCTTCAGATGAAGGGTTCCCTCCAAAAATTCCGTCAGCTCATCGGAGGTTACGGAGTCAGTAACAATGGTGCTGCCAGGATAATCCGGGGCCAAAATCGCTGCCATCATGGCGATAAGGGCATTGCGGCTGATAACCTTTCCATCTGGAAGCACTGCACCCATACGGTCCACATCAGTATCAAAAATAAGGCCCAAATCTGCATTGGAATCATTAACAATCTTTTTTATGGAAGCCATGGCCTCCTTGTTCTCAGGGTTAGGAACATGGTTAGGGAAACGGCCATCAGGATCAAGGAACTTACTGCCAGTGGTATCTGCTCCCAATGACTTCAATACCTTGTCAGCAAAGAAGCCACCGGCACCGTTGCCAGCGTCCACCACAATCTTCATGCCAGAAAGAGGCTGCATGTAGTTTTCCTCCAGATTAGCTCCCACTCTGATTTTTTCGCACAAATATTCAGAGTAAAGGTCAATAAGCTCCAGAGTCTCCACATCACTGATGTCGTAATCAGCAGGCTCCAGCTTGGCAGCCCCCTTAAGAATAGCCTTAATATCAGCCTTCTCCAGACCGCCCTCAGCTGTAAAGAACTTCAGGCCATTACGGTTATATGGCAAATGGCTGGCGGTGATCATAATGGCACCGTCCATCTGAGTGTCCTCAAAGACAATGGACATAAACATGGCAGGGGTGGAGGAAAGACCGCAGTCAAAAACCCGTGCCCCTAAATTCATGGCACCCTGTATTGCAGCTTCCTTCAAGCTCTCGGCACTAAGACGGGAATCATGGCCAACGGCAATCTTCAGCTTATTGGCTGGCTTGCCGGTTTTCTCTGCCAAAAAATTAACAAAGGCTGCACCAATCACATTTGCAGCGTCATGGGTAAGGGTGACATCCTCGCCTTCAACACCTTCCATGGCTACGCCGCGTATATCGCTACCGTTTTGCAGCTTTAACAACATTTTTTCGTCCATATTGAACACCTCCAGGGTATTTTTTTCTATATTTATTATTATAACGCAATTGGCCACTTAGTACCACAAACACTCCACAGGTGGCATGTTTTTTTATAAAATGATATAATTATGAAATAATGCGGGGTAGTATCCATCTCGCGTTACTATTTAAGGAGATTTAAAACATGGCAGATGTAAAAATAAAATCTATGACAGAAAGCAGCCTATTGGTGGCTATAACTGTTATAGTGGCCCTGGTGGGAGTCTATATTCCCCTGCTGGGTGAAGTGGCTATCCTGATTTGGCCATTACCTATTCTGGTTCTGGAGGTACGGCATGGCCTAAAATGGGCTCTGCTGAGTGTATTGGCCGCAGGAATTATTATGACCATACTTATTGAACCCATGTCGGCTATCAGAATGGTATTGGGCTTTGCCCCACCAGCCATTGCCCTAGGATACGGCTTCAAAAAAGCTTTGCCCGCCGGGCAAAACCTGCTTATCTCTCTGGTAACAGCCGTAGTTGCTATGTTACTGGCTCTGGGCCTGTTCTTGGCCGTTACTGGTATTAATCCATTTAATATGGAGCTGGAAATGATGGAGGACACCTTCAATTCCTCTATTTCAGCCTATGAAACCATGGGGGTACCAGCTGATAAGGTGGCGGAGATGAAAGAAAACTTTGGTCAGGCCTTTAAGCTGGTGGGTATGCTTATGCCGTTGATAGTAATCTGCTCCGGCCTCATTACCACTCTCATTAATTATGTGATGGGCCGCAAGGTGCTTACCCGTTTAGGCTACGATTTGCCAGAGCTGCCACCTCTCGACCAGTGGCGGTTGCCCGTGGCGCTGTTCTATTTCTTTGGATTTTCCCTGGTGGGAATTTATTGGGGTGAAACCCGCAGTATTTCATTATTGACTCAGATTTCCTACAATGTATTTTTCCTCACCACCTGTGCTGGTTTTGTCCAGGGTGTGGCCATACTGAGCAATATTCTACGAAATAAAATTTCCAGATGGATGTTCTGGATTATCATCGGCTTCATATTCATTAACGGACTGCTGGCTCAGCTGTTAGCATTTGTGGGCCTGTTTGATATGATTTTTGATTATCGCAAGCGTTTTTCTTCAAGACGCAATTAATTGGGAATCGAGGTTTATAAAATGCCAAGAAATCTAAATGCCTGGATTGATATTGCCATCATTCACTTAGCTGCCCTTTTGTTGGTGGTAGTGCTGTTTTTGTACAATTGGTATATCGGTGCAGCATCACTGATGGTATGGTGTGCCACATTGTTCTTCGGATATGAACGATGTCGCTATCGAAGTGAGGAATTTGCCCACTATTGCCATACTGTAATCAGCAATGTTAATGATGCTTCCAACTACGCCCTGGATAATCTGCCACAGATGATTGTCATCACAGATAAAAGCGGACGACTCCAGTGGTTTAACAAGGAGCTGGAAAAGCACATCAGGGTTATTCCGGAATATGGTATGTCCATTAGCAAGGGCGAGGATGCCTTTTGGCCGGAGCTGGATTTGAATTCTATCTGGGGTAAAAACGGGGAAACTGTATTTATCCATGAAAATGTCCATTACAAGGTAAAATATGTGCCTATCGCCACCAAGGATGACTCCTGTGGACTTATGGCCCTTTATGTTATTGATGACACTCCTTTTCAGCTGCTGAAGCGTATTCACGCCAACAGCCGCTCAGTCCTCATGTACATTCAGATTGATAACTACAATGACGTACTGAAGGGCCTGAATGATGCGGAGAAAAACAGTCTCATATTTGAGGCCAACAAGATGATTGATGAATGGACCACACACCTTGAGGGCTATACCCGTCGTATCAGCAACGATATGTATATTGCGGTTATTGAGCGCCGCAATCTGGATATGGCCATAGGTGAAAAGTTTGATATTTTAGACAAGATTCACAATCTCTTTAACACCACCAGCAAGCTGCCAATTACCCTTAGTATGGGTATTTCCGTGGCTGACCGTCAGACCTACATTGAGTTGGGCCAACAGGCTCAGGCAATGCTGGATTTGGCACTGAGCCGTGGTGGTGACCAGGCGGCCATTATGATGAATGGCCAGACCAGCTTCTTCGGCGGCAAAACCAAGGCTCTGGAGAAGCAGAACCGGGTTAAGGCCAGAGTTATGGCCTCCAACATTAAAGCCCTTATGCAGACAGCCGATGAGGTATTTATCATGGGCCATCACAACGAGGACTTTGATGCTCTTGGTGCTGCCATGGGTGTGGCCCGTATGGCAAAGACCTTGGAAAAGCCGGTTCATATTATCCTCAGCGACATGAACGAGGGCATCGACAAGATTATCGATATGCTGTCCTCCCGTGAGGAATATGCAGGACTCTTTATTCCTAACGACAAGGTGGTAAACATTACTGCCCAGAATCCTGTACTCTTCGTGGTGGATACCTTTATTCCGCATCTCACTGCCGCCCCGGAAATGCTGGAGCGCATTGAGCAGGTGGTAGTAATCGACCATCATAGACGCAGTGAGAACTGCATCAAAAATACAAAAATTGCCTACACTGAAACTGCCACCAGCTCTACCAGTGAGCTGGTTACAGAGCTGCTCATGTACTTTGGTGATGAGCTGAAAATCAGCCGCATAGAGGCCATTGCCCTGTACTGCGGTATTTTGGTGGATACAAAGAACTTTGCTGTTCAGGTGGGTGTGCGCACCTTTGAAGCGGCAGCATATCTTCGCCGTTGGGGTGCTGATCTGGTGGCTGTCCGCCAGCTCTTTAGAACTGACTTTGCCACTGAGGTGGCAGAGGCCAAGGCCAAGTCTACAGCCAATATGCTGCCAAATGGCCTTATTATTACAAAATGTCCTGAAGTCATGCCTAATATTCAGGTGGTGGCAGCTCAGGTGGCGGACTCCATGCTGAGAATCGAAGGGGTCCGGGTCAGCATAGTGGTATTCCAGCTGACTCAGAATACTGTAGGTGTCAGTGCCCGCTCCGCAGGGGATATAAACGTTCAGCTTATCATGGAAAACTTTGGTGGCGGCGGCCATCAGAATGTGGCTGGAACCCAGCTGAAGGACGGCACTGTGGATGATGTTTATAACCAAGTATTGGAATATACAAATAGCTTTATAGAGGAGTTTGATAGCAATGAAAGTAATACTGCAGAAGGACGTTAAGAACGTAGGTAAAAAAGGTGATATCGTAGAGGTTTCCGACGGCTACGGCCGCAATTTTCTGCTGCCAAAGAAGGTGGCTGTGGAAGCAACCTCCAACAATATAAATGTTGCCAAGGCCCAGGCTGGCTCCGCTGCCCGCAAGAAGGCCCAGGACACTGATGAGGCCAAGCTCATGGCGGCCCAGCTTTCCCAGGTCAGCGTTACTATTCCAGTAAAAATCGGTGAAAATGGCCGTCTCTTCGGTTCCGTTGGTGGCAAGGACATTGCCGAGGTATTGAAGAAAAAGCACAACATTGATATTGATAAGCGTAAGATTTCCCTCAAGACTGAAATTTCTGGCGTAGGCACCTATGAGGCAATCATTAAGGTACACCCAGAAATCACCTCCACCATTAAGGTAGAAGTAGTACAGGGTTAATAGGTTTTATTCATGAAAAATTTCTTTTCCAAATTGTTAAATCTCAAAACCCAGGACCGGGATGCCAATCTGGAGTCTGCTAAGGCAGCTCTGGAGGCTGAAATGGGGCCCCGGGATGAGGTGGACAGAAAAATAGATGCCCTGTTTAATCTGCTGGTGGACTATTACGGATCCGACAAGCTGGTTATCAAGGCAGGCAAAATGGATGCTTTACAGTATATGCGCTCACCTAAAAGAGGTGAGCGTGTACTTGCTTTACAGAGAATTATTAACGATAATCCCACCATCAAAGAGGTGCCAAAGGATGATGAGCTGCTGGATATATTGGGGCAGCTTACGGAGCAGTTCTCCGATATTCTGGCCCGTCGCTCTATAGAGGATGACCTGGAAAAAAAGGTGGCAGAGCGGCTGGAGGAAAATCATCAGGATTATGTTAAAGACATAAAGATGCAGATTCTCAAGGAGGAGAAAAAGAATGTGGAATCTCCTCTGGAGCAGAAGAGGCGGGAGCATCTGGAGGAGCTGGAGAAGGTTAGTCTTACCCAGTCTGTAATGGAGCTTTTGCGCCCAGCCTCCACAGATGAAATCGTAGGCCAAAAAAGGGCTGTTGACTCCCTGCTGGCCAAGCTCAGTTCCCCATATCCACAGCATCTTATCCTTTACGGACCACCGGGAGTAGGCAAAACCACTGCCGCCCGTCTGGTGCTGGAGGAAGCTAAAAAGCGGAAGCTATCTCCCTTTGCTGATGATGCACCTTTCATCGAAACAGATGGTACAACCTTACGCTGGGACCCCCGGGACATGACCAACCCGCTTTTAGGCTCCGTCCATGACCCTATTTACCAGGGTGCCCGTCGTGATTTGGCGGATACTGGTATTCCGGAGCCAAAGCCAGGGCTGGTTACTAACGCCCATGGGGGTATTCTCTTTATTGACGAAATAGGCGAAATGGATGTAATGCTCCAGAACAAGCTGCTGAAGGTTCTGGAGGATAAACGGGCCTTCTTCGAATCCGCCTATTATGACCCGGCTGATGAGAAGATCCCGCCATATATCAAAAAATTATTTGAGGAGGGTGCTCCGGCGGATTTTGTACTGATAGGTGCCACCACCAGAGAAGCCTCCCATATAAATCCTGCACTCCGCTCCAGATGTGCGGAGATATACTTTGAACCCCTGACTCCTACCAATATTCAGGAAATCGTAAGAAATGCTGCCAAAAAGCTTTCTGCTGATTTAGGAGAAGGCGTGGCTGAGCTTATCAGTGAATATACCATTGAGGGCCGTAAAGCCATCAATATTTTGGCTGATGCCTACAGTTTGGCCTTGGAGCGTAATGCCCAGCAGGAGTGGGATCAGGATGTTGACAACCCAGTAGCCATTGAAAAGGCAGATATTTACAAGGTGGCCCAGGTAAGCCGCTTAAGCCCTTATGTTACCAAGAAGGCCTCTGACCGTCTGGAGGTAGGTCATATCTTCGGTCTTGGTGTGGCTGGTTTTCTGGGTTCCGTCATTGAAATCGAAGCCATTGCCTTTGAAGCCCGGGAAAAGGGCAAGGGAACTGTGCGCTTTAATGAAACTGCCGGCAGTATGGCCAAGGACTCCGTATTTAACGCCGCCTCTGTGGTGCGCATGATTACGGGTAAGGATATTCACGATTACGACATTCACATTAATGTTATTGGTGGAGGTAATATTGACGGCCCAAGCGCTGGAACTGCCATTCTTACCGCCATTTTATCTGCCATCACCAAGCGCCCTATCCGTCAGGATGTGGCAGTTACTGGTGAAATTTCCCTTCAGGGCCGTGTCCGTCCTGTAGGAGGTGTCTTTGAGAAGGCCTATGGTGCCAAGCAGGCTGGTATAAAGACCCTTATTATTCCGAAGGAAAACAGCAAGGATATTCCAAAGCAGCATCTGGGGCTGGATATTCATCCCGTTTCCACTGCCAAGGAAGCCTTTGAGTTACTGCTGGCCCCGGAGCCAGAAAAATCGGAGGATTAACAGATGCCAATGATTGATAGAGTTCCGCCTCAAAACATAGATGCTGAGCAAGCTGTTTTGGGAGCCATGCTAATAAAAAAAGAAGCCATCGCCGAGGTATCCCAGATTTTAAGACCTGAGGATTTTTATCGTGATGCCCACAAAATCGTATATGAGGCCATGCTGACCCTCTTTAACAAAAACGAACCAGCGGATATTGTAACCGTTTCCGAGTATCTCAACAATGAGAATCTCATGGAAAAGGTGGGTGGTGTTACCTTTATTACGGCTCTGGCCAACACTGTGCCAACAGCAGCCAATGTAACCTACCATGCCAAGATCGTGCGGGAAAAGGCTGACCTTCGTCACCTCATAAATACCGCCACGGACATTGCGGGCATGGCCTACGAGTCCTCCGATGATGTTGCCGATGTTATCGACAAGTCGGAAAAGATGATTATGGAGGTGGCCAACCGCCAGAATGTCAGTGCCTTTACCCCAATGCGTGATATCGTTATGGAGACCTTTGACAAAATCAATGTGCTCTATGAAAACAAGGGTGGCCTAACTGGTATTCCTTGTGGCTTTACTGATTTGGACAAGCTCACCTCCGGTCTTCAGGCCTCTGATTTAATTTTGGTGGCAGCCCGCCCATCCATGGGTAAAACCGCCTTTACACTTAATATTGGTGCCCATGTGGCCCTGAAGGAGCACAAGAATGTGGCCTTCTTCTCTTTGGAAATGTCCAAGCAGCAGCTGGTTCAGCGTATGCTGTGTTCCGAGGGTGGTATTGATTCCCAGAAGCTACGTAAGGGTGAGCTGGACAAGACGGACTGGAGCAAGCTGGTCAATGTGGCCAACAAGGTGGCAGAAGCCCCTCTCTACATCGATGACACTGCCGGTATCACCGTAATGGAGCTCCGTTCCAAGGCCCGCCGTCTGAAGGCGGAAAAGGGACTGGACCTTATTATCATCGACTATCTCCAGCTTATGCAGGGACGCACCGGCAAGGGTGCCACCGACAACCGTCAGCAGGAGATTTCCGAAATTTCCCGTTCCCTGAAGGCAGTGGCCCGTGAGCTGAATGTTCCCGTTATTGCCCTTTCCCAGCTTTCCCGAAGCGTGGAAAGCCGTCAGATAAAGCGTCCTATGCTCAGTGACCTCCGTGAATCCGGTTCCCTAGAGCAGGATGCGGATATCGTAATGTTCCTTTACCGCGAGGATTACTATGATCCGGAAACAGTGAACAAAAACATTACGGAAGTTATTGTAGCCAAGCATCGTAACGGCCCGGTGGATACGGTTAAGATGTTCTTCAAGAAGGAATTTACCAGATTCAACGACTTGTCCAAGATGCAGTAATTTAAACTCAAAGCCTGATTTTTCATTAAGGAAAATCGGGCTTTTTTGTGTTTCAAAAAAAAATGTAAAAAAATATAAAAATCCTATTGACAACCAAAATGGTAGGTATTAAAATACAAACATACTAAACATATATGTTTTCACCAACGAACTTATAAATTATTTATCAGGAGGCGTTTATTATGGCTAAAATCTACAACAGTGTTACTGAACTTATTGGTGGTACCCCTCTTTTAAAGGCTAACAATTTTGCCAAGGCAAATAACCTTGAAGCTAATATCCTTGTTAAGCTGGAGTATTTCAACCCAGCTGGCAGTGTTAAGGACAGAATCGCCAAGGCCATGATTGAAAAGGCTGAGGCTGAGGGGAAGCTCACCTCTGACTCCGTTATCATCGAGCCTACCAGCGGCAACACCGGTATTGGCCTGGCCAGCTTCGCTGCAGCCCGTGGCTACAAGGCCATCCTCACCATGCCAGAGACCATGAGCGTGGAGCGCCGCAACCTCTTAAAGGCTTACGGTGCAGAAATCGTCCTCACAGATGGTGCCAAGGGTATGAAGGGTGCCATTGAAAAGGCTGAGGAGCTGGCAAAGAACACCCCACATTCATTTATCCCATCCCAGTTCACCAACTCTGCTAACCCAGAAGCACATAAAAAGACCACCGGCCCAGAAATCTGGAATGATACCGATGGTAATGTAGATATCTTTATTGCCGGTGTAGGTACTGGTGGTACCCTTACCGGTGTAGGTGAGTATCTGAAGTCCCAGAAGGCAGATGTTAAGGTAGTAGCTGTAGAACCTGCTACTTCCCCTGTTCTCAGCAAGGGCACTGCTGGTCCTCACAAGATCCAGGGCATTGGCGCAGGATTTGTTCCAGATACCCTTAACACCAAGATTTACGATGAAATCGCTCCTATTGAAAACGAGGATGCCTTTAAGTTTGGCCGTCAGTTCTCCCAGAGCGAGGGTATTCTCATCGGTATTTCCTCCGGTGCAGCTTTGGCCGCAGCAGTTCAGCAGGCCAAGAAGCCTGAGAACAAGGGCAAGAACATTGTGGTTCTCCTGCCAGATACCGGTGACCGCTATCTCTCCACTGCACTGTTTTCTTAAAAACGGGTCAGTAAAAACAAAATCATGCCAGTAATGGCAAAATAGGGTCCGTAGGGATAATATTCCCTGCGGCCTCTTTTTTTTGTGATTAAAAGCATCAGGGCCACAATTCCCCCAAGAATTGTCCCTACTATCACGGTTGTAAGAAGGAGATCTGAACCAAGCCACAGTCCCATGGCACCGATCAGCTTCACATCGCCGCCGCCAAATCCTCCCCTGGTAATTACCGCCAGCAGGAAAAATCCAATAAAACCAACAGCGGCAGCCATCAATCCATCTGCCAGCCCATTTCCTGTTACCAGCAATCTGCTGAAACCCAGTAGGGCAAATAGGGCCAGCTCCTTGTCAAAAATCACCTGCCACAAAAAATCTGTTAAAGAAAATTGCACCATAAAAAGGGAAACTGCGAATACATATAGAATTATAGTGTACTGGAGACCGTATAAATAATAGGCTATGGCTGCACATATCAGAGGCAAAACCACGGAGATGCCAACAAGCCATTTGTTTTTTGTTACTGGGCCTTTAATGGGAATAAAAGTATCCAATTCACTTTCGTATTCCCGGCTTAAAAATCCGGACCAGGCCAGGAGCCCACGGCCAAAAAAATATCCCAGAAGCCCCAAGAGGGCAACGAGTAAAACTTTATTTATAAAGATGTCTCCCAACAATTTAATCACCTGCTTTAAAGATATTTACACAAAACATAAAAATATTATCTTTTGTTAATAATTTATAAAGAATAATTTGAACAATTGCGTTATAATATATCTATAAACATATTTTAGGATATTAAATGCAATAAAACAATTTTTAAATAAGGACAGGCAAACAAATGAAACCAGAATTTAAAAAACAATTTTCTGAAATGGCTGAGAAAATCAGCTACAAATATTGGATAGTTTTCGCCGCCATTGCCAGCCTGCTGTTTGGCATCCTTTTGTTTATTTATTTGGAGCAAAAGCCGGAAGCACCGGCCCCTGCCTATAGTGGAGAAAAGGCCACTGTCATTGTGGCGGCCACAGACATTGCTCCCCGTACCCTTATTCAATCAAATATGCTCACCACCAGGGAAATCCCTGTGGAATTTGTGCCCGAAGATGCCATTACCGATGTAAGGGATATTGTGGGCAAGCCTGCCAAATATCAGATAATGCGTGATGATATCGTCACCGACAGAAAAGTTCTCATGGATATAAAGATGGCCGGCTTCACTGGTACCATACCACCGGATTGTCGTGCCATATCCATAGGCATCAACGATGTGACGGGTATTTCTGGCTTTGCCAAGCCGGGAGATTATGTGGATGTGCTGGTGGTAACTGGCAGCGGCAATGACAACCGCATTACATCCAATATTATTTTGCAGAATATACTGCTGTTGGCCATTAACAAAACACCAATGTACAGCCAGCGCAATGTGGTGGTAAATACACCAACCAATAGCGAGGGTGATAAAAATAATACTAACAGCAATAACAATAATAACGGCAACAACAGTGTTCTGGGCAGCAGCCAGCCTGCACCAAGCAATACAGCATCCTCCGGCGTGGCCACCGCCACCTTGGCAGTATCCCCAAGGGATGCCATGGAGCTTATAGCAGCAGCCCAGTCCGGCACCGTATATCTGGTACTGAGACCGTATAAACCAAGAGATACCTTTACTACCAACACGGAGTATTCCAAGGTAACAAATAAGGGGGCTACACCACAGGGTGGGCAGCCACAAATGGCTCCCGGAGCAACGGGCCAGCCAGCAAATAGCGGTGCACCGGCACCAGCCCCAGCACCGGCCCAAACCTACGGTTCAGTTGAAGTTATTCGCGGTACCACAGTAACCAGAGAGGGAGCCTGAAAATGAGAAAAACAATACATAATTGGCATCTTCATATAGCCACCATGCTGACGGCATTTGTGCTGTTTCTGTCCACCTCAGTGGCAGCAGCCTATGTTCAGCCTCTCTATCTGGAGATAAACCAGTCCACACTTTTTAATGCCTCCAGCTACGCTGATATCATTAGGGTAGCCATAGCCAATCCCGCCATTGCGGATGTTAATGTTATCAATAACAGAACTTTGAATATTATAGGTATATCCCCCGGCTCCACCAGCCTGACAGTGTGGACCGATGACGGTATGCAACAGGATTTTGTGGTAAATGTTTCCAACAAGGATTCTGCCACCGCCAATGCCATTAAGCAGGCCATAAACATTCCCGGGATTCATGTGGAAAAAGTGGGAGACAGAATTCTCCTGAAGGGCCAAGTTAAAAATCAGTATGAAAAACAGCAGGCCCATGGCGTGGCCATGATGTTCGTAAGCAGTCCGGAAAATGTCATTAATATGCTGGAAATGAAAAATCCTACCCAGATAAATCTGGCAGCCATGGTAATTGATATTACCAATGCAGATGCCAAGGATCTGGGCATTATTCCAGGTGCCAGCGGTACAGTAAGGACAGAAGCCGGAGATTTCAGTGGCATTACCTTTGGCAGCTTCTATGCTGGTCAGGATTTCAAGGACTTTGGCAAGCATTTTTACAACAACATCAATTTTAAGCTGAATCTGCTAATCAAAGAGGGCAAGGCCCGTATTCTTTCCAGACCAAATGTTACCACCATGAGCGGTGAGGAAGCCGAAATCCTCATCGGTGGTGAGATTCCATTGCCTACTGCCAACGACAACGGAAACATTTCCGTTACATGGCGTGAATATGGTATCAAGCTCCATATTAAGCCAACTGCCACCCCTGACAACAATATTACCGCAGGGGTAAATGCAGAAATCAGCACCCTGGACAACAGCAATGCTGTAACCACCACCGCCGGCGTTATTCCGGCCCTCCTGTCCCGTAAGGCTACCACCGTTATTACCATTCCTGATGGTGAAACCATGTCCATTGGCGGCCTTATGAACAACAGCGAAAGCAAGAGCGTCAACAAAATACCTTTGTTGAGTGCTATTCCAATTATTGGTGAGTTCTTTAAATACACCAGCACCTCCAGAGACCGTCATGAGTTGGTAATCCTCATTACCCCTACCATCGTAAACAGCGATGATCCGTTAAAGGTTTCCCCTGCCCTCATTAATGAGGTGGAGAAAGCCAAGGAGGAATACTCCACCATGAAGGAAGTAGATCAAAACGATCTGGATATGCTGAAGGGCAATAATAACGACTATAATGAAGATGTGAAGAACCCGGAAAAATAATTCTGATGTAGTATTTCGGAGATGAGCGTATGGCTGAAGAACAAATTAATGGTGTCATTATAACCTTTTTCAGCACAGCCTCGGCTGTGGGAAAAACCCTTATAAGCATAAATATGGCTTCAGAGCTGGCCAGAGAAGGCTATAGTGTGTGCCTGGCAGATTTTGACCTGCAATTTGGGGACATCAGCAATTATCTGCGCCTTACCCCCGAATATACCATTACGGACCTTTGTGAAAGCATAAAGACGGATTCGGGAAGTCCCCTGATGCCAATGCTCACCACCTATGCCTACGAAGGGGTGGCCTTTCAGGTGATTCCAAATCCTAAAAAGCTGGAGGAGGCTTACAATCTCAGTGCTGAAACCATTATTGAGGTGCTGAAGAATCTCCGTAGGGAGTATGATTACATCATCGTGGATACCACATCCATGTTCAGCGTACTGAATCTGGCCCTTTTGGATATCAGTACCATCGTAACCTTCCTGGGTATTGTGGATTTTATTCCTACCATTAAAAATATGAAGATAGGCAATGAAACCCTCCGCACCCTGAACTACGATTCCAACAAGATTCGTCTGGTGCTGAACCGCAGTGATTCTAAGACCCATATCCAGCTAAAGGATGTGGTAAGCATATTGGGAGAGGATTTCTATCATATTCTCCACAACGATTTCATTTCCGCCAGAGAGTCCATTGCCACGGGAATTCCTTTGGTATTAAACGGCCAGGAAAGCGAACTCACCCAGGAGCTCAGGGCCCTGGTGGCAAGATATACCAACAAGGGCTATCAGGCCGTGGAAACCCAGAAGCGGGATTCATGGCTGTCCAAGATATTTAAGTAGGAGGTGCCTTCTCAATGATTAATAACAACATCATGCTGGTGGAGGGCAACCGCCTTTATCTGGAACAGCTTTCCAACATAATCCGTGAAACGGAAACCGTCACCTTGGTGGCCCGTTTCCGGGATGCCAAGGATGCTTTGGGCCAGGGCATGGTATTTACACCCAATATTATTCTGCTGGATGCAGATACTCCAAATATAATGAGTTTGCTGGGGGAATTTCGCCGTGTATATCCCAATGCGGATATTATATGCACCGGTGAAAAATGGTCCGCTGAAACCTCCAGCCTCTATGTAAATGCAGGGGCCAAGTGCTTTTTGGTAAAGCCTTTCTCCTCCGAGGAGCTGCTGGATGCCATTTTCGCCTTCAGCAAGGCCGCAACAGCGGGCAAGGAAGCCAAGGTAATGACCTTCTTCAGCCCTAAGGGGAAAAGTGGCAAGACCACCCTTATAGCCAATTTGGCCATGGCCATCTCCAGAAAAACCAATGCCACCGTGGGCATTATAGATGCAGATCTCCAATTTGGTGATATGGCCTTTTTCTTCAATCTAAAGCCACAAAGTACCATTGTGGAAGCCGCCAGAGATACGGATTTTCTTTCTCCAGTGTCCCTTAGCGCTTACTTTGTGCCAGTGGCCAAAAATGTGTCCATTCTCTGTGGTACCAAGGAGCCAAGCCTTATTGACAAGGTGAGCATTCATTCCTTGGAAACCATTATAAATATGGCAAAAACCATGTTCCAATATGTGCTTATTGATGTGCCGGCGGGATTTAATCCCACCTCCATTGCAGCGGCGGAAATTGCTGATACCACCTACATTGTGGCCATGCTGAACGGTGGTTACGAGGTACAGCATATTCAACGTTCCCTGGATGTTTTTACCACCTGGCCTGACTACAAGGAAAAGGTGAAGATTATCCTTACCCGTGTGGAGCCTTGTACCATTACTGCCAAGCAGGAGATGGAGGAAATTATTGGCTACCCTGTGGCGGGCATTATTCCAAATGCCTATCTGGATGTGGCCACTGCCGCCGATGACGGCCGCATGGCCTTGGATCTAAAGCCAAACAGCCCTCTCAGCCAGCGAATAAACTATCTGGCAGGGAGAATAACCAAGGAAAAACAGGAAAACGACGATGATTTTTAAACTAATTATGGCACTTCTTGCTGCCCTTATAGTTTTCAGTATATGTATGTTTTTTCTGGGCCGCAAGAACAGCGAAAAACAAAATATCAAAAAGCGTATAGCTTATTTTGCCGACTACCAAGCAGGCCATACAGCCTCTGGCCAGAAGGACACTCTGGGAGATTTATTCAAAAATCTCTTTCGCCGTGGTGGTGAGATGCTAGAGCCATTTAAGAAAAGCAATTCCTTTGATAGGAAGATGCAACAGGCTGACTGGCCCCTCACCGGAACGGAGCTACAGCTTATGTTGACTGGGTTGGGGGTAATTTTTGCTATAGCTTTCTTCGCCTATACCCTCCAGATAGTCAGCATGATTTTTGGCTTTATCTTCGGAGCCCTGTTGGGATGGACTATAGTTAATCTCCAAATTCAAAGGCGACAGGCTGCCTTTACCAATCAACTCAGCGATATGCTAAAAATGATTGCAGATGCCATGAGGGCGGGTTTTAGCTTTATGCAGGCCATGGAGCATGTGGCCAGGGAAATGGATGCCCCTGCCAGCCGTGAGGTGCAAAAGCTCATGCGGGAAACCAATCTGAGAGTTCCTTTGGAAACAGCTTTGGAAAACATGAGCATGAGGGTCCAGAGCAAGGACTTTGATCTGGTAATAACCGCTGTGCTGATACAGCGTCAGGTGGGTGGTAATTTATCCCAGATACTGGACAGCATCAGTAATACCATTAATGCCAGATTGCGTATGAAACAGGAAATAAAATCCCTTACCTCCCAGGGGCGACTGTCGGGAATTATTCTGGCCCTGCTGCCTGTTGCCCTGGCAGTATTTATATATACCGTTAATCCTGGTTATTTACAGCCGTTATTAGAGGAGGAAATCGGCCATATTGCCATAGGAATGGCATTATTTTTAGAAATTATTGGATTTATAGTTATTAAAAGGATTGTAAATATCGATACTTAAGTAAATAATAATTAATTTGTCCGTGACATTTGGTCCACAAAATTGTATTATTATTTTACAGCTATCATTATTAATTAATATTTTAAAATGAAGCAGTGATAGTTTTATATTTTGAAGGGAGGATTTTATTATGAAGGTTATGCGTTTTTTGGAGCAGAAGGCTCAGGGTATGGTGGAATACGCTCTTATTCTTGCTTTTGTAGTTGGTATTGCGGCTGTTGCACTTCAGAGTGATAACGGTTTAGGTCAAGCAATCAAAAATACTTTTTCGTCCGTTACAGAGCAGCTTAATACCACAAAAAATCAGAAGCCAGCTGGCGGTGGATCTGCAACCCCTGCTACTGAATAATTCCTCTGGATGTATTTAGTAGCTACATCAGCGGAGGATCGCTAGTTGCAGTGACTGCATTCGGAAATCTTTAAAAGAAAAATTAAAACTGAGGAGGCAGAAGTATGAAATTCCAAAAAGCACAAGCCATTGTGGAATTTGCATTTGTTCTGCCTCTATTTCTTTTGCTTATGGTTGGTTTATTTTATTTTGGCTTTGCCTTTGCAGATTATCTTACCGTAAGTAATACCACCAGAAGCATTGCCCATGAGGCATCCATAGTTCAGAACGATGCAAAAGTTCAGCAATTCGTTGAACAAGAAACCAAAGACTTAAAACTTATCAGTGATATTTTTATATGGAATCCTAAGGATACTAAGTATTTAAAGGTAGTTTATAATGTTTATACCAGCGATAATGGCACTCAACGAAAGGATGTTGTGGTAACATCCCATATGGATTATTCTTCAAGTTCCTACTTTGGAAGAATTATGAAAAACTTTAGTAAAATCTCCCCTAGTAAAAAAGGGGTCAATATAGTATATACCATGTACTGCCCTCCTGCCCTTAACTCCGGTGGGAATTAACAGGCAGTTTTTGTGGTGTTTTGAAGTGGAGTGATGTTTTCCATGTCACTTTTGGAAAGATTAGGCCGTCCCAATCAGCGGAATGTGCAGGTAAGAATCTTTGCCTCCCTTTCTGTGGATCCAGTGGACAATTCCTTTCAGGAAATCAAATTAAAAATACATCATCGCATAGTGGAGGAAATGACTCCCGAGGAGCAGCGTATTTTATCAACCAAGAATCAGGATGTGTTGGAAATTGAGCACATCATAGATTCCTATGTCCAAAAGGTGCTGGATGAAAATCCTTTTGCCATTCCACGAGGTGAACGGGGCAAAGTCATCAGCGACCTTCGTGATGAAATGCTGGGTCTGGGACCTATTGAGGGCCTCCTAAAGGATGATTCCGTTACCGAGGTAATGATAAACGGCCCTAAAAAAATATTTGTGGAGCGTATGGGCAAACTGCTCTTAACGGATATTACCTTCCACGATGATGAACACCTGATGAATATAATTGAACGGATTATTTCCCCATTGGGCCGCCGCATTGACGAGGCCTCCCCACTGGTTGATGCCCGCCTTAATGACGGTTCCCGCGTAAATATTATTATCCCCCCACTGTCCTTAGTCGGGCCGGTGGTTACTATCCGTAAGTTTTCCAAGAAGCCTTTAACCTTTGATAATCTCATTAATTTTGGTACTCTGGATAGGCGTATGGCCAAGTTCCTGCAGGCCTGTGTGGCAGCCAAAATTAATATATTGGTAACTGGTGGTACCGGCTCCGGTAAAACCACCACTCTTAATGCCTTATCTTCCTTTATACCAACCACTGAGCGCATTGTCACCATTGAGGATGCAGCAGAGCTGCGTCTTCAGCAGCCCCATGTGGTAACTCTTGAGTCCCGCCCAGCAAACATTGAAGGCAAGGGACAGATTACCATTCGCGATCTTGTACGAAATGCCCTGCGTATGCGCCCAGACCGCATTGTGGTAGGAGAGGTGCGTTCCGGCGAGGCTCTGGACATGCTCCAGGCCATGAATACGGGGCATGATGGTTCCCTTACCACAGCCCATGCCAACAGCCCAAGGGATGCCCTTAGCCGTCTGGAAACCATGGTGCTTATGTCCGGCTTTGATCTTCCTGTAAAGGCCATCAGAGAGCAGATTTCTTCTGCCATTGATCTTATATTGCACCAATCCCGTATAAAGGACGGCAGCCGTAAAATTACCCATATTACCGAAGTACAGCATCTGGAGGGGGACACCATTACCACCCAGGATCTTTTCTATTATCAGATGACGGGTATGGACGAAAACGGCAAAGCCGCAGGACGCTTTGTGGCCACAGGACTGCTGCCGGGATTTTTGGACAAATTCCATACCAACGGGGTGGAAATGCCGGATGAAATGTTCCAAAATATGGGAGATGAAGGAGGAATATATTAATGATTCTAGCCCTTCTGTTTTCCATGTCCGTGGCATTGCTGATATTTTTAATTTGCTTCGGCTTTATAAGAAACTATGTGGTGCCTCAGTCTACCTATCAAAGGCGCCTTAATTCCATACATGACCTGAACACCGTGGATGCCAGCCGTTATATGAATAACATGGCCTTAAACAGGGAACAGGAAAAGGATGACATGTCCTTCCACGCCCGAGTAATTAAACCACTGATGGACAAACTGGAAAAGAATTTCTTTGAGCTGACCCCATCCTCCCTTACAGGCAGTATCCAGCAAAAGCTGACGGTGGCAGGCCTTAAGAAAAAGCTGTCAGTAGGTGGCTTTTCCATTATCTGGCTTCTCTTCGTGTGCTTTACAACCTACTTTGCCTTCAAATATGCCATGAACCAAAATCTGGCTCTAATACAGATTGCCTTTTGGTTGGTACTGGGGGTTGCTATTGGCGGTACCCTGCCAATAATAATACTAAACTCCGTAATAAAAAAACGGCAGGCCAAAATAGTACAGCAGCTGCCAGAGGTTCTTGATCTCATGTGTGTCAGCGTTCAAGCGGGGCTCACCTTTGATGCGGCGGTAAAAAAAATAGTTCAGCGCACCCGTGGTCACCTTATTGATGAACTGGCAGATGCCCTGGATGATATGAGTATGGGTATACCAAGGCGTCAGGCCCTGAAGGATATGGCCACCCGCTGTGAGGTGCCGGAGCTTTCCCTATTTGTATCCTCCATAATTCAGGCGGAGCGTTTGGGTACCAGTATCAGCAATACCCTCACCATTCAGGCCGATAACATGAGGGAACGGCGCCGTCAGTCCATCAAGGAGGAAGCCATGAAGGCTCCCGTAAAGATTCTCTTTCCATTGGTAATATTCATATTCCCAGCCCTTTTCGTTGTAATATTGGTGCCAATTATACTGAATATGATTAAGCATTTCTAATTTGGAGGAATGTGAAATGATGATTTTAACGACAAATTGCGCCCCAGATGAAAAATTCAGGCTTACGGTGGCAGATAATTTTTTAAAACGCTTTCTGGGCCTTATGGGTCGATTCAGACTGGAGGCCAATGAGGGACTGCTGCTGGCCCCATGTAACAGCATTCACATGATGTTTATGCGTTTTCCCATCGATGTAATCTTTTACGACGAAGAATACAAGGTGGTAAAGGTGGCCACCAATCTAAAGCCCTGGACGGGAATCTGTGTAGCCCCGGGAGCCAGGGGAGCCATTGAGCTTCCTGCAGGAACTCTAAGCCGTCTGTCCGCAAAGAAACTTACCAACATAAAAATAGAACCGGAATCCTCGTGATACATCAGTATCCGAGGAGCCGGTTCTTTTTATTAGCTTATTGTGTGTTCACATATAAGTGCTATATCCAGTGTAATTTCTTTGGTAATAGTATCCCTTGCCCTGTAGCTGAATGTTTTTGCCAGCCGCAATGCTACCGTAGAATGTAACACCATTTTCATTTACCCCAATAGATCCAAAAGGAGCATAAATATCTCCGGTAAAGGTGCCCCCGCTACAGTTCAGCCAAAATGTTCCAGTACCATTATATATGAGCACTATAGGCCTGCCTGAGGTCATATTACCGGAGAATTCGATTTTAGAGAGATTGTCACAAATAACATACAGAGGATCCTTGGAATCGCCGCCAATGGCCCCGTCAATTTTAATATCGAGGTTGGGAGTAGAATAATAGATTACATTTACTCCCTTGGAACTTAAATCAGTGAGTGTTGAACTATCTAAAGAATTAACATTCTGATTTGTAACCTTATAGGTTGACGGATCATTCATCATCTTCTCTACAGTGTTCCAATAATATGCCGTTATGTCCGATGTACCATCGTATTTAGGATGATTTATCTGTCCTTGGGCTTCGGCATCATTTACAGAGGTACTTCCCTTGCCATTGGGGCCAAAGGCTTTAGGATTAAAAAATGGTATTCCCGAGGCACCATTAAATCCACTGTCGCTAATAAGTACAATGGCCCCCTCATAGGTGGAACCGTTATTTACATTTTGGGCAATATTGTGATTATCAGGATTTTGATAAGCATTCACCGCCCCAAGGTCACTGGCAGTAAACAGATTATCAAACACATTACTGGCTGTGGATGTACCATTATTCTTTGGAATAGGGGCCCGTCCTTTGGCACCAATTGTCGTATCCGAACCAATTTTAGGGAAATAGCTCAAAAAATAAAGGGGTACCTTTTCCTTAAGGGTCACTTCATAATAGGGTTCGCCATTTTCCTGAATTACCCGATATTGTTTATAGACTAATTTATCATAATTACGATGATTCTGCTTAACATAACTATCCGCAGTTGATTCGGCAATACTTGGTTCCTCCGCATAAGCATAACTGCCAGCCCAGGCTCCTGCATCTGCTGCATTTTGCAGGTCAGAATAATGTTTATACATATTTCCCAAATCAATTACCAAACCCATAAAGCACATTAAAAAAGGGATCATGGCCGCAAAGAGGATAATTACCGCTCCCCGCTGTTCCTTTACCATAGCCTCACCCCTTTCAGTGCCCATTGAAAATCAATAATATGTCTAACACATATATTATACAGCACTTATCCATATAATAGCTAACATATATTTTCATATTAAATGATAACTTCCCATAATAATCCATAATGATGGTTTTTTTTACCAAAATGGAGTATGATATAGCTTGAAATATTGTTAGATTTTATAGGAGGTTCCATCGTGCGAATCGTTGTAGTTGGCGCGGGAAAGCTGGGCTATTCCATTGCTGAACGCCTTTCCCAGGAAGAATATGACGTAATTGTGGTGGATAACAATGCATCCCGCCTGCAAAATGTTCAGGCCAGTCTGGATGTTTTGGCCATTGAGGCCAACGGCTCCAGCCCTATTACCATGAACAATGATGATATTCGTGGTGCTGACGTCCTTATAGCCGTTACTGCCACCGATGAAGTAAACATGGTGTCCTGTATTCTGGCCAAAAAGCATGGCATTAAGCGCACCATTGCCCGTATAAGGGACATGCAGTTCATTTCCGAAGCCAAGGAATACCTTAAATCCAACTTTGATATAGATCTGATGCTGAATCCTGAGCTGATTATGGCCATGGAAATAAATCGTATTCTCATGGTTCCGGCGGCCCTTAACATTGAGGATTTTGCCGACGGCCAGGTCCGTCTTTTTGAAACCAAGGTAAAGAAGAAATCCCCTTTGGCCAATATTAAGCTGAAGGATCTGGAGATGCCTAATACTATTATGGCCGCCATGATTTTCCGTGGTCAGCGCATGATTCTGCCTCATGGTGATGATTCCCTTCAGCCTGGGGATAACGCCTATTTCATTGGTCTCACCCAGGATATTGATGATTTCAGTAAAAATCTGGTGGAACGCAACGCCTCCAAGCTGAACAAGGTCACCATTGTAGGTGCAGGCCGTATGGGACGCTTTGTGGCCACCATGCTGGATAAACAGCATGTAAAGGTAAAGATTTTCGACACCAACAAGGAGCGGTGCCGTCTGGTAGCCTCCATGTTTAAATATCACGGCAAAGCCATTTGGGCTGATGGCGCTGATATTAACAAAATGTTGGAGGAGGGTATAAACGAGGCTGACGCCCTTATCTGCCTTACAGATGACGACAAGCTGAACTTCCTACTGGCCCTTTTGGGCAAGCATCACGGCGTAAAAAAGACCATTATCCGCCAGGCCAAAACTGACTATAAATCCATCTTGGCTGAACTGGGTGTGGACATTTCCCTGTCCTCCAGACTGCTGGCCACCAATGAGGTGCTGGCCTTCGTCCGGGGCAATTCCGCAGTATCCCTGCTGCAGGATGCCAGAGCCGAGGTTACGGAGGTTACCATTGAGGATGGCTGCAGTGTCTGCGACAAAAAGCTCATGAATGCCAAACTGCCAAAATCCTGTCTGGTATGCGCCTTCGTAAAGAATGATGTGGTGGAAATCCCTAATGGTAATACTGTGCTGGCTGCCGGTGGCAGGGCCATTATCATTACGGAAAAACAGGAAACCACCAAGGTTTTAAAATATTTCTATAACTGATATGCCGCTAATGACAGCGGTTAAGGATAAAAGATGGACAAACTGATCCCATATCTTATGGGCAGAGCCCTGCTGCTTTGCTCAGCCTGTATGGCCATACCCTTTGCCTACAGCATATATCTCGATCATCATTTTATGACGGGAGTATTTGGACAATCTATTTGCATTACCCTGCTGATAGCAATATTGCTGATAAAAAAATCAACTAATCCGCCGGAATCATTATCTGTTTACGGCGGTGCTATCTTTTTGTGCGCAATTTGGGTAACTGTGGCTTTTTTCGGTGGTCTGCCCTATTATTTCAGCCATAATTTGGGAGCCATAGACTCCTTTGTGGAAAGCGTCTCCGGCTTTACCACCACGGGATATACCAATATTCTGTCCCTTCAGGATCCGGCCCTTATTCTCTGGCGCAGCATGACCCAATGGATGGGGGGTGGCATGATTCTCATGTTTATTGCCACTGTACTGCCCGCCATTACGGGAATGTTTGGCATCAGCTTTGCCATGCCTGTGGCCCTGAAAACCGGAGTGGTAACCATTAACAGACTGCGGAAAAACACCCGTCGTCTCTCCATTCTCTACGCCTTGTTGACCATTATCGGCGTATTCTTCTTCAGCATTGCGGGGCTTGGCACCTACGATGCCATTAATTTTGCCATGGTCACCATTTCCACCGGTGGCTGTTATTTTTCTGATGCCTACTTATACAACAATGTCTGGTTTGCCTCAGCTGCCATTGTGGGCCTTATTGCCGCAGGAGGCAATGTTATTATCTACTGGCAGGCCATTAAACGCCGTCAGTATTCCATGCTGAAAAAAACTGTCCGCAATACGGAGTTTCATATCTTCGTGCTAATTATTCTTATAATCGGTCTGATTTGCGGCTTACATTTATATCACAATAATTACTACAATCTGTCGGACAGCCTGCTATACGGCTTTTTCTCCGTGGCCCTTTACGCTGGTACCACAGGAGCTCCGCCCTTTGAGGTGTTGAGCTGGACTGATTTTGACAAAATGCTGCTTATCGTGGTGGCTTCCATTGGTGGCTGTATTGGTTCCCTGGCAGGTGGCTTTAAGATTCTCAGACTCATGATTCTCTTTAAATCCTGTGCCAACGAAATGACCAGAACTATTCACCCTGATATTATTATGACCATGAAAATTGACGGGGAAATTGTTCCTTCCAAGGTAATAAACAGAATTTTGGGCTTCTTCTTTATTGTATTTATCACCGTTGCCATTTCCATTCTGGTAATTTCCGCAGCGGGACTGGATATGCAGCAATCCATGGACATTGCCATAGCCTGCATCACCAGTACAGGCCCCATTATGCTGTTTCACACCAGCCACAGCGAAATACTGGCACTGCCGGTTATTGTAAAGCTGTTTTGCTGCTTCTTGATGATTCTGGGCAAGCTGGATATTTTTGCCTTTTTAATTCTTATTTTTGGCAGTCGCCAGCAGCTGCTGCACAAGCATTGGTAAGGGGGGTGCAACATGAATTATCCGGTGATATATTATATGCTTAGCCGCCTGATGGTTGCCATGTCTGTCACCCTGCTGATTCCATTTTTTATGGCAATACAGCTTAATGAAAATAATGAGCTGGATTTTTTGGCTGCCATATTATGCAGTCTCTCCCTGGCGGTATTTTTCAGTAACCGTGGAAAGATAACCACCAATGACATTAGTATCCGTGAGGGAATTGCCATTACGGGCCTCAGCTGGCTCTTTGCCTCCATAATTGCTTCACTGCCTTTTCTGACGGGACACTATATGCCCTTTGTGGATTGTCTTTTTGAAGGTGTATCGGGAATTACCGGCAGCGGGGCCTCGGTGGTAAGGGATATTCCGGGGCTGCCTACCAGTATTATGCTGTGGCGCAGTCTTACCCACTGGCTGGGAGGCTTGGGAATCATCGTAATTTTCATTGCCATTGTTCCTCAGACAGGCACCAAGAGCCTAAAAATGTTCGAGGTGGAAACCACGGGACCAACGGAAACCAGACCACTACCAAGGTTTAAGGATACCGCCCATGCCCTGCTAATAGTGTATATATTCCTCACCTTTTTGATTATTGCGCTGCTGCTGTTATGCGGCTTCAGCTTTTCCGACGCAGTAAATAATGCCATGTCTGCCATTGCCACCGGTGGTTTTTCCACCAGAAATGAAAGCATTGGCTACTTTGACAATCTGCCAGCGGAGATAGTGCTTACCATTGCCATGCTGGTGGGGGGAGGCAACTTCTCCCTTTATCTTATTGCCTGGAAACAGGGCTATCACAAGATTTTAAAGGACGGGGAATTTATTGCCTACATGGCCCTCTTTGGATTCCTGTCACTGGCCATTACCACCAATCTTTTCGCCGCCATGGATATGAATCTCTTTGAGGCCTTTCGTTACGCCTCCTTCCAGACTGCGGCCACCATCAGTACCACGGGATTTTCCAATGGTGACTTTGACTCCTGGCCCGCCTTTTCCAAATACTGTCTGCTAATAGTTATGATTACAGGAGGCTGTGCCGGATCCACCTCCGGCGGAATGAAGGTAGCCAGATTCCTGCTGCTGTTTAAGATGATTCATTATATTATTCAGGAGAAGCTCCACCCAAATCAGATAATTCACATGAAATACGATACGGTGGAACGGCTGGATATTGTGGTAAACAGAGTGGGACGCTTCTTCTTCCTCTATGTATTTTTGGCCCTTATGGGTGCCCTGGTATTTACCATTGAGGGACTGCCTATTATGGATGCCATTGTACTGGGTTTTTCCGCCATAGGAAATGCAGGCGTGGCCTTTGGTGCTGCCAACGACTTCAGCACCTTGAATGATTTGACCAAATACATTTGCTGCGGCCTTATGGTGGTAGGGCGACTGGAAATATTCCTGTTTTTGGTTATGCTTAAGCCATCCTTCTGGCAAACAGGCGCCAGCTGGTAATATTCAATCAAATACCAAGCAATAAAATAGGGGCTGTCCTTGATGAAAACATCGAAGGACAGTCCCTTTTTGGTGTTCAATATTAATGTTTTGTATCAGCTGTCGAAGAACTCATTTTCCACTGCCATACACAAAGCGTGGTAAACAGGCAAATGAAGCTCCTGAATCTTGTAGGTTTCCATTTCAGGAACGCAGATGGCAATATCACAAAGGCCCTTCAGCTTGCATTCTCTGCCTCCAATAAGGCCGATGGTCTTTATGCCCTTTACCTTGGCCATTTGCACCGCGTAAATCACATTGGTGGAATTGCCGGAGGTACTGATGCCAATAAGGATATCCTCCTTAGTTCCCAGTCCCAACACCTGCTGGGCCATGGCCAAATCGGGAGCCTGGTCGTTGGCAAAGGCACTGTTCAAGGCTACTGCATTCATAAGGGAAATGGCTGGCAATGCCCCCTGCAGATTATCCCTTAAATAATCTGCCTCATTAGGGCACACTTCCTTCATCTTGCCATATAAATCATCATCAATGGGACGCTTCAAAATAAATCCCTTCATCAGCTCCCCCACAATATGTTCCGCATCAGAAGCGCTGCCACCGTTACCGCAGGCAATTACTTTGCCCCCCTTGCTGTAGGATGCGCAAATAGCCTCCACAGCCTCCTGAATGGAGCTGCGGCACACATCCAGCACAGGATAGCGCTTAATAAGATTATTAATCATATTTAAAGTAGTGTTTTTCATAAGAATTCACCTCATAAATTTATATATTGAGTAAAAAATACGCATATGAGCTGGGGAAGATATATACGGACATATTTTACCTTGGTACTTAGTGAATTCAAGCCAACGGCGCCGAATGAGCTTAGTACCACTAGGTAAACTAGAGAGCGCGAGCGTTCCGTATATACTTTCCCAGCTATTCCCACCTATTTACTATTATTTATGAGCTTCTGAAGCTCCCGCACCTGGTGCAGATGTGTCTCATAATCCAAATCATTGGCATCATACTGCATTCGCTTCTTCAGCTCATCTATACGCTTCTGTAGCTTTTCCTTAACTTCCTGACTAAGAGCCATGAATTTTACCACCTTTTATTTTATCTAACACATTATATAAAAATAAAAGGGTGCCGTCAAAAGACGACACCCAAAAATTTCTCCTAGTTTTGAAAGTCTTATGCTTCTTCCTCGCGGAACTGGTCCACGATACAAGCACAGGCAGCATCACCAGTGATATTAACAGCGGTACGGAGCATATCGAAGATACGGTCTACACCGAAGAGAATTGGCAATGCCTCGATAGGAATACCAGCAGCAACCAGTACAGCAACTACCAGCAGGGTAGGACCAGGAACACCGGCCTGACCAACAGCACCCAAGGTGGAAGTAACGATGATGGCGATATACTGGCCAAAGCTCAGCTCCATGCCATACATCTGAGCGATAAAGGTGGCAGCCATTGCATAATAAGCTGCGTTACCATTCATGTTAATGGTTGCACCAAGTGGCAGTGCGAAGGAAACAGTACCCTTATTCAGGCCAAATTCTTCCTCGTTGGTCTTCATGTTCAATGGCAGAGTAGCCATGGAGGAAGCAGTGGAGAATGCGAATACCTGGCACTTCCACATGCTCTTGAAGAACTGGATATAACCAACCTTCTTGGAGAAGAGGGCCACAGTACCACCAATCATTACATAAGTAACAATGGCCAGTACAACTACATAGAGGACAATCAGATTAATAATCTTAACCAGTACATCATAACCGAAGGTACCAGTTGCATCAGCCATCAGAGCAAATACACCGATAGGAGCAACGCACATAATAGCAGTCATAACCTTGATGAAGATTTCGGTGAAATAATTGAAGATGTTCACCATGAACTGCTTCTTCTCAGGATCCAATGCAGAAAGAGCAAAACCAACAAACAGTGCAAATACGATGGTCTGAAGGATATTACCCTCTACCAGGGCAGCAAATGGGTTGGTTGGAACGAAGCCGATAACGGTCTCCCAAAATCCAGGAATGGATCCGCTCTGGGACATATCTACATCGATGGCAGCCTCGGAAATGGCAGCCATATTGATACCGGCACCTGGCTTAAAGAGTTCACTGAAGAGAAGACCCAGGGCTACAGCTACCGCAGTGGTAGCACCATAATAAATGAATGTAATAATACCGATTTTACCTGCACCCTTGGAATTTCCCAGTGAAGCAGCTCCTCCTACCAGTGAGAAGAAAACCATAGGTACAACTACCATCTTGATCAGTGACATGAACAGGTCACCAACAGGAGCAAACATGTGGGCTGGCTTTCCCATTACCAGACCAACTACAGCACCCAGGACAGTGGCGATAATAATCCACTTTCCCAAGCTGTCAAGAACAGATTTCTTTCCTTCTTCCTCTGACATTTTTCATCCCTCCAATTAATAATAAAAATAATGAGATAAATAAAATAAATTCGCTGAAAATTCACACTATTCTCAGCTTTTACACAACTCAATTATAGCAACTATTTTTTGTTTTGTATACTCTACACAAACATTTTTTAATATGTCTATCTAAAAAAGACTGGTTGTCTGATAAATTTTAGGATTATTTGTTAATTCACTTCACAAATTGTATAATTTACTTTGTGAATATTGGCAAGGAGGCCCAATTATGGATTTATCTTATTTTGAACAGCTACGCCGGGAATCCCAGACAACTATAGAAGCATATAAGCGGAAAAGCCAGCTCTTTACCACCAAGAGAACCATGACATTTTTGGCACTTCTGGTGGCAGTGGGTATAGCCTATGATATGAATTTCCCTTGGCCCCTGTTGGCTGGAATTCTGATTTTCGCCTATTTCTTCTATTTAATAAGAGGCCACAGCTGTCTCCACGACGACCTTAATTACGAAATAAACCGTGAAGCAGTTATAACAGAATATATCAGTCGCTTTACAGGTGACTGGAAAAACTTTCCAGACAAGGGAGAGGATTTCCTGGACAGGAACCTTACCCAGGACATTGACCTTAATATCTTAGGACAGGCCTCTATTTTCCAATTCCTTAATACGGCCCGCAGCCTTGAAGGACGCCGCCTTCTGGCCAGCCGCCTTATTCCTGATCCTGTGGAAGCCCATGAACTGAAGCTACGACAGGAGGAAACCATTTTCTTTAAGGACAGGGTGGAGGAGTCCATAAAACTCCAGGCCATCAGCCGCCAAATTCCTTTTAAACACAGCGTCCAGGACCTTTTAAATTACCTTAAGGACAGACAGCATGACCCGGCTTCCTTCATTAATAAACTGATATTTATTATGCCATTGACTGGCTTTATACTTCTTGGGGCAGGTCTGCTGAATTTCATTCCCATGGAAGGAGCTATAGTGGTATTTATCATACAACTTGGCCTTGCTTTAATATCTCTGGGAAAAAATGCTGTTCATATAACACCACTTTATAAACTTAATAAGGAATTAATCACATATTGTCAGTTACTGGACACCATGAAGGATATGCTACATGAGAAAAGGGGACGAATGGACCCCGCAGAAATTGATGAAGCCCTGAAGCCTATCCGCAGTCTTGGAAAACTGTGTGCCCTGGCAGAGGTGCGCCACAATTTCATTTTGCTCTTTGCCCTGAATGCCCTGGTTTTATGGGATTTTCATGTGGTAAGAATGTTCATAAGCTGGCAAAAGGAACACGGCCAGAAGCTGGAAAAGTGGCTAAATATCTGGTATGAGGCAGAGGCTGCCATAAGTCTTTCCGTCATTGGTCACATCAGAGCTGATGCTATTATGCCGGAGCTGATGGAAGACCATGATAATGCTCCCCATATAGAGGCGACAAAACTTAATAATCTCCTTATTCCTTATGGAGAGGCTGTGGCAAATACCATATCCCTATCACCTTCCTTAAATATTATTACCGGCTCCAATATGTCCGGCAAAACCACATGGCTAAGGACTCTGGCCAGTTCCTGTGTACTGGCTTATGCCGGAGCTCCTGTGTGCGGTAGGGAATTTAAACTGACTCCTGTACATATTCTCACCTCCATAAGGGTAAATGATGATCTTAGCAGCGGCATATCAACCTTTTACGCCGAACTTATACGCATAAAAAATATGATTGAAGCAGCAGACAAGGAGATTCCTATGCTGGCTGTAATAGACGAAATATTTAAGGGTACCAACTCCGCCGACAGAATCGTAGGTGCTGAAGCAGCCCTGAAGCACCTTAGCCGCAGCAATCTCATCACATTGGTTTCCACCCATGATTTTGAGCTTTGTAATATTACGGCAGATCAGGTGCCAGTAAATAATTACCATTTTGAGGAACACTTTGAGGAGGATAAAATACTCTTTGACTACACCATGAAGGATGGACCATGTAAAACCACCAACGCCCAGTTCCTGTTAAAGCTGGTGGGCATCACCCATTAAGGACAAAACACATTCATACAATATCTAAAAAATCAAAAACTCTCCCCGTAAACGGTCTCGCCTTTGAGACTTCGGGAAGAGTTTTTTTCTTCTCACATATTCAGTTCTTAATCCTTCAACAGTTCCTTGGCTGTGAACTGATCAGTAATGAACACATTGGCATAGTGGCCCTTCAAGGCTGCCCTGATGGCAGGCACCTTTGCCTCACCACCGGCGATCATAATGCTGTGCTCCTTGTTTCTGAGCTCATCCAGCTTAATACCAACAGTGCGGGCATCCAGCTCCTTGTTACAAATACGACCATCTGCATCAAAGAACCGGGAGCAAATATCTCCCACAGCTATCTGCTGAATTTTTGTCTGTTCCTCCTGATCAGTATAGCCCAGACGGAAGAACAAAGCATTTGGACGAACCGTACCAACGCCAAATACGGCAATATTGGTATGGGAGCCCATTTCCAAAACCCTCTTAATATGACGGTCCTGATCCACCATTTCCTTTACCTCACGGCTGCCAAACACTACCGGCAACGGCAGATATTGGGCAATGGTGCTGTAGTTATTGGAAAAATTCTCCAAAATGTCCTTGGCGTAGTTGCGCCACTTGGAATGGGTGACACCACCCTCCAGCTGCACAATCTGTGAGCCCTTCAGGGCCTTTGGCAACAATGAACAGGACATTTCATAAAGGGTGGTCCCCCAACCAACACCTATCATATCCCCGTCCTGCACTATGGAATCAAGATACTCGGCTGCCTTAATACCGATGTACTTCTTGATTTCATTTTCATCGTTGATGGTGGAAGAAGCTATACGCACCTCATGGAGATTATACTTTTCCACAAGCATCTGCTCCATGTTGGACATATCCTCCACCGGATCCATAATCTGGATTTTCACATACCCCTTATCCTTGGCATATTGAAGCAGTCTGGACACCGACGGCCTTGATATGCCCAGCTCCTCCGCTATCCGTTGCTGACTGTATTCCGAGCGGTAATACAGTTTGGCCACATTTATGGATAGCTTGTCCCTGTCACGAGTCATACCCCTTTTCCCCCTAAATACTCTATTATGCCAGAAAAATCGTTCGCATAATTGTAAACACAATTTCATTATCCATGTTACAAATGTAAAAAGCAAGCAATTATTTAAATTTACTGAAACTTTTTTCAAAAAGGATATTTCCAATATTCCCTTCAATATAAAGAATACCTTGTGCCATCTATGTTCTTGTGCTTTAATAATTATATAGAGGTGAAATATTATGAATGAAGCCCCAAATGAAAAAATGTTACAAAATGATATAGAACCGGAAAAAATTGACAAAATTTCAGAGCCGGCAGAGGCCACAGAAAATGAAGAAAACTCCCCTATCATTGATTTGCAAATAAAAAAGGAATTTGTGCGGAAGAAGAAAACCATTGGCAGCTATATAAAGAAATTTTTTATTCTGTGCTTTGGTGCCTTTCTCTACGCCGTGGGACTGGAAACCTTCCTTATTCCAAACAATATCATTGATGGTGGTGTGGTGGGTATATCCATTATGGCAGCGGCCCTGACGCCAATAAACTTCAGTGTTTATCTGGTGCTCATCAATATTCCTTTCCTATATTTAGGGTATAAACACATCGGCAAAACCTTTTCCATTTCCACCATAGTATCTATCCTGCTGTTATCCTTTTGGACAGAATACTTTAAACCGGTACCCCAGGTGACGGACGACTTCTTTTTGGCCGCCATCTTCGGTGGAATTGTGGCGGGTATTGGTGTGGGACTTATTATCCGAAACAGTGGATCCCTTGATGGTACGGAAATCGTGGCCATTATTATGGACAAGCGTACCACCTTCTCCGTAGGTGAAGTGGTGCTGTTCTTCAATATCTTTATTTTAGGTGCCGCCGGCTTCGTATTTGGCTGGGACAAGGCCATGTATTCACTGGTAGCTTACTTCGTAATTTCCAAGATGATCGATGTGGTGATCAAGGGTCTGGACGAATCCTATGCAGTTATGATTGTGTCGGAGGAAAGCGATGAAATCGCTGATGCCCTGATGCACCGCCTTGGTCGTGGTGTTACCTTTATAAAAGGCATGGGTGCCTATACGGGAGATCCCAAAAAGGTTATTTATTGCGTAGTGACCCGTCTGGAGGTGGACAAGCTGAAGGATATCACCATCGACAAGGACGAAAACGCCTTCATTACCATTAACCCTGTCCACGATATCGTAGGAGGCCGCTTCAAGAAAAAATCCATACATTAAACCAAAACTGGAAAAATGTTTACATTTTTCCAGTTTTTTTGTGCCCAAAATTTCCTCCAACGAAAAAGTTAATAACTTTTCCACAATTTTTAAAAATAAGCAGGAATGTCCCCCCCCCGTGGAATTATATCCATATATTGAATACATTGTTGCGGGACCTTTGGATAACTTAAAAGGGGGGACCAGAAAATGGTTATTACTAAAGAGGCCATAATAGAAAATTTCAAAGGAAGATATAAAGCCCGACAATTCATAGAATCACGCAATACATCAAAATTGATTGAACTATTATTAAAAAATAATAGAATATCCCAAATATTCGAATACTGTAGAAATGGTAAACAACCTCTACAGGCCGTAGTACATGATATAGAAGATTTTGCTGATAAAAATAAAAACAGCTCTGAAATATTTAAAAATGGACAAATAAGCCCTACTTGGAAACAAAATGTGGGTATGCTTATTGGAGCCATTGTTAATATTAATAATTATGTGGCTGATAAAAGGCGTAAGTTTAAAGAGAAATACAAATATTTTCGCTCAGCATCAACTTTCCGGAAGGCTTAACTAATAATATTGTAGATTAAATGTTTATGAAAGGAGCATCATGTATGGGTGGATATAGTGACATTATTATGGCTGTTGCAATTATTTCAATAGTTGCTATTATTGGTTTACTGCTTGGAACAGGAATGAAGAAACAAATTCGTGATAGTGGTGTAGAGAATTATGAAAATAACCCTAAATATAAAGAGGGAAGTAAAGTAAAAAAAATATCTATTATTGCCGGTATAGTTGGTATTGCAATTATACTTGGAATTAATTTTTTAAGTATAGGTTCTGAAGAAGAACAAAGAGATAAATTTGATGAATGGGATAACGAATATACTAGTGTAAGTTTATCAGTTCTGGATTATGGTAAAAAATTATTAAAAATGAAGCATGAAATTTTACTTACTAATCAATTATTGAATCAAGCTGCTGTAGAACAAATGGAAAGATATCATTCAGAATTAGATAATAGTAAAGAAGCCCTGCAAAAATTGGATATTCCCCTAAAACTATCAATAGAAAGGCGTAGTAAATTAAAAAAAGCAATTGATTATCGTAAACAGGAAATTGAAAAACTTCAAAAATTATACAAACTTTATATTAAAATATATAAATTATCTTTGAACGCAAATAATAAAACCATTAAAGAGGTGGAAAAACTTAGTAAAAATATATCTAAATTACGGGAAGAAGAAGAAAATTTGGGAAAGAAGGCAACTGATTATTTAATAGAAGTAAGGAAAACATTTGACCCGGATATTACAACAAATGATAAAAAAGATGATAGTAAAAAAAATATAACTAAAATTCCACAAAGTTCTGCAACACCTCCAGATACAAATAATAAATCACAGCAAACAACACAATCCACACCAACTGGGGCATTAACAGCCAAAGATTTATCCCTTGGTAATGTTTCTGTTGGAGATTCCACCTCCAGTTTAAAGGCAGCAAAGGGCGAGCCAAACAAAGTAGTTACAGAAAATGGACAGATCCATTGGAAATATAATGACATTGATGTGACAATAGTCAACGAAACCATTAGTACCTTAATAACCGAATCATCTGCTGTAAGTACCCCAAAGGGTATACATGAAAATTCTCCTATTGGTGATGTATTTACCAAATATGGCAATGATTACCGGTACGAAGTCTACAACAATATACAGCTTTATGAGTACCCTATAACATCCAAAGACGGAGCCCCTTGCCTTCTGCGTTTTGCGGTTAAAAATGGGGAAAATAAGGTATATTACATCAGTATGCGCAAGATTTAATGACCACATTTAGGAGATGATTTATATGGCAAAGCTATGTAGAAAATGTGAAAAATCCTATGGTGATAATGTAAATTTCTGTGAATCCTGTGGCTCTCCATTAGAACAAATGCAAGAAAATACTGCGCTACAAATACAAGCTGATGAACAAGATGAATCAACACCAAAAAATATAACCACTCCACCTCAGCAATTGCGACGAGAATGGATTATATCTGGTCCTAGAAATACTCAAATAATTGTTGAGGGAGCCAAAATGAAGTTTACTCAATATAACTGGTTCAATCGATTTACCAGTAATGGAATACATACACAGGAACTGGATATTAAAAATATTACTGTTTTAGAAAAATCTACCAATAAAAGTATTAATACCTTCAAAGCTGGTGTAGCCGTCATTTTAGCAATTTCTACAGCCACCAGATCGGGCCTATCTCAAATTATTTTTTTCCTGTTCTTCCTATTATCACTTACACAAATTAGAGTAAAAGAACATTTTTTAATCATCCAGCATAAGAATGGTATGATTAAGATAGCAGGAGAAGATAATTCAGAGAACATCATAAATGATTTTATAGCGTTTATGCGTCAAAACTATCCTGAAATTAATATAAACATGATGTAATTAGAATAGGAGGACACGATATGAAAAACTCACTTATGCGATTAGTAATGGCGATATTTGCGATTGTCCTACTTATCCCTTCTGTAACAGCAAATGCCAAACTTTCCAGTGACCAAATAGCTATTGGCGGTATTGCCTACAAGTCAAGCCTTGATTACATATATGGTATTTACGGACCACCAGATTTTATTGAAAGTGGTAGTGTATATTGCTGGGGGTATAACTCCCTTGAAGTAAATACCTGGGGACCTCATGGACAAACCAATTATGCAACTGAAATCAGATGCAAGAAAAATAATGGTCTTGCTACTCCTGCAGGTGTAACTGTAGGGATGCCAGTTTCAGTTTTAAACGATCTATACGGGCGGGCAGACTATACTTTAGATTCCGATAGAGAAGGAAATACTGTCTATACATATTTCGGTGAAGCCGGACCATGTCTGGTATTTCGAGTGTTAAACAACAGAATCCGCGAAATATGGATAATAAAAGACTTTACCCCTTAACTCTAACTTAAAAACTAAAACAGGGTATGGGAATCGCAACTATGCTTCCCATACCCTGCTTTTCATTACAATTAACCATAAAGCTGTATTTTTGAATAGATATTCTATCCTACAAATTATCAAACCCGCTAAACACCAATTTTTTTAGGAGTAAAACTAATATTTAATACCATCCCCATCCCATCAGCTAATCTCTGTAATAACTTGATGGACGGATTGCGAGAACCGTTTTCTATGCGACTTATTTCTGTCTGAGCAATTCCGGTACGCTCAGACAACTCCTTTTGAGTTAGATTGCTTAAGGTTCTGGCATCTATTAAAGCTCGGATAATCTTAAACTCAGGCTGCATTTCTTCATAAGCCTTGGCAAACTCAGGGTCTTTCATACATTCTGCCTTATATTCTTTTAATGTCTTCATGCCTATCACCTTTCCTTGTAATGTAGTCCTGACGACGCTTTATTGCCAGTTCAATTTCAGAATCTGGAGTTTTATCTGTTTTCTTTACAAATCCATTAGTAACAATTATTTTTCCACCAATATAGAAAAAGAACAATGCTCGTGTTATATTATTTCCGAAGTTACACCTTAACTCGAAAATATCATCTCGTAAATATTTGGTATATGGAGCACGAAGTGAAGTACCTTTTTCTTCTAGTAATTCCATCATACCAACCATCTTGGCCCGCATTTTGGGATCCAAATCCCCCAAGAAATCATCTATAGGTGTTTTACCATCTACCGTTTCATAAAATTCAACCTCAAAGTTCATAGATATTGCCTTTCCTAAAGTATATGAGATATATATCATAAAGTCAATCTTAGTATTTTTCATATTATAAATAATTATATAACAATTACATAATTATTTTATATTTTATAATAAAATTACTTATAATATTTGTCTATTATTTTATACTTTTATTAATTAGAGGTTGAAATTATGACTAAAAAAGGCTATAGCCGGGTATTGATATGCAATCAATCCAGCCATAGCCTTATTTTTGTTCAAATATTAATTTAAAATAGCTGCTTATTCCAGCTCATCAAATACACTGAAATGGGATTCATACCGTTCCTTAACATGGTTGATACCCATGTACTTAACGAATGGTGCCAGCTCCGCCAGCTTCATTACACGGATATCACCATCCAGATTGGCCATAACAACCTCCGGAATATCGAATTCCGCCATAACCTGCAGACAGCCACCGCATGGCACAAATGGATTTTCCGTATCTGCCACCACGGCAACCGCATCAAACTCCTGCTTGCCATCGGAAATAGCCTTATAAACCGCAGCCCTTTCAGCGCATACAGACAAGCTACTGGAACCGTTTTCCACATTGCAAGCTCCATACAAAGTGCCGTCAGATGCTAAAATGCAAGCACCAACTTTAATGTTAGAATAAGGGCTGTAGGCTTTCTGGCGGGCATCCTTGGCCATCTTAACCATAGTGTCGCAAATATCTTCATTTAACATTTTTCATGGCTCCTTTGCTTAATATGTTACAATTGTAATAATACCGATACTACTTAAATCTATTTTATTCCATAAGGATAATTTTATCAATTTATTTTTTCCACACCCAAATCCACTTATTTTAGCATTATTACCACATCGTTATGCACAATTTCCACAGGTTATCCCCAGTTATTAACAGCTATCCACATCATATGTGTGCATAACTTAAATATTCGTGTAACACTTAGGTAGCTTAAGGTATATAAATAACATAACGATATTTTCACAAGAAAAATTATAAAGGAAATAGGGGTGCTGAAGATGAATAGCCTAAACACACTCAAGAAAAGCATATTAATCATGGGAATAATCATATTATTGCCATTATTTCTTTCCACCATAGTATTTGCAGAGAGGCATCAGATAGAAGGTGATGGCTCCTACTTACTGATAAACAATGAGCTTGAAGATGAAGCACTTGCTAAAGAACGTGCCAAATATGAAGCCTTGCAAATTGCCAGCGAACAGGCCGCCATTTTTGTTGATACTTCACCTGAATTGTATTTTGACCAGCTTACCTTTTCTGAATTACATAGCTATGCTGCCAGCGTAATAAAAGTTCAGGGATTGCCACAATTTACCAGTTCAACCAGAGGAAATGGTACCATGTATTATTGCCATCTTGTTGCGGTGGTAGACACCAACGACTTTAAGCAAACCTCCTTTGAGTCTATACAGAAAAGTCGTCAACAAAGTGAGGAGCGTAAACGTCTGATACGGGAAATGGATGAATTGAAGCATAAATATGCCCGGGCCTACAGCGAAATAGAAAAGCAGAATATCCGCTTCCGTATGAAGCAGCTGCGGGACAAATTTATGAGAAATGAGCCATATACTTCATCTACGTATAATACGGCAATGGCAAAGCTGGCATATAATGATGGTCTTGATTATGATAATAACAAGGATTATTCTAACGCCATTGAATGCTATCAAAAAGCTCTTAGCTACGATCCTCGGTATGTCAAGGCATATAACAATCTGGGAATAATTTATGAAGATGTATTGATGAACTATGAAAAGGCCCGTGAATGCTTTGAAACCGCTGTACAGATAGACCCTGCCTATGATTATGGCTATTGTAATCTGGGTATCCTTTATAACGATGTATACCATGATTATGATAAGGCTATGGAGAACTATAATAGAGTTCTTCGCCTGAATCCTAAATTCCCTGGTATAAATAGATATATAGCCAGAACCTATCTGGCCATGGAGCAATATGAGGATGCCTTAAGCAATGTACAGAAGGAAATGTCCAATAATAAACCGAAGAAATATGATTACTGTCTGTTAGGTGAAATATATCTGGCTACCGGTGAATACGAAAGAGCAATAGAATCATTGGAAAAGGCAATCAGCATGGATGGTGATTTTGCAGAGGCCTACCTTTATCGGGGACTTACCTATGAACAAATGGGTAACAATGACCAGGCCCTTCAGGATATTGGCAAAGCCAAAGAGCTTGACCCTAATAATGAAAAGGCCAGACAGCATTTCAACCGTTTGAAATAAATATCCACAGATATTAGCGTTTATACACATAATATGTGTTCTATTTCTGTGGATAAAGTGGATAACTTTGTGAATAACTCAATATATAGGTCAATTTTTTCAAAAATATCCAATTAAACTTGTGGATATTTTACATTTCCTTTTCATTTTTGAAAATTATACTTAAAATAATGGAAATATTATCCACAATTAGTTGCATTAGTCATGTGAAAATAATATACTAGTTGGGCAGTTTAAAATTTTTGAATACAATTCTTTCATATAAAAATAAAAGGAAGCGAAAATAATTGTCAAATAGCAAGTACAATCAAGAACCACCTATTTATCGCTCGAAGCGTCGCCGGAAAAAGAAAAGCAATTTCTGGCCCATGTTCCTGCTCTTGTGTGCATTTGTAATAGCGGCGGTGGCAGGAGCCCTCTTTGCCTCATCCGTTCTCTTTGAAAAACCGGCCAAGCCTGAAAAAGCAAACCTTATGACCGCCAAGGATAAAATAATCGTTATGATTATGGGGGTGGATGAACGAGAAGGGGATGTGGGCCGCTCAGATACCCTGATGGTAGCCACACTGGACCCTAAAAAGAAAAAGGCAGCTCTACTGTCCATTCCCCGTGATACCCGTGTAAAAATCAAGGGATATGGCTTTGATAAAATCAATGCAGCCTATGCCTATGGGGGCTACGAGCTAACCCAGGATACTGTGGAGGACCTTATCGGGGTTCATATGGAGCATCATATCCTGATTAACATTAAATCCTTCAAGAAGATTATCGACGCCATTGGAGGCGTGGATATAAATGTAGAGAAGCGAATGTACTACGAGGATGTATGGGATGACGATGGGGGCCTTCTCATCGACCTTCAGCCGGGTATGCAGCACATGGACGGCGATACTGCCATTACCTATGTACGTTACCGTGATGAGGAGGGTGATATTGGCCGTATCAGACGCCAGCAAAAATTCATGCAGGCCGTAATGGATAAGGTAACATCCCCGGCTATTATTCCACGTATTCCGTCTATTATCAAGGAAGTGGTGGGCTCGGTACAGACAGACCTTTCTGTAAAGCAGCTTATTGAATTTGCCACCTCCCTTAAGGATGCCCAAAAATCAGGGCTGCAGGCAGAAATGCTGCCTGGAAAGCCAATGTATATAGATGGTGTAAGCTACTGGATTCCTGATCTTGGTAAGCTGAGAACCACTGTTGCCAATACCCTTGATACTACCCTGGATAAGAACCTCAGAGATGATCTGGCAGAGGATACCCGTGAATATGAGGAATCCATTCCAAACAATGCCCGGGAGCTCAATGCCGAGGAGGCAAGGGAAATATATCGTCATGAGAACACTGAGGATATAGAAAGAGCAAAGCAAATTACCAAGAGGGAGTCCACTGATGAAAAGCTGAGAAAGGACCCTTACGAAAGAGAAGAAACTCCTATAAAGCAGGAGCCTGTGGTACAGGAAAAGAAGCCGAAGCCAAAAGGACCGGCTCCATCTCCTACAGTACCAAGTGCTGGCAAAACCGCCAACTAAATAAAGACACTAAAAAAGGGACCGTTAAATGTAGTGACCCCATAAAGTTAGACCTTAACGGTAGTAGCAATTATTTGCTACTACCGTTTTTTATGCTGCGGCATGACGTAAACGGTAATCCACTGGGCTGAGCCATCCCAGCTTAGATTTG